>Ga0247730_1001780_pt1 | contig 11302 bp, 14 predicted proteins | sample UWRJL073202C2_FD_180959 | JGI IMG/M metagenome (GOLD analysis project Ga0247730, IMG submission 180959) | Plant litter microbial communities from Arlington Agricultural Research Station in Wisconsin, United States - UWRJ-L073-202C-2 | ecosystem: Environmental > Terrestrial > Plant litter >...
ACAGCCACAATGACGCCTCCCTTGAATCTGAAGGCAAGAGTAGTAGTTCCATGGGCGATCTTAATCTTGCAATTGGGGTCTGCATGATCATCTGTGTGGAGTCTCAAGAAAGCAGCAGGCTATAAGGAGAAACACGTCAGAGATACTAGGATGCGCGACTATGCGTGCTCTAAAGCGCACCTCTGCAACCGCAGGTATCGAAAATGCTGGTACGCCTTTCGACAAGCTGCCAAAGCCAGCTTGTGAACCCCACATAGCGTTGGATTCATCCTCCTCATCCGAAAGTTTCTGTAAATTCCTAAGCTCTGCACTTGGACCAGTCGTTGTAAATCGTTCAGCGAAGGTATTCATGGTGGGAGGATGTAGAGATCGGGACGCGTAAGGCGCGTTACAGATGTGGGTGACGTCTCCCTCGTCACGTCACGTGTAGGGCGTTCGACATGCTCTCCCACCATTTTCCCACTTGTACAGATGAGACGAATGGAGACCCGCCAGACTGCTGAGAGATGGACGTGTCCTTGTGGGCTTCTTGAGACCAATGATCAGTAACGTTTTGAGAAAATAGCTTAGAGCCTTACTGGTCGGTGGTACTTGATGAAGGCTAGCTGCATGGCAACGACCTCATATATCTGCCCATCATGGTCCTGATTATTTTACTTACCTTATCCTTGGGCGGTCTGCTTCTGTGGATCTTGTGAACTCCCACCATCTGCTCAACGACTTTCTCGCTGCCAGGATCTGGTATCCCGACGCGTTTTCTTTTTTTCTTCTTTGTATTTTCTTTCGTTCAACCCATACTCCTGGAGAGCTTTCACTTCTTTTGGCCGGTCCAAGTACATAAATTTCTACGCAATGGCACCTATATTGGAATTCCGAAGCTTTCTATCCATCCTTTCCCTTCGTTCAGGTCTCTGGGTGCTTTGCTCGACAGCGCTCATGCTCGGCATTTCGGGGGCTGTAGCGACTGGGTTGGAAATGAGCATACTGTTAGGTGCGTTATGCATTCGTCCAGAATGAGAAACACTGGTTAATACTCTTGTAATAGCAAAGGGGCGCTCCTTGGAGCTCCTCAATAAAGTGTCTCTCTTTGTCCAAATGATAGTCCTCAGTCTTCTCGGTTTAGTCGCTATATTCGGGTGAATTATAACACCGTCTTGCTGCTGTTCCACCACATTCTCAGCTCATCCTTTTCTCTAGCATCCTCACCGGCATTTTCAAACGGAAGAGTGTCGTGAAAGTATTCAACAGACTCGTATTGGGCCAAGCGGTTTTGATGCTGGGGGCCTTGGGATTTACGCTGTACACCTCACTTCGTCCTGCGAAAGATGGCGAGATCAACTCCTGCGTCAGCTCATCCACCAACTGGGTTGTGATCCAATTCTGCCAACAAGGATTTAGCCTAATCAAAGCTTTCCCCGTGATTTGGTTCTCTGTGGCCACTGTCGTTCAAACTTGTGAGCAACTCCTGCTATCCTATTATGATATACTACTAATGAGAGTTGACAGGGACGTTCATCATTGCCGCAAATTACGTAGAGGAGCTGGATGTTGAGAAAGCTTCTCGCATATCGCGGTCGTTCACCATCAAGAGCTTCATAATTGGGAAAGACACAACAATGAAGCAATGGGTCCCGCCGTCCGACACATATCCAGGCATGTATAAAGGTGGTATTGTTTGACCAGCGAGCCAGTAGGAGTCGAGAATGTGGTTACATGATCGAAAATAGACATTTGCTACTGTCTTTAAGAAAATGTTCGACTGCATTAAGGGAAAGTGGTTGTGCTCTTCAGTGGTGTCTCTTCGACAGCCTTTAAACGAGTTTCAGTCAGCTTCTGGTCGAACCTCTTGCCTGAGAGGCGTTGCTTCGCGGTAGACACCATCTTGACAAACCTGTGGCAGGAAATAAGCTGCGAAGAGTGACATTGACAAACTTCACAGTCTTACCACATCCAGTTCAGCGCTTGTAACATAATATTACCGGTACCGTAAACAACCACGAAAGACGTTGGTAGCCTATCCCTAACCGATATAAGAGTCCCGAAAAATTCATATGACTAGGAAAATGGTGATTATTACATGCAGCAGATGAGGAAGCTTAAGACTTACAGTCCGTGCCCCATATACAAGTCTAACGCTGAAGAATGTGACCAGCAACATTATAGCATTGGATTTGTGAAACGCAGTGCCAGAGCGACCGGTTTTTTCCATGAACCTTGGAAGCGCATTAGAATATGGAAGAACTTTATAATACATGAGTGCAGCAAACGATTAATCACCAATTATTATTCAAGTAGATGGTACTCCTGAAATTATGACGAGGGGTAAGAACATATCAAGTCACCATTATTGAAAACTTACGTTTCCCAAATCAAACATCGGGACGCGAAGTATGCCAGGAAAGGCTTCTGCAGGACGGCCTGAGCAGGAAGTTGACGCATCTGGTAACAATGCAACTTACGAAAGATAAAAGGTAGATCGCAAAGCACGTCAGTCCTGGTAAGCACGGAATTAGGAAATATTTCCGAGGGTGTAGTCAACATTGAATAAACACCATGAATCACAAAGCCGATGTTAACATAGTTCACAACAGCATCCAACGTGTCCCAAAGGAAATAGCCACAAGCAATAGCCTGCAAGACGCCTGACTGATGATCCCACGCAAATGCCTTGTCACGCTGCAATTCCGTCGAGTAGAAGAGACACCAGATCGAAAACGGGACAACAACGAGGGCATGAACCTGGGATACGACATGAATGCACCTGAAGAGATAATGGAAATGAAAATCCCGCGTTCAACTTCCGTCAGCAAGAGATGCCGGACAGCCAATACGCACCAGTTATTCCGGGCACGCTTGCTCATATTCCCATACAGCTCTGGGACGAGCCACAGTGAAAGGAATGGTGCTAGAAGCAAGTGTATAGCCGTGAAGGCAAGAAATGAGAGGAGAAAGACAGGGAAATACTCTGGAAGTTTGGTTAAACCCAGTCTAATGGCAAGGTCGTCCGAGAATTCGGCTGAGATACCCATCGCAGGAGCAGATACCAGGTAAAGCACCAGAAAGTTCACGCCAGATGATGGTGAGAGCAAGAAATAGGTTGGTAGCCCATGGCGATCTTTAACTGGTTGTGGCTGTGCGAAGGAGGGAGATCGGGGTTCAACCTACACGTGGGAAAATATCAACCCCTTTTAGGAAGTTGGCCCCTTGTTCTAGCGTGCGACATTTGTGCGACATAATGTATACAGTAATACCGGGGAAATAAGAAATCTCTCACAAGCCTGGAGCAGGAATCTTTGATAGCTTCAAGGACTGAATCAATGTGATCATTTCCAATTTATTACTATACACGTACATTTACAAAACTTGAATCATGGTCCGAATGAAGCCTGAGCAGACGCTCTCTCGGCAAGAGACCCACGAGGTTCCCATGCTGGCTTGTGCCCATCTTGAAGCGCTTCTAATGCGTCTTTTTCCAGTGCACCCCATGCTCCAGCACCAGGGGTCTCAATCAATAATCTGTCTCCCCTACCCATCCAAACTGTCGCCTTGCCACCAATGTTAATCTCGCGGGTCGAATTTCCATCGTCTCCTTCAGCAAGATCACCGTCCTCCTTTCGCGCATGTTTGATCCATGTATTCCGGCCGAACGCCCCGGGACCTCCTCCCTCCATTCCATAAGGTTGTCGTGTGCGTCTCTGAAGAGTGAGGTGTGAGCAATAGTTCTACATAGTCCAAAAAAGAATTCGAACCTCTGACATTATCGACACCTGCATTGCCTCTAATAACTCAAGCTCTCTAACAACACCTTTTCCTCCTCTCCACTTACCAACTCCAGCAGAACCTTCACGCATTCCAAACTGCCTTATGATTACCGGATAACGTCGTTCCATGATTTCGACATCTCCGATACGCGTGTTGGTAATATGAGTATGGACACCATCGGTGCCATGCCAGCTGGGCCCTGCTCCTGACCCTCCTGCAATGGTCTGCAGATATGTAATTTGGTCAATCCACCGGAGCATCAAAATGCAATCACGGCACGGTGTACTGACCTCGTAATACCCCCACCCTGGGATAGCGTTCCCTTGCGCATCTTTTCCTCCAGCCCCAAAGGTCAAATTACTAAGATATCGGGGAACGATCAGGCTCCGGTGCTGAGAAGTCTTGATTAGACCCTGCTTACTTTGTGCACCCTTGGCTGGCAGCGCATGCATGAAAGGCCTTGAGAACAACATCCACTATTCGCTGCGATGTCAACACGTTCCCTCCACACACGGCTGCTGTTCTACTTGGAGATAGCAATGATTTCTCGGGAATCTTGACTGGAAGAAGAGTTAGCGTGAGATGAAAGACCTCTAGCACAGCGACATACTATGGAGGGGCACAAGACATCCGGCATTCAGAGGAATGTCGAGATCCAGCATCGCACGCATACAGTAAATGACTGCGGAATGCACAACTGAAATGGGTGCATTGAGGTTTCCTCGCACTTCATAGCCAGTACCCGCAAAATCAAAGACAGCTGAGCCTTCTTCTTCATTAATATCTACCTTGAGCTGAATCTGCAATGGAGGCCGTTAGAACTCGGGGATCAGAATATACAGAAACCGGACTGACCGCTGTTCCATCGTCTAAGTAGTCAATAGCTGAGAGAACAGATGTCCCTGCGCGCTTTACAACGTCTCGCAGAAGGTTGCGGACCGACATCTCTGCGTTATTGCGGATATGGTACATGTACTCTTGAACTGTCTCCAGCCCATAGTCCGCAACGACTTGGAGAGAAATGTAAGCAATAGGAAACTGGGAGAACAGGCCACTTCGGCACGTACTAGCATGGATCAACTGAATTCCTTTATGATTGGCGGAAATTTGCTGGTAAATTTCAGGAGAATTAACAATAGGCCTTTATCGAGACTCGGAAATCTCACCGCCTTGAGGTCGCTTTCGACATCCCGAATGTTCCTACATCCGGAACTGCCTGGATATTGAGAGGGCTTGTTGACCATGTAATCCACTAGAGTGTCTCGGTTGTAGATTCCTGCGTCGACAATCTTGAAACTAACAATCTCAGCGCCTTCCTCAAAGATACTGACAGAGGTCGGGGGCATAGATCCAGGCAGAATACCACCGATATCAGCATGATGGCCACGAGAAGCAGTGAAGAATATGATCTCTTTGGTGTTGGCATCGAACACAGGCGTTATGAGGGTGATATCGGGCAGATGTCTGCCGAGGGTCCAATCAGAAAGTGTATTCTTCGTGATTCAGGAAACAACTAACGAGCCACCCGCGTGGGGAGAGTTGGTCATAATCACATCGCCTTCCTTTAGGTCCTTTCCGTAAAGTTTCATCTGATACTTGACGGCACTAATGGAGAGGCGCGTGAATCAAATAGAGTATAAAGTAGCGAAAAGCAGAGTACATACAAGCTCATTGAGCCCAGATGGATAGGAATGAAAGGTGCATTTGCCACTAGATCTCCGTCTGGGGCAAACAGAGCGCAGGAAAAGTCGAGGCGCTCCTTGATATTGGTGCTAATGGCTGTTTGTTGCAGAGACCTGCCCATGGCTTCTGCTACACTCATGAATCGGTTTGCAAACAGAGTGAGCAGGATAGGATCCGGGCCCTTGGGTCGATTCTTAGCATCGTTGGAGGCAGTCATGATGAGCAGCGAGTGGGTCAGTAAAGCAGAACCGAGAGCTAGCGTCTTCGACGTTATATACGGCACGAATTGCGTATGCTCAGCCCGGCCACCGTCCAGCGGAAATAACAAGGAAATGCGGGTAGATCGAGGACTGGAACTGAGATGGAGGTCCAAGTCTAACTCAGGAATTTGGCATTCAATGGAATTCAGATGGGATCCTCTCGAGCGAAATCACGTGCGCACATATAAGGACTCCTCCCCTCCTATGTCGCCTCTACGCCACCCACCCTCGCCCAGTCCCTGGGACCATTTTCTTGTTGTATTACCTCTAACTCGTTCTATTCATTTACGTCTGCTGGTCCTTCGCCACTGAATGTCAACCCAGAGCAACATGAAGTCCCAGATCCCTGATAGATCCATCCGTATCTCTGCTGACCGAGGAGGGACATTCTGCGACGTTCATGCGTGAATACGGCTCTTGTCTCCTGCCTTAAATCACCCTGAATCTTGCGTACAGGTCCTATGCAGATCCTAGCAACCCTGGTCAACGGAAAGAAATCGTGGTCAAACTCCGTGCGTCGCTTTGTTGGCATACTGGCAAATAATTGACAGACATTACTTCGATAGTGTCCCAGGATCCTGCAAATTATGCAGATGCACCGACAGAGGGTATTCGCCGCGTACTGGAGATAGTGTCAGGCGAATCTATCCCGCGAGGACATGTGCTTGAGACAGACAAAATAGGTGAGCCCATCCGCACACTATTCAGAAGGATTCTCACCATTAACCTCGCTGCTTTCTCAGACTACATTCGCCTTTCCACAACCATTGCAACGAACGCGCTTCTCGAACGTAAAGGGCACAAACACGCACTGCTTATCACAAAGGGCTTCAAGGACCTCCTTCTCATCGGCAACCAGTCACGTCCCAAGATCTTCGACCTGAACATCAGAAGACCCTCCCCGTTATATTCCAAAGTTGTCGAGGTTGACGAGCGCGTCACTCTCGTTGGCTATACCTCGGATCCTAAAGCTGAAGAACACGCGATACAATTTGACGAGAACGGCCAAGTGACTCGAGGCTATCGTGGCGCTGGTTGGGATCAAGTTGGTGACGCGGAAGGCCCCGGTGACATCGTCAAAGGCATTTCTGGTGAGGCCGTACGGATACTGCGAAAACCTGGTGAGCTTCCTATGTCCTTTGAACTCGAATGTACCCTCACAAGACCTCCAAGATGTTGATTCCATTAAGGCCGACTTACAGACTCTATACAACGAGGGTTATCGCTCCTTAGCCATCGTTCTAATCCACTCCTACACCTATCCAGAGCACGAGCATCTTGTTGGAGAAATCGCGCGCTCAGTTGGCTTCAGTCATGTTTCCGAATCAGCCAAGCTTCTACCCATGATCAAGGCTGTTCCTCGTGGAGTATCCTCGACTGCAGATGCCTACTTGACACCAGTCCTTCGCGAATATCTCGATGGTTTCTACAAGGGTTTTGACTCGAAACTTCGCGATGGAAACCTTCGCAGTCCAAGAGTCGAATTTATGGGCAGCGATGGTGGTCTGGTGGATATGAACAACTTCACTGGCCTCAAGAGCATCCTCAGTGGACCTGCAGGAGGTGTTGTAGGATATGCCCTGACGAGTTGGGATGAGGAGAAGCGCTACCCGATTATTGGGTAAGTTTCCTCTTTTCTTCAGCGAGCGCGGTCTGACTGAACGTCTTCCAGATTAGACGTCGGGGGCACGTCTACCGACGTTTCTAGATTCGATGGTCGATATGAGGTTGTGTACGAGACTACGACTGCAGGTGTCACCATCCAATCGCCGCAGCTCGATATCAACACAGTCGCAGCTGGCGGAGGTTCATGCTTAACATTCCGTAACGGTTTGTTCTTAGCTGGACCAGAGAGCGCTGGTGCCCAGCCAGGTAATGCTCATCCTATCTGTGTGATTTACGTTAGCTTATGTGACTGTATTTCACAGGGCCTGCTTGCTACAAGAAAGGGGGGCCACTCGCTGTGACCGACGCCAATCTGATTCTCGGACGACTGGTGCCTGATTTCTTTCCCAAGATATTTGGAGAGTCAGAGAATGAGCCACTGGATATTTCCGCATCGCAATCCAAGTTTGAGGAGCTCGCTAAAGAAATCAATGCGAATAGCGAGACAGAGCTGACGGTCGACGAGATTGTTTATGGGTACGTGAAGATTGTGGGGAAGCAGTATGGCCAACAATCGTAACATCTTCTTCAGCTTTATAAAGGTTGCCAATGAGACGATGTGCAGACCGATCCGAGCACTTACTGAAGCACGAGGCTACGCTTCTTCAAAACACATGTGGGGTTTTTTTGCTTGCCAATTCAGTCTTCTCTGACAGATGCTTCTAGACTTGCGTCGTTTGGAGGTGCAGGTGGTCAGCATGCTTGCGAGATTGCAAGATTGTTAGGTATCAAGACAATCTTGATTCATCGACACAGTTCGATATTGTCTGCTTATGGATTAGCACTAGCCGACAGGTACGTGCCTTGGGCATCTTGTAGTCTGAGATAAATAATTGAACGTCATTTCACAGGGCGTACGAGCTTCAAGAGCCATCTTCGACGTTCTACACCACTCAGAACAAATCCACTCTCATCTCAAGACTGGACAAACTGACCGAGGAGGTCAAAGCAGAGCTAGTGCGGCAAGGATTCGAAGACGATCACATTCAAGTGGAACGGATATTAAACATGCGATTCGAGGGTACTGATACTGCACTCATGATCTTGCCGTCCGACAAGGACGGCGATGGAAAGGAGGATTTCGAGGCTGCCTTCAAGAGAGTGTATAAGCAGGAGTTTGGGTTCTTGCTGGAAACGAAGACTATCATTGTGGATGATGTCAAGGTATATTCACATGCCGACCTTCAGTTTCAAACGTGCTCAACCAGCTACAGGTTCGTGGGATTGGAAAAACGTTCGATGATCTGGGAGAGTCCGTGTACAGTGAGGTCGCTCGTCTGGAAACCACACCTGTGTCACCCGAAAAAGCAGAGACAACCTACAATACATACTTCGACGAAGTGGGTCGGATAAACGATACGCCAGTGTTCCTTCTCGACAACTTGGACGTCGGAAGTGAGCTGGTTGGGCCAGCGATGATCATTGACAATACCCAGACGATCGTGTTGGTCCCTGGTGCAAAGGCCATTTTGACGAGCAAACATTTATATATCACACTCGAGTAGAGCATTGACTGTATCTATAGCAAATATTACTTGTACAATACCTGGCTCTGAACTGATGACATGGACGGACAGTCGTTAAAGGGCCCTTTTAGAGCTTGGCCTTTCTATCTTGATTCGTTCTTTTTCATGTTCCAATCCTCTGAGATCTAGACTCTAGAAAGCCATGCAGAGACTTGTTGCTGAAGTTTTGAGTTCATCGAATCTCTTCTGCTATGCAGTAGAGAAATAGAGATAGGGGGCGCGGAGATGTTAAGCACGGTTCCGATGTTCAGCGTGGTATACACCATGGTACCGTGTATGTCTTGGAAGGATACAGAAAATTGGATGCGCCTCTTCACTTCATTCATGAGCAGATGGGGCAGCATGTAGGGAAGGAGGTCGGCCTTAGAAAGTGAAAGAGTTGGGTCCTCATGGCAGCCGAGTATATACTGGAGCACAGACGAATATGCGGCAGCTTATAGCACACATCCAATGACGAAGATCTCGGGGAGATACGTTGGGATGGATGATAAGTGTGAAAGCAAATCTTTGTGGAATTGTCAGTCGTAAAACATTTTTAGTATTAGAGCACTAGATCATCTCCTTCTCAATGGCAAGTTTGATGGTGTTGATCTGGCTAGCAAGTTCCCTATTGTCGCTAGTCGTCACGCTGGCCGCGATAACAGGACGAGTGACATCGCATGCTCTTCCCAGGGCAGCTTTGGATGGAACGTAGATGTAAGGCACGTTCTATGAGATATGTCATTAGGCATGGATAGGTCTTAGGTAGTACTGAGAACGCACCTTCTCTTCACATAGTAAAGGTAAATGAAGGAGAATTTCGAGAGGCTCGGTGTCCGCAGTGAGGATGATGAATTCAGCAACACCACGGTTCAAAGTCTTGGTAGCTGTAAAACCGCGTCAGTCGAGTACTAACAGCTAGATGAGAACGTCCATACCTTCGTTGGCACCCTTCTTGAGCTGTTTCCATTGGTTGGCCTGCTGCACCAGCTCAAGGATCTATTAACCATGATCATCAGCCTTTCTGTCCCTTCGGTCCTCTAGAGAGGGGTGTGATACGCACGCTGTTCGTCAACTCGGCAGGAGCGATGGGCCATGCTTTACCTCGTGTTTCGGCCATTTATTTGATTCGAGATGTGAAAGTTGTTGACCTCACAGTGAAACGATCCTTGGTCGTGGTTTGAGTGCAAAAGTGGAATCAAAAATTCATCAAAACAAGGCGTGCTAGGTTCGGAGCAAGCCCGCGCGCTCCGGCCGTCCCGGCGCCTTCGCTAGAAGGGGCTTGCGTCAATGTCCATCAATTCCATACCCAGCTCGGAAGGCTCTACTGCATTCAACATCCTCATAAACTACCTGAGATTAGTGTGGAAATTGTAGATACTAATGTCTAAAACATGTTTGAATTTTCTGTAAGTCTTGCATACTGTATTTGAGGTGGTACTGGATGCCGACTGCCCCGCAACACTCTTCTGCATAGACAACACTCGGAAAGCATTGAGGCGTCTGATAAAAGGGACAATATACCATGGAAGATCTATTGATATTATATAGAACATTCAGCAAAGAGAAATGAACTCAAGAAAATGCTCTCGAACGCGACACTTGCACGTTCTGCAATCCTGCGATACGGCGTGACACTCGTGTCACACCTGTATCCACCCTCCTGCGCAGCCAAGACAACGAGTCTGCTAAGCCACGTCAGATCTAGAGGTCATTCAAAGTAATTAAATCAATCAATATATGAGAAGGTATAAAAGAAACCAAGAATTGACAAAAATCCCAGGCTATTTGAAGGACGTACTGGGGCAGTGGGTGGCCGGGGTATGAGTCTATGAGCTCTGAAGACGATGCAATGATCTTTATGTGCGTCAGAGTGTGTAATTATATGTCTATATCAGAACTTCAGTATTACAACTATCCTCGTTGTCTCCAAACCTTGTATTTAGGCCAAGACTTTACTCTGAATCCTTGGTGTGGCTGCTAGACCGACAGGGTGTTCTGTACGTGAATAAGATGGCTGGTTTCGTCTATGAGGGGCACAGAGTCCAAGAAACGAGCGTTGTATGGTAAATGAATCTTTGGGAACAAAAGAAAGGGACTCAAAGCACCTAGATGTGCCCAGGAGAGAGAAGCACGTCTAGACGCGCTAGGCAAGGTCATCATCTCGCATGATCGCGACCGCGATTGCAAGAGCTGGAGACGCGACAAGGTTACTAGAAATTTATATCTTAATCAGCATGTATATATGACCCAGAATTGGGCAGTTTGGCGAACGCACGAGGGGATTTAAATATCACAGGAGTTTCTCTTAGCCAGACGGTGCTTTGGCGGATGAGGGCACTTTTGTCGCGTAGATACAGAAAGATTCGAGCAAGTCAGGATTAATTGGAGTTGACTATCGTGTTCAGCGGGCTCAAAATGTATAGT
>Ga0247730_1001782_pt1 | contig 11295 bp, 20 predicted proteins | sample UWRJL073202C2_FD_180959 | JGI IMG/M metagenome (GOLD analysis project Ga0247730, IMG submission 180959) | Plant litter microbial communities from Arlington Agricultural Research Station in Wisconsin, United States - UWRJ-L073-202C-2 | ecosystem: Environmental > Terrestrial > Plant litter >...
AAGCAGCACCGATGTTAATACAGTACGCACATCTCGCTCCGTATGAATTCCAGTCGAGTATTGACATTGCTCTTCGCTTCTGACTGGTCTTGCTTAACCAGCACTGGACCAATCTGCTTGTATACTTGCGCGCCTGGTTTAAGCTGCTGAAATTCCTGTTCCGACATGCGTTAAGATGCGCGATGAGAGTTTCGAGGACTGGACTGGCATACCCTCTTTACCAGCTCGTTCTCAGACAATTGTGCATCTAAACGCTGTCTAGCCTCCACTACATTCGACAGATCTGACTGAAGCTTTTGAAAGACCTTTGTTACAGCTTGTAGCTGGTCCTGGGCAGAAGCAGACATGGTGGCTAGAGTGAGATCGTCGGCTTGATGGCAATTCGGACTCTGTTTGCATGCGGAAGACCGCCGTCGGATGGACCAGGCATATATAAGGCCGCAAATGTTGCTCGTCTATCGTCTGCTTAGGTTTCCCTCGGAACAACTTCGACCATCATGGCTCCTCTAGTTATTGACTGGACTCTGGTGGATCGTCCAAAGCCTTATTTCTCACAGTTCAATAGTCGACGATCTGTAGTCTATGGCACTAAAGGTATTCGGTTTTCTGGCTAATTCCTGCGGCTGGATTGAACATATGCAGGTATAATTGCCTGCTCGCAACCGTTAGCTGCCGAGGCAGGCTTGGAAATATTAAGGAAAGGAGGCAATGCAGGCTAGTCTGGTCCTTTCTCTCTTGACACAGACGTTGACAACAGTATATACTACTCATAGCCGATGCTGCAGTAGCGACCAGTGCAGCTTTGAATGTCACAGAACCAAGTTGTTGTGGCATAGGTGGCGATGCATTTTGTCTATTCTTCGATGCCAAAACAAAGCAAGTCAAGGCTCTGAATGGCTCCGGACGGTCCCCTAAGAAGTTGACTTTGGAATATGTGCGAAGTCGGGGTATAACAGATCGTAATGTGCCTGCAACAGACCTAAACTCTGTGACTGTTCCCGGTGCCGCTGCTGCGTGGGTAGACACGGTGGAAACCTTTGGAAGTGGAAAGGTCACAGTTGCAGACGTGTTAGCTCCTGCTGTTAGACTGGCCGAGGAGGGGTAAGTGATTTTTTGTGGGATCCATCGGACTGCTCGCTGAACAGTGGTCTTTCAGAGTCCCCGTTTCTGAGATCCATAGCTACGCAGTGAGTCTATCTTAACTCACTAGGTGAAACCTAGTTCAAACCTTAGTTCCCGCAGTGGCAACAATCGGAGGTGATCATTCTGTATCATTCTGACTACAATTAAATCCTAAAGAAATATACACAGGATCTTATTAAGAATGCGTCTCCGAACAGCGATGAGATGCTCTTAAATGGAAAAGCACCTCTTCCTGGACAAGTCGTGCAGCTCCCGACACTAGCTCAAACTATGCGCGAGGTGGCAGATCATGGGAAGGACGGTTTCTATCGAGGTCGCGTTGCCGAGGCTATCGTGGAACTCGTTCAAAGCAAAGGAGGTCTAATGGATCTCGATGACTTGGCGAACCACAGCACATCATTCGTCGAACCCATAAAGTATACATATGCAAATGAGGTAACAGTGTACGAGGTGAGCATTTTCAATTTCCTGCTGGCATTGTTTTCACACGATTACTTTCGAACTAGTGCCCTCCTAATGGACAAGGTACGCTCGAAGATATATCATGCTGGCCTGACTAAACTCTTCTGAAGGTATAACTGCCCTTATTGCGCTTGGAATCTTGGAGGTAAGGATGACACTCTGGAGTCTGCTTGTACACTGAGCTGACGAGTTACGGCGTGAAGAGTTTGCAAGATCAAGGGATTGTTAAACCCCTCTCGGAAATGGACCACAACTCCCCAGAGTATCTACATATACTTATTGAAGCACTGAGACTCGCATTTGCTGGTATATTCTCTGTCCAAACTGTTATGCTAGCTAGCCAACCCGATCTTATTGCAGATTCCCAGTGGTATGTCACGGACCCCGATGTTCAGCACGTCCCAGTGGATGAACTCTTAAGCAAGGTACGCTTATACATCCTTCCTGCTGCTTCATAAGCTGAGATTGTGCTTAGGAATATCTAGCAAAACGAGCTCGCCTGATTGATCCGACCAAGATCAACCCAGATGTTGTACATGTAAGTATTCACGTAGTCCGTTTTAATCTATTTTCAGAGCACTTTCACTATAGGGAAGCCCTGTAGCTTCTTCTGACACTGTGTACTTTTCTGGTGAGTTGACCATTTCTTATGTTCAAGTCGGAGATTCTCATAAATTGCAAATAGTAACCGACCAATGGGGAAATGCCTGTAGTTTTATTCAAAGCAACTACGCTGGTAAGACTGATCTTCACACGTATTGAAGATGGTGCCAGTGCTGACATAGGACGATAGGATTTGGTACAGGAGCTGTTCCCAAAGGCTGTGGGTTTACTCTCCAGAATCGAGGAACTGGATTCGTGCTGGAAGAAGGGCATCCAAATCAACTTCAAGGAGGAAAAAGGCCGTACCACACCATTATCCCTGCTCTAGCGACTCGGAATGGCGACCTATGGTTGAGCTATGGTGTTATGGGAGGATACATGCAGGCGAGTCTTGCTTTAATGATGCCACGTAACGAAACTAATCGTGTGGAATTGTTTAGCCGCAGGGTAAGCTAGCCAGAAACTAGATTTATCGCAGCTCCTCTGACCGAATCACCAGGGCATATTCAAGTATTACTGAACATGTTACGCGGACTCACACCGCAAGCTGCGTTGGATGCCCCTCGATTTTGCATTGCATCCCGCAATGTGGAGACTTGCGCTCTAGATTCTATCGCAAGTAGCTCCCCTTCTGAAGTGCACGTCGAAGAAGGAATCCCAGAAGAAACCAGCGAAAAACTGCGAGGTAACAATCATATGAAACTCGCGACGAGCCCTATCACTTACTCGATTGTTCATAGCTATGGGTCATGATATCCGTACAGCAAAGAGTTTCGGTAGAGGCATGCTCGGTCGAGGTCAGATAATTCAGAAGTTGACTGATCCCAGCGGACGCCTGATATGGGCTGCCGGATCTGACCAAAGAGGCGACGGCCAAGCAGTAGCCCAGATTTAACAGATGCGTCGGGTATCCTCTGTCATAATTTCGATAAATATATAGGGGGGAAATGTACATAAATGTTCGGTGGTCCATGCTTGCAAACTATTACATTCTTCTGTGTCGTTCCGTGCCGGCTTATTGCAATGCAAATTTGATTCAGCACAAGAGTAGGAGAAGGGAGAAAAGATACCCACCAGTCTGTTGGAGTTTATACTCTCGCAGTTCTTTAGTTGGATCGCTGCCTTGCAGCTTGCCCCAACCCAATAGAGGAACAACGACTGCGGTCAAGTTATCTTCTCCGCCTAGATCCTCGACATATGATACGATTTTGTCAGCAGCTTGTTTCGGATTGGTGGCATTGCGTGCTATATCTCTGACTTCCTCGTCAGTGACCATCGAAGATATACCATCCGAGAACATCAGCACAAATGACCATTCAGCATCTGGAAGCAGGGTTCACAAAAAGCTTCCACTCGTGCAGTAGAAAGTACAGACCGTTGAGCAGTTTCGTCCTGACTTCTGGTTCTGGGGTAACTCCAAATCTTTTATAGCGCAGGTCTCCTAGACTATGAAGCAAATTCAATACGCGATCCGGGCAAGGAGTGGTGATTTTACGAACCTTCGTGTATTCTGGAGGGCACCCATCCACCTTGAGTCCCCGAAAGAGTCTGTCGTTAACGACGACCCCATCATACGCCGTAGTCTGATTGCCTCTACACGAGCATCTGCCTTGTTTGCCCATGAGGCTGCATCGACTCCGACACGAGAAATTACGTACATGATGTGCCTCCGTCATTGCGACAGGTTTCCCTTCGTCTGCAGGACATAAAATAACACGGGTATCGCTGTAATTCCTTGTTAAATCATATTCTGACACCGGAGGCGAAACTGGCGCACCCGCAGTGAGCTACAGTAAGGGAAAGTTTCTTGGATGCAAAGAACGGAGTCGCTGGACTGTCAAGACTATGCATAAGAGCTACAGAAGCTGTAGCACCGCAAGTCTCTGCTATTCCATCAACTGCCAGATTCCGGTCTGCCTGTACGCAACTTGTCAGAACAACCCACATGGATGGGCGAAGTACAAGACCACCGACCTCGAAAAATGCTTGCGTGAAGCGAGCCTCTAGATCGTAAGGTCGGTCGGATATTCCGCTCTCAATCCAGGGTTGAATTGCACCTCCTCGGAAACGCTTGAAGTAGCCTCCAAGTTCTTGAATCCATGCATACGTTTCGGGAATGTTCTCCTTGTGTACGGATTCAAAGAGACCATGAAGCTCCTGTCGAAGGTACTGCGAAACAGCAGATCCCCCATGGCTACAGTCAAGGTATAAATACGCGAACAATGGTGTTTAACGAAGCAAGAGAACACTGACCCATCGTATATGCCTACAAACAGTGCATGTCTGCGCGAATCCTCGTCCAAGGTTAACGGATCCCAATCAATGCCGTGAGCACGGCGCGCACTAGCTTTAAGCTCTTCTGGATCGAGTGATACTGTTGCGAAGCCTGTAAAGTCTTCTTGGTATCTGTATTTGGAATCCTAAATATTGGTACGGCTGATACCGGTTGAACGTACGCTCGCGTTCCACGAGAGGAGGATACACCGATGAGTTTGTGAGATGTTAGTGGAAGTCTTGCTGTTCCCGCTAGTGAGATGCGAGCAGAGGACGTGAGCGACCAGGTTATCGACGCCAGTTGCAGATAGTGCATACCTGGGGTGGCGTAACGGACATAGTCGTGAAAGCTCCGTTGCCAGATATGCCTTCGACTAGAAGCTCGTAGAATATTAGAGGCTGTAAGCATTGTAGCATACACAAGTAGCCTCAAATGCAGAGCATCGCTGAGAAACAGAGATGAGGGTACAATGCAGGATTGTTTGTGGCCCAAAGTAGGCTTGACTTTCGACCCTCATCATCATCATGGGGCACGGCAATTCCGACAAGATGTACATCACGCACGCAGAGCACACTGGGCAATTTGGCTCTCACTCGTCCTCTGTAGGCTTTAAGGCGTCTGTTTGCTGGTCTCTCGGTTGCAAAGCACTAGGACTGACGCTATTGCAGGAAATCCACTCAACGCATCCAAACACCGTTTGATTGCTGCGCCCTCTCCTTCCAACCTTTCTCGCACCCGGTGGCCTGTCGCAATGCAGATGGAACTGGGACTGTTTTTGATTTAGTCAATATCATACCATGGCTAAAGTGAGTCTCGCAATCCATTGCCTTCAGTGGTTGTTGACTCGTGCATGACATCAGGCAACATGATAATACGCATCCTACTACGAAGGAACCACTTACCCCGTCGGATCTCATTACTCTGCACTACTCTCGAAAAGAATCAACAGGCGAAATTCACGACCCAATATCCTTCAAACCGTTCAGTGAACACAGTCACATTGTTGCTGTAGCCACGACTGGAAACGTTTTCCTTGCTGAGAGCGTCAAGGGAAACCGGGACCTTGTAAATGATGTCCCCATCACCAAGTATGTGGGTGGCTGTGGAGTGGGTTAGTACTGTTCTGACATCGCGCAGGAAAGATATCATTACACTTCAAAATCCTCATGGACTTCCACCCGCGTCTGTAGTTCCTACAGCTGCGGTAGCTAAACAGGAAACTAAGGCAGCAGGTCCTTCCACAGCGGGGCCTGTGGCTACACTCAAAACTAAAGCCAAAGAACCATGTGCGCGTTCTCATAAACCTCTAGTTGATTTGGCTCTAACTTTCAGTTAGGGAATGCTTCCCCATACTCCAGTGGACTTCCAGGAGCATCTCTCACTTCTACAGCTGTTGATCCAAAGACTGAAGGCTCAAGTAAACTGGTCTGGGACGAGGTAAGCCCAGTAGTAGATATTCACGGAGCAATGTGCTTACGAGGTCACTAGGAAGAGCTTATGTTCGACGATATCTCTAAGGTCGCCAAAGGGAAAGGGAAGGAGAAAGATCTTGGGAAGCGTCGGGCCTATGTTCGCGTTGTCACCAGCCTTGGAGGCGCGAGTCTGAACCTGGAGCTGTTCTGTGAAAAGGTAAGTATTAAAGTGTTTGCGCAATGCTTTACACCCTAATTCGAAAGTTTTTTAGGCCCCCAAAACTTGTTACAACTTCCTCATGCTTGCTCGGGCTGGAAAGTACAACGACTGTCTATTTCACAGATTAGTCCCAGGTTTCATGGTGAGTATTTTTGTAATACTAATGCCGATGGTTGCTCATTCAATCTTTCTGCAGATCCAGACCGGCGATCCTACCGGGACAGGCTCTGGAGGTCAGTCGTATTGGGGGACACCATTCCGTGACGAGCACGACCTCAAAGGGGCTGCTAAACACGATAGTCGAGGTATTCTTGCTATGGCCAACAAAGGCGCTGGAACCAATGGCTCCCAGTTCTATTTCACGTTCAAAGCGACTCCGCATCTCGACAATAAACACACTGTATTCGGAAAACTAGTGGGAGGAGAGGACGTCCTGGATGCTTTAGAGAAGGTGCCAGTAAAACCTGGAACAGAGCGTCCAAGCAAACCTATCCGCATTACAGAGGTTATCATGTAAGCTCAATCATTGGGCATCTCACAAACGATCGAGCTAACTGGAGAGTGCAGCTACCAAGATCCCTTTGAAGAGTATAAGACGAGACTAGCTCGTAAGCTTGCGCGTAGAGAGGAAACAGACGCAGCAAAGGTGGCGCAAGCGGTTCAAAAGGAGACGACCAAAGACGAAACCAATTGGTTTGGTCAGAAAGTGGGTTCCACTGGCTCCTCGTCAGTGGCCGGCGCTGTCCCAGCTGCAGCTCCTGGTGGTGGTGGGGTGGGCAAGTATTTGAATCTAAAGCGACCAGCAGACGGTCCCACTTTCAATGCTGGTCCTGACGATGCCAAAAAGAAGAGGAAAACTGGGTTCGGAGATTTTTCTGGATGGTAATGTGGCACGAGATATGTATGTAAAGTAGAGCAGTTATGCGGGAACTACTACCATGAGACCTAAAAACAAGGGCGCTGTGTGTGTGCCCTCTTGGATCCTGCTGAAATTCCGTCGAATATCTGGTAACAAGATCTCACAAAACAGTTCCTAATGAGTGGAGAGTACGTCTCATTCTTAGTGAGTGAGTGACGAGCATTGCGGGATGGTAAATAATACAAGATGATATGTGGATAGAGTGATTATCATGATCAGGCTGGAACAGCTACTCGTGGTTCTTGAACAACCGGCTCCTTGTCTACAGCGTCGCATAAGCACCCAAGGTAGACAGTCGTGATGACAGGACAACATACCTGGAGCCGAAGACACAGGCTCGGTAGCAGGAACAGAAGGTAACTTCGGTGCTTCTCGTTCTGGCTCCGCCTGCAGGCAGGAAAGAAAGAGTGGACTGGAGTGAGCAACATTATACAAGTAGAATACAGACAACAACGTTACCAGAGCTTGTAACTGGCGTAACTCCTCTTGCACGGCTTCTTCATCGTCCAGTGTGAGATTATTAGCCAGCATGTCGTTGATTTCCTGCTCGTAGATTGGGATCCAAAGCACGTATATAGTATTCTTGTTGTAACGTACTTGCTGATATGCCCGTGCTTCAGCAGTCTCGTCCAGCAGCTTCTCCACGCTTTCAGTGTTCATCTCCTTATGAATCTCCTTGAGAACATCGTTTCCTTGTTTCAAGCCATGTAGAACCGATGCTTCCACGAGAGAGAACTCGATGGTAGATACCTACAGCATTGTCTCAGCAAACGAATCAATTTGCAGATGGAAGACGCGCACCAGTTGTTCGAGATTCTCTAGCTGAGAGTCTGTCTTGACAAGCAATCCCTGCTGATACTTCCTCTGTCGAAGAGCAATCACAGCTCTATCTTTCCTTCCAGCTGCTAAATGAGATTTCGCAATCTCATGTTCCCGCTCCAGAACCACTTGAATCTATGAAGGGTGGACAGCTCAGGACCACAGAGCCACAGCGCCATGAAACGAGCGAACGCGTACAGACCTTCTTCTGATACTGCTTTAGTTTATCTCGCTGTAATTTAAGACTTTGAATGTGAATTTCAACTTAAGATGGAAACAAGCCAGGTTACATTCGACTGACTCTAGAATGGCGCGGTCTTGGGCTGTGATCTTGGGTAAGGACTGGCTTGCGCCCATGATGATGACGGTGGCGAAGAGCAATCCTCGGACCGGTTATCATGTAAACGCCACTCCAGTCCATTGTCATTGTTATCTGTGGTATTGCCTTCCTCATGAGTTTCCTGATGCATTTTTTCGGACCTGCGTTAGATATAGGCTGGCGAATAGCTATCCCAGGCGAATTTTGCGATTTACAATCGTCTCTGGAGGCCGGTTACATCACCATCGTACGTACGGTTAGTGAGGTATTGTCATTTGTGGACAGTAGTTAGCTTATCAACTTCATTTCATGTTTCCATTTCAATTTTGCAGACTCGTTAGAATGGAATCGTGATTATATAGTCCAATGTGTAAAGCATCGTTGTCGGTGAGGAAGAAGGAGCAGGTCCATGCTAGAAATACAAATAATAGATGGCGCAGTGGTCAAAATGAGAATCGTAAAGTATGTATGAAGCCAGAAGAAGGGGTCTTGAGGGAATAACTTTGTGTACTATATGCAAGAAAACAGATCTAAGCTGCTGTTTTTTCAGATTCTTTCACTGCTGGAGCAGGAGGAGGGAATGTCGGCGCATAACGTGATTTCTCACGTAACAGATGCCCATATCTAACAACGCGAGAGTCAGTGATACTGTAAGAGCTTTAATGCAATAATAGGACGTACCGAGAGAACACCAATGGAATGGGCATCATCAACAAAGCAATGCAACCAAGCAACGTAGATGCCCATCTGGGATTCAACGTCTCATACATCTGTCTTGCAAACAATGGGAATGCAGCACCGAACAAGCTTCGCACTACTGTACTTCCAGCTAAAGCGGAAGCAGCGAAGAAGAGGTAGGTGTCTATGATGTAGTTGAACAAGCTGACCTGTAATATGATAGTTTCATCAGTAACGATACCTGATGGGAGATGAGGAAGCAGGGACGTACGAAGATCCAAGAGACAGTCAACCCCAGCAATCCTCCTGCCACCATAGGAGAAGCGAATGAGATGCTGGGATAAGAAGTCCATCCAAACCAAAAGAATGCGAGGGCAAACAACGGTGCAGCCACCATCGCCGCTTCCAATCTCTTTTCCGCAGGAACAGGAGCAGGCGCATACTGATCCACCAGTCTCTCATACCGCGGGTTCCAAAAGAGGACATAAATCGTAACAGCGATGAACCCTCCTACGAAAATGGGGATGAACATGATTCCGGTGATGCCAGCGTTGAAATGGTGTCCTTGTGCGAACACGATGGGGTAGGCTTCGAAGAGGAGATAGATGACTCCGTAGACGAAGGACATGTAGAGTGTGATGGCGATGAGCATGGGTTCGAAGATGAGCATTTTGAATGGCCGTAAGAGGATTTCTTCGATACGACCGGAAAGAGATTTCGTTTGTTTTTCGATGGGAGCGTAGTAGTTGGGATCTCCTGTTTCTTTCCTTAGCTGTTTTGCCTTTCTTGCAAGGATGATAGGCCCGTAGGTTTCGGGGATGAAGAGGATAATGGCGACGAGACAGACGCCTGCGAATATGGCTAGCATCCAGAACACCCATCGCCAGCTTACACCTGCAATTCCCATATAGCCAGAGACGACAGGTGCTAAAGTGGGACCTGCGAAAGGAGCTAGAGTGAAGATGGCCAGTGCCTTTCCTCTACCCTTTGCATCCCAAATATCTGCTATCAGTGCCCTGGATTGCGTATCAGAACGTGTTGTAATAATGAAGTGAAATAGGAGTGCACTCACCCAGAATTGGTGAGAGGAGAAGCAGCAAAGGTTCCGCCGAGGAAACGGAACACCAACAACGCTCCGGTATTGGGAGACAAAGCGCATCCGATTTGAAACCCAATGTAAAAGATAAAAGCCACAATGAAAATGGGTTTGCGACCGTATTGTTCAGAAAGCGGTCCCCATAGCAAAGGACCAACACAGTATCCAGCCACGAACAGCGCGATAGTGAGTGTGGTGACTTCTTCTGATAGGTTGAAGTGCTCTTTCAATTGGCCGGCGATTCCAGAGGCTATTAGAGTCCAAGTCAATGGGAATGGTTCGGATCAGAACAGAGGGTGGGACTCACGAGCTGAACTAGCAAAGGTGCTGTGGAGAGATCCGTTCAGTGCGTGATGAAGTCATGAGAAAGGGAAAAGAGACGTACGCGTTGAAGACGAGTGCGCCTCCTAGCATGGTGAGGAACCATTTCCTCGCTACGGACATGTTCTGTTATTACATTATTAGCGCTGGTTACACTAGGATAGAGAGAAAATAAAGTACCTTGGGGTCTAAAGGGTCGTTGACATCGAATGCTACCAAGTACTTGTCCACGACTTTCTCGTTTGGATCCTTACGCTCCTGCTCCTGCGCTTCTCGGACTGCTCTCGTCTCTTCTGAGGAGGCATCGTCAACAGACTTGAGGGAAGGAGCTTGAGACACCATGGAGGGAGTCAGGAAGAAGTCTTGCAATTCAGTCTATGACAACCAACGCACTTTATATATAAACACAACATCATTTGACAAGCGAGTGGTAAGCCTCCGTTGCAGCAAGGAAAGCAGTCACCGCCATCACGTCAGACAATGACAAAGGTACGCTAGCATTCACCGAAATTATCCGAATTTAGGAATGAAACAGTCCAACCACCCACTAAGAGCGAGTCATTTCGCAGCAGCTGCGGATGTTACCCGACAAGGATTACACTATCAGATAGGGAGACGGGGTAGGAGGAGGACACGTCCAACTCGGCATGTCACAGTCATAAATCAGACCTCCATCGGAGAGACAACGTCGTTCTATTTTCGGATGGGTACGAGAAAATAAGCGTGGATGATAGAGCACGGAAGACCGAACAAAAGCGAAAGACGTGGAAAACTCTAAACTTTACTCTAACACGGGAGGGAACAGAACATGTCTGCATGCTGCTTGAATTTCGACGTCCAGTATTTTGAACCAACATCATCGCAATGGCGAGCGCTGTTACTTTTTGTGAACTATTGCGATTCTTTCTGTAGGCTCCTGTGTAACCTCAATTGGTTTTAGTACACCATGAGACGGTTGAACTTGAACTGGAAGACGTCACAAAACATGTGACGTTGTGACACTATCGCGTCTTCTCCTCGTGCCATTG
>Ga0247730_1001784_pt1 | contig 11291 bp, 10 predicted proteins | sample UWRJL073202C2_FD_180959 | JGI IMG/M metagenome (GOLD analysis project Ga0247730, IMG submission 180959) | Plant litter microbial communities from Arlington Agricultural Research Station in Wisconsin, United States - UWRJ-L073-202C-2 | ecosystem: Environmental > Terrestrial > Plant litter >...
CAGCCAGAAGCTCAAGAAGGTGCTGCCCAAGAGCGTCATGCTCGCCGCCGAGCGCATCAGCCAGAAGCGGCTCGCCCGGACCGACTTCGGCCCGAGCATCTTCCTGAAGCTCCGCAAGAGCTGACCTCCTACCGCACGGTCTCGCGCTCGGCCACGGCCGAGATCGAGGTCAAGCGCTCGCGCTTCCTGGCGGTGGTCGCGCGTGTCGACGGTGAGGACGAGGCGCGCGAGGTCATCGCCTCCGCCCGTCGCCGGCACCACGATGCGCGGCACCACTGCAGTGCGTTCGTGATCGGTGCCGACTCGGCGCTGCGGCGGTCGAACGACGACGGGGAGCCGGCCGGGACCGCCGGCGCTCCCATGCTCGAGGTGCTCACCCGCCGAGAGGTCAGCGACGTCGTCGCGGTGGTGACGCGCTGGTTCGGCGGGACGCTGCTGGGTGCCGGTGGGCTCGTCCGCGCCTACGGCGACGCAGTCGGCCTGGCGCTCGACTCCGCCGGGACGCGCGAACGGACGCTGCGCCACACGATGCGGGTCACGGTGGACGCGGCCGACGCCGGCGTCATGGACCACCGGCTGCGTGGGCTCGGGACCGTGGTCGACGTGGCGTACGGGCCGAGCGCGGTGTTCACGGTCGGCGTGGCCGACCCCGAGCGCTTCGCCGACGAGGTGGCCGGCGTCAGCGCGGGACGGGCGGCGGTCGAGCGGGTCGGCACCACCTGGGTCGACCTGACGTAGCTACGCGGTCGCGTAGCGCTTGGCGGCGCGCTCCTTGGCCTTGGCGGCCTCGACCTCGCGGTCCTTGGGGGGCGCGTTCGTCACGAGGTCCTCGAGCAGGTGCCCCGTGATGTGGGCGATCTCGGCGACCGCCCGGTGGAAGACCTCCTCGTTGGCCTTCGACGGGTGCGTCGACCCGCTGATCTTGCGGACGTACTGCAGCGCGGCGGCTTGGATCTCGGCGTCGTTCGCAGCGGGCTCGAAGTTGTGAAGAGTACGAATATTCCGGCACATGCCCTCAGGCTAACCCCAGGATGTGGGCGGAAAACAGGCCTGAACCGGGGTTCTGAGCCAGTTACCTGCCCACATCTTGAGGGTTAGTCGCGGTCCTCCCACCAGTCGCGGGCGGCGTCGGCGGTGTCGGCGTAGTCGGAGAAGACGGCATCGATGCCGGTCTCGAAGAACGCCCTCATCTCCCCGAAGATGTCGCCCTTGGCGTTGGGGTCGTCACCGTTGCGGAAGTCGGCCGGCAGGAACTGGTTCTCGTCGCGGAACGTGTAGACCACGACCTTGAGCCCGGCGCGGTGGGCGTCCTTGACGACGGGAGACGGCTCGGCGAGGAAGCCGGCGGCGTCGCGCGGGATGACGCTGTTCTTCTCCGGCGCGAGCCAGTCGGCGTACGTCGCCACCCGGCGCAGGCCGGCCGGAGCCATGATGTCGGCGTACGTGCGGGGATCGCCCTGCGACACGAGGTCGTACGGGGCGCCGACCGCGGACGTCAGCTGCACGAGCGGCACCTTGGTCTGCTTCGAGAGCTGCCGCAGGTTGGTGGTCTCGAACGACTGGATGACGACCTTCGAGCGCTTGTGGTCGAGGCCGGCCTTGCGCAGCAAGCGCAGCAACGGACGCTCGAGGGGCAGGCCGATCGAGCGGAAGTACGTCGGGTGCTTCGTCTCGGGGGCGACGCCGATCGTCCGGCCGTGCTTGCGTCCCTCCCGCTTCGCCAGGGCGAGCACCTCGTCGAACGTCGGCACCTGGAAGCGTCCGTCGTAGCGGGTGTTGCCGGGGCGGACGCCGGGGAGCCGCTCCTTCGCGCGCAGCGTGCGCAGCTCCCGCAGGGTGAAGTCCTCGGTGAACCAGCCCGAGATCGGCACGCCGTCGATGGTCTTGGTGGTCTTGCGCTGGGCGAACTCGGGGTGGTCGGCGACGTCGGTCGTGCCGCTGATCTCGTTCTCGTGCCGGGCGACGAGGACGCCGTCCTTGGTGCTCACGAGATCGGGCTCGATGTAGTCGGCGCCGAGCCTGATCGCGAGCTCGTAGGCGGCGAGGGTGTGCTCGGGGCGGTAGCCGGACGCGCCACGGTGCGCGAACACCGTGATGGGCTGCGCGTGCTGGGTGGGCTTGTCGGCGTGGCGTTCGACCGTCTCGGCGGCGTCGGCCCCGGTGGGGACGGCGGCGAGGCCGGTGGCGAGTGCAGCTGCCCCGATGACATGGGCAGCGCGGCGTACGTGCGGCTGGATCGTCTCTGGCTTGAGAAGTGTCATGCCTCCAGAGCACGCGCACCGGGTGACGGCGGCGTGGCCGTCACCGGGCCGTCAGGTGAACACCGGGCTACAAGGCTCCGAGGCGCTTCAGGACGTCGCGGACGTGCTTGAGGGCGTTCTTCTCGTTGAGACCCGTCGTGTCGTCGAAGTAGAGGCCGTCGCCGATGAGCTGGATCGTGCGGGCGAGCGACTCGTCCTCGAGGTGCTCGAGCAGGACCGCGAACCACCACTCGCGCAGGTCGCCGAGGGCGTCGGACGCCCGGGAGTCGTTCTCCTGCGCGATGCGTCCGGCCGCGATCAGGGCACGGTCGAAGTCGCTGCCGGTGTTGATCGAGGTGGTCAGGTAGAAGTCGACGGGGCCCTTCTTGGCCGTGCGCATCTTCTCGACGTCGGCGCGGCCCTGCTCCCGGAGCCGGTTGAGCATGCCGTCGACCAGCTCGTCCTTGCTGTGGAAGTGGTAGAGCAGACCGCCCTTGGAGACCTTGGCCTCGGCGGCGACGGCGTCGAGCGTCGCCGACCGGCTTCCGGCGGAGACGAGCAACGTCTCGAACGCGTCGAGCAGGCGGTCTCTGGTCGATCGTTCCGTGGCCGCCATGCCCCCAGCCTAAGGGAGGGGAACATCACCCCCACCCGATGACGTTCATATACCGTCTGGACGGTACAGTAGATCGGACGACATCACACCGTGAGGAGGACGACATGAGCACCATCGGCACCACCGCAGGAACCATGAAGGACCACAGGGCCGGGCCCAAGGAATGGACCGCGCTCGCGGTGCTCATGCTGCCGGTCCTCATGGTCTCGGTCGACAACACGGTGCTGAGCTTCGCGCTGCCCGCGATCAGCGTCGACCTGCGCCCGACCGGCACGCAGCTGCTGTGGATCGTCGACCTCTACGCGATCATGCTCGCCGGCCTGCTCATCGCGATGGGCAGCATCGGCGACCGGTTCGGCCGTCGCCGGCTGCTGCTGATCGGCTCGGTCGGCTTCGGCGCGGCCTCGCTGCTCGCCGCGTACAGCAGCAGCCCCGAGATGCTGCTGCTCGCCCGCGCGCTGCAGGGCACGTTCGGCGCGACGCTGATGCCGTCGACGCTGTCGCTGATCCGCAACGTCTTCCACGATGCCCGCGACCGTCGTCTGGCGATCGCCTCGTGGGCGGCGATGTTCTCCGGCGGCGCCGCGCTCGGCCCGGTGCTGGGCGGTTGGCTGCTGGGCCACGCGTCCTGGGGCTCGGTGTTCCTCATCAACGTCCCGATCATCGTCGTGCTGGTGCCGCTGGCGCTGTTCCTGCTGCCGGAGTCGCGCGACCCGGAGCCGGGACCGCTCGACCCGTTCGCCATCGGCCTGTCGCTGCTGGCGATGCTGCCGCTCGTCTTCGGCATCAAGAACGTCGCCGAGCACGGGCTGTCCGACCTGACACTCACGGCGTTCGCGGTCGGGACGATCGCCGCGTGGGCGCTGGTGCACTGGCTGCGGACGAGCGCGTCGCCGATGATCGACCTGACGCTGTTCGGCAACCGGGTCTTCACCGGTGCGATCGTCGCGAACCTGCTGAGCCTCATGGGCCTGACCGGGTTCCTGTTCCTCGGCGCGCAGCTGCTGCAGCTCGTGCTCGGCCTGTCCGCGATGGACGCCGCGCTCGTCCTGCTCCCCGGCCTCGTGGCGACGGTCGCCGCCGGCTTCGTCGCGGTGCGGCTGGCGAACGTCGTCAGCATCCGGCTGCTCGTCACGGCGAGCTTCGCGGCGTCCGCGACGGGTTACGCGATCACGGCGCTGACGGACACCCCGACCGTCGTGTCGGTCGCCGTGGCGTTCACCGTGATGGGGCTGGGCATCGGCATGGCCGAGACGCTGACCAACGACGTCATGCTGTCGAGCGTCCCGTCGTCCAAGGCCGGCGCCGCGTCGGCGATCTCCGAGACGGCGTACGAGATCGGCGCGGTGCTGGGCACGGCGATCCTGGGGACGGTGCTGACGTCGACGTACCGCTCGCACCTGACGTACCCCGCGATCCTGCAGTGGGGCGAGGCGCGCGGCTCGTTCGAGACGCTCGGCGGAACCGTCGAGTACGCCTCGTACTACCCCAACGAGGTGGGCACCCACCTGCTGGCGTCCGCGCGCGACGCGTTCGACCTGGGTGTGCAGTACACGTCCGCGGCGGCGATCGTCATCGCCCTGCTGGCGGCGCTGGTCTCCTGGCGCACGCTCAAGCACGCCTGACCCTGCCCCTCCCGCCGAGCTTTCCGCCGAGTGGTGCGGAGTGGACGTTCTGAGACGGCGTGTCAGTCCGACGCGCACCGCTCGGGGCCCACTTCGCACCACTCGGTGGCACCATGAGGTCATGGCCAGCTGGTGGATCGTGAGGCAGCTCGCCGTGGTGCTGCTCCTGGTCGCAGGAGTCGCCACCGCGGTGCTGGCGTCGGCGAGCCCGTGGTGGCTGGTCGCCGCCGTCCCGCTGCTCGTGCTGGGGCTGGTGGGTGCCAGCGACGTCGTCCAGCGGCACCACAGCATCCTGCGCAACTACCCGATCCTGGGGCACGCGCGGTTCCTGATGGAGAAGATCCGACCGGAGATCCAGCAGTACTTCGTCGAGTCCAGCACCGACGGGATGCCGTTCGACCGGGAGACGCGCGACCTCGTCTACGCCCGGGCCAAGGGCGACGAGGACGCGCAGCCGTTCGGCACGGAACGCGACGTCAACGCGCTCGGGTACGAGTTCGTCACCCATTCGCTGCAGGCGTACCTGGCGGAGGGGGAGATCCCGCGCGTCCGCCTCGGCGGTCCTGCGTGCACGCAGCCGTACGACATCGCGCTGCTCAACGTCTCCGCGATGAGCTTCGGGGCCCTGTCGGCGAACGCGATCGAGGCCCTGAACTCCGGCGCTGCGATGGGCGGCTTCGCGCACGACACCGGCGAGGGCGCGATCAGCCCGTACCACCTCAAGCACCAGGGCGACCTGATCTGGGAGATCGGCTCGGGCTACTTCGGCTGCCGGACGCCCGACGGTCGCTTCGACCCCGACTCGTTCGCGGCGAAGGCGGCCGGTCCGACGGTCAAGGCGATCTCGCTCAAGCTGTCGCAGGGCGCCAAGCCGGGACTCGGCGGCGTCCTGCCCGGAGCCAAGGTCACGGCCGAGATCGCGAGCACGCGTCAGGTCGAGATCGGCCGGACGGTGGTCTCGCCGCCGGCCCATCCGTCCTTCTCGACGCCCCGCGGACTGGTGGAGTTCATCGGCCGGCTGCGCGAGCTGAGCGGCGGCAAGCCCGTCGGCTTCAAGCTCTGCGTCGGCTCGCGGCACGAGTTCCTGGCGATCTGCAAGGCCATGGTCGAGCTCGGCGTGCACCCCGACTTCATCATCGTCGACGGGTCGGAGGGCGGGACAGGCGCCGGTCCCGGCGAGTTCGAGGACCACGTCGGGATGCCGCTGACCGAGGGGCTCATCTTCGTCCACAACGCGCTCGTCGGATCGGGACTGCGCCGGCACGTCAAGATCGGTGCGAGCGGCAAGGTCGCGACCGGCATCGACATCGTCAGCCGCATCTGCCAGGGCGCCGACTTCACGATGGCGGCGCGCGCCATGATGTTCGCCGTCGGCTGCATCCAGGCGCAGTCGTGCCACACCAACCACTGCCCGGTGGGCGTCGCGACGCAGGACCCGCGACGGGCCCGCGCACTGGTCGTCCCCTCGAAGGCGCTGCGCGTGCGCAACTTCCAGGCGCAGACGGTCGCCAGCGCGCAGCAGATCATGTCGTCGATGGGCCTGCGGTCGTTCGACCAGCTCCACCCGGGACTGCTCAACCGCCGCATCGACCACCTGACGACGATGTCGTACGCCGAGCTCTACGAGTGGCTGGAGCCGGGACAGCTCTACACCGATCCGCCGGAGTCGTGGCGGGACGACTGGGAGCTCGCCGACGCCGCGGCGTTCGGCGCTCGCGTGGCCAACCGGCCGAAGGGCTTCTGAGCGGGTCGGGGACGCGCGACGAGTCCTGAGGCACGGTGACCGGCATGCGGTCGTCATGCATCGAGATCCGGCCATGATCGCCGGACTGGTCCGGGTGCCCCGTCGCGCACGCGACACTGGTGTCATGTCGCTCAAGCACAGCCTGCTCGCCGTCCTGGTCATGCTGGTGTGGGGCGGCAACTTCGTCGTGATCGACGAGGGCCTCGGCGACGTCCCGCCGCTGCTGTTCCTCGCGATCCGCTTCGTGTTCGTCGCGCTTCCGCTCGTGTTCTTCGTGCCGCGCCCGAAGGCAGGGTGGCGTGCCGTCGTGGCCGTCGGGACGTTCATGAGCCTCGGGCAGTTCAGCCTGCTCTACATCTCGCTCGACCTCGGGATGCCGGCCGGACTGGCGTCCCTGGTGCTCCAGGCCCAGGTCATCTTCACGATCGTCATCGCCGCGGTCGTCATCAAGGAGTCGCCGAGCAGGCGCCAGGTCGTCGGTGCGGCGATCGGGACGGCGGGACTAGTGCTCGTCGTGGTGGCGCACGGGGCGACCGCGCCGATCATCCCGGTGCTGGTGATGCTCGGGGCGTCCCTGTCGTGGGCGACGGGCAACGTCATCACGCGCCACGCCGGCATCCAGTCGGGCTTCTCGCTCGTGGTCTGGTCGGCGCTGGTCGTCCCGGTCCCCGCCTTCCTGCTCTCGCTCGCCGTCGACGGCGGCGACGAGGTCGGCCGGGCGCTGACGCACCTGTCCGGCACGGCGATCGCGAGCACGGCGTACACCGCCATCGGGGCGTCGCTGCTCGGCTACGGCATCTGGAACTCCCTGCTCGCCCGGTACCCCGCCAGCGCGGTCGTCCCGTTCGTCCTGCTCGTCCCGGTCGTGGGCATCGCGGCGGCCTGGCTGGTCCAGGACGAGGTGCCCACCGGGCTCGAGATCGTCGGCGGCGTCGTGATGCTGGTCGGCGTGGCCGCCGCGACGATCAGCCGCCGGGCGGCGACCGTCGAGGTCGAGGCACCCGCCCGCGCCTGACCGTCAGGCCAGCAGGGCCGCTCGGGCCATGGACGCCAGCCGGGTCCGCATCGACTCCTCGCTGATGCGCGCGCTGTGGGGCGTCGAGTTGATCAGGCCGAACGTCGCCTGGACGGCCGCGCGTGCCTCGGCGGCGTCCAGGTCGTCCCGCAGGTGCTGCACGGTGTCGACCCAGATGTCGATGTAGGCGAGCTGGAGCGCACGCACCTCGCGGCGTCCGTCGGCCCCGAGGTTGGTCCACTCCCGCTCCTGGATGACGATGAGCGCGCGGTCACCGAGGGCGAACTCGATGTGCCAGTCGATGAGCGCGTCGAGGGCGGCGTCGGACGTGGGGGCCGACTCCGACCGCGAGCGTCCCTCCGAGAGCAGGCGCTCGCTGATTGAGATCAGCGACTGGGTGAGGATGTCGTCCTTGCCGGCGAAGTGCTTGTAGAGCGCCGGGCCCGAGATGCCGCAGGCGCCGCCGATGTCGTGCACCGACACCCCGTGGAACCCGCGTTCGGCGAAGAGCGTCGCTGCGGTGTCGAGGATCTGCTCGCGCCGGGTGGTCGTCACGGCACCAGTCTAGCGCCGCGAGGTTAATGACTGTTAACCTGCGGGCATGCGTGAACTCGTCGAACAGCTGCGTGACCGGCTCGCGACCGTCCGGCAGGGCGGCAGCGAGGCGGCGCGCACCAAGCACGTCGGACGCGGCAAGCTCCTGCCGCGCGACCGCGTCGACCGCCTCCTCGACCCGGGATCGCCCTTCCTCGAGATCGGTGCCCTGGCGGCGTACGGCATGTACGGGGCCATCGGGGACGAGTACAGCGTGCCCAGTGCGGGCATGATCGCCGGCATCGGGCGCGTCAGCGGCCGCGAGTGCGTCATCGTCGCCAACGACGCGACGGTCAAGGGCGGCACGTACTTCCCGATGACGGTCAAGAAGCACCTGCGGGCGCAGGCCATCGCCCGGGAGAACCGGCTGCCGTGCCTGTACCTCGTCGAGTCGGGGGGAGCGTTCCTGCCGATGCAGGACGAGGTCTTCCCCGACCGCGAGCACTTCGGCCGCATCTTCTTCAACCAGGCGCAGATGTCGGCGTTGCGGATCCCGCAGATCTCCGCGGTCCTGGGGTCGAGCACCGCCGGTGGCGCGTACGTCCCGGCGATGAGCGACGAGTCCGTCATCGTCAAGGAGCAGGGCACGATCTTCCTGGCCGGCCCGCCGCTCGTGAAGGCCGCGACCGGCGAGGTCGTGACGGCCGAGGACCTCGGCGGCGGCGACGTGCACGCGCGGACGTCCGGTGTCGTCGACCACCTCGCGGACGACGACGAGCACGCGCTGCAGATCGTCCGCTCGATCGTCGGGACGTTCGAGCGTCCGACCAGCGAGGCACCACCGCACGAGCCCGTGCCTCCGCGCGAGGACCCCGAGACGCTCTACGACGTCGTGCCGGTCGACAGCCGCACGCCGTACGACGTCCGCGAGGTCATCCGCCGCATCGTCGACGACTCCCGGCTGCACGAGTTCAAGCCGCTCTACGGCGAGACGCTGGTGTGCGGGTTCGCGCGCATCGAGGGCTATCCCGTCGCGATCGTCGCCAACAACGGCATCCTGTTCAGCGAGTCGTCGCTCAAGGGCGCGCACTTCATCGAGCTGGCCAACCAGCGCGGCATCCCGCTCGTGTTCCTGCAGAACATCACCGGGTTCATGGTCGGCCAGGAGTACGAGAACCGCGGCATCGCGAAGGACGGGGCGAAGCTCGTCACGGCCGTCGCCTCGTCGGTCGTCCCGAAGTTCACGGTCGTCATCGGCGGCTCGTACGGCGCCGGCAACTACGGCATGTGCGGACGCGCGTACGACCCGCGGTTCCTGTGGATGTGGCCCAACGCCAAGATCTCGGTGATGGGCGGCGAGCAGGCCGCCGCGGTGCTCGCGACCGTCAAGCGCGACGGCATGCAGGCCCGCGGCCAGGAGTGGTCGGCCGACGACGAGGCCGACTTCCGGACCCCGATCCGCGACCAGTTCGAGAGCCAGGGATCGGCCTACTACTCGTCCGCCCGCCTGTGGGACGACGGGATCATCGACCCCGTCGACACCCGCCGCGTCCTGGCGATGGGACTGCAGGTCGCCTCCGCCGTCCCCGTGCCCGAGCCCCGCTTCGGGCTCTTCAGGATGTGATGACGATGTTCTCCTCTGTCCTGATCGCCAACCGCGGCGAGATCGCCCGCCGCGTGATCCTCGCCTGCCGCGAGGCCGGCCTGCGCAGCGTCGCCGTCTACTCCGACGCCGACGCGGACGCCCCGTACGTGCGGCTCGCCGACGACGCCGTCCACATCGGGCCCACCCCGGCGACCGAGTCGTACCTGTCGATCGAGCGGTTGCTGGCGGCGGCTGAGGAGTCCGGCGCCGAGGCGATCCACCCCGGCTACGGCTTCTTGTCGGAGCGGGCCGAGTTCGCGCGGGCCGTCGTCGACGCGGGGCTCGTGTTCATCGGCCCGACGGCTGACGTGATGGACGCGATGGGCCGCAAGGACCGCGCCCGCGCGATCGCCGAGAAGGCCGGCGTCCCGGTCACGCCGCAGTTCGACCCCGACGCCGTCCCGGCCGATGCCTACCCGGTGCTGGTCAAGGCCGCCGCCGGTGGTGGTGGCAAGGGCATGCACGTCGTCCGCTCCGCCGACGGACTCGCCCGGGCGCTCGAGTCGGCGCGGCGCGAGGCGGCGTCGGCGTTCGGCGACGACACGCTGCTGGTCGAGAAGTACGTCGAGGCCGGCCGGCACGTCGAGGTGCAGGTCTTCGGCGACACCGCCGGCAACGTCGTCCACCTCTTCGAGCGTGACTGCTCGGTGCAGCGCCGGCACCAGAAGGTCGTCGAGGAGGCCCCGGCCCATGGGCTCACCGACGAGCTGCGGCGCACGCTGCACGAGTCGTCCGTCGCGCTGTGCCGCGAGGTCGGCTACACGGGCGCCGGGACGGTCGAGTTCCTCGTCGCCGACGGACGCGCGTACTTCCTGGAGATGAACACCCGGCTCCAGGTCGAGCACCCCGTCACCGAGGAGATCACGGGGCTCGACCTCGTCCAGTGGCAGTTCCTGGTCGCGGCGGGCGGGACCCTGCCGCTGGCGCAGGACGAGATCACCGCGACCGGTCATGCGATGGAGGTGCGGGTCTACGCCGAGGACCCGTACGCCGGCTTCCTGCCCCAGGCCGGTCACGTGCTGGACGTGGCGTGGCCCGACGACGCCCGGGTCGAGGCCGACCTCGAGGCGGGTGCCGAGGTGTCGACGGCGTACGACCCGATGCTCGGCAAGCTCGTCGTCTCCGGTGTCGACCGTGAGGACGCCCGGCTCGCGATGGTCGACGCGCTGGACGACACCGGCCTCTTCGGCGTCACGACCAACCTCGGGTTCGTCCGCCGGCTCGTGGCGAGCGACGAGTTCGCCGCCGGTGAGGTGCACACGGCGTGGCTCGACAGCGACGCGTCGGCCGAGCTGCTGACGGCGCCGTCGCTCCCGGAGGACGCCGTCCGCGCCGCGGCACGGCTCTGGGCCCGCTATCAGCTGGTCGGCGGCGTCGACCCGTTCGGGCAGGTCGACGGATGGCGGTCGGGGTCCGAACCCGCGCCGATACGCGTCGCGCTGGTCGACGAGACCGGCCGGCTGTGGTCGTTCGGCCTGTCAGGCGACGAGGTCGAGGACGCCGGCGCTCTCGCGATCCTCGACCGTGACCGCATCACGATCGCGTGGGAGGGCCAGACCTGGCTCCTCGAGACGCCCGACCCCATGCGCGGAGGCCACCAGCGTGGCGCCGCGACCGACGCCGACCTGGTGTCGCCGATGCCGGGGACGGTGCTGCGGGTCGACGTCGTCGTCGGCGAGTCCGTCGTCGTCGGACAACAGCTCGGCGTCGTCGAGGCGATGAAGATGGAGCTGGCGATGAGCGCGCCGTACGACGGCGTGGTCTCGCACGTCGGCGCCGCCGTCGGCGACCAGGTGCCGATCAAGCACCTGCTCTTCACGGTGGACCCGTCATGACCCGCCCCCGCCCCCTTCCCCGCCCCCCTTCCCACGA
>Ga0247730_1001786_pt1 | contig 11285 bp, 8 predicted proteins | sample UWRJL073202C2_FD_180959 | JGI IMG/M metagenome (GOLD analysis project Ga0247730, IMG submission 180959) | Plant litter microbial communities from Arlington Agricultural Research Station in Wisconsin, United States - UWRJ-L073-202C-2 | ecosystem: Environmental > Terrestrial > Plant litter >...
TCAAATTCATCGCGAACCGTCGTTTGAGCCAGATTGGTTTGAAGGAAGAGTACCCAGGTACGACTAACCCGTTCCCATGGATGAGCGAGATCATGGACTTGAAGAAAGAGAAGAATTTCTTTGAGACGCGGGTTATTGAGTATCAGACGGGTGGGGCGCTTAGCTGGGATTGATGGCTTAGCGCTGCTCTGTATTAATAAAAGCCAAGCGTGAGAGCGCTTGGCTTTTTTCATGTAAGGTGGGCTTGAATAGTTTGCCTACATGCAGCTAAATAGTTTTCAAAGAAATATTACGATATCAGTTTTCGACAACGGTATGGCTCGCGATCAGAGAATAAGGGCGTTTTATACCTGATTGATCAGGATATTTACTTTGATCATCGAGATTTGTGCGACTGCTCAATTGCATCACGCCTAGAACACGATGTACATTGCAATAACTTTCAAAAGTAATATCACGGAGCTACCATGCCAGGGCCGCAGGTTGACAAGTTACATGAGCGAATTTCGCAAGCGATGTCCAGATTCCCCAACCTGGATGCGGCGGTAGAATCGGTACGCCAAGAACTGGACACCCTTAGCCCGGGCCTTGCATCCATGCTAAGCGCCGAAATTGAAGAAGCCAAATCATTAGTAGCCCTTCAATCCGAACAAATCGAAATTCTCCACCGCTACTCCGTCATAAAAAAACGCCCTCAATGGTACTTCGGACCCAAGCCGTCTGATCTCCACTGGTCAGCAGTGAAAGGGTATTTAATCAACGGCAAGGGGTGGGACAAGGGTGATGTCGATGGTATAGACGAAGCCTCAAATGAGGTTGTCTCACTCCTAGAAAATCCCATGCAGCAGCAGTTTTCCTGCCGCGGTTTGGTTTTAGGCTACGTGCAGTCAGGAAAAACTGCGAATATGACAGCTACGATCGCGAAAGCGCTCGACGTGGGTTACAACACCGTAATTGTGCTAGCGGGACTGACCAACACCCTTCGATATCAGACGCAACTGCGATTTTTTGATGATTTAGTATCTCGAAACCCGCTTAACTGGCAAGTCCTTACGCCGAACGACTTGGACAGAGATTTCAGGGCCCCACCCCAAGGTGGTTTTTTATCGCATACTGACAAGGCGCAACTGGCCGTAATCAAGAAAAACGTTTCTCCGCTTGAGCAACTGAAGCTCGCTATTGAACGAACGATGCCAGCAGTGCTGAACAAGCTGCGAATTCTTGTAATCGACGACGAATGTGATCAGGCCAGCGTTAATGCGGCGCGCAGCGAGTTAGAAACCACTGTTATTAACGAACGAATTCGAGAAATCCTATCTCTTCTTCCTGCTGTGACGTATGTGGGCTATACCGCTACTCCGTTCGCGAACGTGCTAATAGATCCTTATCGCCAAGAAGGTCAGCAGCTGGACGATCTTTACCCTCGCGACTTCATCACCGCCCTTCCACACCCCGCATCTTACTTTGGCACCGAAAGGCTCTTTGGAAAGCCGCCGATAGATCCAGCAAATGTGCTCCCAGAAGAAGAAGGCCTCGATATGATTCGAGACGTTCCCCTTGAGGAAATAGTACTACTTCAACCGCGTAGCATGCGGGAGCGTGACGTTTTTCAGCCTCTAATGACCGATACCCTGAAAAGATCGATCCTTTATTTTCTAGCCTGCTGCGCTGCCCGGCAATTTCGAGGGCACTCGAACAAGCATATGACTATGCTTGTCCACACATCGGCGTATGTTACAGCCCATGAAAGGGTCTCAGCATTGATAGAAGGCTGGGTAGATGTACAACGTAAAGGCCTAAAAGATAAAAATAGCGCCATTGGTAAACAAATCGAGCAAATTTGGCTCGAGGAACAAGGGCGGCTACCTGCCGATATTACCGATGCATCATCCGTAAGCATTGATGACATTTTTGACCTCCTGCCAAGGGTGCTTAACGCACTGAAGTTCCCAATAGAGAACGGTGGTAGTGGCGATAGGATTGACTATACCGGTGCACCCAGAACGTATATCGTCGTTGGTGGGTCAATTCTCGCGCGCGGCCTTACCCTCGAGGGCTTAACGGTCAGCTTTTTCCTTCGCACCGCGGACCAGTACGATACGCTGCTTCAGATGGGCCGCTGGTTTGGCTTCAGACCAGGTTATGAAGATCTTCCCCGGATTTGGATGCCCGACTCACTGAAACTTCGGTTTCGCGAGCTCGCGTCTATCGAGCAAGAAATCCGTAACGACATCAACCAGTACCGCCTCTGCGAACTAACACCAATGGAGATAGCCGTACGGATTCGATCAATTCCCGGGATGGCTATCACTGCGGCGACCAAGATGAGAGCTGCGCGCCGATGCGCTGTAAGCTATTGGGGAACCCATCGGCAAACGTTCCGCTTCGAACATAACAATATTCCACTACTCAGCAAAAATTGGGGAGCTGCTGCAGAGCTAGTCAGCCGTGCCGATGCACTTCAGCTTCGAGATGATCAAGCCGCCGCTAACAACAAGCGGGTATGGCGTGACGTGCCCAAATCTTCAATTCAACGTTTTCTGGAAACGTACGAGGCGCACGCTACTCATACTGACCTGAGTCGTCAGATACTCCTGCCGTTCATTGCTGGCAATGATCCAAGGCTGGCCGAATGGAGCGTGGCCATTATTGAGCCTATTGATGGGGAGCTATCGGAGCTTCCCCTTGGTAGTGCAGGAAACATTACGATGGTAAAGCGCTCTAGATTGGACGGCACAGGGGATGCAGATATCAAAGCCTTGATGTCGAAGCAGGATATCCTCTCGGACTGTTCAGACATCGCCGCGGGTAACAGAACTTGGGACGAGCTGAAGGACATCAGGCGCCAAGCTGTAGGCGAGGTGCCGCTTCTACTGCTCTACACTATTGATAAGCTATCTTCGCCATCGAGAGAAGGGACCGTGCGCCGGCCTCTTAACGCAGGCCAAGACGTCCTGGCTTACGGAATCATTTTTCCAGGCTCAGTCACCGAGAGCGGAAGCTACGTGTCTGTTGAACTGAAATCTCTATCTGCAGAGGACATCGAGAATATAGCGACAGAAGAAGCCTCCCAAGTTGAAGCAGCGGGCGTTAAGTAAGTATATGACGGCTAAAGAAATGTGGGCAGTGCTGCGTAGTGGTAACCAAACCGACGGTAATTTCGAGATTCGTACAATGCCGACTGACGTCATCACCCCGAGTGGCAAAGTCCGACTTGCTCTAGGGCCAAACAAAGAGCCTCGAGTTCTTCTTCCATTGAGAGAACGCGAAACTCTTCCGCGGTCAGGCGCTGCAGATGCACTTTCATTGACAGTATCGTCCTTTACACATGAGGGACGATCAGTCAGATTTATTGATTTAGTATGCAAGCCAAGGGAGCTCGAGAACGTATTCGGAGAGGTCGTGGATGAAATGCTTGCAAGGGTTGCACAGGGGACCAACTGCATTTCAGCTATCGAGTCCACGATTGAAGACTTTCGCTCGCTATTGGTTCAGTCAAGTGATCAGGAGGTTGCACCTAACGTAGTTGTTGGTCTAGTAGGAGAGTTACTCATACTTAACCGTCTATTAGACCGTTCCGTGTCAGGATGGCAAGCATGGAAGGGCCCAACAGGAGACAGGCATGATTTCCGCAGAGGCAACACTTCGCTTGAGGTTAAGGCGACGGTGCAAGCCGGACAATCCGCTGTCGTAATACACGGTCTTGAACAATTAGAAATCCCAAGTGACGGTAGCCTATATCTTCTGCGTTTGGTGTTGGAATCAGTGTCTGCCGGAAATCTCGGCATCTCCGGTCTTGCGAAAAGCGCCTTAACGAAAGCAGATAAGCCGGATGAGATTCGAAAACTGTTCGCGGCGATTGGATGCGAAGACTATGATAAACCCCGTTGGAACCGCCAATCCTTCCGGATTGAGTCCGAATCGTTTTACCAAGTCAGAAATGGATTCCCACGATTGACGGCCTCTATGCTTGCGGCTGGTGTTGCACACGCCGCTCTATCCGCCATCAGCTATTCTGTTGATCTATCGTTTGCATCACACTTTCTGAGTTCCAGCGAAACTTATCGAATGATCGAAAAAGAACTCAGCGAATGCCCTTAAAATCATTAGAACTATTTTCAGAGCCTTTCGGGTCAACCGGCAATATTGGCGACAATGTTCGTAGATTGCTTGGTGCGCCAACCGTTGACCCCCTCCAAACGGTTATACGTGAAGCCTTACAAAACATTGCGGATGCTGCAAAACTTGGGATAGGCCCTGAGATTAAAATTAGAATTCGCCGACTTACAGAGAGCCAGCAGGCGACTCTTGCGTCGAAGGTCCTGACATCACTCCCTGAGTCAGAGCTATCACGTGCAGCTCTTCAGAGTACGCTTTCGCAAAAAGCCCTTATAGTCATGGAGATTTGCGACTTCCGCACCATAGGGCTTGGCGGGCCGACTCGCTCTGATCGAATTCCGTTAAAAACCATAGATACTCAATTTATAAATTTTATAAGAAACATTGGTGCAGCGAGAAATACGGTACAAGGTGGGGGTACTTATGGTTTTGGAAAGATAGCCCTATACCGCGCCAGTTCTTCCGGCACTATCATCGTCGATACGCTGCCGCATGCAATGGGATCGGAAGGACGACGCATAATAGGCTGTCATGTGGGTTCCTCCTTCGAAGTTCCGGACCATGGAATGTCACAACGTTTCACCGGACGGCATTGGTGGGGCGTACCAGACCCCGAGGACGGTATAGTGGACCCACTGACGGGGGCGGACGCAGAAACACTTGCTTTGGCATTGGGATTACCAGATAGAACCCCTGACCAGACTGGTACGTCGATAATGATCTTGGACTTCATGACGGACGGCGAGGACCTTAAAACTCTCGGCAATAGAGTTACTGAAGCTATTCTTTGGAATTTCTGGCCTCGGATGATGCGTGACACGCCAGAATCACACCGATTTGATATACGCTTTGAGTTGGATGGGATGGAAGTCAAAATTCCTGCTCCGGAGGATTTTGCACCATTGGACCTTTTTTCAAAAGCTATGCGTGCCGCACGTTCCGGAGCAGGGAATGATGTTTGCTCGCTATTTGCTACTAAATCTCAAATCAAAGTAGGCACTCTTGCCATTGAAAAAGGCTTAAGGACACCGAGACGCCGACTTGTGGAAGAAGAAAGCTTGTTTCCGTCCGTTGCCCAACATATCGCACTTATGCGTCCTGTTGAACTGGTCGTCAAATATCTAAAAGGGACAGCGTTGCCTGATGAACGACTTGAATGGGCCGGAGTTTTTATTACAAGTAACGAAGAAAAGGTGGAGTCAGCGTTTGCCGAGTCAGAGCCTCCTGCTCATGACGATTGGATTCCAGAAAACCTATCCAAAGGCGAAGCCAAGACGCTTGTGAACGTTGCTCTTCGAGATTTACGTTTACGTGCAGCGGACATGGGGTTGAATTCGCCTGGAGCGACGCCACGCTATCAAGCAGGCCCGCCACTTGCGAAGCTTGCTAGTCGAATGGGCACGGCGCTTGAAGGAGTAAATGGGGATGGAGCAGGAATAAAGAGAGGCAAGGCCTCCGGAAAGCGCTCTGTGCTTGCACCGGCTCGGGCTAGCGCTAGCGCACCTAACTTCGCTCGGCTAGAAGCTACAGAGCAGGGAGTCGTGGCGGTATACCTCACTGAAGTGCGCCAAAATGCGAGTCGAAGTGGGTGCGCCCTAAGCGCCACTGCGGCCGTCGCTGTCGATGGAGGCCGGCGGACGGAATCGGATACCGTACTCCCAACTGCGACGATACTATCGATCCGCTCCTCAGATGGCGTTTATTGCTGTAGTGGAGGTCTATTAGCTATCGACGGCGCCGATGGGGCTTTCGAGATTAGAGTACTAGTACCTCACGATTGCGCGGTAATCGCTGACGCCGATGTACTGACGGAGAAAGGCCAGTGAGCCGTATCGCATTTCCTTTTTTGACTCTTTCCGATTTCGCGGTTATTGCTTCCCCATGGTCCATCTCTCTTAACGGAGCCGAATGGGTTCCTGCCGACGAATATTTACAGAACTGGGATCCGGCCTCCTCGACCCGCCTGCGTCGACGTATTGCAATAGACCCATCTATCGCGGCTGCAGACTTAGACATTGATACCGGTGACCTAGCCTTTTCCGTATCAGTAAGGCTTGGCACAGGGCAAGGCCGTTTGCCGCGCTTAATATTGGCCCGTAAAAATCAAATAATAACAACCCAGCTTTTCTCCACCGAGTTCGATTTGGAGATAAGGGGCGAAGCTCTTTCAACTGTCTTGGATATAAATACTCGAATATCCTTAGTATCCCCGGTATCGTCTAAATCGCCCCTCTCACCCGCTAGGACAGGCGATCAACTTTGGTCAGATCGATTTACGGTCAGGCTGGAAGGGAATGAGCCTCGTTTTCCCATCGAAATTGGAGATATCCATTTATTGCTCGGCGATGCTACTTCAGCATCTGCGCCTTGGTACTTACACTGGTCTTCACGTGATTGGGCTCGTGACTTTCACGGAGCGATGCGGCTCTATTTGAACTCGACGCACTCAGAGCTCATAAAGAGAATTGAGGAAGAAGATCCAATGATGATCCAAATGTTGATGGCGGATGTGATGGGCCAGGTATGCGAGCGATTGATAACTGATCCAGAGTTAAACGACCTATTCAGCTCTCCAGAACCTGGATCATTGGCGGCCCAAGCAGCGTCATGGCTAAAGAAAGCGTGGCCTGGGAAAGACCCCGACTTCATAAAGTCCATATTTGATAATAAGCCGGGCATATTCCGCGCATCAATCGTGGCGCTCGCCGATATGGGGGACAGCTGAGTGATTATTTTGATGCCTAGACTTCCAGTTTTGGCTGCGGAGCAGTTGCTGGAGAAGTACTTGATGGACGGACCGCACCAGTGGTCAGGATTTAAAGCTCATGAGCTGCCAGAAGCTGTAAGATTCACTCCGACTGGCGGAAGCCCCATTTCGTCCAAAGATCTCGAAGCTATCCGTACAAGTATCGTGTATCACGCGAAAAAAAATGGATACGGCAGCAAAGGCACAAGAAGTGAGCTAGCAAACTTTGATGCGCAGACAGCGGCTTGGCTAGCCGATCAGCCTGTGTTTGCGAGTGGCGAGGCTCTTAGGGATGACGTTTGGGCATTTATAGCAATAGTTGCCCTTCCCGATATCACTCATTGGCGATTCGGCATCTCACAAGAGAGGTATCTCGGTGGTGTACGCAACGCATTTCAAAGACTGTGGTTACGCGGAAAATTGTTTGATCGAGGCGATGAAAGCTCAGACCGATGGGGACTTCTCGAGAAGCTTACCGAAGACGCATTTGTACAGATCATCGAGCGACCTAGCATAGGCGGCGATAGTGTACTTACAATTGCCATCGCTGAGGCATGGGTTCGAGCTTCTTTACATCATGGGAAAGGCCCCATGGAAAATCTCACTCGACGAGCGATGCTCCAGCTTCGCGCTCGAAATGAAGTTAGGTGCTTGGACGAGCTTCCATCCGAAAGTCTCGCAGCTGTACTTGATACAATTTTCGAAATCCCGCCCTCTATGCCGACTATGCCGACTATGCCGACTATGCCGAGTGAACCAGCTAATGCCACTCTTGACAAAAACTCTAGCGTTAACTTCAACGGGTTTTCAAGTTCCGATTTAATTCTAGCGACTACACGATTGCTTGCGGAAGCAAGGCGTTACCACTTACTCTCACCTAAATCCACTGCGGCAATGCAGTCCATACTGACGTTGAACCTAGGATTAACGGCTAGTGAGAGAAACGCGCTACAGCACCTTTTAAAACGACTAAAGGAACATGGGCAGTTAGAGACCGAAATAAGTTTAGTGGGTTTAGCGGTTAGCTAAACCTGTCCCGATTCGTTTCAAATACCCCCGGTCGTCCGCGGTTGAAAGGCTTACTGATCATCCTCCGACTCCGCTTTCTCCTAGGCAAAGTGACCATGTTGATGTTTTGCTAGAAAACCGGCAGATCCCACCACGTTAGCAAGATAGCTAAAAATATGCATTAACGAAGATAGAGCCTAGCGATGCCCACGTTGACTAGCAGTAGGTGTCACGAATGCTCTGAGGGGCCAATCGATTTAACCGTGACCCTGCAGTCTCACTCACCGCCGCTCGATTGCGGCAGGAAAGTCGGGCCACGAGATAAATTTTTGATTACAATCCTGCACAGCGTCAAAAATCCAGTTCATTTCAGCCTCTGGCCCACGGATACCGCACTCCCAAAGCTCGAAAACACGCCACCCTTGCCGCAACAGTTCGTCTCTGTTCCTGAGATCTCGCCTTACGTTTTGGTCGAATTTCAGGATCCAGAAATCTTCACGGGTCTTGGGATTCGTGGCATATCTGCAACCGGGGTGCCTGTGCCAGAAGCAGCCATGAACGAAAATGCAAATCCGATAGCGTGAAAGCACCAGATCCGGCTTACCTGGAAGATCCTTTCTGTGAAGGCGATATCTGAAGCCGTGGCGATGCAGCAGGCGCCTGACCTTCATTTCTGGTGATGTGTTACTGCCGCGGATACCCGCCATCATGCGAGACCTGACTTCCTTACTGACTATGTCCATGACCCAAGACCAGATGACGTTCTTCTTGCAAGAGGATATACCTCTCGATCCTACAGGTGAACTTACCCAACCAATACAGGTGGTAGACCTCTTCGCTGGGCCGGGGGGGCTTGGAGAAGGGTTCACCTCGTTTGGCGACGGCGGACGTTTCGAGATCATCGTTTCTGCGGAAAAGGATGAGAAAGCTTGGAAGACGCTGAGACTTCGTGCATTTTATCGACTGCTTAAAAAGAAGAAGCCAAGCCACCTGTCGGAGTATTACGATTTCTGCAATCAAGAGTCGGCCTCAGAAACCTTTTCGCCGTCCGAAGACACAGAGGAGTTGTGGAATGAAGCTGCTGCTGAAGCGAAATGCATAACGCTCGGGAGTAAAGAAGGAAATGAGCTTCTTGATGACATCCTCAAGGATAAGCTGAATCCAAATCGTCCATGGGTTCTGATTGGCGGTCCGCCTTGCCAAGCGTACTCACTTGCTGGTCGTTCACGTAATCAGGCTAAGGCGGACTACAAGGCAGAAGAAGATCATCGTCACTTCCTCTACAAAGAATATCTGCGAATTATCCGAGAGCGCCATCCTGCCGTATTCGTTATGGAAAACGTGAAAGGCATCCTTTCGTCCAAAGTGAATAATGAGCGGATCTTCTCGAATATATTGAAAGATCTTTCAGACCCTAGCCAAGCCCTCCACGAAGGGGGACGTGGCAAGAAGTACCACATCTACTCGCTGGTAACAGGGGCTCATTTTGCACCAGGCGACGATGTTGATAAGATTGATCCAAGAGCCTTTATCATTAGAGCCGAGAACTACGGTATCCCGCAAGCGCGGCATCGCGTCATCCTGCTTGGCATATCTGAGGACTGTATTCCGAAGGAAACCAAGCAGGTTAAGCTCCATCTTGGCGAGCCATCGGTCTCTGTAGGGCAGGTTTTGAACAATCTCCCTAGACTTCGTAGTGGCCTATCTAAAACAACCGACAGCAAGGAACTGTGGGCGAATGTGATCCGTGACCAAGCTCACTTTTTGCGCAAACAGGTTGACCCGACCAACACAGAAATGTGGAAAGCACTTGGAGACATCCAGAACAATTTTAATGCACCAGACTCGTTTGGGAGTAGACGGGTGAAGAGACAGGACCAAAGTCAAGATGGCTCGACCGGCATCCCTCAGTTAGACGAGTGGTATCTAGACTCAAATCTGCGGCATTGGCTAAATCATGAAGCCCGAGGGCATATGGCAGAAGATTTGCGCAGATATCTGTTCGCATCGATCTATGCCCAAATTAATAAGACGTCACCTAAAGGCCACAAAGATTTCAACCTAAAGGGATTAGCGCCCGACCACAAAAACTGGGAAAGCGGTGTTTTCAGTGATCGATTCCGCGTTCAGCTGGAAAACACTCCGGCGACCACGATTACTAGCCACATATCGAAGGACGGCCATTACTTTATTCACTACGACCCGACGCAGTGTCGCAGCCTGTCGGTTCGGGAAGCTGCCCGGATCCAGACCTTCCCTGATAATTACTTCTTTCAAGGCGCCCGAACTGACCAGTTCCACCAGGTTGGGAACGCAGTGCCACCGCTCTTGGCTTCTAAAATTGCGAGGGTTGTATTCCGTCTGCTTTTTGACAAGGTCGAGGCCTTCGACGGAGGACATGCCCCTTTGCTTGAATCGAAAGAAACTGCGGTATATGCCTGACCATGCATATCACGGTGTGTTTTATGCACCGTGGCAAGGTAATGAATTTGTCCGAGATTCCCGAGCCTGCATTTTCGGAATAGTCCTACAGAATTAAATCTTGTCGCATCGGCCAACGACGCCTAATCTTTCGCCGCGCCTAAGAAACGCACAACAGAAACCCCAATGCAGCGGCCTGCCCGCTCCCGATAGAATGTGGCTTACGTGCCTGCGGCCTTCGGCTGCGCGTCGTAAAATCTTTGCTATGTCGGGAGTGGACCAATACAAGACCCGAAAGGGGAATATGTCCGGCCTTTTCTGCATTGGAGGTTTCTTAACTCCCGACGCCTTAGCCCTACAAAGCTAAAAATGCAGAAATCATCTGAATGCTCAACCTCGACTCGCCAACCCATTCCAGGCAACCCTCACCCGCCCCGCTCCAACCCACCTCCTTCCTACGCCACAACCGCCAACTGCGCGCCCTCCTCCTCGAATCCCAAGTCTGGTTCTGCGCCCGCGATATCAGCCGCATGATCGGCTGGCCGCTGGATGAGCGCACGACGCGCAAGCTGGATGCTGATCAGCGTCGTGTCGTGACGTTGACGACGCATTACGGGGTGTCGAGTGAGTTGCTGCTCAGTGAGTCGGGGTTGTACACGATGCTGGTGCATCACCATCACGCGGAGAATCGCGGGCTGCGGCAGTGGGTGACGAATGAGGTGGTGCCGGCGTTGCGCGATGAGCAGTTGCCGCCGACGCACAGCAGTCCGTGTTTGAGTTTTCTGCAGTGGCCGGGGTTGTCGGTGAGTATGTTGCATTGGCAGAGCGAGCCGTGGATCAGGCTGCGGGATATGCCGAGGGTGTTGCCGCACGCTGAGTTTCAAGCGAGCTCAGGGACGGGGCCGGTTCGGGGGGCTTGGTGGCGGGCGGCGCGTCGGTTTTTTGGGTGAATCGTGATTGAGTCAGTGGCGAGTTACGGCTGGGGCAGATC
>Ga0247730_1001787_pt1 | contig 11283 bp, 13 predicted proteins | sample UWRJL073202C2_FD_180959 | JGI IMG/M metagenome (GOLD analysis project Ga0247730, IMG submission 180959) | Plant litter microbial communities from Arlington Agricultural Research Station in Wisconsin, United States - UWRJ-L073-202C-2 | ecosystem: Environmental > Terrestrial > Plant litter >...
AATCAGACGTGTTACTAGGAACACTTAGGCTGGCAAATTCCTCTCGCAGGGTAGCTAAAATGTCGTCAAGTGTGCGGAGAGATGCAATGCAATCATCAAGCTCTTCTCGTTTCTTGAACAAGGCACAAGCTTCGGTAGCACATGTCTCGATGTGAGTGAATCTAACGAGAAAGAATGAGATGGGTTGTATAGACACAATTCAAAGCCACCAATATTACCGTGCAGGCCCTAGCATATGTCCTCCATAATACCTGTAAATTCAACTCAACAACATGTTGACTTTGATAGTACTGTGAATGCCTACCTGGTTACAATCACGACTGCGTCAAGGACAGCGCTGTTTTCCATGACTTTCAATATCTTGCGAGAGCCATTTTTCTCTCCGTCGTCATCATTTGCAGAGCGAACGGTGAAATCATCAGGCCCGCCTAGTCCGCTTTTCCCTGGCTTCAAAGACATACATCTCCATGCTGTGATTTCATGCGTTGCTGGCTTCGCAGCATGCAAAACTTGTTTTTGGTGGCGAATACACGCTTGCGCCTCAACAGAATTCTTGGCCGAGTAGATTGAAGCAAAGAAAATGGAGCCTCGATCCCGGATTTCTTGAGATTTGGCGATGGGTTCTGGTGGCGGACGGGACTGGACGATGAAGGAATCTAGGTTTTTGCTCATGTCATACGCACATGAAAAGGTGACGGCCTAGTGAAAGAATGGACTGGTCGTGGTGGCGTGTCAACGTTGAACTTTGTCACACGTCACAGCAATCTGCCTGCTTCAATTTTGAATCTTTGTACGTACGTGTGCGACGTGCGTGTGTGCATGTAATACTGACGACGGCATGGGCATGTTTGCTCATCAATGAAGAGGAATAGATTATTGTCCGAAATTGCATTATGTGACAGTGTATATAACATTATTTGGAATCTGAGCTCAGTCCGACACAAGACGCCTAGCACCTTTATCAACGACAAGACGTATGCGATCACCTTGGTCAACATCCTTGAACTGTGAATGCCATCAGAAATTGGGAACCTAACGTTCTAAGCTCAAAAACTCACAGTAAGCTCCCGTGTTCTGTGCAGACTTTCGATCGCGTCAATACGATCTCTGACGTTGTCAAGAGTTTTCTGAAAGTTCTCTTCCTCGACGACATGGCGTGCAGCATGGAGAATCAACATCGAGTCAGGGCTCACGTCATGATTCAACTGATAGTGAGTTTAGCATCTACTCGATATGCAGTATAAAGCAAGAAAGCGCACATCAATAGAAATAATGTTGAGTCGGTCCAATTCTGTGTTATTTCTATTGAGCTCATGACTACAGGAAGATTAGAAAGGACACACCCTCCAAGAAGTCTGTCCGAGTCATGATTTGCCTGCATTCATGCTAGATATATTCCTAAGAACGACGTTCACGTAGCTTTGTTTCAATGAGGGTCACTCACAAAGGGAATTTTGGGTAGCGGCAATGGCTCAAGATTTACCAAACCACCGCTCGAGACAAGAACAAGATCTCGTTCTTTCTCTTGCTCTTTTCTTTTCTCTACAAACGCTTGCAGTAGGAGCCAAGAACACGAACTCCATTTTTGCTATAACGACTTTCAAGTTAGAGGGACACAACGTGCACGAAGAAAAGAACCAACCTCATCCATAACATCGTCGTCGCAATCTTCGATCAGTCCTGCGTAGCTCCTGTTAAAGTATACTGTACTGCAAATAACGCGCGAACATACCAATTTGACTGAGAAGCCATGATTGTTCTATTCCCTGTAAATGTTGAGCAGCCTCCAACATGTTCCTGGCACGAGAGACCTTTCGGTGCGCACGTGAGAATGTACCCTGTTGGTTTAAAAAGAGAGAACTACCTTGTTCAGGTAGGACAGGCGTCCTCCAACGATGTCAACCGCCTTGTTGGCAGTCTCAGAAGAGAATTTGCGGCCATCAGCTTTGCGCATAGTCTGACACGCTTGCAACGCTCCTTTGGGATCCAAGTCACTGATTGCCATGACATGCATTCTGCTAGCACTTTTCCCTACCGATTGACGCTTGTGTTAGCCGGTCACTCTTACATTGATAACCTTGGCAACTTACGCATGACGTTGAAGGGCCAATAATCGTCACTGTAAAGAAATGTGAGTGGGAATTGCAAACGTGAGGGGAAAGAACTGACGAAGTAAAGACGACTGTCAGTATGCCTGCGTACGGTTTTGTGTCAGATTCGGCTGCGGAACAAGAATTTCTGTAAGCCTCACCACTCGCTGCCCACGGCTCTGCCTTCTGTTGCAGTTGTAGTAGCATATTCCGGCCATCGTCGTCATTCTTGAAAAAGTGCACATTGTTCACAATGAGTACCAGAGGCTTTCCTCGCCTTTTCGAGCTTCTGATTGCGACTTTCTCAAGTTTGTTCAGCGCCCGCTCAATATCCAGTGCTGCTCCACCCTCTCGAGGATCCCGCCGCTGGAAGAGACCTATTAACTATATTAGTGGGGTGAGCAGAGACATAGGTTGCATTCAAACCTGTTTGAGAGTCCTCGTTGAACTCGTAATTCAGGGCTTTGCCTAAACGTAGGCGAAACACTTCGACTATGTACATTTTCAGTCGGTTAATTTGTGGAACTCCAAAATGACAAACGTACGGTCAGGATGGGCGTCGCACATAGCGATACCATCCGCTTGTACAGCAGCCATGGAATCAAATAGCATTGTGCCTTTGCCAGTACCCTGGAACTCGATGAGGATTGTGACTGGCGTGAAATATAATGTCTGTGACGTACTTTCGGTCCCAACAACATAAAGTAATGCCCGGATTCGTTCCCCTGCACAATGGAGTCGATGAGGTCTTGCTCCTTCCTACGCATATGTTCTGTCCAAAGGAACTCTTCTCCAGGACCGCCACCGCTCTCCCAGTCTTCTTCTTCGTCGTTGATTTGCTTCCGCTGTGTGTGTTGTCTGGCCAGTTCTAATGCAGGATCATACCCAGGAGCAAACGCTTCCTAGCGTATTGTCAGCTAGAACTACGCAGAAATTAGCGCAGAGAAACGCACCTCTATTTTCCGTAGTACATTTTTCTTGTACCAATCAACATATGCAATACCACCAGCGAACACTACAACAATGTCAGCAAGTCAGGCAGAGGTAGTTGCCCATTCCTCGACGTACCCATAGCCAATCCGACAATGGTCGTTAATGCAGCGTCAGTCAAAGCAGATCTCGATATTCCACTGCTACCACCAATGTTTGGTCCGCCACCTCCAGGGGGATTGAAAGGGATATTGATCTGTGCTGTTCCTTCATGAACTTCATGTCGTGGTTGTGGTTGTCGTGATGTCTGGGTGTTTGTAGGACCTGGACTTTCTTGGCTGTAATAACGGTGTAATTTCGTCCGTTGTAGTACCAGCACAGGCCCCGCAGAGGAGCGTGCTGAGTTGCTTAGTACAGACCGTGTCAGGACACGTTTTGAAGCGTGCATGGTGTCAAAGTGAGTGTGGGAGTTTGTACAGAGAGTTCAGGAGGAAAAATGCGATGGTGGTGGTAGATTAAGTATAATAAATGCACGGAGTCTGGAGCCAAGCACGTCGTCGCGTGGTTCCTGTGGGCTGTTGTCGTTGCGATCACGTAGCTTCACGCAGTCGTCGTACAGCACAGCAATACTTGCACGGTGACAAGAAGGTCTACGGCGGACGAATGAACGGTGCATTTCATAGGTGCGATCCAGTGAAGGACAGACGCCAGAACGTTTGACCAGCGCGAGGTCAGTCTGTTGACGCCACACACGCCACGAAGTTACGTAATGTAATGTAACTCTGACCTCTTGCCTCCATCATGCCCAAATTACATCTCAAACGTACAGCGGAAGAGGAAGCTGCACGGCAATGGCGTAAGGCTCAAAAGAAAGATTCACGGCGGAGACGACGACACGCAGCTTCTTCGACTCCTGAGCCTGGTCCTTCCACGAGCGTAGACAATAGCCCACAGGACTTGAACTACGACCAGATATATGCTGAAGCCGAAGAAAGGAGGTTCAGAGAGAAGATGGCGATGGCTTTTGACGATGACGATGGACTAGGCCGGGGAGATGCTATTCAGGCTCAATTCAACGACTTTGTACATGTCCCTCAACGATGGGGCGGCAAGGCCCCGTTCCAATCCAAAAGGGCTTTCTATGAGGAAGACTTGGATGGTGAATTCTTACGCGCAGATCCTACCGCAATGGACGAGGAAGAGTACAGCGAATGGATTAGAGCGGGCATGTATAGGTGAGCATTGCTATTCGTGAGGTATCTGTTATAATAACCTGTGTTCTCCCCCAGAAAGACCCATCAAGAAGAGTATGAGGCTAAGAAACGCAGGAAAGAGGAAAGACATGCAGAGAAAGCGAGGCAAAAGGCTGTCAAAGCAGAGTCTGCGCGTCTGGAGGCTATTGCTGAATACGAGCGTTCGAGGAAACGCTCGGAACGAACAGCCAAGCATCGTGCGTTTGGTCTCGAAGACTACCAGAAGCGATGGGCACAGCTGTCTTCTACACCGGATGAAAGCTTCGCATTCGACGATATTCCCTGGCCCATATTCGAGGCTCAAAGACAGAAACCAGACAAGCACGGCGCCACATACCTGTCGCCCTCCATCACCCTAGATCATCTCACCGCCCCTGCCATTTCATCATTCTTATTTGCACAAGTTGACGGGCCCTTTCCTGAGGATGCAGAAGCAGAACTCAAGCGACTCAGAAAGGAAAGGTTGCGAGAAACGTTCTTGCGATTTCATCCAGACAAATTCGAGGGGAAGCATATTGCAAAGGTGCAGGCTAGTGAACGCGATCGCGTACGGCAAGGGCTAGCGCAAGTCGTCAGGGTTTTGAATGACCTCGGGGCAAGCTAAAGACGAGACGTGTACGTGCACAATGTTCGTGACCGTCGAAAGCTGTATTGCCCAGTGATTTCATTGACAATACGTTGTAGAGCGCCCAAGACTCATGCTCTAGATTTCGGAAACGCACAGCATCCCATTGGCAGAATGAGAGCTTTCTCAGTCGCGATTTGTTGAAATTGGGACTAATCCCTTCAACAATTCTTGCATGGACCGGCGCGATGACGTTGAGTTGCTGTGCACACCCGGAAAGCGGACTGCTCTTGCCGTGGAGGGAGTGAGACAGAATGGGGCGGATGAATAAATTTTCAACGATATATATAATAAAGAGAAAATACGAAAAATGAGATTGAGGACCTAAACTTCTCCAGAACTGCACCTACAACGTCGCAGGACTGATTTCGACTAGCGCACCAAGGGACCATTGAACAGTCTTATTGTCGCCAGAAAAGGCAATACGGTGCGAGTTGGCCAGGGACACAACGGCGTTACCCTGCTTGCTCTTCTCCTTCATCTGCCATTTAGACCTTCACCGTTTACCATCGCCACGCTCCTTTAATTGTCAACACAGCTGGCGCATTGACCTCTCTCTACAATATATAGCATCTTTTACTCCAGACACTCCCTCATTCATTGCCCACAACCTCTTCACGACACCATGTCTTTCCGCCGCGACCTTGGCGACACAGCAGGAGACATCTTCAATGACAGTAGCCGGACGCTGGCGCCCGCTGCTGTCGGCGCTCAGGTGGCCATCATGGGTGCCATTTCGGTGCGTTATCACTGCGTAGATATCAACCTTCTAGCTGAGGCTGGCTCTATAGATTGTAACCGTGCTAGTGTTCAATTTCTTGCGACCCAAGAACAAGGTGCGTGGGAGCAGTGTCTGATTGGGTTGCAGAAGTAAACGTATTTATGATTGCAGATCATCTATGAGCCCAAAGTGAAATACCACGTCGGGAACAAGCCACCACCCAAGATATCAGACTCTCTGTTTGGATGTACGTTTTCATTCCTCCCAAGCTGTCTAACTCTCGGTCTTAATGCTTATAATAAAGGGCTCCCTCCTCTTGCTCGCGTCAAAGAGGTGGAATTAGTTGACAAGATCGGTCTCGACGCTGTCACCTTCTTACGCTTTAACCGCCTGCTTCGGTGGCTCTTCACTGGCATCTCCATTCTCACATGTGGCGTTCTCATTCCTATCAACGTTACCTACAACCTCAAAAACGTCGACGCCAAGAACCGTGACTTCCTTTCCATGCTCACTATTCGAGACGTTGGTGGCAACCTGCTCTTCGCTCACGTTGCTGTTACCTACTTCATCACTTTCCTCATCTGCGGGCTTATCTGGTTTCATTGGAAGAAGATGCTTGTGCTCAGACGCAATTGGTTCCGCTCACCAGAATATCTCGAATCTTTCTACGCTCGAACGGTTGTCATCACCCACATTCCGAAGAAGCTCCAGAGCGACGCAGGCATTCGGGAGATATACGAAAGTGTAAGAGTGCCTTACCCTGCTACCAGCGTTCACATCAACCGCAAAGTCGGAAAGCTTCCTGACCTCATCGAATTCCACAACAATACAGTCCGAGAGCTGGAAACTTATTTGGTCAAATATCTGAAGGGTGGTAGGCTAGGAAAGAAAAGACCTACTGTCAAGATTGGTGCTACCCTAGGACTTGGAGGCAAAAATATGGACGCCATTGACTACTACACGTACGTCGTTAGCTATGTCTCGGAGGTGCATGCTCAAAATTATCCCGCAGAGAGAAACTCAAGCGTACGGAAGCCGCCATCGAAGAGTATAGGAACCAGATTGATAGTAGAAAGGCTGAGAACTACGGATTTGCAAGCATGGCTGCGGTTCCTTATGCTCATATCGTCGCAAAGCAATTGGAACGGAAGCATCCTAAAGGTACCGACATCGCTTTGGCTCCGAATCCGAAAGACATCGTTAGTATTTCCCAGCTCCTCGCAGGCGGAACTCCTTACATCTTTCATTTCTAGATATGGCACAATATGCGTCTGTCGGACGGGGAAGTGACGCGAAAGAAGATTCACGGATTTCTTTGGCTTGCGTTTGTATGCTTTGTGAACACTGTCCCTCTCTTGATCATTTCTATTTTGGCCAATCTTAGTTCGGTAAGTGTGTTTATCACACATAAGTACATCTCATCTCAACTCTTCTACGAACAGCTCACGGCCTATGTCCCGTTTTTGAGAGAATGGAAACACGCATCGAAAGACAGCTTTGACTTGGTGTCCGGTGTACTCCCGCCTATCGTTTCTGGCCTCTTTGGTTTCTTCTTGCCAATCATTATGCGATGGTTGACTAGGGTATGTTGCATAGGACTAGCTCTTGAAGACGCTCAGAAACTAATCACTTCGTCATAGTACATGGGTGCCCTAACTCACTGTACGACAATGTCTTGCGTCTGTTTACATCTTCGCATTTGACTAATGATCATGTTTTACAGCTCGCTTGGATCGCGCCGTAGTTGCTCGGTATGTTCGGTAACAATTATTTGAGGGACCAAAGCTCATCTATTCGCAGATACTTTGCCTTCCTGGTAATATCGCAGTTGGTCATTTTCACGCTCATCGGTGTTATCTTCAGTAAGTTTCAGCATGTCATGTGAGTATCATTGATTCTAATGACAACGCGGAACCACAGACTGTGTGAAAGAAATTGTTCAAGCGATAGGAGACAAAGCCAGCTTTAAGGAGATTATAGACAATCTACACAGTACGTCGTAAATCGAGTGCATCGCTATGAGGCTTGTCTGATGGTCCTCTCAGCTCTCCCCGACACGATCAATAGGACCTACATTGAGCAGTCTTCGTATTGGTTGACATTCTTCCCGTAAGCCACAAGCAGTCTAATGCCTGGCTTCGCTATATTGACCAAAAACCAACAGACTACGAGGATTCCTGATCGTATTCGATTTGGCCCAAATAATCAACTTGGTGTGGATCTTCATCAAAACCAGGTATGTAGTCCAGAGTTCGGCTGTTTCGGTACTATATTCATTTCGCTACTTCGAAAGGCTGTTTGGTCGCACTCCCAGAGATATTCGCGAATGGACTCAACCTCCCGATTTTGAATATGCGATTAACTAGTACGTTGCAGTCACTTTCTTCGCGTTGAATATTATCTGAATTCAGCCTGCCTTAGCTCTAATCTTGTATGTTGCCATACTAACTTGCGCTATATTCGGACTGACCTAGTGTGTTTTAGCTGTTCATGGCTGCAGTGGGGATGGTATTCGCGCCCTTGGCTCCTCTAGTTGCACTGGCAGCGATGATCGTCTTGTGGATGTCGTCCTGGGTCAATAAATACCAACTCATGTTCGTCTTCGTATCAAAAGTGGAATCTGGCGGGGTATGTCTTTACAGTCTTTCCGTCCGTCTTTGTAACTTATTCTTCTTCTCCTAGCGAATGTGGAACGTCGTCATCAATCGCTTGCTCTTCTGTGTTGTTCTGATGCAGGCACTCATGGTCTTGAGTAAGCCTCTAATCTGCTTGCTTAATTTGAGCATCATTCCTAACGTTGTCTACAGCCATCGGCCTTCAGTATGGATGGTTAAATTTCTACTGGATTAGCACACTTCCGCCGATCTTGATTGTCATCATTTTCAAGATCTACTTGAATCGTGCATTCTCCTCCCCCTTCCGCTACTTCTCCCCATCAGACGTAGAACTCAGTGCACCTCGCGTTCACTCTGAACGTGCCGATGCCAAGGGAAACCGTCTTGAGAAGCGATTTGGACATCCTGCTCTTCATGCAGAGTTATTCACCCCTATGCTGCACGCCAATATGATGCCATTGCTGAGTCAAGTATACAACGGGAAGATTGCGTCGAGCAAGACCAAACTTGACGAGTATGGCGGTCAGAAGATGGATGCACACATTGTGGAGGGTATCAAGATTGCTGCCATTGGTGCTGTAAGTGCTTGCTGCGCTTCTATCCGGTTGTTGAAAGTAGCTCACAAACTTCACATAGCATGAACTGGAATATGATCCTGCTTTGTACCAGCGTGATCGTGGTGAAGCAGACTGGGACACACGCTCCATGGCGTCCACTGCATATCTTAACGACATGGGTCCTGGGAAAATGCAACGTTCAGATACCTACTTTACTGATCATAGTATCCTTCCTGGATACGAGAAGTATATGGCGCAAGGGCAGACCACTCCTGGCGAGAATTATGAACTCTCACGAATGGACTCTCCCAGTCAGCCACTCCTTGGTCCTAATGCCAGCTACTTCCAGCATCGGCCTATGGCCTCGGAATCCTCGCTGGCAGGGATATCGCCTTCAGTGAGCCGGGACGGGAACAGAGAAGCGCCTCTACACCGTCCACAATATTCTGGTGACATGCTGGGCGCCAATCGTTCAGCTAGTCCAGCACAGAGATATACAGATAGTCCTTCCGGTTCTCCTGGCCCGAGCCCATACGTAGACTCTCCTAATCCCCAGTTCACATCCCCCTACGCCCGGCAATCCCCTCAGCGACAGTACTCTCATGATCAGCTCCCTTCCTCAAGACCTCCACCTCAGCGGCATCAGACGCAAGATCATTACCCACCGCAGGCTCGACGACAAGATAGCAGCTATTCGTACACGCAACCGCCACCACCGCAGCGAGACCATTCATTTGATCCCTACTCAGCTCCCACCCATTATTCGCCAGGAGGAAGTGACTCAGGAAACATGGCTGGTCGAGGTGCTCACAGGCGATAAGAAGCCACTTTTTCAAAACCTATGCTTGGACACATTTTCCAGTGGTTTTGGTGATATAATAGGGATTGATTTCGTCTTTTGTACTTCTGCTCTTCGTTTGTTGCTTTGCTTTTCAAGGACTCAAACCTATAAATACATTCACACCTGTATTCGACTCTTGCTAGGACTAATAGATTAGGTAGATAATCTTGTTGGGGGCACCAACCGTGGTCCTTCGAATGATGTGAGAATTTGCTGCAACCGTGTTTCAGAGTTCTCCTGAAATATCTCGATTAGTGAAGCGTTGTATGAGATTACCATGAGACTTTCCCGGGCTACGGTGCGATAGTGTCGCTGAGACTGTCTGAGACCATGAGAAAAGTCTGGCAATTTGTCTGACAATGTTCGAGACTAACAGACGTCTATTAATATGCCTGGCTAGTATATAAGAACCTTAGGGTCGTTCGCATTTCTTCACCACAAACAACCATCTACTACGCTTACAATCATGCTCTCATCCAGCCGCCTCTACGCCTACCAGGCATTCCCGTTGCCTTTCAACTGCCCCGCTATGTCACGATCAACATGCAAGCACGTTGGGTCCTTCGACAGCTTCCAACTTGCCAACTCGGAGCCTGAGTCACTCTCTAGCTCTGTCCCAGCGCTAGCGCGGAACACTACATGCGAGTTATCGATACTTGACAGCCTACCTATGGCACGCGGATGGGCCAGTAGATGTCTCGATAGCCACTCAGGCTGGCCAGGCCCGCAGTATTCCATCCACCATTGCAATCTGACTTCAACAAAGTTGCAAGGTGTACCCCTGGAGCGTACCCAGCGAATCAGCCATTGCTCGTTCGCTAGCTCCATGCCTGGCAGGAAGCGCCACGCAAAATCATTCAAGTCCCAGAGAACGATTCACACGGTCTCAGCCCGCCTTTCTAGGTGGGCAAGGCCTGCGACAAGGAAGCTTCGAGGATGAAGCTACTCGTCATCGTGAACATCATCTCAGCTGGCAGCACCAGTATAGATTCAAACCCATGGGATCTCCCTGCTTATACAACAACGAGCACAGGCCTGCCTAAGAAACGAGTCAGAGAATCATCAGGACATGCTTAGATATTGGTGGGAAAGGTCGCAGACTCGCTCATTCAGAGCCCACTGCCAGGGAACTTCGATAGCTGACTTCCTTCGTAACATTTACTGCTTTGTACTCCTAAGAAGTGTTTATTACATCAGCATGTTCGCCTTACATGGAGCAGCAGTCATTTCTATTAAGAACGCTTCAAGACTTGACTGCCACAATGCCAGTGCACCAGAATATTCACGGTACTTAGCTGCATATTGTGCTCAAAACAGAGGATGCCATCCAAGATAGAGGTAAATGAGTCTTTCAACGCGTCGAGAGTTTCGAGGTTTCAAGAATTCCATCAACGTATTTCAAAGCTCACTACCCAGTTCGCAGAAGTTGAAGCAAGGCGTTGAAAAGCACGACTTTTATCTCGAATTGAGAGATGGAAAAAGCATGGTAATGATACAGATCCAAGGGCTATAGATAAATATAATATAATGATAGTGTAATGCAGGCATGCACTCTATAGCCGTTGGAATACGGCCCACGCAGTCAATCCAACCGTCAGTCCAACCAAAGTGAGCACGAACAGTGCGATGAGACAACGGTTGGCCCATTTCA
>Ga0247730_1001791_pt1 | contig 11271 bp, 16 predicted proteins | sample UWRJL073202C2_FD_180959 | JGI IMG/M metagenome (GOLD analysis project Ga0247730, IMG submission 180959) | Plant litter microbial communities from Arlington Agricultural Research Station in Wisconsin, United States - UWRJ-L073-202C-2 | ecosystem: Environmental > Terrestrial > Plant litter >...
TGTCGAATGCAATTTTTTCTGCAAAGCCAGCCACCTGGCAGTGGTACTATCATGCATGATCCCAATTTTCCCATAATGAATGCTATCGTCTCGCAAATTACTATGGTCTGGGTTTTTGGTGCTTTCTGGTCAGGACGAAATTTGCTGAATCTCAGCGTTTGTTCGCTTCGCTTATCCAGCTCCGCTCTGATCTGAATATGCAGGGCTCTTACGTCTCTCCGAAGATGTGCTGGTCTGTCCCTAGCTTCGTGCGTTGTTGTATCTCCGGATGGTCTGTGCGTTGCTGTATCTCCGGATGGTCTAGTGGGATGCGCAGGGATGCGACGAAGGAGCTAAGCGCGCTGTCACTGAATCCGAGGCTGCGAAACTTTGCGCACAGGGTGCATTAGGTCTCTGATGGGAATATCTTTGAGGTGTGTTCACCATTTCCCATGCTAGAAACCGAACTAAATGGGGGGACGGTCTCAGCAGCTTGACTGGCCATTCGTGTGTGTGTTTGTTGCATCTCTCGTCAACGTCTCCAGAGTTCGCACTGGTTTTGCTCTCTCATTGTAAGATCACATATAGAGTTGTCTTAGGATATGGTCAGCCTGGTCGCTCAATGTGCTATCCTGTTGTCCCGTTTCTACCTACCGATAGTATGGGAGCTATTAGTTGTGTGGGTACTCGAAAGATTCGTTCGGATCTTATCTTGCTCTGATGTTCTTTTCAGTTCGGGTCCTCTTATCCTGGATCTACTCGGGTGCAGCTCTCAAAATATGTCTCCGTAAATCGGACATTTTGAATCGGATTTTGTTTTAGGCTGGGATTCTCCAGTTTCACATATGTATTTGGTGAATATCCGACTGCACACGTACGCTCTCTATCACTTGCAAGATCCGCCAAACGTGATTCATGGTCGTCATTGGAGGCTCGGACCCATTTCATCTCAGGCTCGATCTGTGTAAATGGAGGTCCAACTGGAATTTCGACGTTCGACCTGGAGACGGAAGGAAATGAATGAAACCACTTCTATATCTTTCTATTAAGAAATTTCGTGAAACAGCGCCGCTATGGATCTAGGATATACGAAACCCTCTCTCAACAGCCATCGTGTCGGAAGCTCTAGTGGACAGCAGGTGTTGAAGGCTACTCCCTTCGCGAGTTTACGAAAGCCCAGTTTTGGGCCTCATTCACTATGCCGAAACGTACGTTCTCGCAGGTTGAACAAGCGGATAATATGCAGGGAAAGCGCCTTCGGTCGCGCATTATCGCGCATGTGCATGCTAGAGTTAATGTGCCGACCACGTTAGTCGTCGCTTGTACTACCCCACTGGGCTGTTTTGCTCACCTAGATTTCTTCAGATTCGCTAGCAGCCTCAATGAACGTCCGCCTGCTGCTCCGGATGTCGAAAGTATGAGTAGGCCACGAAGATCTGGGAGATTGAATGCTGGCTCAGAAAGGTCTGTGTCACACCCAATCGATTCGGCAAATTTCCCTCACTGACTGCCGTATTCGCAGTACTTCTCGTCCCTCCCAGAAAAGCGAGTATAACCGTTCGTCGTTGCCTGTCAAGTAAGTCTTCGTCGTACCGTTTGTGTCCAGAAATTCCACGATGCTCATCATCTGATACAGACTTACTAGTCGCCAGAAACGCGCAGTGAACAAGGCGAAGTCTTTCTCAAGCGTGACCGAGGGCTCTTCAACGTGTGTTTGTCTTGCTGCTCCCTTGTATCTAATACTAATGTTGAACCAGAGATATCGAAGGAGCTGGACCCGCAAAACGGCAGAAACTGTAAGTATCTTTCTATTAGCTGTTGTTGTTTGCAATCATTGAACAGCGTATGTAGAATTGCATATATAGATGTGCCAGAGCTCTTGATTCCCAGAAGCGAGTATCAGAGTGTGACGCTGGCAGATATAGAAAGATGGGACAATGCTTCAGCCGATATGTAAGAGGGATCTTATTTGTGCGCAACGGATATTTCATTGAGAAGGACACAGCGCTATACAGTCAACGAAGAAAACTTCACGCCAGTCTTCGGTATTTGACGCTGAGCTTTCAAGGCGACTACCGATTACTTACCATCCTGCACGAGATCTAACAGTTACTATGTAGAGCGTCTGAAAGCGCAGATACTGCAGAAACCCCAGTTCTAGGCATTTCTCGTGATAGACAAGCGTTCAAAAGTGACCAGGTCACTATCCAGCATTCACCTGCGATTGTACTTGGTGATAAGGAAAGGTGAGATCATAAGTTCCTGTCCGTACTGAGATCATACTAATATCCAATTAGGTTTGCTCACGCTGATATTCAGCAGGTGGTAGCCGAATCTATAAAGAATCAAGAACTGGTTCTCCGCGATCAATTGCTGGTGAAGACAAACCTTTCGGACGCTGGTGTACAATCTCAACTTTCATCACCACCGCCCACTCCTGCTATTCGACGTATATTACGGTCGCACAAAACCTTGGATCCCCTGGTAACGACCAATCGTGCTGTAGAACGCCTTCCAAGTATCCCAGAAACAATGAGCTTTCCTTCCACTATCTTGTAAGGCTGAGCTTTAAGTTCTCGAGGATCATTGTTTCATTCTCATATGTCATGCAGGAACACATCCACGTATCCGTCGCCGCCATCTACTCCGCAAAGAACAAGGGCGAAGCCAAGCGTCCGCATATTCAAGTGAGATGTCCCGAATCTGGTTAGCATGACTTCTTTACTGACGAGTATGATCTCTAGTGGTCTTCTCAATGAACGTTCTGAGAAAGAGGATATAAACATGGCTCAGTCCAATGGCACCCAACTTACTCTGACACAGTTACCACTCAGTTTGTCAAACACATCTTCATTGCACTCTGCTCAGGCCGAACGAACGACCGATAAACCTCTAAGAGATCTCTCACCGACTGTTGTTGATCTCAGTAACCGAGCAATTATCTCTTCGACCACTTCTATTTCAAATCGAGCAACTGGAGCATCAAGCAGTTTTGTGTGCCCCGAGCCCAAACTTCCTATTGGAGTTCCGTCTCGAGAGTTGTTTCTGCAACGATGCAGAATATGCGCTTCAAGGTGTCTCCAACGGGCAGGGAGAAGGTAGCCCTCTTAACCTGCTTCCGCTCGTTACTGATTTCGTCTGAGTGAAGTGTCTCCGAGGGATCTGTCCATGCATCGGTCGCCATATTGTTTAAGGAAGGAATGGAACCTATTCATTGTAGAGGAGCGAGGTAGGCAATGGAACATGCCCAGATAAACCTCTCACTAATGCTACTCACGTATAGAATATTACCGTTAGAGAAACGTGATCATGAGCACCCTCCCACTACTGTACCTCGCGCAAGGCCGTCTATTGCATCGTCGAATGTTCTGTCGGCAGACGACTTATTTGGCGACCCTATCCCGCTCTTCGATTCGGTTGGAGCTTATAATCGCGAGTGTTTCCAGGAAGGTATTTCCACTGGAAAGCCATTTGGAGACAACAGGTTTGGGTCTCACTTATCTATTCACGTTACCTAGCTCTCACCACCGTTTAGTTCTCTTGACATGGTCCCACTCCTGGCACGGCCTTCTTCTCCAACTCGAAGAAGCCCTCGACAGACGAAGACGCTTTCGTCTAGTCCTACTATGGTTGGAGATGATCTGGCAGACATATGCTCGGAACCCTCCAAGAGCACCATCTCATCACAGCACACTTCTCGGTCTAGTACGGCATCTCTCAATTTCTTTATCATATTTCTGCTTACGCGCTGCAGGTGCTCGCCGACTTTTGCTACCCCAAGGTTTCTCATCATTGTTCGTTTTCTTCTTATTACTTCATCCCTCAATGAATAAGAGATCTGCCTAGATGTCGTGACGAAGCAAAAGAATGGCTATACAATCATCCGGAACTTTTGCACCAACTAATTCTTGAGCATTCGAATACCGAAGACCATGGATTCTGCTCTCTTGACACCAAAATGACCAACGATAAAGACGATAAAGAACGCCCAGTGCACCTCAGAGAAGGATACATCAACGAGTCAGTTGGCGGGCATAATAAGGTATTCATGTTTTGATCGAGTATGCCTTGTAGCGATACTGACTTTATGATAGTGCCTTCCCCTCCATGGCACAGTTGCAGCAATCACATGCGGAAGAGGACCTTACAAAGGCCCGAACGGAAAGAAGACAGAGCACGCCAGTCATTTATGCGGAAAGCGAACATGTACCGTGCCTGGTCATATTATATGGGAGTCTGCAGGGAAAAACTACAGCAGAATTGGCTGTATGCCACTCATGCCTTGCCACCACTGTGACAAAATGGTCGTCACATGCACCCATGAACCTTCGTGTATTGCAAGCATCGATGGTGTGACGGGCGAGGAATTCGCTGCAAATCCGGAAAGGTATGTCCATGCCCGTCATGAGAAGGATGGTGAGGTTTTAGATGAGTGGCCCAAACTTGTGCTTGTCGTGCCCGAAAATGCGGCATCGAGTAAATGGGCCATGAGATCCGAGGGCACGACATGTCTGCGACCTGATTACCTTGAGATTCGAGGTAGCTGGGCGTAAATGGATCTTTCGCCTGCCCTGAGTTTCTACACAATTTCTCAGCGTGCGCGGTGTCTGATCTTGGTATACTATACATTGGATACAACTTATACACGTCAACGTTGGATCTGTTTTGGAACAGACATTTTGGGAGAAATACTCGCTGAGTATGCACCACAATACAATAAATGTCGTCGACGGTTATAGGAGCGTTGCGGATGCTTTTGTAGTGGTCAAAACGGAGATGAACCATGAGCCATGTACGTACAACATTAACGACGACGGCGATCTGTTCTAGCTGTCGTAGGCGGTGCTCTATAATATATGAACATAAATAAATAGGCAATGCCTAGCGACCGATTGGTGACTCTCCTCCTCCCACCATGTTTTCCAGCGAGCCTTGGAAATTCACGCCGAGGTGAGAGCCAAAACTGTCTGTGTAGTCATCGAGGCTAATGAAGTTGCAGGACTAAAGATGAGGCTAGGAAAGGTGCAGTCGTGAACAACATATTCGCTGAGCTTCTGGATGGTCTCAATCCAAACGCGAAGGACCAGGGAGCTACCAGTATCCGCATCAATCCACTAACGGGAGGCTATGAAACCATCGACGTCCAGACAGACAAAGTTGCTCGCAATATGACTGCTCAACGACGTAAAGCTGAAGGTGGTTGCAGCAGCGATCAGAAATCCGAGGGCAAGCTGGCCCCCAAGAAGAAGCAACGGCAAAGGAAATCCAAGACGATGAGATTGGCTGAGCTGAGTGAGAAGGCAGGCGAAGATTTGAGCTTTTTTCTGGACATAGAACAGAATCTTGACAAGCAAGAGTGGTACAGCAAACTTGAGAAAGACATTCAAGCAAAGACAGGAAGCCCCTTGCCCTTACCATCATTTGTACGCACCCCTTCTACATCTCACCGGCATTCTATCTAATAAACCTTGAAGGATTTTCTTCAATGTATCCAGCACAAAGCAACAAAGTACTTCCACGATCGTGGTCTCATACCTGCTGCTGCCGATGTCACGGTACAGGGACCATTGACTTCTAGGGATCCGCCACGAAAGAAACAAAAGACAAGCACCAAAGGAAAGGAAAAGGCTCGAAGCTCTGAATCAGAGACCGATTCAGAGACCAAGTATAACTCTGACAGCGGTGACGAAGAGGTTGCGCCTATGAACAACACTGGAAGGAAGAAAGCACCCTCGAGATCCGAACGCATTCCTGTTGCTTTCGATGGATTGGCTCTCGTCTGTCTTGGTGAGTGATGCATTGAAAGTGGAGCTTTGTTTTTGCTCACAGATTTTGTTAGCGATGCTTGTTCAGGAGCATGCCTACATGACCATCTGTGAAAGTGGCATGGACCCAGAGTATGTCAAAGACGAAATGGAGGGGAAACGGGAGAGATCGCCAAGCTCCTTCAGCGGCTACGCTGATAGCGAAGAGTCCGGCAGTGATGTTATACATGGAGACGCAGAAGATTCCGAGGAGGATTCACAGTCCAGTCGGGACTCTGAATCATCGGAAGGGGATACTAGCGAGGTAGAAGGGCAGCCAGAGAAAGATTTGGCCAAGGCTAGACATATGCGAACGTTCGGTAAGCTCTTCTGACTAGGACTACTGCGACCCTGTACTCAGACGAAGTAGCAAGCAGGTCCGAACGCCAGCCTGAGTTTGTGCAAGGATCCAGCCGTCATCCCCGATAGGTCGAAGTAATGTCGTTTGCCGTCCCTAAACCCAAGGGAACATCCTACATCCATCTAATACCCTTGTGTCGTCAGGGCATGGATATCCTAGGTATTACATTCGTGTTATATCACAATAAATGGCCAGCTTCTCTGTGCCTAGGAGAAATTCAACGTTCTGAGTAGCAGACCTCTATCCATGCTTGAAGATACCAACTAATTGAGAGACTTCTGGGAGCTATATGTGAGCATCGACCATGGTAGTCTAAGTACAAGTATGAAAATGGTGAGCTGTGACGGAGCTGTGACATTGGTGCAAGCACGTGGATGCGCAAACATCCACAAACGGAGTGGCCATCAATTACACTCCTCATCGTCCTCATCCCCGCCGCCCCTCAAAATTATTGCTGATACAAGACAGCCAGAGTCATGTCGGTGAGTTATATTGGTTTCCAGAGGCAGTTGGGATCGTTATGTCATAAATCCTGGAGGAAAACGATGCGGGATTGGTTGGATTAGGCTCGGATGTACATGGGGGAAGGATTCAGGCAGAACGATTTCCTGCTGCATCTAGCGTGAATATTCGGAGAAGGCAATGCTGATTATTGCTCATATAGGATTCCAACTTTAAACGTTTCGTTGAGGTCGGACGAGGTACGCAAGCAGGACTGTATCACAGTCTGAAATGCGGAGTTAACAGATATTTCTAGTCGTCCTCCTCAAGTCTGGACCTTATTCCGGGAAAATTGCCATAATCGCAGAGATCATAGATCACAGGAGGGTACGTTGAGCATTCCTGCGCTCTCTTTTATGCTTCTGACCGAACTATACTATTAGGCGATCATTGACGGTCCTACGACTGGTGTACCGAGACAATCCTATCCCTACAAGCACCTTTCCCTCACTCCCCTTGCACTAAAATCCCTTCCCCGTGCCGCAGGTACCGGAATAGTAAAGAAGTACGCTGAGAAGGAAGAGATCGTGCAGAAGTGGGACACGAGCTCATGGGCCAAGAAGCTAGCTGCTGTAGATGAGAGGAAGAAGCTGAACGACTTCGGCAGATTCGCTATCATGCTTGCTAAGAAGCAGAGACGGGACGTAGTCAGGAAGGGCGTGAAGGCGTCCAAGGCATGATGAGAGAGCTCGGGATCATTTGTTGTATTATGCTATCGCGAAGTCCTACCATTTCCGACTCTGCCCATGCCATGTTGTTCGTTATGCTATGAAAAAACATCATCCGACATGCATATTGTCTTCCTCCGGTTTTCAAACTACGCCGTAATGCTTCTTGCCCGACACCTTGTGGTCAGTAGCTTGTTTCTTTGAAGATGTCAAGGCATACCTGCTATAGCAAATTTGACCGCGTAATCTACGAAAGATAGGTTCGCAATATTAGAAGGGTATGTATAGTTATCCAAAGGAGCCTGTTAGTCAATGAAAGGACGTGTGACACACGAGACATCACAAACGAGATCTCTTCGTCTTCCCTACCACCACCATCAATACTATGGAGTTAGGATCTAATTTTACCGCTAAGCTCGAGCCTTTCCTCCTGATGGCAAAGTCCGTCAAAGGAGCTGCAGCAGCTAAGCTCGTGCAAGATGCCACCGCCGCCCCTGGTGTATTCGTGTTCTCAGAGTTGATGGATTTGGCGAATATCCAAGAGGTGCGTGGGCTTATATCATTGGGTCCTATTTAATGGTGTGCTAATTTAAAAACGTCTTGCTAGTTGTCGAAGAGCGAGCAACATGGAAAGGCTTATTCGCTGCTCCAGCTGTTCTCGTATAAGACATTCCAGGATTACAGCAGTACGCTACTAGTGCTGATTTCTTTGCCCAACGCTAATGAGAATATCTATTTCCAGAACACAAGGACAACTATCCCGCTCTGAACGACGCTCAGATCGTCAAATTAAAGCATCTAACTATCGTCACACTGGCTTCTGAGCGGCGTGTACGTTCGGTTTCCTCACAGCCTTTTTGTACTGCGCTAGTCTCATTCTTAGCCAGATTTTACCGTATAGCGACCTGATGGAATCCTTGGAAATGACGAATGTCCGCGACCTTGAAGATCTTATTATTGACGCTATCTACCTTGACATTCTGCGCGGCAAACTTGACCAGAAGGAGAGTCAGCTTGAAGTCGAATATACAATGGGCAGGGACATTGAGCCCGGAAAACTGGAGTCGATTCTGGCGGCTCTTACTGACTGGTATGGTCATTGCTCTAGTTTCTTTCAATCCATGTTAATACAAGCACGTTAGGGCTGCAACTACGCAAGCTGTTCTCAGCACACTTGACAGCAAAATCTCGGCGCTGAATGCGGAAGCGACTGTCTCGAAGCGCAATCAAGAAGAAAACGAGAAATCCTTTGCATTACTGTTGAAAGATGCGCAGGACAAGTACAAGGAGAAAACCGGACATGCTATGGGGAGTGGAAGTGGTGGTGGACGCCGTCCGGGGGAAGGTAGCGGTAGACGCCTTGGAGGCGCTCCTTCAAGCGATTATATTATGGAGGGGCCTCGGGGAGGTGGAGGAAGCAATGCGATGGAGGTGGATGAGCCTGAAGGGATTCGAGGCAAGAGTAGAAAGTGCGTTCATCCTGTTTACATCGCGTCATATTCAATGTTGACAACTTTCTGTTCTAGGTCTGCACAGGATCCAAAGGCTCCTCGAAAGAGGAACCGTGGTTAATACCAAGCATCACAACTTCCTCCTTCTGTACCTCTAGTTTCAACTGTACCACGAGCCTCAACCCCAGCCACATCTTTCGTGTGTTATCTCGACTCTGCGCAGTCGGGATGCCTTGTGCAATCTCGTTTCAGAGTGTTTCTCGGGGCTTTCCAGATTCTAAGGCGTTCTGTTCCGAATCTCCTGTGCTTCATGCCGGGGCTATTCATGGGAATTGAGGTGCCAAGTCTATTATTGCATACCTTGGTGGCAGTTCCTATATCCATTGGTTTGCACTGTTATGCCAACACGAGTAATGCCAACGCAGACGCAGCCTGGGTTCCTTCATCTACTAACTTCAGCGATCTTGAACTTGTAAACTGCGAGTCCTTGAGCCTGGCTGGTTTCAACCATGTACTGGATTTAACAGAATCTCTGGGCGATTCTCTTGCCAATTCTTGTTTTGGATATTCACGAACTCGCGATTACAGTCTACCATTCCAGTAGCCTGTGATAACAATGATGACATGATAGACGAGTTGACATAGTTTCATGGGACCCGTCTATTTCACTTGCACTTTACATTCACCCTCATGGTCTCACTTAAACGTGTCGCCATTGTGACAGTGTGCGGCTGGTATTGGTAGAGCAAGTGCGCTGCGCCTTCCCTCGGATGGCTATGACTTGGCTTTGAACGATCTTCCCTCGAAGCTTGCAGACCTTGAAGCACTCTAGGCCGAGATCTCACTCAAGCAGAGGAGGGGGATCTTCGTGACCGGGGAGGTATCAAGTGAAAAGTTTGTGACGAAGATGGTGGACAATGTGGTGGAGGAACTTCGATCGCTCGAAGTAATGTTGGCTAATGCAGGACTTGCCCCTGTTCGCAATCTCCTGAAAAGTAAGTAACTTAATCATTATCATCCACATTTATGGCACTGATTTCCTTGCAGCGACCGCAGCCAAATTCGACCATGTCCTTGCAGCTAACGCAAGATCCGTTTTTCTCTGATCACGACAGGCTGCCCGCGCCATGATTGCACACGTGCCGAATTATTGGAGTTTTTCATGCGACGCCGGGAAGCAGGGTGCGCAGCCCTAAGGTCTGTCTTGGGTATCAAAGTATTTAATTGGACTCACAAGTAGCACGATGATATCACCGTACGTCGCGTCGAAATTCGCGGTCCGTGGCCACTCAGTCTGCTGGTATACATTAGCTTCTTACCAAGTCCCAGTTGAATTCTCACAAACGCCGGGTACTACAGCTGCTGAATTAGGGCAACACAACCCATATGTGCCTAGATTAATCAACAGAGACCTTCGTAGGTATTGTACTAAAAACTCTGGAGCGTGGCGACCTATTCTCATGCAATTATTCCTGTTAGTAACAGTCTACGGAAAGTCGGAACTTCTTAGCAACTCCGCACCGAACTTTGAGGCGATCGTGAGTCGCTGCAGGGCTCAGTCTTCTTTGGGGCTAAGGCAATTGGTATTGAAGGCAGTCCAAGTGAGCGCTCTAAAGCGTATAGGCCATCCAGAAGAGGTGGATGTCAGGGTATCTTTCATTGCAGGTTCAAATCCAAGCCATTTCACGGGTGAGCGATGCTGTACTCAACTAAGAAAGCCTTCCTATTTTTTTACCCGAAACCAAGCCAAACTCAGAGCATTAACGGAGGGTGGTATTTTGATTGAAGAACGATGAAGAAGTAGTCAAAACCTCGGCTATGATTGCTCACTAGGAAGGACCTGTTTAGCTACAGAGCATAAATTGCATACAAAAGCTAGAAGCGAAACGTAACTTGAAATAGGCTGCAGCGCAGGTGTACTCAACACGAGAAAGTCTCATGAGACTAAAACCTGAACTGTCTCGTTCTTGGTCTCATTTGGTGATTGTCTTTCCCTCATCTATTTCTAGTAAAATAAAATAAAAATTGGGCTATTGACTTTCCTAAGCCGTTCACTCCGCGCAACATGAATGTCGACCTCAAGCTGTCTGCCATGTCCAATCCGGCGACTTTCGAAACGCATTTCAAGGAAACGAGAGGGTTGGTACATTTGATCAATGCACGTCAGAAAGTCCTATGCGCTGGGAAATGGCGGTTTGGAACCTGGAACTGGCACTTGGGACCTGGAACCTGGAACCACGGAACACGGATGCGTTGTTCCGAGATGAAGAACCCTGGAACCTGTAACAGTTTGACTGGTACTCACCTGACAAATCAATCAAACAAAGGTAGATTGTAAAGGAGGTTATGTAAGCGGTGAGGCGTGGGTTCACACAGTGAGCTGGTTGGTAAAACAAGTGGATAAGACTGGGGAACATAGCCCTCAGTAGCTACAGTATATATAGTACTTTAATACGCTAACAGCTATCTACCCTATCTAAGGCTGCGCGTGAGTACAACAGCAAAGC
>Ga0247730_1001792_pt1 | contig 11269 bp, 9 predicted proteins | sample UWRJL073202C2_FD_180959 | JGI IMG/M metagenome (GOLD analysis project Ga0247730, IMG submission 180959) | Plant litter microbial communities from Arlington Agricultural Research Station in Wisconsin, United States - UWRJ-L073-202C-2 | ecosystem: Environmental > Terrestrial > Plant litter >...
GACAACACCGCGAGCGGCAAAGAGCGTCTATTCGAGCTCGCCGAGATGTTCGACCTCGCGGTCACCGGATCGAGCGACTACCACGGCGAGGGCAAGCCGAACCGGCTCGCCGAGAACAGCACGAGCCCCGAGGTGCTCGAACGGCTGCTCGCCACGGCGACGGGTTCACAGCCGTTCTAGCGGGTGTCTAGAAGAACCGTGTCGGGTCGGCGTCGAAGCGGCTTCCCTGCGGGTTCGAGGGCAACAGGGCGAAAATGGCGAGCACCAGGCCGCCGATATACGGCACGAGCAGCGAGACGCAGACCAGCCCCGAGATGTTCGCGTCGTGCAGCCGGCGCACCGAGAGTGCGAGCCAGGGCACGAGGGTGGCGAGCCAGACGACGATTTCCGCGATGAAGAGCACCAGGCTGACCGGCCCCGGCTCGACCTGGTCCGCCGGTGCACCGACGTCGCCGAGCGCCGTGGCGAGCACGAGCAGCACCGTGTAGAACACCGCGAAGAGCAGCGCGACCCACCAGAACTCAGACCGGCTCGCGCGGCCGGAGAACGTGGCGTACTTGCGGAAGAACCGCTTCATCGCCGCGAGAGTGGCGATGCCGTAGTGCGGTCGTCCGAGAGCCAGCGGGGCGGAGAGCGGATTGGTCGTCGGCATCGCCGTGACTAGACGGCCGGCGGGGAAGTCGGCTGCACCGGCGCGACGACGGGGCTGGCGCCGAGGTCGAAACGGCGACCCGCCGGATTCGACGGCATAAGCGCCAAGACCAGGATCACGAAGCTGCCGATGTAGGGCACGGCGTGGATGAAGTAGAGGAAGCCGGAGAAATTGGCGTCGTGCAGGCGACGGACGCTGATGGCGATCGACGGCACGAGGGAGACCAGCCCGATGAGGAAGAGAATCACCAGGGGAACGGCGAAGGCGCCGCCCGGCTCCGAAGTGCCGTCGGGCTGGACCGTCGCCGTCGAGGCACCGACGACGAGGGCGATGATGCCGACCACGATGTAGACGATGCCGAACGCCAGAGCGACCCACCAGTACTCGGAACGGCTCGCGCGGCCGGAGAACGTGGCGTACTTCTGGAAGAAGCGCTTCACGGCTTCGACGGGGCCGATGCCGTAGTACGGCTGGTCGAGCGAGGCGGGAGCGGGGGCTGCATTGGTTGCGGTCATAGTGAAGCTTGGCAGTTAATCGAACATTCGTCGATTCGGCACGCGAAAAAGGGGTCGAGCTGGGCTCGACCCCTTTTCGGTTCTCCGTGCTGGCGCTACTCGGCGGCGGGCGTCGAGGGGCGGCGCGTGCGCGTGCGGTTGCGGCTGCGCGGGGGGCGCGATGCGCCGTCGGCGGCGGGTGCTGCCGAGGGGGCGGTCGAGCCGGACGCCGCTGCGTCGCGCGGCGGGCGTCCGCCGCGGTCGCCGCCGGAACGCTGGCCACCACGGCCGCCGTCACGGCCGCCGTCGCGTGAACCCGACTGCGCCTGCGGCTCGCGCACGCGGGGCGGCCCCGCGGTCTTGAGGCGGCCCTTCGAGCCCTCGGGGATCTCGAGGTCGGTGTAGAGGTGCGGCGACGAGGAGTAGGTCTCCATCGGCTCGGGGATGCCCATCTCGAGCGCCTTGTTGATGAGCGACCACTTGTGCATGTCGTCCCAGTCGACGAACGTCACGGCGATACCGGTCTTTCCCGCGCGGCCGGTACGGCCGGCACGGTGCAGGTAGGTGTCGTGGTCGTCGGGGATCGTGTGGTTGATGACGTGGGTGACGTCATTGACGTCGATACCGCGAGCCGCGACATCCGTGGCGATCAGAATGTCTTTTTTGCCGGCCTTGAACGCGGCCATCGCGCGCTCGCGCTGGTCTTGGTTGAGGTCGCCGTGCACGGCAGCCGCGTTGAAGCCGCGGTCGTTGAGCTCTTCGACCAGCTTGGCCGCCGCGCGCTTGGTGCGGGTGAAGATCACGGTCTTGCCGCGGCCCTCGGCCTGCAGGATGCGCGAGATGACCTCGTCTTTGTCGAGCGAGTGGGCGCGGTAGACGACGTGCTTGATGTTCGCCTGGGTCAGACCCTCGTTGGGGTCGGTCGCGCGGATGTGGATCGGCTTGTTCATAAAGCGACGCGCGAGCGCCACGATCGGGCCGGGCATCGTCGCGGAGAACAGCATGGTGTGGCGGTTCGCCGGGGTCTGCGCGAAGAGCTTCTCGATGTCGCTGAGGAAGCCGAGGTCGAGCATCTTGTCGGCCTCGTCGAGCACCATCACCTTGATGTCCTTGAGCGACAGCATGCGCTGGCTCGCGAGGTCGAGGAGGCGGCCCGGGGTTCCGACGATGACCTGGGCGCCGGCCTTGATCTGCTCGACCTGGCCCTCGTAGGCCTTGCCGCCGTAGATGGCGGCGACCTGGGTGGAGCGGTTGGATGCCGCGAGCGTGAGGTCTTCGGCAACCTGCACGCACAGCTCGCGCGTCGGTACAACGACGAGCGCCTGCACGCCGGGGGCGGGGTTGAGGCCCAGCTCCTGCAGCAGGGGGAGTCCGAATCCGAGGGTCTTACCCGTTCCGGTCTTGGCCTGGCCGATGATGTCCTGTCCGGCGAGACCCATGGGGATGGTCTGCTCCTGGATGGGGAAGGGCTCGACGATGCCCTTTGTTGCGAGTGCGTCGACCATGTCCTGATCGATCTTGAGATCTGCGAATGTCAATTTAGCCCTTACGGATTACGAGGTACGCCCGCTTTGTCCTGGGGCGTAGGGCCCCCGCCAGAAATGGGGGGCATTATCGGCAGTTTAGTCGTTTGTGCTGTGAGAACGGGTTGCCGCGCGGCCGGCGTCGCGCACGACCCCTAAGCTGGGCACGTGGTCAATTGGTTTTCGCGCAAGGGCAAGCGCGCTGAAGTTCCGCGTCTTCGTCCCCGGTCCGAGGCTGAACCGGCCACCAAGGTCGACCTGGCGGAGCTCACGCCCGACCTGCTCACCTTCCTCGGCAAGGCCGCGTACCTGCAGCTGACGATCTTCGAGAACCTCGGCCGCGCCATGGCCACGGCGCCGACCACCGAGTCGAAAGAGGTGCTCAGCCGCGTCGCCGCCCTCTCGCTCGCCAAGCACCACGGACTCACCGCCGAGATCCGCCGCCACGGCGAAGAGCCCGGCGCCGTTATGCAGCCGTTCACCGTCGCGATCGACGAGTACCAGCGCAGCACGCAGGGCAACGACTGGTTCGAAGAGCTCCTCGCCTGCCACATCACGGCGGGCTTCCTCGACGACTTCTTCGTGCACCTCGCCGCCGGCCTGCCCACCGACTACGCCAGCCGGGTGGCCACTGTGCTGCGCGCCGACTCGGGCGCCGACCTGCTCGCCGAAGAGATCCGCCAGGCGATCGAGCAGAACGACAAGCTCGACTCGCGGCTCGCCATGTGGGGCCGTCGTCTCGTGGGCGACACCATGCTCATCGCGCGCACGACGCTCACTCCCGGCGCGAACGGCGTCGCGGACGAGGCGCGCATCGAGCCGGTCTTCACCGAGCTCATCGCCGCACACACGCGTCGTATGGACGGCCTCGGCCTCACCGCCTAGCGAGCGGTTACCGGCGCTGTCGCATCGGCGCCGCGCTGTCTAACGCACGACAGCCGCGCGCCGATAGGGCAGCGCGGCCAGCGGGGAGAACTACGCGCGGCCGCCCGAGAGCTTGGTGAGCAGCGCGCGGTCGGCGGCGTGGCGACGGGGCGGCACCGCGAGGGCAACGGCGAGGCCGGCGAGACCGCCGACAACGAGGCTGATGACCCAGATCCAGCCGCCGTCGAAGGTGAAGCCCAGCCAGGTGAGACCCGCCCAGAGGACGGATGCCACGGCTGCCGACACGGCGGCGGGAAGCACGATGCCGTACGTCTCGCGGCCGCGCAGCAGGTAGGGAAGCGCGAAGCCGACGCCCGCGGCGATGAGGACGACGAACAGCAGCTCCATGGTTAGGCCACGAAACCGACGCGACGGGTCGACTCGGAGCCGATCTCGATGTAGCCGATGGTGGCGACGGGCACGATGAAGAGCTTGCCCTTGCTGTCGTTGAGCTTGACGAACTTGCTCTCCGACTCGAGGGCGGTCGCGACGATGGTCTCGACCTCCTGGGCCGTCTGAGACGACTCGAAGTTGATCTCGCGGGGGCTGTTGATGATTCCGATACGAATGTCCACGAGCCAAGATTACGACACCCCGAGAGCGCGCCGCCGACACGTTCACTCTTGGCATAACTGTGGCCGGCCGTGTCGGTGCCTGCAGGTACCGTGTAGTCCGTGGCCATCCGGGGATTCGAACGAACGAGCGCCCCCGCATCGGGCGTCGCTCTCGTTGAACTCGACCCCTCGCAGCGGGCCGTCGTCGAGACGGCAGACGGCGAATCGGCCGCCGTCATCGGCGCTCCCGGCACCGGCAAGACCACCACGCTCATCGAGCTGGTGGCGAACCGCGTGCTCGATCGCGGCTGGAACGCCGACGAACTCGTTGTGCTCACTCCCAACCGGGCATCCGCCACCCGCCTGCGCGACGCCCTGTCTTTGCGCCTCGGCGTCGCCACCAACGGACCGATCGCGCGCACCACCAACTCGGTCGCCTTCGAGCTCGTGCAGCACGCCGCCCGGCTCGCCGGCGCCGACCGGCCCAAGCTGCTCACCGGCGGCGACCAAGACCAGATCGTCAAAGAGCTGCTGCAGGGCCACATCGACGACGGCACCGGCCCGGCCTGGCCCGCGGTGCTCGCCCCCGAGGTGCGTCAGCTCAAGGGCTTCCGCACCGAACTGCGCGAGCTGATGATGCGCGCCACCGAGTTCGGCGTTACCCCACAGCGGTTGCGCGAACTCGGCGCACGCCACGACCACGAGGAATGGACCGCGGCCGCCGACTTCATCGACGAGTACCTCGGCATCGTCGGGTCGATGGCAGAGAACGCCCTCGACGCCGCCGAACTCATGGCGTTCGCCACGGCCGCCCTCGAGGGCGACGTCGGCGAGAAGCTCGGCCGACTGAAGCTCGTGATCGTCGACGATCTGCAAGAGACCACCGAGGCCACGGTCGCCCTGCTGCGGGCGTTCGTCGCGCGCGGAGTCGCGGTCGTCGCGCTCGGTGATCCGGATGTCGCGACCAACGCATTCCGAAGCGGGGAGCGCGACGCGCTCGGAACGCTCTCCACGCGGCTGGGGCTGCCGGGGCTGCGCACCTTCATCCTGAGCACGGCGCACCGGCAGGGGCCGCAGCTGCGCGCCCTCACGAGCGCGGTCACCGACCGCATCGGCACCGCCGCGGCAGGGCGGCAGCACGCGGCCGTCGCGGGCGGCATCCCGTCGGAGCAGCCCATCGTCACCGTGAACGCGGCGACCCCCGCCCGCGAGGTCGCGGCGATCGCACGCCTGTTCCGTCAGCACCATCTGCTCGGCGGGGTGCCGTTCGGGCGCATGGCCGTGATCGTGCGCACCGGCTCGCTCATCCGTCCGGTGTCGCGCGCGCTCGCGCTCGCCGAGGTGCCCACGCACACCCTGGCCGGTGGCACCGCCCTGCGCGACGACCACGCCGCCCGGGCGCTGCTCGCGGTCGTCGACGTCGCTCTCGGCCGCACCGAGCTCACGCCGCCGCTCGCCACCGAGATCATGCTCGGCCCGTTCGGCGGTTTCGACCGCCTCGCGCTGCGCCGGCTGCGCGTCGCGCTGCGCGCTGAAGAGCTCGCGGGCGGCGGCAACCGCAGCAGCGACGAGCTGCTCGTCGAGGCGCTGAGCGCACCCGGCCGCTTCGCCACGATCGACCACCGCATGGGCCGCAACGCCGACCGCATCGCGCAGACAATCGCCGCCGTCGCCGAGCTCGCCCGAACGGACGGATCGATCGAGCAGCTGCTCTGGCTGGTCTGGGAGCGCTCGGGCCTCGCCAAGGTGTGGTTCGAGCAGGCGCTCGGCACCGGCCTCACCGCCGCCGACGCCAACCGCAACCTCGACGGGGTGATGGCGCTGTTCACCGCGGCCCGCCGGTTCGCCGAGCGACGCCCCAACGACTCCGCGCGGCTGTTCATCGACGACCTGCTCGGCGCCGAGGTGCCCGAAGACACGCTCGCCCCGCAGACGAGCGGCGAGAGCGTGCTCGTCACCACGCCGTCGGGCGCCGTCGGCATGGAGTTCGACGTGGTCGCGGTCGCCGGCCTGCAAGACGGGGTCTGGCCCAACCTGCGCATCCGGGGCTCGCTGCTCTACCCGCAGGCTCTCGTCGAGGCGTCGAAGCAGACGCTCGCTGCGCACAGCGGAGACGACGGCGCCGCCGCGATCGACGAACGCAAGCAGGTGCTCGGCGACGAGCTGCGCATGTTCGCGCTCGCCGTCTCGCGCGCCCGCAGCCAGGTCATTCTCACCGCGGTCGCCAACGAAGACGAGGCCGCGTCCGTGCTGTTCGGGCTCGTGCCCGCGGGGCTCGGCGAAGAACTCGACGCGACCGAGTGGCACCCGTTGTCGCTGCGCGGCGTCACCGGCCGGCTGCGCCGTGAACTCGTGCGCCCGCGGCCCGACGTGTCGGCCGCGTTCGTCGCAACCGATCGGGCGGATGCCGCGGCTTCCCTCGCCCGTCTGGCGCGCGAGGCCGTTCCGGGCGCCGATCCCGCGGAGTGGCACGGCGTTCTCGAGCCGTCGACGACCGGACCCCTGCACGACCTCGACGACCCCGAGGTCACCGTCGGCGTCTCGCCGTCGAAGCTCGAGGCGTTCGAGGCGAGCCCGCTCAACTGGTTCATCGACGTGATGAGCGGAACCCAGACCAGCACGGCGATGGGCGTCGGAACGATCGTGCACTGGGCGATGGAGACGGCGACCGACCCCTCGCTCGACGCGCTCTGGGAGGCCGTGCAGTCACGCTGGAACGAGCTGCTGTTCGAGTCGCCGTGGCTCGCCGAGAAGCAGAAGCGCGCGGCTCGCGTTCTCACCGCGGGACTCTCCGAGTACCTGCACGATTTCCGCTCGGCCGGCCGCCGACTCGTCGCCCCCGAGGCCGCGTTCAGCGTGGTCGTGGGCCGCGGCAAGCTGAACGGCAAGATCGACCGGGTCGAGCAGCACGAGAACGGGTCGATCGTCATCGTCGACCTGAAGACCGGCCGAGCCGAGACCAACCAGACGAAGATCGACGCCAACGCGCAGCTCGGCGCGTACCAGCTCGCCTACGACCACGGAGTGCTCGAACACATCGAGATGCCCGAGGGCCACCAGCCCGGCGGCGCGAAACTGCTCTACGTGGCATCCGGAAAAGGCGGCAAGCTCTACCGCGAGGCGGTGCAGGGTCCGCTCGTCGGCCCCGAGCTCGACGAGCTGCGGGCGCGCATCGAACTCGCGGCGATCGGCATGGCGGCGGCCGAGTTCGCGGGCGTGCTGAACCTCGACAGCTACGGCGCGGGCAACGACCCGAAGTACCGCATCCACCTGGTGAAGGCGGTGAGCGAGTGACGATCGAGCCGACCAAGATCAGCGCTTTGGACATTGCGGCCGCCATCAAGGGCAACCCGCCCACCCCGCAGCAACAGGCGGTGATCGAGGCCGAACTCGCGCCCGCGCTCGTGATCGCCGGGGCCGGCAGCGGCAAGACCGAGACCATGGCGAACCGCGTGCTCTACCTGCTCGCCAACCGGCTCGTGACCCCCAGCGAGGTGCTGGGCCTTACCTTCACCCGCAAGGCGGCCGGAGAACTGGCCACGCGCATCCGCGAACGCATCGAACAGCTCGCGGCGGCGGGCCTCGTCGGCGACGACTACGACGTGTTCGACGCGCCCACCGTCGCGACCTACAACTCGTTCGCCAACTCGATCTACCGCGACAACGCGGCGCTCATCGGGCGCGAGAGCGACGCCGCCGTGCTGAGCGAGGCGTCGAGCTGGCAGCTCGCGCGGTCGATCGTGGTCGCGAGCCACGACGAGCGCCTCGCCGATCTCGACAAGAGCGTCGACGTCGTGACCAAGGCCGTCATCAACCTCAACCACGAGCTGAGCGAGATCGAGCACGACTCCGACGACGTGCGGCGCATGGTCGCCGAGCTCGGTTCGGTGCTCGAGCTGCCCTACGGCGGCCGGGCCAACGCGCGCTACCCCGACGTGCGCAAGGCCGTCGAGGCGGTGCAGGGCCTGCCCGTGCTGCTCGATCTCGCCGACGCGTTCGCCGCGGCCAAGGCGGGCCGAGGGCTCGTCGAGTACTCCGATCAGGTCTCGCTCGCCCTCACCGCCACCGAGCGGGTGCCCAAGGTGGCCGAAGAACTGCGCGCGCGCTTCCGGGTGGTGCTGCTCGACGAATACCAAGACACCTCGGTCGTGCAAACGCGCCTGTTGAAGAGACTCTTCCGCGATCACGCGGTGATGGCCGTCGGAGACCCGCACCAGTCGATCTACGGATGGCGCGGCGCCAGTGCCGCGAACCTGGGCGGATTCCCCGCCGACTTCAGCAGCGCGCCCGCCACGGTCGCGAAGTTCGACCTGTCGACCAGCTGGCGCAACGGTCACGCGATCCTCGCCGCGGCCAACGCCCTCGTCGAGAAACTCAACCTCGTGACCAAGGTCGAGGTGGGCGCGCTCACGGCGAGCCCGGCCGCCTCGGGCGAAGACCTCTCGGTCGTTTTCGAAGAGACGGTGAACGACGAAGCGGCGGCGACCGCCGCGTGGTTCAAGGCGCAGCTCGCGGTGCCGTCGGCCAAGGGCGAGCAGCGTTCGGCCGCGATGCTGCTGCGCACCCGTTCGACAATGTCGGTGTTCACGGCAGCCCTCGACGAGGCCGACGTGAAGTACCACGTGCTCGGCATCGGGGGACTGCTGCAGGAACCCGAGATCGTCGACCTCGTCAGCGCCCTGTGGGTGGTGGGCGACCCGACGGCCGGGTCTCAGCTCATCCGCCTGCTCACCGGATCGCGCTGGCGGCTCGGGGTGCAAGACATCCACGCGCTCAGCCGGCTGGCCTCGTGGCTGCGCGACCGCGACTACGCGCAACAGCCGCTCGACGACGACCTGCGGCAGGCGATGCGCGACTCGGTCGCCGACAACGAGGGCGGGTCGATCGTCGAGGCGCTCGACTTCATCGCGCACTCCCGGCAGGGTCATGGCGCACTTGCGAACTTCAGCGAGACGGGGCTCGAACGGCTGCGCGACGCCGGCGCGCTGTTCGCCCGCCTGCGGTCGCGTGCCAACCTCGAGCTGGTCGACTTCGTCACCCTCGTCGAGCAAGAGCTGATGCTCGACATCGAGGTCGCCGCCAACGACCGGTTGCCGCTCGGCAACGGCAACCTCGAGGCGTTCTTCGACGCGCTCGGCGGCTACCTCGCGAGCGACGACCGCGCCTCGCTCGGCGGTTTCCTCGGCTGGCTCGCCGTCGCCGAGTGGCGCGACAGCCTCGGCCCGCGCCCCGAAGACCCCGAGCCCGGCACCGTGCAGATCCTCACCATCCACGGCTCGAAGGGGCTCGAGTGGGACATCGTCGCGGTGCCCCGGCTGGTCGAGGGCGAGCTGCCGGGCGCGGCGAAAGACGGCTACAACGGCTGGCTGTCGCTCGGCGCCCTGCCCTACGAGTTCCGCGGCGACGCCGACGAGCTGCCGCGGCTCGACTGGCGCGGCGTCGAGACCCAGAAAGAGTTCGACGACAATCGCAAATCGTTCAAGCTCGATCTCGAGACGCGGCACCGGCTGGAGGAGCGCCGGCTCGCCTACGTCGCGGTCACCCGTGCCCGACACTCGCTGCTGCTCAGCGGCTCGTTCTGGTCGAAGCAGTCGAAGCCGCGCACGCCGAGCGAGTTTCTGCTCGACCTCGAGGCGTCGGGCGTGATCGGCGAGCTGCCGGTCGAGAGCGAACACGAAGACAACCCGCTCGGCAGCGAGCCCGAATACCTGCAGTGGCCCGTCGACCCGCTGGGCGTCAGGCGTCGGCGCGTGGAGGCCGGAGCGGAGGCGGTGCGTGCCGCGCTCGACGCCGAGCCGGTCGACACCGGCAAGTGGAGCGAAGACCTCACCCTGCTGCTGCGCGAGCGCGCGCGGCGCCTCGGCGCCAACGAGCTGGTGGCCGTTCCGACCCGCGTCTCCGCCTCTCGCTTCAAGGACTTCGTCACCGATCCGGCATCCGTAGCCTCGTCTCTGCGCCGGCCGATGCCGGAGCGTCCGTACAAGGCGACCCAGATCGGCACGCTATTCCACTCCTGGGTCGAAGAGCGGTATGGCCTGGGCGGCACGAGCGAAGAACTCGACGCGTTCGGATTCGAGCTCGACGACGGCGACGCCGCCGACGACGCCCAGCTCGTGGCGCTACAGGACACCTTCGCCCGCTCGGTCTGGGCGGGCCGCAAGCCGATCGACGTCGAACGCGAGATCCACCTGCCGTTCGACGGCCGCATCGTGATCTGCAAGATCGACGCCGTCTACTTCGACGGCGACAGGTACCAGGTCGTCGACTGGAAAACGGGCAAGGCGCCGAAAGACGCCGCAGACCTCGAGCGTAAGCAGCTGCAGCTGGCGCTCTACCGTCTCGCGTACGCGCGCTGGTCGGGCATCGCGCCCGAGCTCATCGACGCGGTGTTCTATTTCGTCGCCGACGACAAGGTGGTGACGCCCGACCGCATCTTCGACGAGGCCGAGCTGCTCACCCTCTGGCGCGAGAGCGTCTGAATCTCGGTCGCTGAGCTTGTCGAAGCGCCTTTGCGAGATGTGGTTCGCTCGCTGAGCCTGTCGAAGCGTCTTGAGAGATTACGGCTTGTGGACAACATCCGCGCCAAAATCGCACTCGGGGGACCATGTTGCGATGGCATGGATTTACATTCTCGAGTGTTCCGACGGCAGCTACTACACGGGCAGCACGATCGACCTAGATCGCAGGCTCTGGGAGCATAACGAGGGCTTGGCCGCGAATTTCACGCGCACCCGCCGGCCCGTGAAGCTCGTCTTTGCCGAGCCGAGCGACAGCATCGAGACCGCGTTCCTGCGCGAGAAGCAGGTTCAAGGTTGGAGTCGCGCGAAGAAAAAGGCGCTGATTGAAGGGCGGATGGGGGATCTGCCGTCCCTGTCGAAAAGTGGAACAAACTCGCCCAATTAGCCCTTTGACAAGCTCAGGGACCGCCCTTTGACAAGCTCAGGGACCGCCCTTCGACAGGCTCAGGGACCGGGCTAGCTAGACCGCGCGCTCGGTGCGGTCCAGCAGCGCCTCGACGTCTTCGATCGTCGAGGTCTCCATCGTCTGCGGGTTGAGCGGGTTCATCACGTCGTTGAGGGTCGAGTCGACCAAGGCGCTCAGCATCTCGACCGCGTCATCCAC
>Ga0247730_1001793_pt1 | contig 11264 bp, 12 predicted proteins | sample UWRJL073202C2_FD_180959 | JGI IMG/M metagenome (GOLD analysis project Ga0247730, IMG submission 180959) | Plant litter microbial communities from Arlington Agricultural Research Station in Wisconsin, United States - UWRJ-L073-202C-2 | ecosystem: Environmental > Terrestrial > Plant litter >...
ACTCTTTCCGGGGAACAGGGTAACGAGTGATATCCATGCAAAGCAGTATGAATCTATAATACAAAAACCGAAGCAGAATAGTGAATAACTTATGGGCAAATGTCTATTGGAACTTCTCTTTATATATCCACGCGAGGCCTATATCACTTTGCCCTTGTGCGACCTGTATAGTGGATGAGTTGCTGTGCAGAGCAAGAATAATACACCACGAACCGCCTTACGATACCAGCTTGCCGACTCTTTTCGATCCTTTTTGCACCCCTTTCCGTTAGCAAAACAGAAACCAAGGTCCATTTGAGCATCAGCGTCTCCGAGCCGAGCAGCAACAGTATAGTAACTCTGGAGTAAAATTAGCTCGGCATGTAATATAGACGCCCGCGGAGTGAAATTACGCACAAAGCCCATTTTTTGGTCTTTAGCCACGCCCCAACCATGGAAGAAGCACTGTCCAACTTCGTAAATGGCTAGAACCAGTTCGCTTTTCACTGCGTCTTGGTCAATCCGGCCTCCTGTTCTAGCACCTTCCAGGTCTGCTATAGCATGCTCAGCAGCTTTTCGAAGCCACTTGAAACCCGCTTTCTCATTTTTCGACGTTCCCCAGCCATGTCGCAGCGTCAGGCCCCACATCAACATTCCAACACCACATCCCCCGTTCTCAGTCGCTGATTTTTCAAAATATACTGCTGATTCCCGAAGCTGGTTGGATTCATGCTTCTGGATTCCGAGTTGGAGATACTCCAAGGCAGGATCAGAGTCCATTTGGGTACTTTGGGCTTCCTCTTGCTTTGACAAAGTGATAGATGTGTGCGTTGTCTGAGGAAAGTCCCTCGGCGAAGGCGTCCGACTTGCGTCGTCTAGCTGATAGTAAGAGTATCCGGAATAAATACTGCTTGCAGGCGATCGTGGGCGAATAGAAGGCGGTTTGCGGCTAAGGGGGATGTTTTGTGCAGCTTTTTCTGTGTCCACACTTAAGTGGCTGGCTGGAGACGGAGGATATGGAAGATAAGGGCTGGGCGGTTGAGAGGAAAGGGAACCAACGGATCGACTAGTGGAAAGAGTCCGAGCAGAGGGTGGTTCGTTATATGAAGGAGTTTGCGGGGAGTAGGGCTGTGATGTTTGAGGAAAGTGATGCGCTGTGCTATTAGATCCCGTAGAATGATTGCTGTACATGGATGGCGTGGGACTGGAGGAAAACTGGTTGCGCAAGGGAGACTCTGCTTTCGAAATTGACCTTGCACGCCCATATCGATCAGCGTTTCTCGCGAGAACTTTCTGTTTTTGACTTTCGGGAGGTATCAGGGGAGCTGATGCCCTCGAAGAATCAGAATACTGTTGAAGACTGGATGTACTGCGGCTAGCTCCAGGCACTGGCGCCTCCCTTGGCGATGCAAAGAAAGACCCTCGCAGCTCTGGCTGTGGCTGATGATAGTTTGGTCGAGTTTGTTGTCGATGTTGTTCTTCGGCATAGGGCGAAGAGATCACGACTGCAGGTATGATTGCGTTCGAGGTCGTTTGGTCGTCGTCTACCCCACCATATGGATCTACCAAGGCGTGGCCAGCACTAGAGTTCCAGGAATCCCTGAGAGCTGGCTCTGGAGTCCGTGAGCTTGATGCCGGGCTCTCAGAATAGACACTGTCTGTATCATATTGGTAACGTTGGCCAATATCATCTCGATACGTGTCTATGGATTCTCTGGAGAAATCCATGTAGGAACTATTGTCGCCGGAAAATGCCGTGCCATTGGAGGGCTTTGAAAAGTGACCGTGGAGAAGAGGAGATGGTGGGCCTGAAGATAGCCCCCCATGGCGTGGAGGGGTAAGGTCACCACCACGTGCTGGCGAGAGAGAATGCTGGTGAGTCTCTTCATGTATATATGTGTGTTCTTCTGTGTTCTGAGCGTTGGAACTAAGGCCTGGTCGCCGGTAGGTATATTGAATCGGTTGGCGTGATGTGCCATTGGTCCTACGCTTGGAAGCAGACCGTACAAGGGTATCTAGAGGAGACGAAGGGAATGAGAACGTTGAGGGCGGCTGTTGCTGCGCTGCCATCATGGTTGGAGACAACGAATGTGTGGTATGTGGTATAGCAGAGCCGGACGGTATATTGAGTCTGTAGCGATGAAAGCAAGAAGCAGGTTGAGAAGATCACGCGTTTATTGATCTTTGCCTAAGAACCACTATCTCCTCGTCCAGTCCGGCATGACAGAGGGACTTGCCGCAGCTGCTTCGTCTGCACACGTCGCTGAGGTAGGCACTCTTCTCACTATCTGCTATCCCACGCTAAGAGATGATGCCCTAGCTACCTACCAAACGTTGACAACCATTCAAGTTTAAATTCATGTATACAAGGTCTCTTCCGTGGCTGCGACCACTACTACTGGCACCTTGGGGCGTATGCTCGCATTGGCTCTGAACCCTATTCTAATCTGAACGTGTCCAATATTCGGGGCCGTGGAAAACAGATTAGCCACATGTCTATTATCCAGGATCTCTAAAGGGCGACCCCTGGACAACGCTGAAAACAATCGTAGGGAATATGACGACAAACGCAGAGGCCTTGAGAGTGGAAAGACGACCCTTATGCTCGAATTTGCACGTTTAGGCTCCCTTCCTCTGTTTTCATCAGCTAATAATGACTATGTAGACCGGTCTGTTATCTGCCAGTATCCCACTCTCAGTTGACTCCTTTGAAACACTGTCCCGGGATCCTACTGAGAACACGAATACGATGACTCTCGTCATCACCCAGCATTTATCCCACTTTGCTGCTGCGCCAGCGAGCAATGCTGCTTCCACTCCCTCCAGTTCAAATCAACGTCCTCTGCTTTATCAGCCTTAGCCTCGCCCTTTCAGTTTCCTCGGCGTGCATCCTAAGCAATAAACTGATACGAGAATGTCAGAACTCGCATTTTCCACTTTGTTATTGCATAATGACACGTCATTTTCAGCTCAGGAGTAAGGAGAACATCGCGTCAGCGCCGCTTCTTATCCAAAGACTATACCACTTTGGTCCGTTGCGCTCTACGATGTATTTGCATAAATCCGCGAGATTCTTCTCGTGCAGAACTATTTCCGCTCTGTTGCACCAGCAGATCCGCCCATGTAGCGCGTCTCTAGGAGGGAATGCGCTTGCTCGCTATGTCTTACCTGCAGAATATCAGCCAGGCTTGCAGGAGCGTTTGGGCACTTTTAATTCTCATTACGTGGGCTCTCACCGGCCACAGTGGCATTACGATTACACAAGGACAAGTCCGGGTAGACCTGCGCATACGAATTGCGAATGAAGGGACAGACCTGTTGCCTGGGACGACTTCAACTGCACTATTCCGCGATGCTGCGCCTGGTTGCAACGCGACCTCAGGATTTTCAATATACTCGCCTCCAAGGAGACATACATAGCAACGTGAGCATCTTTTTATCCGACTTCGGGCACCCATTTATTATTTGTATCACTAAGTACAGAGCAGGAAGCAAACCATGTTTAGAGTCCAAAGGTGCTTCAGAGAATTGTTGATGGGCTGGTATCGGTGGTTTCCTACCATTGCTCGAATCCAACTGGTCCAACGTTGCGTACTTCGTCCTTTGGCTGAGCGAGTACCGGGAGCACTAGCCAAATTTCCCGTGATGTTATCGCCCGTTGCTTCCCTTATTTAACCCAGATGCATAGGTCAGTCCGGCTCTTGCGCATCTATGGTCAGTGGATGGGCGTAGACATGGTCGTCAGCCGCAAATGGCGTTAAACGAGATTATGATGGATTGGTGCAACCATCCTGGCGGAGTAGAAGGAATCACTAAAGAGAATCTGCAGAGATAGGCAAAGCGCCGTTTTCGAGCCATTGACGACATCAACTCGAATTTCACAAAAATTTTCAGAAGAATACCTCAGACTTCAACATGGTCCATTTCAGCACTGTAGATGGCTCGTTCGCATTTTTCGCAATCCCGAGACTACTGCAAGTAACAGTGTCCTAAAGTTTTCGCGTGTCGACTACATTGGCGCAGCTTGGGTTTGCTACATTTATCCTGTGATTACCCTAGACTTCCGTTATATCACCATGATACTCGCTTAGGATGCTTCCTCTCTCAAGAGCTCCCTGAGGAGGGGCAGGGTGATAGATGGCTTTCACCGAAAACTTCCCAGACACCACCATGAGCTCCACCTCTAATGTCTCCGCTCATGGCAACAAGATGATATCGCTCATTCGCTGTTTTTTTGGTCCATTTCAGGTGTTTCGAAGGGTCATCTGAGAAGCAACAAAGGCATCTATGCACTACTCGTCACCACCAGTCGGTTCTACTACGCACTTTCCGACATTGAGTCTAAGAAGTTCGTTTCCTTGGCGGCCGACTGTGGAAACAGTATTGTCAGGTTGAGTATTCTGTTTTCCCGCTTGATGAACATGACGTGTTGCGGCACAGCGCTGTGATTTTCACAGAATCTGCAAGACATAGATGAGCGCTCTATGCCGCACTCGTACGGTTGTATCTCGGTGACAAGCCTTTTAAGCCTCGTCTACTTGTCAAGTTTATCCGCCTCGTTCACTGGTTGCGACACGGAATTGCTTGACTTATGGTATTTAAGAAAGACTATGGCGCTCCCAATACCATAGAACCCATCCATCATCTGTCTCGTTCATTTGTCTCACAAATTCAAAATGTTTTCTCGTGGTTTCCTCTACTTGCTCGTTGCATCTACTGCGACTATCACTGTTTCGTGAGTATCTTTGCATTCAGCTGAACAACGAACCCCTCTGATCGCCATCCAAACTTCCAGTGCCATTCCCACTGAGAAACGCGCAAATGAGGTCGCAAAGAGGGCGGGCGAGCTCGATAGTGGATTCAAGGCCCAAGGCAAAGTGTTCTGGGTAATTTGACGCGTTCTCTTCCGTTATCACTGCGACTGAATCCTCTTTTGTGAACTAGGGGTCTGCAGCCGACTCTTACACTTTGAACGTCGCAGCCAACGAAGCCATTCTTAAAGCCGACTTCGGCGCAGTCACGCCTGAAAACTCCATGAAGTGGGATGCCACTGAACCTTCTCAAGGATCGTTTTCATACGGAAACGCGGATACTCTCGTACAATGGGCTGTTGACAACGGAAAGGCTGTCCGAGGACATACCTTAGGTGTGTAACTTCTGAGAGACTTATTATATGCCTTCTTACATTGCGCAGTCTGGCACTCTCAGTTGCCATCCTGGGTGTCTTCAATCGGAGATGCTGCCACCTTGACTTCGGTCATTGAAAGCCACATCTCGAATGTTGCTGGTCATTTTTCGGGAAAACTTTATGGTAAGACACTTTTTCATTGTCATATACCTTTCCGCTGACGCACGTTGCAGCGGTACGTCTGGAAATTTTGGCCATTTATTTTGCTTCTCATATAGTCTGATCATTAGTGGGATGTTGTCAAGTAAGTGTCCCTCGACATGAGGGCATGCCAATCATTTCCTAATGATCGTATGCAGTGAAATCTTTAATGAGGACGGAACCTTCCGTTCTTCTGTGTTCTACAACGTTCTCGGAGAGGTATGCCACGGATTTTGTCTGCAATCAGCCCCTGGTATTAAATCTTGTTGACGTGCAGGACTTTGTTACTATCGCGTTCAAGGCCGCTAGAGCCGCTGATCCCACTGCTAAGTATGATAACAACCACGGACGGCTAGCTTCAGCTCTAATCACCGAGATCTAGGCTCTATATCAACGACTACAACCTTGATTCCAACAATGCAAAATCGCAGGGTGAGTACTGAATTTCGGCATAGCGCCTAGCAGACATACCTCATGTGGCTCATTCTTTTGTGCAGCTGTTGTCAATCTCGTGAAGAAGATCAACGAAGCCAATGGTGCACTGATCGATGGTATTGGTACCCAGGCGCATCTCGGAGTCAGTACTCCCTCTAAGAACAGTCTAAACCCATCTCATATATGAATGCTTTCAGGCTGGCGGTGCTGGTGGATTCCAAGGCGCACTCACGGTAATGCCCACTATTTCTCCTTTATTGGGTCTTAAACCCCTTTGCTCATATATCATAGCTTCTCGCCAGCGCCGGTGTCGACGTCGCCATCACTGGTACGTTCCTGCATAAGCTGTCTCCGTCTGTCAAATTGACATGCTGATAACCATTCCCAAGAACTCGATATTGCAGGTGCTGCTGCCAGTGACTATACTACAGTAGCACAAGCCTGCCTCGACACGGAGGCTTGCGTCAGCATCACTAGCTGGGGTGTCAGCGATGTGGTAAGTCTTGATTCTTATATCACCGAGTTTTGTATCGACGTTGAATATTCTCCTCATAGGCTTCATGGCGCGCAGAGAGCACTCCTCTTCTGTGGGACACTAACTATAACCCGAAAGCAGCTTATGATGCTATTGTCGCCCTCTTCTAGTAGTTTTGTCGGCACATAGCTCGTAAATTGCCCCTGAATTCTCTTGTCTATTCCTTGTATGATATACCTACAATCCAGAAAATGTTCTTTGGCTTGGCAATTGTTCTCGAGTACAAGGCCTAAGGCCTCATTGTGAAGTCCAAATGATCGTGACATATGCGCAGCTCAAGCGCTCTCTATTTCTTCCGCGTTCCCTACAAGCTCCAATACAGTTACGTATCCTGACTTCGAACGAATTGACATTTACAATGTCAGATATTTTGATCGACCTTCCTGAGGGCATTCTGCGCTACTTAATCTGGTTGATTCGGGCTATGGAGTTCGTTAAGCAATGTCTCCCGTTACTCGAAACATGTAATTTGCACATAGTTGACATGGAAGATACAAACGTGGAGTTGTTATTTCCATTGAGAACCTCCTTCTAGTGACGCAGTGTCCTTTTTTAGACGCATGCAACATTCAGATGTCCACAATTGCATAAGCTCTCGTTGGGTTGGACGCTCTGAAAGCGATTTGATTGATCAAAAGCCTACCCATTGACTCTTTGCCAACGATCCCGAAGCTTTTGCACAAGTTGGCATGGAAAAACGGGCCCTTCCTTATGATGTCCCTTTTGGATCTCCACGCCTGTCCCGTTTAAAATTGCTACAATGTACCATTCTATAGAACGAAAGTTAGGCCACTGGCACCCATTTTTATTTATTTAGTAGAGTATGTTAAGGGTGATCATGGAACGCGAGCAGACTATGAGAGGGTCCGACCTCTGAATCTGGAGCCTACATAACAAGCCTAGGAAATTATATGTCCAGCAATTGTCGTGTAACATATGTACTAAAGTCATATGCTGAACCGTTCGTTATAATCACATTGAGATACTTGGCATTGTTTTGACCCGCTTCCGTTTCTTTACATCGTCGAGATGGAACCGTGAGACAATCTTCAATACTGATATGATCCGCTACCCTTTTCAATGTTTTCCAAACATACTTTGCTTGCAACTACCAAACCAACTGCATGCCATCACCTTACAGTGTACACGACATAATCGGTCTGCGTTTTAGTACCCAAAAAGATGTCGTAAATTGATCAGGGATGCATCAAGAGGGAATCGAACCCCCGGCGGGTCGAGATAGAATGGCAACGACCCAGGTTACCACTACCCCATTGATGCTTAGACTGAATTTCGCTTGTCTGCCTTTGTCTGCTTTAGCATCAAATACGCAGTCCATGGAAGCATATTTTATTGTTCCTTTGATCCGGAGCGAGTGACTCAATAGTTGCATACTGTATGCGATTCAATATTTTATAGCGGGAAACTGAGCAGCTCTTGATCCTAATTGGCATATCTATCTATACATTCCCTTCCTCCATGGACAGCAGAAAGTAGAGGAGTTGCAGGGAGTTGCCTGCGGATCCGGGATCAGATATCTGTACCGCCGATCTTTTCATTTCCGATGTTGTCCGACGGATGAAGCCGTACATGACATCGGGGCACACGGTCAATACACGGTTACTTAGAGATCCTTCTGTGCGCTCGACAACGACGACCTAGGTCTCGCTATTATTGAACTACCGTCTGTCCCACACCTCTGGTACACTAATGAGTAAGCGCTGATGTTTTACATTATTTTTATGATTTTTTAGTGACCTATATAACTCTTGACCCCCTCCCTCCTTAGTCACTCAGCGTAAACATGGACTACCAGTACCCTTCTCGTTAGTATTTTTGCAGTCATCTGTTTACGCATTTTCTGACCACCTTAGGCAGAAGAAATCCGTAGCATCAATAGTACCTTCAGTCAGCCACCGTCGGCGCGTAACCCTGGTGTTAAGGTAGACAGTAGGCTAGAAGAGCATCTTCAGTTCACGACCGACGAACGAATGTACTATGCTGAGAGCCTACTCGTCCGCAATGACAACCAATCGAAACCATTAACACGGGAAGAATGGCATTCCATGTTGATGGAAGGCAAGAGGCATATGATGCCTGACGATATTTGTGCATGGAAATCGTATTCGCTGAATGGACAATTGGCTGCTCATACAGCAAGTCTCCTAGCGCCCTCGAGTTTGCACAGTGACATGCTAGACGACGTTGACCCAATAAATGACGTGGAAATATTGTCCACCCCGAGCACTTCCACTGTTCCCCACATTCCCACCATTTCTACGTCCACTACCACACCTTCTCCACCCTTGAAGAGAAAGTATCGGAAACGGAGTGCGCCCAAGATCTGCAATAACTGCAACTCTGTGACCACGCCCCTCTGGCGACGGTCATCTTCGCCTTCGCGTTCCACCCTGTGCAACGCATGTGGTCTGTACCTCCTACAGCACCATAGTCACCGGCCACTATCTCTCTTTGATGATTCACCTGAACCTGAAAAGGAAGATGCGATGGCGTGTAGCAATTGTTATACAACCGTCACGTCTGTCTGGAGGCGTTCTGCGAAGACGGGAGAGCTGCTATGCAATGCATGTGGGGTGTATCTGCGGACCAGAGGCGAGAACAGGCCAGCTGAGTGGAGAAAGGACAAAGTCAAACATCGAACTCCTCGGCCAGCGTAGGAGGCAAAGCTGTAGGGTCATTTCGTATCCACATCCACTCTTTTATTTCCAGCGTAAAGATATGCAGCTTGACACTGATGTTATCGTCCACTGGAAAGTGTCAAGCCACTCCCTCAATCCTGCACCCAAAGTGGTTACTTACCCGTCGTACAGAGCTTGGTTGGCGGCGTGCTACACTGAGATTGTGTTGAGGCACGGAGTGAACGATGAGTTCGACGACGTCCTCTGGGTCCTGGAAAACTCTCGGAACCTCTCCGATCCAATTCCGTTACTATTAGCAAATTAAGAGAGATGTTGCGAGTTCGTGCTTATCCTTACTGAACCCCAAAGTTCTCCTAGACCTAATCATAGAGAAAAGGCATCCGTCAATGGACGAGACGATAGTCCTGGGGGTTCTTACGTGATACGTCCCTCCGATATAAGGACCTCAGAGGCCTACGCGCGAAACATCTTGAGGGTATTGACTTCGGAAGGAATGTCATCCAACGGTGTCCATGCTCATCGGAAAACAGCCCGAGTTGCATGAGTGTCAGAGTGGTTGATTTCTGAGCCTCTTTGTCCCTGCAATGCACATTCTGTCCCCTCGCGCAGGAGTATTTTTCGATATTTAGGCAAGGTTAAGTACCAACGGAAACCGCTATTAGTGCTTTCACTTCGAGTTGCGCAGGGCGCAGATGGAGAAGAGCGGGCAAGTGCATTCGACACGATATTGCATTGCGCAACGCGCTATGTAAAATCCGCTTTGGTGCCAATGCCATTTGTAGGAACCAATAAGTAAGAGCCCATAAATGGCGCTGGACAGGCCACTCCCCTGCTCGAAGTTCAGAAGAATAGACCGCAGGCCTGTGAGGCGCAACTTTCTTTTTGCGGCTTGCTGACAATGACAAAGCTTAGCTTTCCCACACGATCTTCCACGTCTCTCCGTGTCAAAGTTTTGGTAAGGTTTACGCGTCGTGATGCAGGCAGACTAAGAGGTGTCCGTTTGAGCAAGTTCAGTACTACCTCGGTCTGGGGGGCTTGTTTCCTCAGGCTCCTTACATGTAGCTCTCGGCAGCAGCCACGATTTGAATTGTTGCTTTTCTACTGCATATGGTTGAGTCTGCTCGAGCCTCAGAATCCTCATACGGTCGCACGTCCATGACCCTCGGCTCTCTCGCTGTCACTGCTCGGTTCTCTGGAAAGAAACGTTTCCGATTTTGAACCGCGACGGGCCTACGGCCAAGTGCTTTTGCATTGGAATCCAGTAGAGTTCCGTGAACTTCGTGCTCATTGTATTCGTAATTGCAGCCGGAAGCCTTGCTCAATGTCGTCGGACCCTGCATTGTGGAGCTACAAAGGCAATTTGACTTTCGTCTTGCTTCGCTCCGTGATGTAGTCCATTCAATCCTCCCCGATATTCTGATATCAGTGATATGTCGCCACTTCGCCAATGGAGGCTCTTATACTCGCTTAACGGCTGCTTCGACACGAGAGTGAGAGAGAGCTCTGCGACTGGGCGACGAGATTCAAGGGAAATTCATAGGTTTCGTTGGTCGCACTGACTCTGGGATTCGGTGGTCAGAGAGCGGTATATTGACATGGGGAAAGTGAGAGCCTACTAGCGCAAAGTGTCTCCAATGCTGTCAATCTCACTCAAATAACAGCGGCTGTTGCTAGCGAGGTTCAGGGTTGGGCTTCTAGGTAATACACTTCCTCCAAGCTCTTGTTGGACTTCTCTCGCGTCAAATCGCACCATGCGTGTATGCTTCATTGGAAAATTTAACGCACGAGTGACGCCATTTCTATGGCTCTGTTCAGTAGAAATCTGTTAAAAGGCGCCCCAGAAGGACTCAGTCAGACCCATCCTTCCCTTTGGATTCCCGCATTCGCCTTCACATTCACTTCACATTCCATTCTCTACGCACTCCAGCCCCACTATCTTTACAAAATGCAATTCTTCGCTCTCCTCGCTGTTTCCCTCCCCTTGTTGGCTGCTGCACGCCCAATCAGTGTCGCTAACAACCTCGACGCGCTAGTTGACCACGTTGCCAACAAAGGCCATGTTGATATTCTCAACCGTGGCGAGAAACACGATGGGTACGCGTTCCATTGACTGTGCATACTGCCTGTTCTTAACGTATTGGGTTCAGTATTTCTGTTCTCGATAACTTGGACGTTGATGTCAAAGACATCTTAAACCACCCTGACATTGATATTCTCAATCGTCGCGGCGGTCACGATGGGTATGTTCACTAGCCAGGTGGGTTGGTAGCAATAACTAAAAACCCGACTACAGTATCTCTGTCCTCGACAATGCCGACGTTGATGT
>Ga0247730_1001795_pt1 | contig 11256 bp, 11 predicted proteins | sample UWRJL073202C2_FD_180959 | JGI IMG/M metagenome (GOLD analysis project Ga0247730, IMG submission 180959) | Plant litter microbial communities from Arlington Agricultural Research Station in Wisconsin, United States - UWRJ-L073-202C-2 | ecosystem: Environmental > Terrestrial > Plant litter >...
GCGGCCGCGAGCACCGTGCCGGCCTCCGCCACCTGGGGTGGGAGCCGGTGCCTCGGGCCGCTGCCCCGGGTGAACTCCGCGAGCCCGAGGTTCGCGAGCTGGGCCTCGGTGTAGGCGTAGAGGAAGCACGACAGGCCGCGCCAGGCATCGGGATCGTCCAGCGCCGCATCGGCCCACGTCTGGATCTCGACCACGCCGTCGACGAGGACGTCGGCGATCAGCGCCTCCTTCGACCCGAAGCGCCGGTAGAGCGTGCCGACGCCGACCTCGGCGCGCTCGGTGATGTCGGTCGTGGAGGCGTCGAGCCCGTGCTCGGCGATCGCCGCCCGGGCGGCCTCGATGAGGCGCAGGCGCTTGCGTCGGGAGTCGGCACGCTCCCTGGGCGCCGCGTCTGTCGCCTCGGCGGTCATGGGCCCAGCGTAGCCAACGGATGCCCGCCCTCCTATAGGACGACATGTCTCCGAACGGAGAGGCACTCTCCGTTCGTGCTACGGTGGCGACATGGCCATCACCACTCCCGCTCTGCTCGTCTACGGCGCCACCGGGTACACCGGCCGCCTCGTCGCGGAGGAGGCCGCTCGCCGAGGGCTCCACGTCGCGGTCGCCGGGCGCGACGCGGCCAAGGTCGACGCCCTCGCGGCGCGGCTCGGCGTCCCGGGTCGCACGTTCGCGCTGGACGATCCCGCGACGGTCCGGCAGGCGCTCCGAGGGGTCCGCGTGCTGCTCAACGTCGCCGGGCCCTTCGAGCTGACCGCGGAGCAGCTGATCGACGCGTGCATCGCCGAGGGCGTCCACTACCTCGACACGACCGCGGAGCTCGCGACCTACCGGCTGGCGGAGGGACGCTCCGCAGCCGCGACCGAGGCCGGCGTGATGCTGGCGCCCGGTGTCGGGTGGGACGTCGTCCCGAGCGACGCCGTGGCGGTGCACGCGGCCGGCCGGGTCGCGCGACCGGTCGGCCTGCGGGTGGCGTTGAAGGTGACCGGCGGCTTCTCGCGCGGTTCGGTCTCGAGCGCCGCGGGCATCGGCGACCTGCTGGGACTGGTCCGCGTGGGCGGTGAACTCGTGCGGGTCCCGGAGCAGGCTCCGGCGACGTTCGACCTCGGTACGGGCCCGGAGGAGTTCGTCCCGGTGCCGATGGGCGACCTGGTCACGGCGTGGCACTCGGTCGGAGTGGGCGACATCGAGGTGTTCATGCGCTCCGACGGCAGCATCCCGGCGCCCGGCGAGGACCTGCCCGAGGGCCCGACGCAGGCGGAGCGCGACGCCGGCCGGTACTGGGCGCTCGCCGAGGTCACCGACGCCGACGGCACCGTCGTGCGCTCGGCCATCGAGACGCCCACCGGCTACACGTACACCCAGCTCTCCGCCGTCGAGGCGGCCCGCCGTGTGCTCGCCGGGGAGCACCCGGCCGGGTTCCGGAGCCCGTCGTCGGCCTTCGGCCCGGACTTCGCCACGAGCATCGCCGACAGCCGCATCACCGACCTCTGACCTCTGGCCTCTGACCCACCTAGGCGCCATCGTCGTCAGGACCACGGCATGCGCCGCACCACCGTCGGACGGCGACAGCGTCGTCACCCCGATCGCTGACGGCACGGATGGCGGGGTCTTCTGCTCGACGGGCGTGTGACCTTCGGTGACATGGGTAACTGTCAAGTCATCTCCCACCGATGAACTGGAGCACGCGTGATCCCCACCATCGTCAAGTCCTCCGTCGCCCTCGCCGAGCAGCTGGCCGTCGCAGCGATCCGTGGAGGTGTCGGCATCGCGACCTCGCTGGTGCATCGTGTCGTGCCGGGACGCGCGGACGGCGAGACCACCACGACGGCCCGCGAGGCGGCGCCCGTCGTCGACATCACGCCGCCGAAGCCCGACGTCAGCGCCGACCCGATCACCCAGCCGCCGGCTCCTGAGCACGCACCCACCCCGGGTGCCACGACGACCATCGCCGATCCGGCTCCGGCGACCGGCAACCCCGCGACCCGGCCCACCGCGAAGCGGGCGACCGCGCGCAAGGGACCCGCCACGAAGGCCCCGGCGAAGAAGGCCCCCGCGTCGGCGACCGCCGCGCAGAAGGCCGTCGCGAAGAAGACCCCGGCCAAGAAGGTCGCTCCGACCAAGCCGGCCTCGACCCTCGACGAGCCGGCGGCGCCGGTCGACGACGACCCGATCGTCTACAGCAGCGGCCCCGACGCGTAGGGCCGCCGAGCCACCCGGCTGACAAGCAGTGAAGTCCCACGCCGGAGCGTTAACGGCGAGGGACTTCGATGTGCACCGGAGGCCGTGCTGCCCTCCGACTCGTGACCGAGCCTACGGTCGCCGGCCGGCCGGTTCCACCAACGCTCGGCGAACGACGCGTGAACGTCGACCGGCAGGCATCAGGACGCCGGACGGCTGACGTGCTGGAAGTCCGGGTCCGGGTAGAGGCCGCCCCACTCCCAGCCGATCCGCTCGAACTCACGGCGCACGACGTCGCCGTCGCGGATCACGCCGGGCCGGCCGGTCGACCCCTCGGTGCGGTCGACCGACACGTAGGGCCGGGCGGCGGGGGGCCGGACCTGCGACCCGACGACGTAGGGGTTCTGCACGGGGTTGATGTCGATGGCTCGTCCGTACGCGTGGTCGGACCAGCTGTCGGTGCCGGAGACGCGGCGGCAGTTGAAGCCGGACGTGTTGTTGGCCGCCATCGACCGGTCGTCGTCGCCGGCGTACTCGTCGATCAGCAGCATCCGCTGGATCGGGAACCGTTCGGCGTACAAGGCTGCGAAGACGTCGACCACGTCGTCGGCGACGTCGGCGTTGACGACCAGCTCGCCGCGGTGTGCCCGACCGTCGAAGCCGACATGCGTGACGGTCAGGTGGCGCAGGTCGGCCAGCGGGACAGGACACGCCTCGGCGTCGAACGAGCGCATGCCCTGGCGCACGGAGGGGCCGATCGGGTCGACCGTGGACGCGAAGGCGGGGAGCGGGTCGCCGGGGTCGGCAGCCCCCGCCGGCAGCTTGACCGGCCCCGGACCGGGAGCCAGGTCGGTGCGGTCGCGCAGCTCGTCCCACCGCTGCACCGCGACGGCCGCGGCCGTCCCCGTCAGCGGCCGCGGGTCGCCGCCGGCCCGCGGGATGCGGCCGGGGACCCACTCGTCGCCAATGACCTCGTCACCCTGGACGGTCAGCCGCAGGACGCCCGTCTCGGCCTCGCGACCGTGGTACCAGTAGAAGTTGCCCAGCCCGTACGACACGTAGGTGGACCCTCGAAGGCCCGCGCCGAGCGGGGTGTGGGCGTGGGTGCCGACGACGATGTCCGCGCCGGCTGCCTCGAGGGCCGCCGCTGCCGTCTCCTGCGATGTCGTCGAGGTGGCGCTGCCCTCCTCGCCCCAGTGCAGGTAGACCACGACGAGGTCGTCGGTCGCGGCCGACCGGCGGACCGCCGCGAGCAGGGCCGAGCTCCCCGTGCCGCGGGCCGATGCGATGCCCGGGCCGGAGCCGGGTGTCGCCGCCCAGACGTCGTCGGCGCTCTCGCGGGGCGAGGCATCGGCGGCATGGACCGCGACGTCCGTGCCCTTCAGCCGCACCCGGTGGGGTGCGAACGCCTCCCGCTCGTTGCGCCCCACACCCAGGACCGTCACCGGGCCGGCCTCACCGGCGCGGATCGTGTCGCGCACGCCGGTCGCCCCGAAGTCGGCGCCGTGGTTGTTGGCGACCGAGACGACATCGACGCCCGACCGGTCGAGCACGTCGAGCGCCGCCGGCGCGGTGCGGAACCAGTAGCGGTTCGAGGCGTCCTCGAGCTCCTTGTCCGACGGTTCGCCGTCGCTCGTGATGGCCGACTCGAGGTTGACCATCGCCAGGTCGGCCTGCCGCAGCACCTCCGACATGGGTCCGAGGTCGCTCGCCGGGTCGTCGGGGACGCCGGTCAGCTCACCCTCGAAGTGGACGTCCCCGGCGAACGCCAGCTGCAGCGTCGGACGGTCGGGCTCGGTGGTCACGACCGGCCGCTCGACCGGGGTGGCGGACGTCGTCGGCTCGCGGCCGACGTCGGTCAGCAGCGCGCACGCGGCGAGCGAGGCCACGGCGACACCCGCGGGGGTGGCGAACCGAGAGCGTCGCGGCATGTCTTCATGATCAAGGGTTCAACCAAATTCCGAGACGCTAGCGTGGCGGCGTGACCACCGTCGAGATCGTCCTGACCGCCGTCAGCGGCGCGCTCGCGGTGGTGGTCGCCGCCCTGTGGGCCGCCCTCGCGCGAGCCCGGCGGCGGGTGCGGTGGCTCGAGGACCGGTCGTCGCGACCGCGGCTGAGCGTCCCGACCCCGTCGGAGGCCGTGCGCACCGTCGTCGGCACCGCGATCAAGGTGCGCGACCACGGGGTCAAGGGCGCGCTGCGCAGCTCGATCGACGACCTCGCGCTGTGGGCGGACGTCGAGCGGCCCGACCTGGCCCGGCTGGCGGCCGGCGACGGCACGCTGACGATCATGTTCTCCGACATCGAGGGCTCCACGGAGCTGAACCACCGGCTCGGCGACCGCGGGTGGGTGCGGCTGCTCGCCAAGCACGACCGGATCGTGACCACGGCGGTCGAGGCCCACGCCGGTCACGTCGTCAAGACCCAGGGGGACGGCTTCATGGTCGCGTTCGCCGAGGCGTCGGAGGCGGTCGGCGCCGCCCTGGACGTCGAGCGCTCGCTCGCCCGGGTCCGCTCGGGCAGGCTCGCCGACGTCAGGATCCGCATCGGGGCCCACCGCGGCCCGGTGGTGCACCGCGACGGCGACGTGTTCGGCCGCAACGTGGCCTTCGCCGCCCGGGTCGCCGGGCAGGCCGACGGGGGAGAGGTGCTGGTCAGCGACGCGGTCCTCGAGGCCGCCGGCGACGACCTGGTCGTGCTGGAGACGCGGCTTGCCGAGCTGAAGGGCGTCCCCGGGGTGCAGCGGCTCCACGTCATCGACTGGGCGTGAGGCCGAGGGCGTCAGCGGGCGGGCAGCTCCTGGACGGTCCAGGTGTTGCGGTCGGGGTCGGCGAACGTCGTGAAGATCCCCCATGGCTGGACGTCGAGAGGTGTGGCGTCGACACCGGCTGCCACCAGCTCGGAGCGGGCCGCCTCCGCACTCTCGACGACGACCTGGATGCTGTGCTGGGTGCCCGGGACGCCGTCGTGGATGCCCTCGCCGAAGGCGATCGAGCAGGCCGAGCCGGGCGGCGTGACCTGGACGAAACGGGTGCCCGCGTCGACCCGGACGTCGTGGTCGAGCGTGAAGCCGACCTGGTCGACGTAGAAGTCGCGGGCGCGGTCGACGTCGCTGACGGGGACGAAGACGAGCTCGATCCTGCAGTCCATGGGATGCCTCGATCCGTGGTGCCGCCGGCCCGGTGCCCGCGGCTCTGAGTCGAGTGAACCCGTCACCGCAGACATTTTCCAGATCAGAACTCCGGCAGCCTCGGCACGTACGGGGCCTCGAGGGACGCGAGCTCGTCGGCGTCGAGCACCAGGTCCAGCGACGCGACGGCGTCGTCCAGGTGCAGCGGCTTGGTGGCGCCGACGATGGGCGCGGTGATCGCCTCCTGCTGGCGCACCCAGGCGAGCGCGACCTGTGCGCGCGAGACGCCGCGCGCCTCGGCGACGGCCGCGACCGCCGCCGAGATGGCACGGTCGGACTCCTCGGCCTGGCCGTAGTACGACTTGCCGACCTCGTCGGTCTCGGTGCGGTTGGTGCCGGGGGCGTCCCAGTCGCGGGTCAGACGGCCGCGGGCCAGCGGGCTCCACGCGATGACGCCGACGCCCTCGTCGAGGCAGAACGGGTGCATCTCGCGCTCCTCCTCGCGCTGCACCAGGTTGTACTGGTCCTGCATCGAGATGAACGGCGCCCAGCCGTTGAGGTCGGCGGCGTGCTGCGCCTGGGCGAACTGGTACGCCCACATCGACGAGGCGCCGATGTAGCGGACCTTGCCGGACTGCACGGCCCGGTCGAGCGCCTCCATCGTCTCCTCGATCGGCGTGTCCGGGTCCCAACGGTGGATCTGGTAGAGATCGACGTAGTCGGTGCCGAGGCGGCGCAGGCTGTTGTCGAGCTCGCGCGCGATCGCCGTCGCGGACAGGCCAGCCGTCGACGGGTCGCCGCCCATCGGCGAGAACACCTTGGTCGCGATGACGACGTCCTCGCGGCGCGCGAAGTCGGCGAGCGCGCGGCCGACGATCTCCTCGCTCGACCCGTCGGAGTACCCGTTCGCGGTGTCGAACGTCGTGATGCCGGCATCGAGCGCCTGCTGGATGAACGGGCGGCTCTGCTCCTCCGGCAGTGACCACGGGTGCGGCCCTCGGGCCGGGTCGCCGTAGCTCATGCAGCCGAGGATGATCTGCGAGACCTCGAGGTCGCTGGTGCCCAGCGAGACGGTTTCCATGCCTCCATGATGCTCGCGTCGGACGCCGATCGGCGACCGGGGTCGGCCTCGTGACAGGCTGGTCCCACCACACGATGGAGGACCCCATGACCAGCGAGATGATCGACATCACGATGCCCGACGGCACGGCCGAGGCGTACGTCACCCGGCCCGACGACGACGGCGACCACCCCGGTGTGCTGTTCCACGTCGACGCGATCGGTCTGCGCCCCCAGACCCGCCAGATGGCCGACCGCATCGCGTCCTGGGGCTACGTCGTCATGGCTCCCAACGTGTTCTACCGCGACGGGACCGCCGCCGAGCTCGAGCCGACGACCGACCTGACGCAGCCGGGTGCCCGCGAGGAGTTCTTCCAGGGCGCCATGGGCCGCGTCATCGCCCTCACGCCCGACCGGTCGGATCCCGACCTGGACGCCTACGTCGATGCGCTGCTGGGCCTCGACGGCGTCAGCGGCACGACGATCGGCTTCACGGGCTACTGCGTCGGCGGCAAGCTCGCGATCCGCTCGGCGGGCCTGCGGCCCGACGCCATCGCGGCGGCCGGCGCGTTCCACGGCGGCAGCATCGTCACCGACGACGAGGACTCCCCGCACCGGCTGGTGGCGGACGCGAAGGCCGAGATCCTCGCCGGCCACGCCGACCAGGACCGGTCCAACCCGGCCGAGGCGGTCGCGGCGCTCGAGGCGGCGATGGACGCGGCCGGCATCACCTACACGTCCGCGATCTACCCCGGAGCCCCGCACGGCTACACGATGGCCGACACCTCCTCGTACGACGAGGCGGGCGCCGAGCGGCACTTCGAGGAGCTGCAGGCACTGTTCGCCCGCGCGCTCTGAGACGTTCACGAGGCGGCCGCACGAACTCTGGCCCCATGAGCAGATGCCACTCATCGGAGAGTACGAACCCAGCACGTCCGACTGGGCGCGGGAGCAGGCCGAGCTGATCGAGAGCTCCGGCGGCACGGAGGGCACCACGCTGCGTGGCTACCCCGTGGTGCTGCTGACGACCCTCGGCGCCACGTCGGGCAAGATCCGCAAGACGCCGCTGATGCGCGTCGAGCACGACGGTCAGTACGCCGTGGTCGCGTCGCTCGGCGGGGCGCCGAAGCATCCCGTCTGGTACTACAACGTCTCCAAGAACCCGCTGGTCGAGCTGCAGGACGGCCCGGTCCGCAAGGACTACACGTCCCGCGAGCTCAACGGCGACGAGCGGGCCGTGTGGTGGCAGCGCGCCGTCGAGGCGTTCCCGGACTACGCGGACTACGCGGCCAAGACCGACCGGCTCATCCCCGTCTTCCTGCTGACCGAGGCGGAATAACCGCTCCGACGGTTCCCTTGAACCCGGTATGACGTCGACACCGGTCAGCATGCATGGCGAGTACAAGGTGGCGGGCGGCAAGCTCGTCGTGGCCGGCCTGGCGGTGGCCGACGGCGTCATCCACGACGTCGTGCTGAGCGGCGACTTCTTCCTGGAGCCCGACGAGGCGCTGGGCCACATGTCCGACGCGCTCGAGGGGCTGCCGGCCGACGCGAGCCTCGGCCGGCTCGTGCAGGCGGTCGACGAGGCCCGCGGCGACGCCGTCATGGTGGGCTTCGACCCGCAGGGTGTCGCGCACGCCGTGCTCCGCGCCCTGGGACGATCGACCGCGTGGCACGACCACAGCTTCGAGCTGCTCGAGGCCGGTCCGCAGCACCCGCCGATGCAGATGGCGATCGACGAGGTCGTCGCGCGTCAGGTCGGCGACGGTGTGCGCGGCCCGACGCTGCGGGTGTGGGAGTGGGCCTCGAACGCGGTCATCATCGGCTCGTTCCAGTCGCTGTCCAACGAGGTCGACGTCGAGGCTGCTGCCCGCCACGGCGCCACGGTCGTGCGTCGCATCTCCGGCGGTGGGGCGATGTTCGTCGAGCCCGGCAACACCATCACGTACTCGCTGTACGTCCCGGCCACGCTGGTCGAGGGCCTGTCGTACGCCGACTCGTACGCCTTCCTCGACGCGTGGGTCATCCGGGCGCTGCGCGAGCTCGGCGTGGAGGCCACGTACGTGCCCCTCAACGACATCGCCTCACCGCTCGGCAAGATCGGCGGCGCCGCGCAGAAGCGTCTGGCCAGCGGCGTCGTGCTGCACCACGTGACGATGTCGTACGACATGGACGCGTCCAAGATGCTCGACATCCTGCGCATCGGCCGCGAGAAGCTCAGCGACAAGGGGCACGTCAGCGCCGCCAAGCGCGTCGACCCCATCCGCAGCCAGACCGGCATGAGCCGCGAGGCCGTCGTCGAGGCGATGCTCGGCCACTTCGAGGCGAGCTACGGCCTGACGACGGTCACGATCGACGACAAGACGCTCGAGGAGGCCGCGGCCCTGGCCGAGACCAAGTTCGAGGACCCGGAGTGGACCGCCCGGGTCCCGTGATCCCTGCTCCCTGACGTGGGAGGTGGATCCGCAACCTCATCCCGGGGTGTGCGGTGGATCCGCAACCTCATTCGGACGTATGCGGTTGAGATTCCACCGCCCCGGGGGCGGGCTGGACGTATGCGGTTGCGGATCCACCGCCCCGGGGGCGGGGTCAGACGATCGTCGTCTCGAGGACGCTGTTGGGGCGGAACAGCACGGCGTCGCCCCGCCTGGTCGGACGCACCAGGTCGAATCCGGCCGTCGTCAGCAGGGCCCATCGCCGTGGCGCGACCCGCTGGCCCAGCACGCCGTCGCCGAGCGGCGCGAACCGCTCCAGCGCCTGACGCGCGCACGCCGGGTGCGTCGGCGGGAACGTGAACAGCCCGTCGAGCGCCTCGTCCTCCGGTCCGAGGAACGCGATGGGCCGGGTCAGGGTCTCGCCGCACACGCCGCAGACCCGGCTCAGCGCGCAACGGATCGCCCGGCGCTTCAGAACGGCGGACGGCGAGACCGCCCCGTCGTCGTCCTGGCACGCGAACGGCACGTCCGGTCCGGTCGTCACGGTCATGCCGACGCCGCGCCCGACCACTTGCCCAGCTCCGAGCGCCGGGTCGGCCGCTCCTCGTCGCGCAGACGACGCGTCTCGCGCGGCGACACGGGTGCCGGGTTGTCGCCCGTGCGACGGTTCGGCAGGGACAGCTTCATGATGGTGCGCAGCGTCTGGCCGTACTGCCGGTGGAGCGGGCCGGTCGTGTACGGGATGTCGTAGCGCCGGCAGATGTCCTTGACCTTCACGGCGATGTCGGCGTACCGGTTGCTCGGCAGGTCGGGGAACAGGTGGTGCTCGATCTGGTAGCCCAGCTGGCCGCTCATGAGGTGCAGGAACGTCCCGCCCTCGAAGTTCGCCGAGCCCAGCATCTGGCGCAGGTACCACTCGGCGCGCGTCTCGTCCTCCAGCTCCTCCTCGGTGAAGTGCACCGCACCGTCGGGGAAGTGCCCGCAGAAGATGATCATGTACGACCACACGTTGCGCACCAGGTTGGCGGTGACGTTCGCGCTGAGGGTGTGGAAGAACGACGGACCCGACAGCACGGGGTACATCAGGTAGTCCTTGAACGCCTGCTTGCCGACCTTGTCGCCGATCTGCTTGAGCTGCTTCCTCAACAGCTTCGGGTCCTTCGTGCGCCTGCGGATCGCCTCGATGTCGAGGTCGTGCAGCGCGACGCCCCACTCGAAGAACAGCGCCAGCAGGGCGTTGTAGACCGGTTGGCCGAGGTTGTACGGCGTCCACTTCTGGTCGCGCGACATGCGCAGGATGCCGTAGCCGACGTCGTTGTCGTGCCCGAGCACGTTGGTGAACTGGTGGTGGATGTAGTTGTGCGAGTGCTTCCACTGCTCGGCGGGCTGCGTCGTGTCCCACTCCCAGTTGCTGGAGTGGATCTCGGGATCGTTCATCCAGTCCCACTGCCCGTGCATCGTGTTGTGGCCGATCTCCATGTTCTCGAGGATCTTGGCCGAGCCGAGCATCGCGGTGCCGAGCAGCCACGCGGGCGGGAACATGCTCGCGAACAGGGTGATGCGTCCGGCCGCGGCGAGGCGGCGCTGCAGCGTGATGATGCGGGTCACGTAGTCGCGGTCGGCCTGGCCGCGCGAGGCCTCGACCTCGGCGCGGATCTCGTCGAGCTCGCGGCCGATCGCCTCGATCTCCTCGTCGGTCAGGTGGGTGTACTCACGGACGTCTGAGAACGCCATGGTGGATCTCCTTCGGGACAGGGGTCTAGAGGGACAGCGTGCAGTCGCCGGCGGCGACCGAGATGCAGGTCTGGACGTACTCGTTGGGCTCGCCGTGCTCGTCGCCGCTGCGCAGGTCACGGACCCGGCCGGACGCGAGCGGCACGTCGCACGTGTGACAGATGCCCATGCGGCAGCCGAACAGCATGTTGATGCCGGCCTTCTCGCCGGCCTCGAGCAGCGTCGTCGCGCCGTCGACCTCGACGGTCGGCCCGCCGACCCCGAACGTCACGGTGCCGCCCGCGGCGTCGCTGTCGGCGACCGCCAGCGTGAACCGCTCGACGTGCAGCTGGTCGAGCCGGCCGTGGGTCTCGTAGTGGGCGCTGAACGCGTCCAGCATCGGCGCGGGTCCACAGGCCCAGGCGGTGCGCCGTGACCAGTCGGGGCAGACGTCGTCGAGCTGGTCCGGCGTCAGGATGCCGTCGTCGTCGGTGAACCGCGGCAGGAACGTGAAGCCGTCGACGCGATCGGCCAGCTCGGCCAGCTCGTCGTGGAACATCATGTCGGCGCGATGCCGGGCCGAGTAGGCCAGCACGACGTCGGGCAGCGTGCCACGACGATCGAGCGTGCGCAGGATCGACATGATCGGCGTGATGCCGCTGCCGCCGACGAGCATCAGCATCGCGGCGGGCGGGGGGTCCGGGACGACGAAGTCGCCCTGCGGGGTCGCGAGGCGCACGA
>Ga0247730_1001796_pt1 | contig 11247 bp, 11 predicted proteins | sample UWRJL073202C2_FD_180959 | JGI IMG/M metagenome (GOLD analysis project Ga0247730, IMG submission 180959) | Plant litter microbial communities from Arlington Agricultural Research Station in Wisconsin, United States - UWRJ-L073-202C-2 | ecosystem: Environmental > Terrestrial > Plant litter >...
GTCTTTACAGGCCGGCTGCATGGCTGGCTTCTCCTAAGTGGGAAGGCGGTTAGACCCAGTTAACTTTATCGGGGGTTAAAATAATGAATTCTTCTGTCGCGGGGTTGTAACTTCCGTAATGGCGCATGTCAGCTGGAAGGACTTCTTGGCTGCCAAGGTTCTGATATCCCTTGCTCGTAATCACACCAATCACTCTTTGAATTTGGTCGCCTCGGTCATCGTACTCAGTGACGGCAATCAAATTGTTGCTATAAAAAACGAACGACCACTGTTTAGCGCTTGCTGCATAATAAGGAAGCGAACCACCATAAGCGCCAAAGCTTGCGCCTAGATCCGTCCACATCGTAAAAGGAGTGTCGCCGTAATTAGTAACGTTGGTCCAATCACCATCAGCAGTAGTAATAACTAATTCACCATTGACCAAGCTCGATGACACTGAATAGCTGTTGGTTCTGCTCCATGCCGAGCCGGGCCCGTCCCAAGTTATTGTACCTTGGCCGGACGCATAGCCGCCCCCGCTTAAAGATGTTTCCCCATTTTGCAAAGTACGCGAGCTTCCATCTTTATACTCTTCGATAATCATGGGTGAAAGTGTTGAAAGGGTAAAGCTAGCCGCCCCTCGCACATAGGTATCTTGACACCTTAAATAGTACGGCCTGACGTCTTCGCCCTCAAACACAACCATTATTATCCAGCGGCGTGAAACTTCAAGACTCCCCGGACCACGCCAAGAACCGCTAGGGCCATTAATAACTTCGACTGTGGGCGAGAAATTGTAAGTAACGGTATCCCCTAGATCGGGGTCGCGCTCAATGGGCTTTCTGTCAATTTCTACAGCAGTGCCAGAATTACCAAAACGAGCATAAAGACCGCCGGTTTCTGTTCTTTCTTCAGCGTAAACATCGTCAAACGAATACAGAACCTCTCCAGAAACCGACAAGACCTTTTCAATTCTATATAGAGACACTTTGCAAAACGTATAAGCGCGCGGCCGTGTATCAGTAACGCTTTCGTATTGACTCTCTGCCGTAGGATAAAGCGACCAGGCCAGCACGGCACTTCGGCCCGAAGCACTGACACTGTGCAACCGAACCGAGACGTTTTTTGCAGCGCCAGGATCCCCAAACAACTTTCGGCGCACCGTATCGTCAGGAAGTCCGACAGGGACGTTCAGCGTTCGCGTAAATCGCTCAGCGGCCACTCCGAAATCCCCGAATCTCGTGAAGATTAACTGCACGCTACTGGTGGCGGCGTTGATGCTGTACGCCCCGATACCTACGATCCAGCGCGTTCCATCTTCCGCTTGGAAAATCCATCCTCCGATTGATTGGTTGTAGAGTGTTCCGGCCGTGATCAGCGCTTGTCCAGCCCAATACTGCCCACCAGGCGGGGCGGTCTCAGCCTCCTCCGGAGTGATGGGCGCAATGTCGGGAACCTTGACCAGGTGCGTATCCCCCGACCCATAAGTAACTGCCCCCGGCGGCTGGCTATACGAGACGGTCTCACCGTTGGGCAGGTGGACCTGAGAGCCACGCACAAGCCCATGCCAAGGCCACACCAGTAAGCGACTCATACTGGACACCCTTTCACCGAGGAATAGTTTGAATGACCTGCCAGCGCAGACCCTGCGCAGCTGGGAAATACAGCAACTTGTAGAGGATCGCTGACAACGGCGGCACTACCAAATTATCGTGATCCTTGAGCGGGAGCCCGAAGGTGGTATCGATTTCCACCGTCACTTCGCTACCTGTCCGGTTGTCCAGCACCAGCGATAACTCGACAGGGTAGCCACCCTGAAGATTTGGAAGCGCCATGCTGCGGGACCGCACAGTGACCAGATTCCAATAGGTCATTGGATTGTCGGCTTGCAGGATGAAGGATGGCGCCGTGTCAGGGATGTCTGTTACAGCCGGGCGACGGCCCGCAAGCGGGCTTTCTTCGAGCAGCGTCCAGATCGGGGCGCCTTCAAGATCGATCCAGCAACCAAACGCATAGTACGTCGCGGTACCGCCCAAAATGGTGAACTGCCGGTCAATCTTAAATCGGCTATCGCCCAAGTCGGTTTCGACGTAGACCACCGCGTCCATCCGGTCCGCAGACTCAAGAATCAGTTCGACCTTGTAAAACCCCGACACTGGGTATTCTTCAAAGACCAAGGTATTAGCTAGGGTGCTGTCCACCTTCCAGTGCATCGGTGGCTGGTCCACCTTCACCGACAACCGATCGACCGTCGAAGCTACCAAGAGTGGCGCGGCCGGAAGCGGTCGCCCCCAGTCAGCAGGCGATGCCGTACCCTGGGCAATCCAGCGCTGACGGCTAGCTGTATTGTGGTAATGAGCGCCCAAGCTGGGAGGCACGGCGGCTGGGTTCACCGAGCCGGTCATGGTGTGTTTCACAGATGGCATTTTTATTCCCCTACCAATTGATTAGTTTGCTGATCGGTGAGCTGGTCGCCGTTGTCAGCGGTTAAGCCGCCGTCCGCCGAACCGCCGCTCTCCAGCGCACTCAGACGTGCCGCCATATTTTCAACCTGGGCAAACAGTTGGTTCAGGATCCCCGCCGTGATTGCGCAATAAATCACGGTCCCGGATGGCCAATAACGGGCGGCGGTGTTTTCCTGTCCTCGGGCCAGCGTGGCCACCCCATCAGCTTTCTGAAGCGTCAGGATTTCCCATGCGCTTTGTTGCGCCGTGCTGAGCGCATCCGTCAGCGTGAGCCGGTATTCACCATTCCCAAGTTGCGCTAATGCAGAAGCGCTGATCGGCAAAGACACTGCGCCTTGAGACAGATCGGCCGTAAGCTGGGTTATCCAGTTATTTACAAAATTCATATGAGCGCCTTATGGGTTGGCATTGACCGGGATCGGCTGCGCCAGATTGATCACGGCTTCACCGCCGTTGGCGTCGGTGAGCACCAGCTTTTTGATGGAAGGGACATTGAACAGTCCGTCACTGCTCAACAGGCCGTTTGGCCAATACTCCCGCTTGGTAAAATCGGTTTCGGTGAGCGGGCTGGCAATGCCGCCGCCAGTGGCCGGCGCGTTCTTTGGGTTGTACGTGCCCTTCCCCTTGGTGGCCGGTACCGCGCCCCGAGCCGCCAGCACTGGCAGCGAGGTGCTTTGCCTCTTGGCAGAAACCAACTTGCTCAGGTCGCTACTGACCTGCGATCCGGATCCAGATCGATCCGTGTTGATGCTTGCGCCGATGGCCTTGCGCTGGGACACCATCGACGCCGCAGATGATTGACGGCTGGCAAGATTCGCCGCGCCGCCGCTGCGACGATCACTCTCAAGGCTCATTTAAAGCTCCAGCGGGTCGTTGGGAACGGTGATGCGATAGGTAGCTGGGATATCGACGACCAGTTCGTCACGCTCAGTTGCGGGGATTTTAGACGCTGTGATTTGCAGGCGACGCTCGAATACAGGCAGCGTCGGGTCCGCGTTGTCGTAGTTGCCCGAAAAGCCGTCCAGGTCCTCGTCATACACCGGCGAGTCCGACTTTCCGCCCAATTGTGTCGCCAGCGCCGGCGCGATGACGTCCTCCGCCTGAGGCACCGTTGAAATTGCGGGAGCGGTCAATGGATCTTGATTTGATCCGCCGCACCGCATGACCTTTACTGTCAGCGTCGTGATAGCCGAGCCGCTTCCCAAATCGAAGCTATCCACAACACGACTGCAGCGCGCCTGAGCAACTACGCCTTGGTCAACCAAACTTAGCGTGTGTACCAAGTCCACATCCAGCACCATGCTTGTCGGAACGCTCCAGCTCACGGCGGTAGCCGTATGCGCCAGCACGACAGTGGTCTTCGCCTGATTCAACAGACACTGCAGTGCTGCTCTGCGCTGCACTTCGTCACGCTCGTCGACGTGGCCTGAATGTCCATCGATCGCGCCCGGCACATCAACTCCGAATGCAGCGCTCTCCCATGTGCTGCCGAGGTCGGTCGCGTAATCGATAGACACTGAGTCCCGAGCAATAACCTCCCCGGCCTGGTCCACACTGGCTTGCGCAACAACGATGAGCTCGTATTTTTCCGTCACCGGCTGCACCCAGCGGCGCCCACCGGTATACGTCACGCCCAACAGCAGGTCAGGATAGTTATTGATCCAAGGAATACCGTTGCCGCAAATGTCACCGCCAGACCCAGGTGTTTTTATGTAGATCGGCGATTTGATGATGGTCATGCCTGCTGACGACGCAGAGTCTTTCACCATCGCGACATCAGGCAGTTCCGAACTGGCTTGGCGCCACAAGCAAAAACCCTGAGTTCCGCCGAGCCCACTCGTTTCCGGGTGAACCCACGTGAACGTTTCGTTGAGCTGGTGGAGTCTGGAGAAGCGATAGCTCGCCTCAATCACTACCTTATTAGTCAAACTGGTCAAGTCGGCATAGCTGACCTTCACCGAGTCGTAAATCGTGCTGCCTTCCCCGAATACAAAGTCCACGTTCCCGGCATACCAGCTTGTCAGCCGCAGAGCGCCAGCAGCGGACGAGTCCAAGCTTGCCTGAATGGTGCCCAGGCGCTCGCCAAGATAATCCCACCGGCTACGACCATCAGGCGCTTCAAATACATCTGCTGACCAGAACGCCGGGGCCAACGCGTCGACCTCTTCGACAGTGAGCTTTTCGACACGCTGCTGGAGCTGATCACTGCAGTGGCAGAGCAGCAGGCGACCGATTGAATCCCACTCTGTCGTTACCACTCGCCCCGTATAACGACGCTGTTCAGTCGTCACGCCCACTGCGGTAGTGATGTAGTCGATTGTGACTTCTCGCCCGACCCAATCCATCGGCAAGATGGCTCCGGGCAACATCTGCAACGTGAACGTTGCTACGCCGGCCGCGCCGCGTTCCCGATCCACCTCAACTTGACCACTAAGCCGAGCCGTGAAATCCGCACCGCCAACCAAGACGCGAAGCGCCCAACGGAACGCATAGCCTGGCACGATCGGTTGAGGATCCACTACGGCTTCGCTGCCACTCCCGGCAGCGTTGAGGGGGCCTGCATTTAGCGGTGATCCGTTAAGCATCACGCTTCCTCCCAAGCAATCGACCAGCCGAAAGTAGATTGGGACGCGCTCATCGACTTGGGCGGTTTGCTGGCAAACACGCTATATACCGGCATCCACTGGATCATGTACTTGCTGGCACCGACCAATAGCTCCGCAGTCGCAACCCCATTTTCCAATGAGCACCCTACCTGAACCCACTCAGCGCCAAGCAAAGCGAACGCTGCGGGCTCTGTGTCGGGACGAGGAAGACTCGTCAACATATAGGCCCGGCCATCGCCAACTATGCATTCCTGAGACGTCAGGCGAAGTTCGAGTGGCTGGCTGTAATCAAGACCATCAAGCCCGGGAGGCATCCAACCCTGGCCACTGATAGCGCCCGAGGCCTTTCCCCAATGGGTCATCTTCACGCCAGCGCCACCGGAAAGCCTGACCACAGTTTCGCCAAGTAGCGGCGTGTCGGACTGGTCAGGCGCGCCGGCGTGCAATACGATCGGCACGCCGCCGAGTGTGACAAGTGGAACGCTCATCCAGTTACTCCAGCGAATAAGTTTGCAGCCGATAACGCTCGAATGAGCGTCACACTCCACTGCATCAAAGTTGGCGCGCTGATCACGCATTGATGATTAATCAGGCATATTCAAATGACGGGCGCTGAACCTAGCTGTTTGCGAAGGTCGCTGTCCGAGGCTGAAAAGGGATTTCTTACATGACGAAGATATTCTTCGGGACCTGCTTTTTATTGCTGTCATCCGCCTGCATGGCGGATACCGTTTTCAAATGTGTTGACTCGCAAGGGCATGTAACTTTCACCGCGCGAGCAAATTGCCCCAGTGATAGCGCTCTGGACGACGTAGTGTCAGCGCACAACGCACGGCCAAGCGGCGCAGCGGAAGGGACCTTGATGGCTGCCCCTGTAAGTCCGCAAAACAGATCCGCACCCCGCGCCGCCGCGACAGCCCCAGCAACGCAAACTGGCCCGGCGCCCTGCTCCACCGGGCTCACGGCGCAAGAGCTCAGAACAGCGAAAGTTCGCGGCGAAATCACACCTGGCATGACGCGGAAGGACATCGAAAGCATTCGCGGGAAACCGAATAAAGACAGCGCTCGCGGCGCAGGATCAAGCACCTACTGGAATGACAAATATGTTGATGTCACAAGCGTTAGCTACGACCGCAACGGTTGTGTGAGATCTTCATATCAATCGGGGCATAAGCCATGATTATTCAGGGCCTGCCGAATTTGATGGCCTGATTGCGCAGCATCTTGCCTACATCCTGCTGCTTGACCTGAACCTGATAGCTTTCGCCGCCAGCGTTCAGGCTCATGCTGCCCCAATTCTCCAGAGGTGGCGGATTAACACGGTCAATCAGTGCCTGACTCGGCGCCGGAATCATTGGGACAGACCTCGTATTGACGCTCCCGCCGTCCGCAAACCGCGGTAAACGTCGCTCGTTGATCTGTCTCAGCAGCTCCGGACCATAGTGCTGAACTGCGTCAGCCTTGACCATGTATTCCCCATTGGAAACCCAGGCCAAAATACTGTCGCTTGTTCCTGTGCCTGGGCCACGGATTTTGCCGCCGTCGGCGTAGCTTGGAAGATCAGAAGAAGGCGCAGCATCAGCGGAAGCAGTGCCGCCGCCTACAATCGTTACCGGAATAGTCAGCGCCTGCCTCATCTGTGCCGCCACGGCCGCTATCTGCGATTGAGCAGCAATGACCGATGCCTCGTCTATTAGAGGAGTTACTGGAACGTCCAGATTGCCAACGGCGCCTTCTGCCAGATCGGGTTGCACTGGAACGGGGAGCGCCCCTTTTGCCGCAACCTCCCGAACCAGTTTCTGGTAGTAGTCCTCTTCAAGTACTGGCTCGACCTTTACCGGAGCATCCTGTTGCGAGTAATCCGTAACGCCTGGCTGGTATTTCAGCTTGCTAGTAGCCGCAGCCGCCGCTGCAGGTGCTGTGGCATTTACCGGAGTGGGAACCGGGTAAGTAACAACGCTGTTGGACTGCCCGGCAATTGCCTGCATTTCATCCGTAGGATTAACCGCATTGGGCAGGTCAAATGCAATGCCCAGCTTTACCTTCAAATCCTGCATCTGCTTGACGACAGCGGCAATCGCTTCATCCGATATCTTCGGGGTGATTTGAAGTGTTTTCAGTTCGTCCAGGCGCGCTTTCAAGTCGGCTGTTTTGTCGGTGGCGGCTTTGAGACTTGCCTCTGCCTTGTTGACGTTGATTCCATCGGCGGCAACAGCAATCCCCTGCAGCTCTTTGATGAAGCCAGCAAAGCCCAGGGTGTTCTCGCCCGCATCAGCCATTTTCTGCAGGATGGCTAGCGATGCATCAGCTTTCTTTTTAGCGCCGTCGGCATCGCCGCTCTGAAGCGACTGTTTCGCCGCTACCTTCAAAGCTTGAGCATTGCCGTAAGTGGCTTCACCTGATGATCCACCAGTTTGCAGACCGGCAATCGCATCCGCGTATTTCTTCTGTGTTTCCAGCTGTTCAGCTTTCGCTTTTTTAAGATCGCTGGCAGCTGTTCTCTCGGCCGAAACTTGAGCTTTAATGGCCTTTTTGGTGGCATCGACCAAGCGGGTTTGCTCAGCAGCCATCCGCACAGTGTATTCCCGACGGTCGTTTAGCTGCTGCTCGCTGGCACTTGCAGCGGCCTTGCGACCTTCCTCCTGCGCGCCCGCCTGCTCCAAATTTAGACCGCTTGCTTGTTGGAGCAACTGCGCGCGGAAGTCTTTGAACTCCTGCAGTTTCTTCTCAAGGGTGGCTTTCGAATAGAAAGCGTTGAGGATGGTGTCATCGTCTCCTGTAAAAAGAGTCGTTAACGAAAACCCTTTCAAGGCCTCTTCTGCTGCCTTGATGTCCCGCTCGACCTTATCAAGTGGGCTAACCTGGCCGGCAATTTTAGCGGCCGAGTAAGCGACATCGTCCGCAATATTGACAGCACCGGACCCACTTTTCGCAGCAATCTCCGCGAATTTAAGAAGGGCGCCACCTAGCCTGTTCAAGTTCGTCGCAACGGTCGGATCAGAAACGGTATCGCTTAGGCTTTTCATCTGGCTGATGAACGGACCCGTATCTACCGAGCCCAGCGCAAGGTTGATTTTGTCCTTCATGACGGTGAACTGCCCGCCAACCGTTTCTGGCAGCACTGCGGCTTCTTTTTGAAGCTGCGGCAGTGCATCAATCACTACACTCGTGATTGCGTCCGAAGTTAGCTGACCTGCCGCCGCCATCACTCGCAACTGGCCAGTTGGCACTTTGAAACCTTCGGCCAACGCCCGCAGCAGACGAGGGGAGTTTTCTGCGATGGAGTTGAATTCCTCACCGCGAAGCACGCCTGAACCCAAGGCCTGGGAGAATTGAGTAATAGTGCTGCTGGTCTCAGAGGTGGTCGCGCCGCTGATTCTCAGCGACTGCGTGACAGCATCGATCACTTTGAGCGTATCGCCCTGGCTCCGGCCCATAGCCGAAACAGCTGGGGCAAGCCGGCTATACAAAGTGACAACATCTTCGAGCGGTGCCTGGGAGCGCTGCGCAATCTCGCGCGTGGCAGTCTGGGCAATGTTGAATTCGTCTTGACTATTGGTTGCAAGCCGGAGCTGCGCATCCATTTTCTTAACTGTATCGGACGCCTCTACATAAGCGGCAAATGTCGCTGTAGCGGCTGCTGTGCCGCCCAGTGCCCCTAGCGCCGACTTGACGCCTAAACCACCGTTAGATTTACCAGACTCTGAGTTAAGGTCTGCAATCGCTCGCCTTGTGTCGTCGACCTTTTTGCGGTATTGCGCCTCTGCTACCCCGCGCTCAGTAGCGGACAACACGCCGGATCGAGTAAGACGGGCGTAATCGGCTGTTAAAGCGGTCAACTGAGCTCTAAGGTCTCTGAGCCGACTAATGCCGAGAGTCTGCAAGGATGTATCTTTGGGGGCGACAACAGGCGCTTTAACCGGTGCTGCATTGACAGCGCGAAGCTCACGCAGCTTGGCAAGGGTTTCGCTGACATTGCGGCGATAATTCGCCTGGGCAATCCCCAAATCGCGGGCCGATATCTCGCCCGAATTTCTGACCAAGTCGAATTGCTGACGAAGCTTCGCAAGTTCCCGCTGCGTATCTCGGACATCACCTGCGCCGAGAGACGTCTTGGCGTTGTTCAGCGCGGTGTTGGCACGCCCAGCCGATAAAGCTTTGTCATATGCGGCGCTGAGCCGCGATTGCTCTGCTGCCAAGTTGCGCGTATCGACGCCCGCGCTTTTCAAGCCTTCGCGCATCTGCGCCAGCTGGTTGATCTGCACCGCTTCAACTCTTTCGAGACGCTGCAGCTCCTTCACCGATGCTTTATATGACTCCTGCAACTGCTTTGACGGTGCGTCAGCCTTTACGATCTCAGCACTCAAATCACGCACGCGCTCACGCGCATCACGCATCGCAGTTCCTGCTTTCTCAACGCTCGACTCAACGTCTTTGAATGCGTTGATTTGGCGAAGCGGCTTTTCAACCACCTTTACCAAATCGCCATACTCTTTCTTGAATCCGGCGACTTCCTTTGTGGCACCGTCCAGATCGGCGGTGATACGTAGCTCAATGTCGCGCATTATTTATCAACTCTTGAGTGCACGCAGGAAGAGCCGCCAGGGGTAGTCCAAAACATGGACGTGCCCCGCGACAATTAGTTGGCAGATACAGTTTTCAAGCGAGTTCAATGCCTGGCTCAGGGTTTGAACACCCGGGCCAGCATCTCGAAAAAATCAGGATTCTTCGCCTTGCACGCCTCAATCACCTTGCGAAGGTCGCTTGGAAACATCCCTTCAATTTCGGCCGCTTTTAGACTGGTGAGGTGTTCCAGATCGCACAGCCGCATATCTGTGAACAGGGCGTCACCAATCAAATCTGAGTTAGGATTTGGCTGCAAAATCAGCCGTGCGCCCTGAACAGTCAACTCACGAATAACCACCTCTTGCCCAGCGACGACCAAAACGCTCGATGTACTCAGGTCCATCTTCTGCCCTCAAAAAACCCGCCGAAGCGGGCTTGTGAATTTCAATCGACGGGAATCAACGAGGTCAGACAGTCGTTGGGACTTCTTTCTCGATGCGCATGTACTTCGACTTGCCCGCGCCGACTTTCGCCGGATCAGAAAGGACCTTGGCGGTCACTTCCGAACCCATGAAATCGTCGGTGCTGATCCAGTCAGTGCTCGCGGCCGGGCTCAACTGGCAGCGGAAGTACTGCAGGTTCACACGCTTCTTGGTGCCCGCCGCGTTCGCGCCTTCAAACAGGAATTCAACGACCTTGCCGCTGTTGGTCAGCGCTTCAATGACATCAACTTCAGCGCACTGGTAATCGATCAGCAGGTTTGCGGCTTCCGCAATTGCGCCGCCAGACAGAATTTCAATGCCGGAGCCGGTCATCTGATAATCGTCACCGTCCTTGAACACGGTTGCCGGAGCGCTAGCCAACGTCACCGACGTAATGCTCAGCGGCATCTTGTCGAGCTTGATGGTGCCGCCCTTGATGGCCGTGTGCGCTTCGTCACTGACCGTTTCAGACGGGATGCGAGTGACGTCACCCCAGTACATCAACGCGAGGTTTTCGGTGTACAGTTCCCGCCAGTTCATGGTCAGGCCCATGCTGGTAATTCGGCTGATCGAATCATACTCACCACCCTGCGGAGTGGTGGTGTCAGCCAGGGTCAGGTCCGTTTTTTCAATGGCCTGGACCAGCGTCGACACCAAGCCGACCGGCATGAATGGGCCACCGACGCCATAGAGGCGCATCTTAACCAGACCGCCGACAACGAACGTTTCAATTTCGCGGGCCATGTTTTACTTCTCCTGGGTGTCGCCGGCGATCACCTTGTTGGCCTTGAGCCAGGTTCGTTGCGCGGCGGTGACTTTGATTTTTGCACCCGGCTGAAAAGATTTCCCAGCCTGGGTATGAGGCTTGATCAGCTCGACTTCGAACCGGGGCGGCGCGCGGTCTGGCTGATCGTCCGCAGGGGCCGGAGCTACCGCGACAACTTCGTCTTTAGGCATTTGGTTGCACCTGGATAATGGTGTGAAGGTGAACGGGGATCAGGACCGTGGCGGCCGTGACGCCCTCAGAGGGAGGGAAGATTTCAGGAGCGCCAACAGTGATTCCACTGATACCGCGTGGAAGCCAGCCCGGGAGAACACCTTGCGTCGGCATGAGACACTGCAACAAGTCGTGCTCCAAGGCCGACGCAA
>Ga0247730_1001797_pt1 | contig 11242 bp, 17 predicted proteins | sample UWRJL073202C2_FD_180959 | JGI IMG/M metagenome (GOLD analysis project Ga0247730, IMG submission 180959) | Plant litter microbial communities from Arlington Agricultural Research Station in Wisconsin, United States - UWRJ-L073-202C-2 | ecosystem: Environmental > Terrestrial > Plant litter >...
AGGTCACTATGCAGGCCTCCTCTTTCACTGCGCAAGACAAGGAAAGAGATTCGCGTAAGAAGCGAAGGCTCCCAGGATCTTGCGACAATTGCAAGAACAGAAAAGGTGCGTGACACGGTTAGATGCGTACTGCTACAAAGTGCTCACCTTGCTCTCATTTAGTTAAATGTATGCCACCCATGTTGTATCCTCAGATTTAAATGGGCTTACCACTTTTTGCGAAGGCGATAGCTCTAAGATGCCGGGAAATAGGTGCGCAAGTGGATGCACTCGTCCAGGTCAAATGGTGTATTGATGCTACGGTTATTGTAGATGCACAAACTGTGTGAATGCTGACCTTGTCTGTACTCATGAGCTTTTAACCAGGGTAATTTTCCCTTATCAGCTGCAATTATGCGAGCTTACAGTGCATAGAATCTTCGTTCGGCCAAAGGGTACGCCCCGGCTCCTCCTGATCTAGGCGTCCAGTTCCTCAGGAACTCCTTTCCAGATATGTCGAACAGCTTGAACGACGGCTAGCTAGGATGCAGAAACTGCTTAACAGGGTGGGTGTCTACCTTTGTCCAGCAGGTCATTCGATGTTTATGTTCTGTGTAGGTCATGCCACACATGGACATAGAACGCGAACTAGAGAAGGAATCTGACGATGGCGACGAACTGATACGCACCCCGGAACCACCACTACAAAGAAATGACGATGAAGAGACACTCAAGCAGTTTACTGTCAAGTTTAGATCCCTAGCTTTAGATCCTGCTAGTCGACGATATCAAGGAAAATCCAGGTTCGCCCAAGTTGTCTCAATCACGTTCTCGTATTTCACCGACCATATGCAGTCATTTGTACCTCTTGCAAAGTCTGTCTCATTCCCGCCACATCGCTCATACCTCAATTCATACACGTGAACTTGACAGGTATCTTGAACCATAAATTTCAATCATCGCCAAGTCTGACGGGGGCTCCGTTTCCTTGGATTAAGCGAAAGGAGTTTTGGAATCCCCAACCAGTAGGTGCTCTACGCTTATACTCCTCGATATTCCCGGTACTCAATGTGGTTTCCTCAGTGGTCGAGGCGATCAGTGCTAGAGAACAGCCCAGTTCCTGCGTATGATTTCCCACCAGAGGACCTCATGGGCGAACTGATTGAAAGCTATTTTGTCAACTTGAATCTCTTTAAACCAGTGTTGCACCGACCTTCGCTGGAAGATGGTCTGAGGAATAACTTACATCGTACCGACCGGGGATTCGCGAGTGTGGTGTTACTGGTGTGTGCGATTGGGTCCAGGTTTTCCCATGACCCTAGAGTGTTTCTGCAAGATGTTGAATTTACGAGACAGTCCGCCGGATGGAGATGGTTCGAGCAAGTCCCAGGTATGTTCTATATTGCCCAGAGATAATAGTTGGTTCCATTGTTTCCCTAGCATTGCGAACTTCGAACTTCGATGAACGGGCGACCTTGTATGAACTACAGTCGTGTGTGGTAATTCAATGAATCGACTCTACGCGGAAAACGCTACTTAACACATTATTCAGCTCGACATGATGTATAACGCCGCGGTTAGCTCTGCCCCTGGGACTTGGGTTCAAGGCGGACTAGGCCTGAGAATGGCAATAGATGTAGGAGCACATCGAAAACGAACTGGGACAGACTCTGAGCCGCTAAAGGTGGAAGATGAACTGTGGAAGAGGGTATTCTGGTACGTACCTGAATATCAATACCATGCGACCCATGTCCGACAAGTACAGAACAGGTCACTTCTAACCATCGAAGTGGCAAAAAGCTCAATTGAAGGTCTTCCTTGTATGATATCTAGAGAAGAGTACGTTTCAATTCTTCAAAGTAGTACTCTAGCCTAATAGACGACACTCCTCTCCTATAGCTACGACCTTGACTACCCTATGGCACTTGATGACGATGAATCACTGGCCATAATGGCCTGGACAAGCAGCATCAAACTGCGAGTTGAGATCCAAGCCGATATTCTGCGGGCCATAGTACTGTCTCTTTGCCGTTTCGTATTTCTCTTCGCTGAACAAGATAGCAGTACCCGACGCGGAAACCCAAACGCCATGACGCTCGAGTCCCGGAGCTTTCTGAGTTACAAGCCATTGCGAACCTAGATTCGGCATTGAATAAATGGTTATCGGACGATATCCCCCCGGCACGTCCGTAGTTCTTCACTTGAATACTTATCGAGGCGCTCAGTTTTGAATCCAGTAACTCTGGAAGCGATTAGGAGTGGACCGCACAGCAGAACTGCTGAAATACTTTCCCACTATCTCTATATTGGGTTCTACGGAACCCAGATTCTACTTCACAAGCCTTATATCCCCACTCTTAATGTCAATGGAGAACAATCCTCCATCTCTTCAGCCATGTGTCTCAGCGCAGCAAGGTAAGGCATTTTCATATGAATGAAGAAACCGGCTCGCTCACAGTAAGTATAGATCTATTGCTGGGATCATTGAGCTACCAATCTTACAAGAAAACCGAGAAACTGGGCCTTTCCCGTTATTTAAGGTGACCAGTTTTTTCCTGGTCCTTATAATTCGACACGCTATATTTTCGTTAGCGTGCGGCCTTTTCTGCAGGTCTTATTCTAGTCACTACTTCTTGGAGTGGCCAACACTCGTCCTGGGCTAAGGGGTCTCAAAGCAACGTTGTAACGAACAGGCTACAGGATGACCTAAAACATGTCCAATCATGTCTTGACTTCTTAAAAGCCTCAGAAGAGAGATACAATACAGCTGGAAAGCTATGGCGAGTACTCTTCTCAGTCATCAAGAACAGATCATTTATGTATGTTGGTGTTTGCAGGGATCTCTTATCACAAGCCGTCGCCATTGGGAACATGTCTGTGCCAAACAGCAATGAAATTTCAGCAAAACGAGCAAGAACGGAGGAGACTGTAGATACCCCTAGTACTGTCAATACTGACGAGCTCAACGTTCCCAACTATGCCTATCCAACTACAGAGTCACCAGGTGACTTATATGGAGACTTCAGTCAGTTCACGCAAGTTTTACCTTCAGGTCTGGACCAAACCTTCGACGATCCATGGTCAATTCCGGGGGCCACTGACACCGATCCCACTGCTTCTTTGTGGTTCAATCCGCCATCAAGCTATGAGTGCGTCGCTCCACATTTTCTGAGGGTACTTCTGACCTCGACACAATTTCTTCTAGGTGGGAAGAGTGGGCTGCATATTTTGACGCGCTTGCGGCTGGGGGTCAACCTGCATTTGGAACAGATATGACACATATGACCGATGAAATGCTCTAATACTTCGCAGCCTCGTTCTACATATGAATCAATTTGCCAAATAACAACACATTACCCAGAGATTCACACTGGAAGGAGGATAGGAAACCTTTGAAAAACCGTTTTATTTGACCCCGGTTATTATGATGACGTAATAGACATGTTCAATTCCTCAGCCAACCTCAGCCTTGACTGTCATGAGCACGATGTCTGCCACCCCGTTCTCCCAAGACAGCGCGGGGAATAATCATAAAAAGAGAAGACTAGGAGGAGCTTGTGATAGCTGCAGGAATAAGAAAGGTAATTCATAATACGTTTACGCCTTGTGCGGGCTACACATAGTGCGTGACCGGCTAATCCTTCAATCCGGCACTAGTGAAATGTAGGCTAGAGTCTTGCATTTGGACAGCTTGGTAAACTCATTATTGCAGGCGACAGTGCTATAAGGTCGGATAGTAGGTGTGTATATTAGTCTACTTCGCTGCAAAATGCTGTTCATATCGCTTGTTTGTCATAGATGCACGAACTGTGCAAAGACGGGCACTACCTGCACACATGAGCTTTCAACCAAAGTGCAGCTTTATTGGCTTTGTCTGTAGCCCAGCAGCTGACGAGTGTGATATCTAGACTCTTCGTTCCGCTACCAGGTATGAGACCTCATACTACGCTCGACTTTTCTCATATTGTCTTCAAAGCTATGTCGAGCAGCTGGAGCAACGACTGGAAAAGTTGCAGAAGTTGCTTATGAGGGTACGGGCGTTTGTCTTTCTAGAATAAAGCCACTTTGACGCACTGTTGTCTCGTGTAGCTCTTACCAGGCATAGACATCGACCAAGAGCTTGAAAAAGAACCTGAAGATAGCGAAGATATGATACAACCAATACAGATTTCACTAATACGGAATGACGATGATGAGGCTCTCACTGGACAGTTTGAAGCTTTGACTTTGGATCCTGGTAGTCAACGATATCAAGGGAAATCGAGGTTCGTGTACTCGACTCTTGCTAAATCCTAACGGGTCTGACCAGAGAATTGACGCGTAGCCACTTGTACTTCTTACAAAGTATGTTCTTTTTGAGTGCGAATCTATGGCTAACTCTGAGAAACATGCTCACGGCCACCTTGATATTAGGTGTCTTGAATCAGAGATCGCAGCTTGCACCAAGTCCTGAAGATACACATCTACCTTGGACAATACGAAACAATTTCTGGAGCCCACAGCCTCATCAAGTTGTGAGGCCTTTATTCGTCGAAGCAAATATACAAGAACTCACACGACGCTCGATTTAGCAGACAAGACGATCTGTACATGTATACGAATTCCCTCCCTTGGATCTCATCAAAGAACTGTTCGATGGTTTCTTTGTTAACGTCAATATTTTCATGCCAATGCTACATAGGCCCACATTGGAATCTGGTGTTAGAAACAACTTGCACTATTCAAATGAAGAGTTCGCTACTGTTGTTCTCCTGGTCTGCGCTCTCGGATCCAGATTCTCCAGTGATCCAAGGGTTTTTCTTACAGATGTAGACTCAACGAGACAATCAGCTGGGTGGAGGTGGTTTGAGCAAGTTCCTGGTATGCACTTTTTAGCGCTTCAAACAATGTTCTAATGCACATCGCTAGCTTTGCGGAGATCCAATATGGAAGAACGCGCTACTCTGTACGAATTACAAGCATACGCAGTGCGTATATTGACTGTATTCATTAAAAACGTATGCAACTACAACATACCTTAGCTCCACACTATGTATATCAGCGCATGCAGCTCTGCTCGTGGTACATGGTCACAGACAGGCTTGGGACTCAGATTGGCCATGGAGGTGGGAGCTCACCGCAAACGGACGTGCGAGCGAATGTCAGTGGAACATGAATTGTGGAAACGCGCTTTTTGGTACTGGCCCTGCAACTCAATGTGTACCCACTCGTACTCACAGAGAGAGCACAGGTCGTTGCTAGCTCTTGACGTCTCAAGGAGCGCACTTGAGGGTCTCCCTTGCATGATCACCCGGGAAGAGTATGTCTTTCTTATTCTTCTTGATGGTATTGCCCAACATGTCCCTCAGTTACGATATCGAGTATCCTATCGAACTGGAGGGTGATGACCCGTTGTCCATAGCAGCCTGGACAAGTGCGATAAAACTTCGAACTGAAATCTTATCTGATGTCCTTCGAGCTATTGTGGGTCATTTCCTATCCTCAGAATCTTCTCTTCTGATTCAAACCGTAGTATCCGACTCGCAAATCGAAGCGAAATAGGGCTGACATTCCCGAACCTTCAGAATTACGAGCTATGGCCGATTTAGACTCGGCATTGAACGAGTGGGTGTCGGATGACATTCCTCCTTCCCGTCCGTACCTCTCACACTTTCTATTGCATTCTCTTCTAAGTTATGTTCTGTCAAGCAGTGCGTTTAGAAGCTATGGGAGGAACACACAGCAAAACCGCAGAATTGCTTTCCCTCTACCTTTATGCCGGATTGTACGGCACTCAGATATTTGTTCACAGGCCTTACGTCCCTTCCGTTCATGTTCAAAGTGCACAGTCCTCCATTTCCTTTTCAATTTGCCTCAATGCAGCAAGGTAAGAAAGGGCTACCGCTCGGGTGCAGCTATCTCATACATTCCTAGATCGATAGCTCGTCTCCTGCAATCGCCCTTTTTGAAGAGTTCGGATGCCCCTTTTCTGTTGTTCAAGGTAGGAGCTAGTTTCTATCGAGAAAATGGCTGGTCAATCATACTTGTCGTTTCCAGCGCACAGCATTTGCGGCTGGTCTTATCCTCGTCACTACTTTTTGGAGCAATCAGCATACTATTGCCACAATCAAGAAGACCAATAGACTGCAAGAAGACATGATGCATGTACAATCATGTCTCGACTTTTTGAAAGCCGCAGAGGAAACGTTCTGCGCGGCTGGTAAACTATGGTAAGTGATGGACGCTTTCTTCTCAATGTATAAGAACAGTTTTCCTACGCAAATTTTGGATGCGTAGGGATCTATTGTCGCAAGTTACCGCAATTGGAAGGCTACCCGTACAAGAAAGTAATGATTCTTCCGTGAAGCGATCGAGACCTGTGGATCCGGAAGAGTTTGCGGATGTCGATGACAGCCAGCGCATTCTTCCTCACGATATGTATCAGCAGCCGTTGGGAGCGACATTCGATAGTCAGCCAACGGATCTGCCACTACCAGACTTCGGCCAAACACTAGACACAGGCTCCTTGTGGTTCAATCCGCCCACGAGTTATGAGTGCGTTGAGTTTAGATTCTGTGGCGTAATCTTGACTAAACTCATAATAACAGCCTGGATGAATGGGCTGCGTATTTCGATGCGCTCACTGCTGTTCCCGGAGAGCGTTCTGCGTCTGAGGATATCGGTGGCACGGTCATACTGTGATCTCCAATAATAATGGGATTAATAAAGTACTAATATCAAGAAAGCAATACGATAACAGGAGCAGCACATAACAAAGCAAGCGTATCCGTATCTGTTTCTTCTTCTTCACGAGGCTAATTGTTTCGCGTTATCTTCCAATGCAATACCATGTGAGGGTCAAGGCCTAACTCCTTCAAGGCCTCTATTCCTCGTCCTTCCCAGTGCGAAACAACATCCGGGTCGTCGTACCATAGCTTAGGCTCTCCGGAATCAGAATCATCTGAGATCGACATGTCTGACGAAGACGAGGACAAGGTAGGGGAAGGAGGACAAGAGTTACGATCATTGGTTATAGATGTTGTTGGCGATGAAGGGCCAGAAAGACCATCCTGTCTGATCCAACTCTCCACATCATCCACGCCTTTGAGAGTGTGAAGAATGCCAATCAGAGACAAAAGGGTAGTATCTGGTTTCTGTGTGATTTGCGCCTTCGATACTGAAGCAACGTCCGACTCTCTAGTCACCATGGTATACTCTTGAACCACAATATGATTTGAGGGCTGTTTCTCTGCTTTAAGGGGGCTATCATCGACGAGAAGAGTACTCTTGCTTGAATGGGTATTCAAAGATGGATTGGCCCAGACAATTTCGAGGTCTTTCGTTGTTTTGCTCTTTTGACCTGAGGAACGAATAGTTTGTAAGAAATGGCTGAAAGAGAGGGTAAGACAGAAAACGCACGGTAGCCATCATCATCGACGCTTATCAACGTGTCTCTCGCCCACACTGCCTTCAAGAATTCATGATTCTCACCGAACACTTCGTCGACCATAACGCCCACGTTGTGAGGTTGTGCACTGCTCCAAATCATGGTGTCAAGCCATGCTAGTGTACTTGGATGCGAGAGGTAAGATTTGAAAGAGGGCATGTACGGTCTCAGGTGCGACTTTCGAGGTATTGGTGCAGGCGCTGCAGACGTAGAAAGAAATGCTCGGGGCGATGATGGCGTTGGCTGCGTAGTATCTTGTTCACCACGTTTACGTTTCTGAGCGAATCGACCACCACCGCCACCTGACTTGTAAGAGGAAAGGTTGCTGAAAGGCTTTTGTATATATGGCTTAGTGCCATGTCCATGACGAGGGGGTGGGAATGAAGCACGGGGAGGAAGCGGTTCTCGCACTAACAGTGTGCCGTTTAAGTCTAGCACGACCAATTTACGCGTCTGACTTTCTAGCAATGGAAGATTAGCATTCCATCTCAAGTAGAGCAGTGTTTTCGCACCTTGATGCGTTGGAGATGAATCGTGCAGCATTTCGACTAATTATGTTGAATGTCCTGGTGTTGAACGTATTATTGCGCATTATCATTGAGATAGTGTTCTGCAGAATTGAGGTCCCAGTCTACGTGATGGAAGGAGGAAGCAAATGATGGGACTGGACCCATATGTAGCTGGGGAAACAAACAGTGATGGCCGGACCGGCAACATATATGCTATTTTAGATTTCTCTCTATCTTTCTCCGATCTCTCATCCCTAGCTCTTTGAAGACTGACATTTTTTCTTTAATTTCATGCAGAGAAACGCCGAATGCAGGTCTCTCAGGTTTTCCATAGACATGGTTTGTGGTACGTACCTGAGAGATTTTTTATTTACATTTACCCCTCTATCCCCTGCCACAGTCAAGGGTGGCGAGTTCACTTTCGCCGGAATCTGGACACGGTCACAATCGCAGCTGTTTTATGCTCTCGAAATGCTTGCACCAACTATACTGGTTGTTTATTGAAAGTATTTTCCACATGATGCCGAAGATAGTGCCGAAAGCGATGCCGAGTCTGCATCTACGACACGTTCTGCTCTCATCGTTCTCTTTTAGTCATTGGCGACCTTATACTCGCTTCTGCGTCCTCTTCACTGAGCCTGTGCTGCTACATATCATGTCAAGCAAAGAAAAAGCACTGGACTCCGTGTCCGAACAGGACATTACTGTGACCGTCATTCTTCAATACCGAGAGTCAAAGGCAGCATTGTATCCGCCAGATTGGGATGGTGGCAATCTAGCAAATGAGACTATACAAGGAATTGAATTGGATGCGCTTGCAATGGGAATTAGAGCTCAATTTAGCAGGAAAAATATCTCATCCCCGAAAGTTGGGGCCATCGAGTTCTTTTGGCGTACATCGCCAGTCCGAGTACGCCTGATTCTCTGTTCTCGAGCTAATCATGATCTCAATTCTCGTTCTGCAGGGAATATATCGCGATATCATAAACTGGAGAGATTCAGTAGAAAAAATGTCTGTCGATCAACCTGGGTTTCTACCATTCATTCCCCTGTATGTGTGCCGCATAACCTCTCAAACGTTCCTGCTCAGTTTGAGTCTGCTGGCTCACATGTTTCTTCTCAGGAAATCAATCACTGTGAAGTGCAATCGAGATAGCGGGTACGATTTCACACCCACTTTGGCGGTAAAGGGGCTCTAATTCAGTCATAATAGCACTCCTGTGATACTGCCGGAAGTCGATTCAGAGACGGACGCAAAGAAAATCTGGTACTTTTGGAAGGAGAATGTTCCTGTCAAGCGGCTTCCTACCGCGACAGAGGAGCAATCCAAGCAACGAGCTCAATGGGATCTTGAAGCACGGGAAGAGGAGATGGCCCGAAGGGCCGCCAAGCCGCCTGGTTCAAGAGTCATGCAGTCTGCACGTATGTCTACGGGAGGAGTCCCGCCAAGTAGTCAACCAGTGAGCCGTGCGCCAGTGATGTCAGTGAAAACGCCAGCTCCGAAGGCAAATGACAGTTTGTCCCCTCAAGTGAGACGTGGTCGGGTCATGCAAGCGGCAACTCGTACCACTGGGGGCATCCCACCACTAGGACAGAACAAGTCGAAAAATACTCCACAGGTCATCGCGACTGGATCTCGAAGCAAGAAGCGAGCCGCTAGCTCAAGCCCTGGTGCCAGTAGCGATTCCGAGGTCAAATCTGAGCGCAAACGCCTGAAGGAAGACACCGCAGAGGAATGAGATAAAGGCCGTAGGGGGGGAGCACGCCAATACCGAGTACATCGTAGTATACGTAGCTGATGCCAATGTTAGTAACGAATTCGAGTTCATGAATTTGAGAAGCTTTGCCGTTGCTCGATAGTCACCCTTTGGAAAGAAACACCATTTGCCAAGAATCCACGCGGCTAGCCTTGAAACGACAGTGTCTGGCCAAGGATATTAATGGTTCGGACACCAGGTAGGCTTGTTCTTCCATCCTGTACAGCCAAGGACAGGGCGAGAACTATAAGAAGAAGACTAACAGGATCATCCCTTTAGGTCATCGATAACATTCCCCTCGAGTATATCATGAGGATCACTCTTTCGGCTATTCTTCTCGCATCAATTGCCGCGGTTGCCGCTACCTCTATTGCTGAGCGTCAACGCAACTGTGAAGAAGAAGACGGCTGGCCTTATCCCATCTACACTGGCCCCTGCACCAAACTCGGTTCGTGCTTCAGATGAACTAAGAAATAGACTTGATACTCAAGGGCTGTTAGATTGTGCTGGAGTTAACTGTGACGACGCTGGATACAGCGGATGTGTCGGTTACCCGTATACGACTTTGGAGTGCCGCAAGGGATGGTGAGTAACCTCCAAATAGCGTACATAAGGTTTTAAACTTACTGAGCTAAAATTTAAGTGCATGCACCAACTACTAAACACGAAGTATTCATTCAGAGAGAGTAAATATGTGTTTATTACTGAGAAATATAGTTGATTTGAGACCAGAGAATGCAAAGAAAGTGTCTTTCAGGCTTCGCGCAAGTCATCAGGTATCATGTAAGTTGAGGCAAGCAAAGAGATCCAGAGTTGCAGACCGCTGGGCTTTCCCACGCCCAGATTTATTTCGAACCACCACGTGTGTCCTTGTTGCCTCTCTCAAGCGCCTCACAACCTCAAAGCCACTTCTCCTTCTCGCTGCATCTCTCTCTGCAATCTTCGTTTGCTTGTGCACTATGCTTCCGGAAGACTTATCTGTCGGCTGGAGTCAATTGTCGAAGACAGGCGCCCATCATTCGGCTACCAGACTAGAGGTTGCGATCAACGACATGCACTAGACGCCCTAGCGCTTCCTCACGAACCATTATAAGGCTCGCTAGCAACAAGACTTCCGCACTGAAGATGCCCACGACAAATGTACGTCTGATGATATCAGATGATCATGTAGCTGAATAGTGCCTACTCTTTAGCAGGAAATCGATACCAATATCGCTGTAGCCAATATCGGGGAAGATGATACAGTGTCCCAAATGCAGGCTACGCTCGTCTCCAGTCTTACGATGCCTCAGGCATACCCAAACATGCCACCTCGTCCAGAGTTCATACCATTCACAGTCCAAAACCTTTGTATTTTGAATCCTTATGATGGAGGTGACTTCTGGACCTATCCGGAACGTTGTGGCTGGATAGTAAACGACAAAGACACGCAGTGTCATGTGTTCTGTCCTCCTGGAACTTGCCATGAGGGCTTGACCTCGCACGAGATGTGGGAGGATGGCCGGGTAATCCGCCCATTGAGGTTTGCACGCTCCGACGGAAATCCTGTGCTTGCTTCAGAAAAAGTGGCT
>Ga0247730_1001798_pt1 | contig 11240 bp, 14 predicted proteins | sample UWRJL073202C2_FD_180959 | JGI IMG/M metagenome (GOLD analysis project Ga0247730, IMG submission 180959) | Plant litter microbial communities from Arlington Agricultural Research Station in Wisconsin, United States - UWRJ-L073-202C-2 | ecosystem: Environmental > Terrestrial > Plant litter >...
GGGACCAGCCCGCCGACCTGCTCCCGGTCGGCTACGCGCAGTCGATCGAGCGGGCCGGCGGCGTGCCGGTGCTGCTGCCGCCGGGCGACCCGGCGGGCGCTGGGTCGGTCGTCGCGCGGCTCGACGGCCTCGTGATCGCCGGAGGGGCGGACGTCGACCCGTCGCGCTACGCCGCCGAGCCGCACGAGCGGACGACGTCGTGGCGCGAGGACCGCGACGCCTGGGAGCTGGCCCTGCTGGACGCCGCCCTGCCGGGGCTGCCGGTGCTCGGCATCTGCCGGGGGATGCAGGTCATGGCGGTCCAGGCGGGCGGCTCGCTGGTGCAGCACGTGCCGGACGTCGTCGGCGACGACTCGCACTCGCCGCGGCCGGGGACGTTCGGCGAGGTCGACGTCGACGTGCTGCCGGGGACGCGGCTCGCCGCGGCGATCGGCGACCAGGGCGAGGTGCGGTGCCACCACCACCAGGCGGTGCGCGACCACCCCGGCTTCGTCCCGGCGGCCCGCGCCGCCGACGGGACCCTCGAGGCGATGGAGGACCCGTCGCACCGGTTCCGGCTCGCCGTGCAATGGCACCCGGAGACCCGCGACGACGCCGGCCTCTTCCGCGCGCTGGTCGCCGCCGCGTCGGTCAGGGGGTGACGGGGCGGCCGTTCTTGGCGTTGAACGTGGAGATCTGGTTCTTGCCGATCGCCAGGCAGCCGGAGCTGACGAAGATGTTCTGTCCCGCCGATCCGCCGCCCTTGTCCTGTGACGACAGATCGATCGACACGTCGCCCGACGTCAGGTGGGCGCCGTCGGTCATCGCGACCCCGCTCGCCCGCAGGCCAGCCTTCCTGACGGCGGCACTCACCTCGTCGGCCGCCCGGGCCGGGTCCCGCACGTCGTACGTCACGAACGTGTCGACGAAGTACGAGGCCTGATCGGGATCGCCGCCGTCGCAGCCCGCGTAGAGCCCACGACCGAGGCTGTCGGCCGATGGCGCCGCCGCTCCCAGGTCGTCGACGAGCGCCGCGACGACGGTCCGCGCGACGTCGTCGACGGCGTCCTGCTGCTGGGTGAGGTCAGCGGCGCTGATGCCGTCGGACCCGCCGCACCCCCCGAGCGCGAGGAGACACGCCACCACGACCACGGACGTCCGACGCATGCGCCGAGCGTACGGCCCCGGGGTGGGAGCGCGTGTCACGGCGGGACGTGTCCGGGGCGGCCACTAGCGTGAGCGACAGGAGGCCGATCGAGTGAGAAGCAACAAGTACGCCGGACGGTGCGCCGAGTGCGACATGTACGTCGAGGTCGCCGGCGGGCTGCTCGTCGGTGTTCCCGGCAGCTGGCGCACGCTCTGCCTGGGCTGCACACCCGCCCCGCCGGCGCGCGCCGATCACGACGGCTGGCACCTGGCGCCCCTGGCGTCGCTCGACTTCGAGACGACGGGCGTCGATCCCTCGACCGACCGGGTGCTCAGCTTCGCGCTGCTCGGCGACCGCGGCAACGACTTCTGCGGCCTGATCGACCCCGGTGTCGAGATCCCGCCGGCGTCCTCGGCGGTGCACGGCCTCACCGCCGGGACCCTCGCGGGCGCGCCGGCCCCGGTCGACGCGATCGCCGAGATCGTGGCCTGGGTCCAGGACCTGGTCGACCGCGGGGTCGGCCTGGTCGTCTACAACGCCGCCTACGACCTGACGATGCTGCGTGCCGAGGCCGCCCGGTGGGGTCTGGCGCAGCCCGACTGGGATCGCCTGCTCGTCGTCGATCCGTTCGTCGTCGACTGGGGCATCGAGCGCGGCGGTCTGGGCCCGCGGCGCCTCATCGACGTCGCCGCGTACTACTCGGTCACGCTCGACCACGCGCATGACGCAGCGGCCGACGCCCGTGCGGCACGTGACGTCGTCATCGAGATCGCCCGCTGCCACCCGGACGTCGCCGCCGGCACGCTCGAGGACCTCGTGCTCCGTCAGCGCGGCTGGTACGCCGCACGCGCCGACGACTGGAACGCCTACGCGTTGCGGGTCGGCCGCACACCGGACGATCCCACTGGCTGGCCGCTCGCCGGCCTCGACGTCGAGGTCGCCCGCACGGCCTGATCCCTCGCCTTCCCCGGACCGCAGCGGTACGGTCAGGATCACACCAGGTCAGGAGCGTCGCATGTGGATCGTCAGCAGCGTCCGGTCGTGGCGTGCACGCCGCTCCAGGTCAGCGTTCACCGAGCTGTCCCGCGACGACCAGGTGCAGGCCATGCGCAACCGCGAGGGCCGAGGGACGCACCACGGCTCCCGCGAGGCGGCCAAGCACCACGGCTCGGGGTTCCTCGGCCAGAAGCTCGGTCCGCCGTAGCGGCGTGCGGTCACGACAGGGCGCGCACCAGGACCGCCTCGGCGAGGGAGTCCGGCGCCTGCTCCGGCACCCAGTGCCCCACGCCGTCCAGCTCGACGAAGCGGTAGTCGGCGTCGACGTAGTCGCCGCACGCCTCGGCCGGGACGCGCCCGATCGCCTGGTCGAGCGCACCCCAGACGAAGGTCGTCGGCACCTGGGTGCGGGGTGTGTCGGCCAGGTCGGGCCCCATCGCGCGGTACCAGCTGAGCGCTGCGGTCAACGCGCCCGGATCGGCGAGGTGCGCCACGTAGCGGACGACGAGTGCGATGGGCACGGCGTCGCCGTACATCGCGGTGAGGCGGCGGGCACCGTCGGCGAGCAGCAGGTCCTCGGCTCTGCCCTCCTGGCGCAGCAGCGAGATGTACGACGCCTTCTGCCGCTGGTCGGGATCGTCCCGGAGTGCGGCGTTGTAGGCCCCGAGGTGGGGGACGGACACGGCCGTGAGGGTGCGGACCCGGTCGGGACGACGACCGGCGACGACCCACGCGACGGCGCCGCCCCAGTCGTGCCCGACGAGGTGGAACCTCCCGATGCCGAGCGCGTCGGCCACGTCGACGACGTCGCGGGCCAGCAGCCCGGTCGCGTACGAGGCGATGTCGAGCGGTCGCGCGCCGGGGGAGTAGCCCCGCTGGTCGAACGCGACGACCTTCAGGCCGGCGTCGGCCAGACGTGGTGCCACCTGGTTCCATGACAGCGACGTCTCCGGGAAGCCGTGCAGCAGGACGACCGGGTCGCCGTCGTCAGGACCGATCGTGTGGACGTCGAACGTCAGCTCGCCGACCTTCAGCGGGATCGCGGACTCGTACGTCATGACGTCTCCTTCGCTCGGGGATCGGGTTCGAACGCGTCCCCGATACGGGCGACGGCCTCGCGATCGAGGGCCGCCGCTGTGTCGACGTCGGGGGCGCTGCCGCCGCGGTCGTGCGGCAGCCACCACCGGTCGTGCTCGTCGCGGGGGGTGTCCGGGTAGCCGTCGATCGCCTCGGCGAGCAGCTCCTCCATGCGCAGGTGCAGCCGGGCCGAGAGCTCGTCGACGGACTCGCCGGGAGCGGCGTGCAGCGGCTCGCCGACGATGATCGTGACGGGCATCCCGCGGCGCAGGGTCCGGTGGCCGTCGACCGTGAGGATCCGGTGGCCGCCCCACACGACGGCCGGCACCAGCGGCACCCCGCGGCTGACCGCGAGCCCGGCCGCGCCCCGGCGGAACGGCTTGAGCAACCACGACCGGCTGATCGTCGCCTCGGGGAACACGCCCACGACCTGTCCCGCGTCGAGCAGGCGCAGGGCCCGGCGGTAGGCGCTGGCACCGTGCATCCGGTCGACCGGGACGTGGTGCATCGCGCGCATCAGCCGGCCGACGACCGGCAGCTCGAACACCGAGCGCTTCGCCATGAAGCGGATGTGTCGCCCGCGCGGACGTGCCGCGTACCCGACGAACGTGAAGTCGAGGAAGCCGATGTGGTTGCCGGCGACCACCGCGGGACCGTGGGTCGGGATGTGCTCGACGCCGCGGACGTCGAACCGGTAGCCCATGATCCGAAAGAGGGTGCCGAACAGCCGGATCGCCAGGCGGTACGTCCGGTCCGCCCCGATCCGGACCGCATCACCGGGTCCCGCTCCCCGAGCCTGTCGTGCCGTCATGCTGTCACGGTAGTCCTCGGGGTTGACAGCCTCACCGACCCTGCAATACTTAAGTACATGCTTAAGTATGTGGATCGTCTCGACGAGATGTTCCACGCCCTCGCCGACGGCACGCGGCGCGCCATGGTCGAACGCCTGGCGCGCGGTCCTGCCTCGGTGAGCGAGCTCGCCGAGCCGTTCGAGATGTCGATGCCGGCCGTCGTCCAGCACCTCAAGGTGCTCGAGGGCGCCGGGATCGTCACCTCGGAGAAGGTCGGCCGGGTCCGCACGGTCCAGCTCGCCCCTGACGCGCTCGCGGTCGGCGGGGAGTGGATCGCCCGGCAGCGACTGCCGGCAGAACGACGACTCGACCGGCTCGGGGACCTCCTGGCCGGCGACACCCACCACCTCGAGGAGACCTGACATGACCAGCACCACGTCCCGCACCCAGACCCACGCCACCTTCGTCCTCGAGCGCGACTACGCCGCGCCCGTGGAGACGGTGTGGGCCGCGTTCGCCGACGCCGACGTCAAGAGCCAGTGGTTCGGCGGCGGGGACTTCACCGACGTCGAGGTCTCCGAGGACTTCCGCGTCGGCGGCGCCGCTGTCAGCAACGGCACCGGCGAGGGGGGCCACCGCAGCGAGTTCCGCGCCACCTACACCGACATCGTCGAGCACGAGCGCATCGTCTACGCCTACGACATGTGGCTCGACGGCGTGCACGCCTCGACGTCGATCACGACCGTCGTGCTCGAGCCGACGGCGACCGGCACGCGTCTGACGTTCACCGAGCAGGGCGTGCACCTCGACGGCGTGCACGGTCCGGGCGCGGACGCCGCCGCGGGACGTGAGCACGGCACCGGATGGCTGCTCGACCGGATCACGGCCGTCGTGGAGCAGTAGCGGACGACTCAGCTCGCGTCGGCGCGCCGAGCCTCCTTGGCCTCGTACATCTGGGCGTCGGCCTGGGCGAACGCCTCCACGACACCGACGACACCGGTGTTGGTGGCCGCGTGACCCATCGAGGCGCTGATGTCCTGGCGCCCGAGAGCGTCGATGAAGCGTGAGAAGTGGGCCGTCTGCTGCCGGAGCGGGACGTTGTTGGACAAGATCGCGAACTCGTCGCCGCCGTACCGGGCGACCCGGTCGGCGGGCGTCGCGACCTGCAGGAGGGCCTGCCCGGCCCGGCGCAGGAGGTCGTCGCCGGCGGAGTGCCCGTCGACGTCGTTGATCTGCTTGAGGCCGTCGAGGTCGATCACGGCCACTGCCACCGGGTCGCCGTAGGCCGTGACCCGCTCCTGCGCATCGTCCACGAGCAGGTCCCACCCACGGCGGTTGACCAGTCCGGTCAGGGCGTCGGTGTGGGCGATGGCCTCGGCGATCTCGGCCGCGCGCCGCTCACGATCGGCAATGCGCGACATGCTCAGCTGGGACGAGAGCAGGTCGCCCATCAGCGCGATGAGGTCGGCGTCGACGTCCTCGGTACCGTGGAGGGGCTCGGTGCCGACACCGCACAGGGTGCCGAAGAGGTTGCCGGCGTCGTCGGTGATGGGGATGCCGGCGTAGGCGCGGACGGCCTGGGCGTCGGGGTGGTCGGCGTAGTCCTCGTCGGCCTGGGTGTCGGGGACGATGCGCGACGCCCCGTTGGACATCCGGATGCAGAACGTGTCGTCCCACGGCACGCGACGGCCCACCGACAGGACGCCCTCGTCGTGCACGTGGAGGTGCACCTGCTCGCCGTCGGCCACGCGGGAGACGGACCAGTCGGGGATCGGGGTGTGGGCGTTCAGGTAGTCCACGACGCGTTGCGCCGAGGCGCTGAACGCGTCGGCGCCGTTCACGGGTTCGGGGGTGCTCACCCGTCCAGTGTGCCTGGTGGGGGGTGGCACCTGCTGGGCGAGAACCGCCGGGGTGGGAAGCTCGCGCGGCGGCTCGAGGGTCACCCGGTCGTCACGAGGCAGAACGGGTGACCGGCCGGATCGGCGAACACCTGCCACTCGTCGTCGCCGGGCTCGACGACGTCGCTGAGCCGACGTGCGCCCAGCTCCAGGACGCGGGACCGCGCGGGCTCGAGGTCGTCGACCTCGATGTCGAGATGGACCTGCTGCTCGCCGGTGCGACCGGGCCACGGCGGCGGCTCGAAGGCGTCGACGACCTGGAACGCGAGCCGCGAGCCGGCGGGGTCACGCCGCAGCGCCCACCAGTCGTCGTCGCGCTGGACGATCGCCCGATCGAGGACCGCGGACCAGAACGTGGCCAGCGGCTCGGGATCGGCGCACTCCAGCACGATCGACCGGACGACGCCGACAGCCGTCACGACGGGACGTCGTCGTCGACGCCGTCGGCGTCGGGATTGACGACGCTGGGCTCGAGGGGCTCCGGCTGGGACTCCTCGTCGGGATCGGACACGGGATCAACGGGTGTGGAGGTCATGGCCGACGCGTACCCAGGAGCCTCGCAGGCATGCATCGGGGCGTGGCGGGTACAGGCCTGGCGACGACCGAGACCGAGGAGATCCATGACCAGCCAGCCCGACGAGACCACCCCGACGCCGCGACCGGGTGACCCGGACCATCCTCCGACCGATCCCGACACCGAGGGCAATCCGGTGACACCGCCGAATCCTGCAGAGAACCCGTAGCGCTCGCGCCGGCCGGGGATCAGGTGCAGAGCGAGTCGTCGGCCTTGCGGGTCGTGGCCTTGACCGGCTCGGGCTTGACCGGATCGGTGCCGGCCTCGATGCGGTCCGAGCCGAGGATCAGCCAGACGCCGGTGATGTCCTGCTCGACCACCTCGGCCGTGAAGCCGAAGTCGGCGTTGAGCGCGTCGGCCGTGGCCTTCGCCTCGGGCGTCCCGTCGACGAAGATGCGGGTGGCCGTGGCGGGCTTCTGCGCGGTGTTGATGCCGCTGACCGTGTAGCCGAGCCCGTCCATCGACGCCTGCATCGAGGTGCCGAGACCGGACGTCTGGGCGGCGTTGAGGATCGTGACCGGTGTCGAGCGCGGATCGGCGAGCGGGGTGGCGCCGGAGTCACCGGTGTCCGCGGGCTCGTCGTCCTCGCCCTCGACAGGCATCTCCTGGTCCTTGGCGACGGCCTTGAAGATCGTGTCGGCGTCGTCGGTCTTGACGACGCGGTTGGCGTCCAGCGGGGCCGCCCCGTTGGGCATCGTCGCGAAGGTGATGCCGGAGTCCGGGACGGCGCGGGCGCGCTTGGCCAGACCCGTCAGCTCGGGGATCGAGGAGATGCCCTCGTCGACCGTGATCGACTTGGTGAGGGCGTTCAGGAACTTGAACAGCCGGTCGGGGCGGGTCAGGACGCTGGTGCTGCGCGCCTGGCTGATGATCGACGACATCACGACCTGCTGGTGACCGAGCCGGCCGATGTCGCTGCCGTCGCCGACGGCGTGGCGCGTGCGCGCCAGTGCCAGGGCGTCCTTGCCCTTGATCTTCTGCTTGCCGGCCGGGAGGTTCAGCTTGGCCAGCGGGTCGACGAGCGCCTCGTCGAGGCAGACGTTGACGCCACCGAGCGCGTTGACCATCGAGGCGAAGCCGTCGAAGTCGAGCTGGACGAAGTGGTCGATGTGCACGTTGCTGAGCGTCTCGACGGCGCGGACCGAGCACGCCGGCCCGCCGTCGAGGGCTGCATTGATCATCTGGTTCGAGCCACCGGCGAACGCCCCGCTGCCGGTGTCCTTGCAGGCGGGCAGGTCGAGCACCGTGTCGCGGGGGATCTGCACGGCGTCGATGCGGGTGTTGCCCTTCGAGAAGTGCACCAGCAGCAGGGCGTCGCTGCGCTGCGAGCCGGTGCCCTTGCCGTACTCGGAGCTCTTGAGGTCGCGAGAGTCCGATCCGATGAACAGGATGTTCATGGCGCCCTTGGGGGTGTCGTCCTTGACGATCGACTCGCCGATCTTGGCGGTGTCGATGTTGCCCTGCAGCTTCCAGATCGCCGCGGCGGCCCCGAGGCCCAGCACCAGCACGAAGACGCCGAGGCCGATCAGCACACGCCGCACGATCTTGCGGCGGCGCGAGGGCTCACGCTTTCGCTTGGGCGCTGCATCGGTGGTCGTCACTGGCAAACTCCTGGTGTTGGCAGAACTCCCAGAATACGAGCAGAACCTGAGCGAACGATGTGAACGGGGGGTGATGTGCCCCGCACACGTCGTGCGGGGTGCCGCGACGTCAGTCGATCACGAGCTCGAAGTCGGCCCGATCGCCGATCGCGCGGGCGTAGGCCAGCACGTCCGCGGGCGACGGCTGCACCGCCAGCTGGGCGAAGGACCGCTCGACCTCCGGGACGATCACGTCGGGGTCGAATCCGGAGAAGCTCTGCCGGAGCGCCTGGTCGACCGCCTCGAGCTCCTGGCGGACCTGGTCGTCGGGGGAGCCGGAGCGGGACGTCACGACGATCTTCATCCCGCGACGATAGGGCGCGACGGCCGGTGCCGCAGCCCGACCGTCGAGGTCAGCGTCGTCGTGCGCGAGGCTCCCGGACAGGTCACGGTGCGCGACGGCCTGCGCGAGCAGGGTCGCGGCCTTGCGCTCGAACGTCTGGATCGCGTCGGCGCCGGCGGCGAAGCGCGCGGGAGGCTCCGGCAGGGCTGCCAGGTGGACCAGCGCCTGCGCGAGCCTGGCGGGGTCTCCGCCCTGTCGGCCGTCCATGCCGCGCCAGGCCGCCGTCGTGGCCTCCGAGCGGTCGGCGTAGTCGGCGATCGACGGCTCGGCGAACCGGGTCGACTGAGGGGTGAGCAGCTCGGTGCGGAAGAACCCCGGCTCGAGGATCATCGTGCGGATGCCGAACGGCGCGATCTCGGGCGCGAGGCCCTCCATGAAGCCCTCGACGCCGAACTTCGACGCGGCGTAGGCCGTCAGGAACTCGCCCTCGGCGGCGATCCCGGCGGTGGAGGAGATCGTCACGACCAGTCCCGACCGCTGCGCGCGCATCTGCGGCAGGGCGGCACGGGTGACGGCGACGGGACCGAAGAGGGTGGTCTCGATCTGGGCCCTGAAGTCGCCCGCGTCCATCTCCTCGAAGAATCCGGCGTGGAAGCTACCGGCGTTGTTGACCACGACGTCGAGCCGGCCGAACCGCTCCACGCCGGCGCGGACGGCGTCGGCGACGGAGCCTTCATCCGTCACGTCGAGCGGGACGGTCAGGAGGTCGTCGTGCCGGCCGAGCGCTGCGACGATGCTCGCCGGGCGGCGTGCCGTCGCGACGACGGCGTGGCCGGCCGCCAGGGCCGCTCGTGCGATGTCGACACCGAGTCCTCGTCCTGCTCCCGTCACGAGCCAGATCTGCTGGTCAGCCATGTGGTCCACGTCCTTCATCATCTCCTCGAGCGCCTGCTGGCACCCGACGTCGAGAGTTCCAGCCGCCGGAGGAGCCGGGAAGTCCCTGTCGAGAGGGTCACCCGCCGTGACTCCCTCGCAGGCCGGATCACCCCTACCGTGGAGACATGTCAGCAGGCCAGCAGCGAGACGGCCGCCGCGAGGAGGCCCGCGCGGAGATCCGCGCGTTCCTGTCCACGCGCCGGGCACGCATCACCCCCGAGCAGGCAGGCCTGCCCACGTACGGCGGCGATCGTCGCCGGGTCGCGGGGCTGCGTCGTGAGGAGGTCGCCGTCCTCGCGGGTGTCTCGCCGCAGTACTACGTCCGCCTGGAACGGGGCGACGCCACGGGCGCCTCGGACGGCATCATCGACGGCATCGCGCACGCGCTCCAGCTCGACGCCGCCGAGCGTGCTCACCTCGAGGACCTGCTCCGGGCCGGCGGTCCACCGCGCCGTCGGGCCGCGCCCGGGCCGGGATCGACGCGTCTGCGTCCGACCGTCCAGCGGCTGGTCGACTCGATGCACATGACCCCGGCCGTCGTCATGAGCGGACGGCTGGACGTCCTCACGGCCAACGAGCTCGGTCGCGCGCTGTTCGCGCCGGTCTTCGACGACCAGCCCGGCATCCCGAACAGTGCGCTGTTCGTGTTCCTGAGCCCGCTCGCCCGGACCTTCTACCCGGAGTGGGCGACCGTGGCCAACGACACCGTCGCGATCCTGCGGTCCGAGGCCGGTCGCGACCCTCACGACCGCGGCCTGTCCGACCTCGTGGGGCAGCTGTCGACGCGCAGCGACGACTTCCGCCGGCGGTGGGCCGCGCACGACGTCCGGATCCACACCACGGGCACGAAGCGCTTCCACCATCCGGTGGTCGGCGATCTCGAGCTGCCGTACGAGGCGCTGCCGCTGGAGGCGGGATCGAGCACGAGTCTCGTCGGGTACACCGCCGAGCCCGGGACCCCGGCCCACGACGCCCTGGCCCTCCTGGCCAGCTGGTCGACCGGCGAGGGACGGGCGGCGCCTCCCGCGGCGGCCGACCGCGACGGACAGCACCGCCGGTAGACGCACCGAGGGCCGGCCGGATCAGATCCGGTCGGCCCTCGTCGGTGTGAGGTGCGGTCAGCGAGCGGCGCGCTCGATCAGGTCCGTCACGGCGGACGGGTGGCTGACGGGTGCGGCGTGCGACGACGTGATCTCGACGGTGTGGGCACCGGCACGCTTCGCCATGAAGCGCTGGAGCTCAGGCGCGAGGGCCTTGTCGGCCTTCGTCACGAGGTACCACGACGGGATGGTCTTCCAGGCCGGCGTGGTGATCGTCCCGGCGAGCGCCGAGGCGTCCGTCGAGCGCTGGGTGGCAGCCATCAGGTTGGCCTTCGCCTTGGGGAGGTCAGCCGCGAACGTGGCCCGGAAGGCCGCGCGATCGAGGTAGATCTCCGCCGACTGCGAGCCGTCGGGGTTGGTGACCGGGACGGGGACCGCGGGCAGCTGCGGCGTCGGGTGGCTCACGGGGCGCGCCAGGAGCGAGCTGAGGCTCTCTCCGGCGTCGGGTGCGAAACCGGCGACGTAGACGAGGCTCTTGACGTTCTTGTTGCCCGTGGCGGCCTCGGTGATGACGGCGCCGCCGTACGAGTGTCCGGCCAGGACGACCGGGCCCTTGATGGTGTTGAGGAGGCCCCGCAGGTTCGCGGCGTCCTGCGGCAGACCACGCAGCGGGTTGGGGGCTGCGATGACGGTGTAGCCGTCACGGGTCAGGCGCTTGACGACGCCGTTCCAGGACGAGGTGTCGGCCCAGGCTCCGTGCTCCAGCACGATGGTCGGCTTGACGGACGAGCTGTGGTGCTTCGTGTCGGCGTCGGCGGAGGTGCTGACGGCGACGACGCCCAGGGCGACGAGCGCTGCGGCGGCCACCACGGCGATGCG
>Ga0247730_1001802_pt1 | contig 11225 bp, 16 predicted proteins | sample UWRJL073202C2_FD_180959 | JGI IMG/M metagenome (GOLD analysis project Ga0247730, IMG submission 180959) | Plant litter microbial communities from Arlington Agricultural Research Station in Wisconsin, United States - UWRJ-L073-202C-2 | ecosystem: Environmental > Terrestrial > Plant litter >...
CGCTACGCTATTGAAGAATTATCGCGGAGCCGTGATAACGAGCAAAAGCCATCCCACGAGATCCCCCAGTTCGACCCACTACACCATCCCATAGGATACCTTTCCTGGGTCATACAGGTGTCGGTGAGCCCATTCTCTTTCTTGTCTTCTCCCATACGATGCCTATCTGACCAAATAGCACTCCAAATACAGATAGAATGTCGTACATGAACCGCAAAGGTCGCCATGACTAGCGCGGGAAACAACTGCACATTTGGCGTGCCCCTAGGATTCTTGCTATTGTTACCAGTGCTAACGGCATCTTGCTGAACTGACAGTTCTTGTCGTCAATTTGAACAAGAAAGAACACTCCTTTACAGAAATCCCTAAGATTCCATTCTTTGTTTATTGGAATTCTCCGTCCCGTCTGTAATACTGCAAGGCCTGACCCTCGATGACTCATCCCAAGACAACTAGCAAGACACATTCGCGTCTTTCACGCTCGGGCCTTTCGAAAACAACTGTCCGCAATCGCCGCTTATTGTCTCTCTCGAACCATCTTTCGTTGCAATCCAATATCTTCTCGCGATCTTCCCGTGTTATTTGTTGCTGATATGAGTTCAATCTGAGTTGCCTTCTTGGCAGCCACTGACTTGTCTACCCGAACGCGTTGCAGGCTTTCCATGGCTACTTGCCTTCATGTGTCCTCGCATAACAGGGCGGTGTGTTACACGATTAGGCACGGCACTGCCTCGTTCTGGACACCTTTGTTTATAATGATCTCCTGAAATCCAGCTACCGTATCAATCCTTCTCTCTTTCCTCTCGTTCATTCCCTGCTATGGCCCTCTTCACTTTCATTATCTTGCTCTGTGCCACACTCTCTTTCCATATTGCCGCGGCTGCGCCAACGCCTAAACGACTGCATTCAATCAACAAAGCAGAGGGTCGAACCTCCGGTCGCTACATCATAAAGCTGAAAGACCAGGCTGCTAAAGACACTGCACTTCGTGGACCAGGATCTCTCAAAGTTACACACGATTGGAAATCATCGTTCTTCACCGGATTCGCTGGTGAGCCATGCCACTACATTGATGTGATCTATACTTATTGATTGTTTGCATGTGCGAAGGCGAATTCGACAAGGATGCTCTTGATCTCTTCCGCGCAAACCCAGATGTTCTATCCATCTCCGAGGATGGTGTGATGCATTCCATGACTGTATTCACTCAGTATGCAGACCGCAGGGCTTACCTGTTTTTTCCTCGCTGATTTCCCTGCAGAACGAACGCGCCATGGGGACTTTCACGCCTATCGCAAGACAAGCCAACTGGTGGAAATGCCACTTCACTAGATTTCAGGTATTCCTTCGGTGAAAGTGCCGGATCCGGCGTTGATATCTACATCATCGGTATTTTCTCTTCAATACCTTCACTTCTTAATTACAATCTGACGCACCCGGCAGATACTGGTATACGGATTACGCATGTGAGATCGATGTTTCAATAGCCATACGAGGGATTCTTATCCAGTCTCCCACATACAGGAACAGTTTCAAGGGAGAGCCACATGGGGAGCCACTTTTGGAGGCTACAATGTATGTAACCTACTCTCTCTCCCGGGAGAAATTCGATTGAAGTCTTCTGGAATATCCAGGATACGGATGGAAATGGCCATGGAACTCACTGCGCGTACGTCTAGCACCATCATAGAGTTGTTTATTGATCGAACTCAATCGCTCGTTCATAGCGGGACAGCTGCCTCCAGGACCTACGGTGTTGCGAAGGTCAATAAACCCGGATCCATCTCTTCGCCCATCCTTATTACTCACAATTCAACAGAACGCCAATCTCATTGCCGTTAAAGTACTTGGGGACGACGGATCAGGCTTCGTGTCAGATATGTAGGTCTACTGGTGGTCGAGCTGTCAACCGAATTTGACCTTCTTTTACAGAATCTCTGGCCTCGACTGGGTACGTGATCAAGCAGAGGCGTCAGGTCGACCAAGTGTAGCGTCGATGAGCCTGGGAGGATCAGCATCTACTGAGATTGATGAAGCAGTAGCCACAGTACGTCGAGTTCAACATGAACCTTTCCACCAACTAAACACTCGCAAAGCTTGTAGCGTCTGGGGTTCACGTAGCAGTAGCCGCTGGGAATGAGAACCAACCCACGGACAACGTCAGTCCTGCTCGCATGGCCACAGCTATCACTGTCGGCGCATCCACTATCGACGATACAATGGCAGTCTTTTCCAACTTTGGCTCCGCTGTAGATATCTTTGCCCCTGGTCTGGATGTCATCAGTTCATGGGCCGACAGTGACACGGTGAGCGCAATTCATCCTCTTGTATGACTCCCCGCTTACTCCTATTGCGACATGCAGGCCATTGAGACACTCTCCGGCACATCCATGGCAAGTTCTTGCGGCCTGCAGAGTTTCACAGGCATATACTAGCCATGTCTGACTATTGCACTTCAAATAGGCAACTCCTCACGTCGCCGGCCTCATCGCTTACTACATCAGTGCCCACGGGGACATGAGCCCCTACGGAATGGCATGGACCCTTAAGCGCAGAGCAGTCGCCAACATCATTACCGAGATCAGTGAGTTGTCACTGCTCGTCTCTGCTCGTTAACACGATTCTCATCAGCCGTTTGCATAGATGACAAGTCGACAGCGAACCTTCTCGCTCGGAACGACATCTGGTGAACAAAAGGGGCAAAAACGTCTTCACGTATTTATGCATAATTTATTTCGAGGAAAACCCGGGGATTCAACATGATTGCAAATACAACAGTCCTTTTGTCATCTACTTGAACGGCTTCCTTGAAGGTGTAAATATCGGTAGAGGATGTGCCTGCAGACGAGTCAGTATCGATGTCTCAACGGAAAAGCAGAGGGGGTTACTTCAGTATTGAACACCCATTCTGAAAGTCATTGTTAGAATTTATCTGTAATTTTAGCGCGGAATCACGTACGGTTCAACGGATACACTTCATCGCTTTCGAACAACAAGAAGAGATACTTCAGGGTCTCGCTCTAAAGAACAGCTATTATCGGAGAAGCGCAGACGTTATAAAAAAGAAATATACCATAAGGAATGTCTCCATCTTATCTTCTTGTTGTGCTGGTACCTCGTCCACATTGATGATACTCGCATAGCCTCCAGAAGGAACTTTACAATGTTTCTCGATGGCCTGGAAAATCAGCCAACCATATTGACGGAATATCTTGTCACCAGTCAGACGATACGCAATGAAAAGGGATTCCACCGTCTCTGGCCTATCAGGTTATCCATTGTCAGCCCAAAAATGCGAATCCAGGTAAAATAAAGCGAACCGAAGGATATAACGCGCATCGTAAGGGGCTGGTGCTCCGGGTCTAAATATTGCATCAGAGATGCGCCTCTCGGTAAGTTAAACCAACCGTACCGTGCACCCTTGATATACCAATCATCAGGTAGATTAGTTACATCTTCTATGCCGTCGGTTGGGATTCTGAAGTGCACTATCTCTGGTGCCAGTTTCCTGCAACAAGGTCAGAATATGGCGTATAAACACGTATGCCACTTGCGTTGCTGTATCATGCGTAGCGACGCAAGTTCGAATGAGTTCCCATCCCGTTCTCCAATCTCTCTGACCATTCTCTGTGAACGCCTTCTTGTGGTTAGGAGGAACGGAAATTTCGTCCGTTAAGGATTCAGTGACAGTTGCACCAAGCATCAACGAGCCGCCAATGAAGCACACAAGATGATCCTGCTTGGGAGTAAGACGCCACGATCTATAAGTCAGTCGAGATTAGTGGTTGTCGATGAGAAGCCAGCAATCAAACATACAATTGTCCATCTGGATGCTGCTCTGGTATCAACTCGGCAGTATAGACTAATTTGTTGGCTTCGCTTGTGCGAATCAGGTAGTTGTGAATTCCATCCATAGCTTCCCCATACATCTTTGGAACAAAGCATTAGCGAGGCTTCTAGCGATACAAGGAGAGCTTACCTGTCTGTAGCCATCTTCTGTCCTGTTCTTCATGGCATTGGATGAGATATTGTCATACGTTAAAACAGAATTGGCTCACAGTTTGAATGTATTGCTTCCTGATTTGACGGTCAGTTTCGATCCTGTACTTGATTCTGGATGTACTCACAGAAGATATTCATAGTAAGAATCTCCACGGGACCCAAGGCGGATGGCAGATGGTACAAATTGCCCAGTCTCAGCACTGCCCAGAGCAATCAGTCAATAGCGTCCATCGTAATAGAGCAAGTGCATTGCACCTCAAGTAAATTGAGGCGAGTCCGTGTGGCATTTTCCCATTCTTGATAGCTCGCATGACCTGACGATTTGTTAGCGAAGTTGGGCCAAGGATAGCGGGGAGCTAACGTACTCCTTCCGCTTTGTCCCAATATATGTCGTTATCTGTGATTTGGCTCAAGTCTCGAAGCTCCAGCTGAAGTGTTGCCGCTTCCGCTGTACTAACAAAATTCGGCCATTCTCCATCTGGAATCCCTTTACGCTGAGCCAGGTTAACTTGAGGAAGAGGAAGGCCGGCTGGTGTATCAAATGTGGGTAGAATACGGTCTGCCAAGTCCACCGCTCGGTCCACGTATAGTTGGTCATTTGTAATGTGATAAGCTGATAGCAATCCTCCAAGAACACGAATAGTCGTCTGAGATAGTCGTCAGTTCTGTTATGAAGGACGAAGGAATGAAGCTCACTTCAAAGGTGTTAAAATTGGCATCGCGGTTGAAGTCTAGCTTCTTGTCGACCCAGTCTCTTGCACGAGAATATTCGTCATGCAGTCCCATCATGAGCATGGTATCCAAGGAGTCGACCACAGTGTATCCAATACCTCCAGCTATTGTGAGATTGCTCCCCTTCTTACTGATAGGATGGTATTCATCGTCTCCCATGGCATCACGTTCTAAGACGTTGCCATAAGTCTCTAGGAAGGATGCTTAAATCTGACCGAAACATACCATATGCTCTCCAAGCATGCTACAAGAAAAGAGAGGTAGCTGTCAGTACTTGACTTAACATGTAGCACGGCCAAACACGCACCTTGAACGCCTCCACTACAGCATCCCGTTTCTCTAAGTCGGGATGAAAGCTCGGACGAATTTGGACTGTAGGACTAAACAACCCTTTAGTGCCCTTTCCTAAGTATGAATTTGCCTGTTCCATGACATATTCTGGATTCTGATGCCATTAGCCTTGAACTCATAAGTATAGCCAATAGGATGCTGCTCACCAACCAAACCGCCGCGCCAAATACCAATGCGAGGGATGCGAAGAGTAGCTTCGTCATGAGCGAGTCGTCGAAATCACTGGGTTCTTGTTTCTGGAGAGCGGGTGAAGCTCTCCTGGAAGTATTTGCAGGTCCTGCTGCTTTAGCATTCTTACGCTGCTTGACATTCCCCGTATCAACCATCCTGGCTGGGACTATCGGAGCTGAATAGAATAAAGAGGGGCAATGTGTGGTCAGAACACAGGCGTAGATGGAATGGCACCAGGCGAAGGTTGTGGTCAATGCCAGGTCAGATCAGACACTGGCACGTCAGCGGTTCATTTCGCGTGACTTGAATGAATGGCAAATGCGAACTCCCTTGAACCTTCGTTCATGATCAGGTTGAGGTAGAGACATAGCGCGAGCATTAAGCGCAAAGAATATACGTATAATATATAAGGTAAAGTAGAGACGAATTTCTGATGAAATATTGGCAGAATCCTGAAATACGTCTCCTCAGCATATGTCTGCCATAAACAACAAGCGGTCATTCATTCTAACATCATTATCCACTGCTTGCTGCATCAACGACCTCCCAAGCTTTCTCAAATAATAGAGTCCTTTGACTCAGAATATTAATCAAATTCCGAGTTCAAATCTCAAATCTCATGCGTATTATTGTGTCTCTGGAATCCAGACAGTGTTCTGGATCTCGGTCGTAAGTGCACTGAAGGGAACGATATATCAGAGGATGAACACTTACCATATGCCGTCAACGAGTCTTGTCCTAACATCTCCATACGAGTCCTCTATGTCGATGCTCAAGCCCTCTGCGCGGGGATTGCGCAGAGAGTCCCAGCGAGAGATATCAAACGCGCGATGTGCTATCTCGAGTTCTACACGCTTCAAGTTGCTCACGTCGAAAAGGATGCCTCGGTTCGCTGAGGGTGATCTCCAACGTGAGAGTGTCATGCTAACGAACTCTTCGTCAGTGAAAGATCCTCCAGGCAATCCAAGGCACAGAGTGGCGAGTTGAGGCAGTAAAGGATCTGCTGTAGGTTCCCAAATGCTTCCTGGCTGAACGTTCAATGCCCGAATAAGATCCCTGCCTCGCTCGGGGCCTTCGTTAGCAGCCTCCGGAGACTCGTCGTCCTGAGCTCCGAAGCAATAATACCACAATCGAGTCAGGGATGGAATGTTCCTAAGGAGTGCCAACAGACTGGGAGAATGTGCAAAGAACCATTCAATATGGAGCTCTTGGATTTTGGCGTGGCTACGTTGAAGTAGAGAAGTTATAGATGCTGGTATGACTACACTGACAGCATCACTCTCGAGGCCACGACGAAGGGAAAGTGACTTCAAGCGCGGTAGCTGCAAAAACGCCAATGCAGCATCTAGCCGGCTGGCATGCAACTCGCTCGCCGATAGCGTCAAGGTGAGCCAGTTCAGGTTGGGTAACATAACGGGTCTCCGGTCCAAGATATCAGCATCTGGATCATTGTTGGTGAAGGGTGTGGGTAAAGACAGGGTCTCAAGCAGTAGGGTCTGCGAGAGGATTCGTCGCAGAGTTGAAGTCAACATGGCGGGAGCGACGAGGACAGTAATCTGGTCCCACCGTAGTCCAATCCACTTTGATACTGCGACATGGCGAAGATTAGGCGTAATAGTTGAGAGATCGACATCAGCATCAGAAATTGGCAAGGCATTGATATACTTCAAGTCGAGCTCGCACTGTCGTAGTCTTGGCATGCTTGCCAATAGCTCTTTCAAACGTTCTGTTGTCCGTGGAACAAGCGATCCACATTCGTGGCATTGAGGAAAGAAAGGCTTGAAGAACTCGATAGATTTGCGATTTTCGAGAAGAGGTAGGAAAAGGGGAATTCCCTTCGTGCGTTCTAGCATGTGCTGGAGAAAGGGCTTCCGAATGTTGCGCGGCACGGTGGTGTACCTCTCTTCATGAATGATAGTGGCAGTGGCAACCAATCCTGCCCACAAAGCCGGAGTTCCAACTGCAATTGCCCTCCAAGCAGTACAGACAGATGAAACAACCAGAACAACAGGATCTCCGTTCACTGTGTGCTCGAAACCATCAGAGCAAGCGAACTCGAATATCTGTGTGAGAACTTCTGCTGGAAGGAGTCGGATGGGGGCTAGAAATGAGCTGCCAATGTCAATCTGTCTCCGTAGAGATGCCTTGTCCTTGAACAAGGTCTCTATACGGTTGTACATGATAGAAACCTCGGTGTCATAGAGCTTAAGCTCTTCCGAGGCTGTAGAAAGCAGCTGGCGGATATTGGTTGACTCCCCCAGCGTGTCATGATCACGCAGACGGCCAATGAGGTTTAACTCTTGAAGAGTCTGAAGTGCTGAGCCTAGAGTAGGCATGGTCGCGTTCAACGTTGGAGGGTCCAAGGAGGCGCGTCCGAGGTCTACCGTTTAGTGGCGCGAATCCAATAAAGTGGCTTTCACGTGTTTTGGGTCTTGCACCTCGACCGTCGTCTTCTCGGTTGACGCTTTGACGACTCTACGCTGTCTACATTGTGGAATTTGACAACGAGCAGTGCATTGTTGAACCGCCGTAGCCAGGTACTGTTCAAATGGCTGCAATGGACTATTTGAACGTACCTCCTGCTGCGACGCTGCTTCATACAGAGCAAAGCACATCGGAGGCAGACAATGATTACACGCCTCCTGGGATGCGTCCTGCTACCAAGATCCGTACATCTCTTCCACACCCGCCCAAAGACCAGATACCTACAGGCACATCATCTCCTACTGCATCCACTTCACCCATGTCACCCATGAACATCCTTCCCTCTATTCTGCTATCGACAAGCATTCCTGCAAATGCCTCCATGAAAGCTCGAGGCGATCAGGCATTGCTGTCTTCACGAGATCCCCTATCAATCCAGATTATGACGGTCAATTTCAGGCGCTTCGTCTCGCGAGTCGGCCCTATATTCTGGTTGCAAGACCGAGTGGAGGAGATCATAATGTGGAGACGAGGCTGGATGCTCACGTCCACTTGGATGGCATTGTACGCATTCCTTTGTACGTCTCAACCTTTCTTGAAAATTCTACAACTTAATAACCTCCGGACAGGCTACTTCCCCCGATTGCTGTTCCTACTTCCTCATTTAGTGCTCATTGCCATCATCCTCGCAACTTCGCAATATCCTCGAAAGTCTTCAATTGGGCGATTGGCTGAACCAGGTCCTGTAACAGAGGGTTCAGTGGACTGGCAAGCCAACATTCAAGCGATCCAAAACTTAATGGGCTTTTAGTGCGTGTTGTTATTGTCTCAATCCTGTACTTCCTGCTCTCTAACTTTCATCCAGTGCGGATGCCGATACTCTTGCACAGCCTATATTGGCCCAGTTATCGTGGAAGAGTGAAAGCCCATACACACCCCATATCTTGGTCGTCCTTGTCGTCACCTTGATCCCATCCATTATTCTCGTCTCTCTTCCCAACCTGCCCATCAGGACTATATGTCTTGTTTTGGGTCTCACACCATTCCTCTTAACGCACCCTTATATGTTGGCCGCACTCACAAGACTCCGAGCCTTGCGCTGTGAAGATGTTGTTGCGTGTCTCCCGCTTATTCTCGCTCGCTGGTCCGAGAAGTGGCCAGGACTCCAGCGGCTTATCGACAACGATAACCTTTCTGACGAGTGTTGGCGCGCAGAGATGCGGGAAGTTCACCTATTCGAGAACGAGAGGCTGAAGGAAGGCGTTAACGGGACCTGGTCAAAAGACAATTTGAGGCCAGGGGAACGGGCTGCATGGACAAGAGGGCAGGATGGCTGGAGCGCAGTCGATAGCTCTGGTTCTTTGAACACAGCAAGTATTGACGCTACTGATGTAGCTGTGGATGACAATGGGTTCGTCAGGTAACGTTCAATGCAACTGTTGTGAATACGCATCGCTGACTTGAGCGAGTCAAGCAGTAATCTGACATTTTCACTCGCACCAGGATGGAAATTTGTCGAGTCGGAGGATTGGCGGACTGATATGACAGCAAGCTGGTCGCTTGTTGAAGGCGGTGATCCTCGTACGTCGACTGTTTGTTTTACGAAACACATGCTCATGACCTATCTTAGAGGGCTGGGTATACACGAACGATGTTTGGCTGGGTCCTAAGCGCGTGCATGATCAAGCTAAGGGTACACGGACACGCAGGCGGAGGTGGACTCGGCGGATTTGGTATTCTGGCACACAGGGCAAGTAATGAATTGTACAGAATGCTAATATATGGAGGATAGCCTTGTTGGAAATGTCTGAAGTATTGGTACTAAGCCGACCTCTAGTTCTTATGGCCAAACTGAGACACGCAAACAAACTCACATTCCAGCTTGGTCTATAGCTCGAATATTCCCATATCTGTCTCATCCCAGCTCACAATCCTTGTCTCGGTTTACGCAACACGTTCCAAATGTTTTTATCGGAATCACGGCCATTTGTATTTCCTGGGCGCAGAGTCCAGCACACCCTCTTTTCTAGCTTCGGACTGTCTCAGGATGTTGCCGAGGTATAGTACGTGCCAGTGCGAGCACAATGAAAACTCAACATTATTTCTCGGAGAACGTACATGAGGTAGACAGGGAGAACGTACAGCGAACCAGGTTTCGAATAGCGTACGGAAAAGGAAAAAGAAAAACTGAAAGTTATCTGCCCACAGCGTAAATGGTCTACTCGCCTATCAGTATAACCGGCGTTCTGATGAAGCCAAAGTTAGCTGCAACAAGGTTCCTCTGAAGCATCTCTTTTAGGTCAGGAAAGATTGTAGCATCCTCGATAGACAGTCTAGACCCTCCTATATTGCTTGCAATGACCACATTCTCACTAGTGACGAGAGGAAACTCGGTTGACGCTGGTGTATCAGAGGCACTGATGAGTTGTTGCGCCAGATGAGCGGGGAATTGGTATTCCGCAAAGGAATCTTTACATTTCATAGCAATGGTAAGGCCAATGCTGTTGCTTTCGGGACCTAATATAAATTAGCTAGCAGATCAATAAAGTGATGCAACATAAGGAATACCACTTGTAATATTGAGAATCCCTCCAAAGGCCAAAATCTCAGCCAATTCTCCTGCTCCTCCCTTCGCATACTCACTGGCTACACTTTCACCGATTCTGCTCATATTTGGTAGAATTTTGGATTCATGACGAGCCTGCTTGATTATTGAGTACAGATCGCCTAGTATTAAGTTGGAGGCCTACCGTGCTAGGAAAGGCGATTTGCATGAGCTCATGGTATATTCACTATGGGAACGATTCAGGTTGAATTTCATCCAAGAAGAGTTGATTTACAGCCCTCAGCCAGAAATAGGATGTTTTCAGGATGTTTTTATCAACCTATGGAGCAGGATAAATAACCACCTGTGGAGTCCACCTGAACTAGGCTGGAAACAAGCGCACCAGTTCCGCCGAAACGATCAAGTTGGAAACCGCCGCCCCTTAAGAGCGTGGAGCGGTGTTGTAACCGGCACCGGCGTAAGCCGGCTTTGTCCTATACCACCATGTGCTAGCTCTCTTTTCACTCTTCAAAGCTTCTCTAGCGCTACCATCGACGGCGCAATCATTGGCTCATTCCGTGTATCTCTTGCCAGCACGCTATCACCGAAGTTCAAGCTCATGGTGCATAGCAATCTAGCTGGTTAGAAGTGCGATGTATCGACCATTCACAGTGGAACGCAAGTATACTGCAAGGGGCCCCAGCATTAGCAGGGCACAGCTAGGAGTACGTCTTCTGCTATCTTCCTAGCGACATTGTTTACACATCGTGTTTGCAGCTGCTCTCGTGTATCCTCGGTCTCTCGTATCACCGCAGGCATATTGTGGTGCGTTTGTCACTTCTCTCTTTTGGCTCATAGACTGATCGTTCTTGACCATTATAGGACCTTGATAAACCCTCAGATGAGTTATGGGAGGCTCTAAGAGGTTTCAAGCGACACAGCTATGCTACTGGTCATCGGCTTTGGCTCATTGTAGCTTCTCCCATATCCCTATCAAATA
>Ga0247730_1001803_pt1 | contig 11219 bp, 6 predicted proteins | sample UWRJL073202C2_FD_180959 | JGI IMG/M metagenome (GOLD analysis project Ga0247730, IMG submission 180959) | Plant litter microbial communities from Arlington Agricultural Research Station in Wisconsin, United States - UWRJ-L073-202C-2 | ecosystem: Environmental > Terrestrial > Plant litter >...
ATGCGATAAACCGCGGACAATGACGGTTGCGTATCGAGATCGATCAGCAGGGTTCGGAGATTTGAGTCGGCGCAGAACGCGCCTGGATTGGCGGTGACCGTGGTTTTACCGGGGCGGCCTTTGGTCGAGATGACCGATGCCGATTTCACGGACGCCTGCTCTCAATCGCATTGATTTAAGAGACCAGGTTGGGTCGTTCGGAAAAGGCTACGAGGTACAGGTGCGAAGCAGTCGAGCAGTTTTGCAGCTTCATCAACCCAATATGCGAAATCACTGGGATGGCGAAAGGTCCTACAAAGGTCTGCTCGACCCCTTGAAATAGATGGCTCCACGACCTGGACTCGAACCAGGGACCCAGTGATTAACAGACACTAGAAATTTCGCCCCGGGTTTGCTGTCCGCTGGTGCCTGTCAATTTGAAGCCGGATGCGACAGGCAGCGTCGGAAGTCGAAATAATTCAAGATGATACAAAAGCCGGACAGCCATTTCGCCGTCACAGGAAGAACGGTAATCGGCAAAGACGATGATGTCAAATAGAGGGCGGTTGTCAGATTGAGCGCGCGCCCTCCTCCCCGTCGGGCTCGCAACCGCCAGTCATGCGTGGGATATGGCCCATCCTGATCTACCGACCTGCTCTTAATAGATTTGCGTCTGTGGATTTGATAAGGATTTTCCCCCATGGCAGCCGCCCTTCAAACCCAGCCCCTCACCAAGAGCCGGTGCATTGTTGGCCTGCAAACAGCCGTGACCATTTTCGAAAAATGGAACGCCACGGTCGATCAGGTGTGTCGTACGCTCCGCATTTCGCGTAGCACCTACACGCGAGCGAAGCAGCGTGCCCCCGAGTGGTCAGTCAGCCTCGATTCGGATCAGATGCAGCGCATCAGCTTCGTGCTGAACATCCATGCCGCGTTGCGCACTGTCTTCGACAACCCGGACAACGTCTACGGCTTCCCGTCCAAAGTGAACTACAACGACTTATTCAACGGCCGCACTCCGCTCGAGATTCTGTCCCAAGGCGACATGATCTCCCTCTACGAAACCTTCCGCCGCATCAATGCGCTGAGGGGCGCACAGCGGTGATGCTCAGCCAGCTGCCGGATCTACCTGGCGAGCAGCCGCAGGCCTACCGCTTGATCAACTCTAAATTCCCGCCCATCGCGTTGTTCGATGATGTGGCGAATGGGGATGAATTTTACGCTCTGTATCAGATTCAGGCGCTGACCAGTCCGCGTTTACTCAACGAGAACGGCGCTATCGAGTTGATTCCATGTGATCAGATTCCGTTTGGGATCCCGGGTTGCTCGTACGCGACCGCCCCGTTCACCCACGTTAAACCGGATGGCTCGCGATTCAGCGATGGGAATTTTGGGGTTCTCTACGTCGCCGACAACACGGAAACGGCATTGGCGGAGGTCGCGTACCACCAGAACAAATACTGGTCGCAGGTGGAAAATCTCAGCTACGAGCGGTTTGTGTTTCGGGGACTGACCTGCAGGTTCAGCGATGCAGGGATGAGGGATGCGTCCATGCTTCCGATGACTGATTCGATATATCACGCTGCCGACTATACGCACTCGCTTCACCTTGGGAAGGCGGTCAAAGGTTCTGCTTGTCCAGGGCTGAAATATGGATCGGTTCGGTCCGAGGGCAATCGGTGCTGGGCGTTGATGGCGCCGGTTTCGGTGGCGTCGATTCATCAGACAGCGTATTACGAGATGATTTGGAGCAGCCGGATTACTAACGTCAATATGATTAGTGGGACTTGAGAGTTTGTGAATGCCCCAGCGCTCTGTCCGACTGTGACATCGTGCGGCTTAGAGACGGGGACGCTTTGGATCAGCCGGCTGGGCCGCCAGCTGTACCTGCAGTGGTGATTCCAGTGGAATCACGTGCCTCTATATTTTCAGGAAACCACCTAAGAGGTTGTCAGGTCGCTTTTTGTCGACATCTGAACTGCAGGGCATCGAACACACATTCATCCCACATCAACCGGAACTCTCAGCAGTCAGCCAAAAGCTGAATCTCAGTAGAACCCTCGCCAAACTAATGATATTCCTACACTCTGGTTATTCTTGATCAGTTCGAACGTAGCGCGGGCCGTGTGAGCGCTCCCATGATTTTTTCATCGAGGCAGGCCTTGAACGCAGCTGCCGCCCGATTAGGAAGACGGAGAACATATTAAGTGGACACTATGGATGGTAAAAACCAGGTGCGAGTTTCAAGTCCAGCTGCCACCGGGGGCGCAGGGGTTTACTTCGAGCAGCATGTTCAGGCGTATTGGCTGGCGCAACTGCTCGTCCGCAGCATCCCACCAATACTTACTGATAGAGGGGTTGCAGAGGTCCACTTTCAGACAGAGCATCTCGGTTTTAATACAGATGACTTCCTCGTCGTCTGCGAGCGGGAAGGTGAAGCACCGGCACAACTTGTTGGGCAAGTGAAGCGCAGCCTCACGATCAGTGCTGCCGACGATGAGTGCAAGAAAGCAATTGGAGATTTCTGGAAAGATTTCAAGAAAGCCGACCCCTTCAACCCCCAGTACGATCGCTTTGTCCTCGTCACTCTACGTGGCACGAATATGCTCCTCGAAAACTTCTCTGGGCTGCTCGACTGCGCCAGAGGAGCCGCCGATGGCAAAGAGTTCCAACGGCGACTGTCTCTAAACGGATTCATCTCTAAGAAGTCAGTTTCCCATTGCAACGAGCTCTGCACGATTATTAGCGCACTGGAAGACACGCCTGTGACCGCCGAAGATCTGTGGCCATTCCTGTGCGTGTTACACGTCTTGAGCCTCGATCTTCACACATCGACCCGTCAGACCGAAGCAAATATCAAAACACTGCTCGCTCTCAAGTCTACTGACTCAGATCCGCTCGCAAGCGCGACTGCAGCCTGGAACAGACTTCTGTCCTTTACCAGCGACGCCAATCCAGCCGCTCGAAGCCTGAAACGCACCGACCTTCCAGATTCTCTTGTCCTTTCATACAGCGAGGTGGGAACGCACGAGAGACACGTACTGATAGCCCTGCGAAACCATACGGATTTCGTCCTGAGGAAAATCCGCAAAACGATTGGACCAACCTTACACCTGCAGCGCGCTGGGATTATTCAGAAAGTTCTTGAAGCCCTCGAAACGAAGCAAGTAGTCCTGATCACGGGGCCAGCTGGTAGCGGCAAGTCGGTCATTGGCAAGGAAGCAGTGTCTTTCCTTTACCGCGAATTCTTCGCCTTTGGCTTCCGGGTTGAGGAGTTCGCCGTCGCCCATATTGATGAAACCCTGCACAACAGTCAGATTCCTGCACGCGCCACGGAGCTACAGGCCATTCTCGGAGCGCAGGACCGCAAAGTACTCGTCATCGAGAGCGTCGAACGCCTGCTCGAAAAGCCCACACGCGACGCCTTCAGTGATCTGATGACCCTTGCCCAGGGAGACAAAGGTCTCGGTATCGTCATGACCTGTCGCGACTATTCCGTGGAGCAGGTACAGGCCAGCTTCCTTCTACCTGCAGGAATTGATCACGCTGTCATCGAGGTACCAACACTCGACGACTCCGAACTAGAAGAGATTCAGACAGCGTTTCCATCAATGACGATCCCGCTGGGCAATCCAGCTCTGCGCAAGATCCTGCGCAACCCGTACTTTATCGACAAGGCACGCCAGATTCCCTGGGATGCAGGACGTCCACTTCCAGAAAGCGAGCGGGATTTTCGGGCTGTTTTTTGGCGGCAGATCGTACGTGCGGATCACAACCCCGCCAACGGCATGCCGCGTCTGCGCGAAGAGGCTTTGCAGGAGCTGGCTGTACGCCGGGCGCGTGCCCTTTCAGATCATGTATCCGCTTCTGGACTCGACCCGGTAGCCATCACTCTGCTGAAACAGGACTCCCTCGTTGTTTCTCCGGACGGGAAGCCCCTGCTCGTTGCGACGGCGCACGACGTACTTGAAGACTGGGCCATTCTGCAATGGATAGAGGAGCAGCACCTCACGAATGAAATGGCATTCAAGGCGCTCTCCTCCGCGATTGGTCCGCATCCCGCACTGCGCCGCTCTTACCGGAAGTGGGTTGCCGAACTGGTCGACCGCGATGAGCCTGCTGCAGACCGGATCTTCCGAGCAGCCATCACGCAAGCAGATGCTCCCGCTCAATTCCGCGACGACACGCTGGTTTCGCTTTTGAAGGCACCGTCTGCCCCCGAATTTCTCGCGCGGCACGAGGCTGATTTGCTCGCCAATGACCGCGCCGTACTCAAGCGGGTAATCCACCTACTGCGGGTTGCCTGCATGACATCGCCTGCCTGGCTTGTCGGCGTGCGCGGCCATAGTTCGATCCTGAACGTGCCGGACGGCGTGGTCTGGGCGACCGTGGCAGGGCTTGTTCATCGCAACATTGGCAGTTTTGGTTCGGAAGATTCTCCACTGCTACTTGCATTGATCGAGGATGCCGTACGCGGCGTCAGTTGGTGGGCACCGGACATCGAAGGAGCCGAACAGATCGCCGGGATTGCTCATTGGCTCCTCCCGCGCGTTGACAGCTACAAAAGGGGCGATGCACGTAAACGCGTTCTCAAGGTCATTGCCAAGATTCCGAAGGCCAACCCTGTTCGCTTCGAAGCTGTCATGCGCGGACAGATCAGGGACGGCTGGAATCACGACCCCGTCGCCGAAGAGTTCCGCGACATTATTCTTGCGGGTCTCGACGGCGCACCTGCGGCCCGCGACCTGCCGGATCTTTTGGTCTCCATCGCACGAGATAACTTTCTCGCCACGGAGGAGTACCTGAGCAAGGAACCCTTTGGCCGTTCATCCCTCGACATTGAACTTTACTTCGGCATCAAGGAACACCTTAGCCGCCATTCTCTCCCTGCCAGTGCGTTCCGAGGACCATGGGTCAACCTGCTCACGCGCCATCCGGGAAAGGGCCTCGATTTCCTGGTACAAGTCTTCAATCACAGTGCCGAGTGGTACGCGCATCCACGCCTTGGTGACCGACTGGAACCCGCTTGGGAAGTCGAGTTGACGCTCGCAGATGGGCTAAGGCGGAAACAATGGGTAAACCCGCGGCTCTGGGGGATGTACCGAGGCTTGGGCGTCAGCCCTTATGTGCTCCAGTCGCTGCTGATGGCTCTCGAGAAATGGCTGCTCGACTATGCCAAATCCCACCCTGAGGGATTGGACACCGTGCTGCTTGGGATCCTGCACCGCAGCGATTCCGCAGCACTCGCAGCTGTCGTTGCAAGCGTGGCAACCGCCCATCCTCACCAATCCGGGGAGGCTCTTCTGACACTGCTTTCTGTGCAAGACTACATCCTTATCGACCGCAGTCGCATGGCCAGCGAGCACCAGACTTCCATGCTTGCGGGAATGTTCCCTACCCTGCACACCGAGGACAAAATCTACGAAGAGGAAAGGAAGCAGTCGAACGAGCTACCGCATCGTCAACATGACCTCGAAGTGGCTATCGCAAACCTGCAATTCGGCTCTCTTGCCCCAAGGGTTCACGCTATCATCGACAAGCACCTGGCTGAACTGCCTGCATTGGATAAGCGCAAAGAAGATGACCTCGTATGGCAACTTGCCCTTCATCGGATGGACTTGCGCCAGTATGTCGTATCTGAAGCCCAGCCAGCATTGGCCGCGACATCCACAGTGGACAGCGAAAAGCCAACGAAGAGCTACATCAGTCTGGAACCCAAACCCGCGGCCCCGGAAGTGCAGCAATTCATTGAAGAGAGCGCAAAAGACACGGAAGAAACGAATGCCAGGCTAGGCATCTACAACTGGGGACTCCAGATCTTCCAACACAAACTTGGCTCTGCTGAACCGGCACAATGGAGGGAGATACTTTCAGGTGCGCAGGAGATGGACCGCACCAATGAATACCCGGACAGCAGCCGAAATGCCCCCGGCTTCGCCGCTGCGGTCTGCGTCCGCGATCACTGGGAGGAGATGTCACCGCACGAGCAGGACTGGTGCATTGATGTCATCTGCTCGGAAATCTCCAGGCACGCGGACGCGTGGGGAACCATAAACCGAATGCAAAGGTTCTCGATGCAGGCAGATCGTCCGTGTGCTTTTGTGGTCCCGCTGCTTCTATCCAAGCCCCTGACCCAAAGCCAAACACCGCGCGTGCGCCAGGCCTTTATCACTGCAATAACCCACCCGATTGACGAAGTCCGTTGGTATACCGCCAGGGGCATTGACGACCGGTTCTGGACAGCAAATCCCGCTGTCGCCCTCCTCGCTGTCAATGCTATTTCTACAGAGGCCTCTATTTCCAATTGTCATTTGACAGCCGAAGAGAAGAAGCGTTACGACAAGCGGAGTCCGCTGGAAGCAATCGTCGCTGCCGCAGCCTCAGCAGTTCGCGAGCGTTTCTGGACTGACGGAGCCATCGCCGAAGATGCGCACATCCGGCTCGAAATCACCGAGACATTCTGTGCTGAGGCGTTCGCAAAAGTCCTCGTGATTCTCGGACAGGTCCCCAACGAACCTCTTGCTGTGGCTGTGTACAGACGCGCTAGTGAATACTTGGTCGACTGCTGGAACCGCGAGTACGGCCGCTCTCACGATCGTCGTGACCGAAACTACGAAAGTGAACAGTCGATATCCTACTGCGTGCAAGAATTTGTCATGCGTGTGGCAGAGGTCGATGCGGCACAAGTCCTGCAGCCCATCCTGGATGCGGTTGACAGGCATCCACGCGAAATCCATAGCGTCGTACAAGGATTGACCAGCAGCGAGGATCGCAACCCCAACACCAAGCAGTACTGGTTTTTGTGGAACCTGTTCGCCGAGAGGATCAAGCACGCCAAGTGGCTTGCCCATCTGGAAAATGAGCATCCATACGGCAGTGAGGTACTTTCGACGATCTTCCTGACCGCGTATTGGAAGGACGATGTCCGGCACTGGCGGAGCCTGGAAGGCTACGCCCATAACGTCGACTCGCTGTTCAATGCTCTGCCGCCGGTCTCGATAGTAATGGACAGCTACGCCCGTTTTCTCTACCACATAGGCGAGCGCTCCATGCCAACAGCTTTTGTACACATCGCAAATGCGCTCAGACTGGGAAATAACGCCGACATGCTGCGCGAGTCCAACACCGTTTTCATACTCGAAAGCCTGCTCCAGCGGCATGTCTACTCGCGCCCGCTAGAACTCAAGCGTGATCCAACCCTGCGCGAGGCGATTCTGTATGTGCTCGACGTGCTTGTCGAAAGCGGCTCATCCGCAGCGTTCAGAATGCGGGACGACTTCGTAACACCGGCTACCTGACGCTCACTATTTTTTGCCAAGGAACTGGCTGACAGGTGAGTCGCCGCGGATTCCCTAGACAGCCAATGACCGCTCCTGGCCCAGAGTGTGTAAAAACGCCTTCGCAAACCCTTGCTATGATTTCTGAAGATTTCATCGAAAGGATCGCTCATGAAGCGTTTCATCCAAGGTGAACATCGAGGCCAAAGCACGTTGCTCCCCGAAAGCCTCGACGACTACGTCAGCGATACCAACCTGGTGCGCATAGTCGATGTCTTCGTCGATGAACTCGACCTGATCAATTTGGGTTTCGACGGTGCTGTTCCTGCTGACACTGGCCGGCCTCCTTACCACCCCGAAGTCCTGCTCAAGATCTACATCTATGGCTATCTCAACCGCATCCGGTCAAGCCGACGCCTGGAGCGAGGAGCTCAACGCAATGTTGAGCTGATGTGGTTGACGGGGCGTTTAGTGCCGGATTTTAAGACCATCGCCAACTTCCGAAAAAATAACAGCAAGGCCATCCGCGGCGTCTGTCGCCAGTTCGTAGTGCTGTGTCAGCAGTTGGGATTGTTCGGTGAAAATCTCGTGGCCATCGATGGCAGCAAATTCAAAGCCGTCAACAACCGCGACCGTAACTTCACCAGCGCCAAACTGAAGCGGCGCATGGAAGAAATCGAATCGAGCATCAACCGTTACCTGACGGCACTTGATACTGCGGATCGGCAAGAGCCCACATCCTCTGAAGCCAAGACGGTGCGGCTGGAGGAGAAAATCGCCAAGCTGAAAGTGCAAATGAAGGAGCTTCAGGCGATTGAAATACGGCTCAACGACTCACCGGATAAACAGGTCTCACTGACCGATCCAGACGCGCGTTCAATGATGACGCATGGTACAGGAATCGTTGGCTACAACGTGCAAACAGCAGTCGATGCTCAGCACCATTTGATCGTTGCCCATGAGGTGACCAATGTCGGCTCCGACCGTGATCAGCTCAGCTCAATGGCCAAGCAGGCGCGCGAGGCCATGGCATCGGATTCGCATTCAGTGGTGGCTGACCGAGGCTATTTCAAAGGTGAGGAAATCCTGGCTTGTCACAACGCGGATATCACCGCGTATGTGCCCAAGCCAATGACCTCTGGAGCCAAAGCTGATGGGCGCTTCAACAACGATGCCTTTATCTATGACGCAGCGAAAAATCACTATGTATGTCCAGCTGGAGAAACGCTGATATGGCGTTTCTCCAGCGTCGAAAAAGGCATGAAGCTACATCGTTATTGGAGTTCAAAGTGTCAAGGCTGCGCCTTGAAAACTCAGTGCACACCAAGCAAGCAACGCCGTGTTCGGCGCTGGGAGCATGAGGCGATATTGGAAGAGATGCAGGTTTGGCTGAGCAACGCGCGGGACATGATGCGAATCCGCAAACGCACGGTTGAGCATCCCTTCGGGACGCTCAAACAGTGGATGGGCGCTACGCATTTTTTGACGCGAAGGCTGGAAGGCGTCAGTGCAGAAATGAGCTTGAACGTACTCGCCTACAACATGAAGCGGGTTATGAAAATCCTCGGCACCAGCAGCTTAATGAAGGCATTGTCGGCCTGAAAGGGTTGGCTTTGTTGCCTACTTGGCATGCTTGAAGCCTCGCTGGAGTCTTCATGACCCTAGTGACGCCCCGTAGGGCTTACCGCAAGCAGCTACCCAGCTAACAACCGTCGGCGCCATGTGCCTACAGTAAACCTGGGCGAACGGCCACTTTGGGTCAAAAGCGGTCCTTTTTCACCAAGGGAGATTACAGCCAGGAAATCGTCAAATACCTCTTCTTAATATCATTGGCTGGCTGAAATCCCCTAGTGAACGTCGGCATTGACGCACCGCACTGTCGGAAATCTGGATGAAATCGCACTCCGTGCCCTACGTTGCGCAACGCTTGACTCGGTCCCCGGGACGGAGTCCACTCCAGGGCGCTGCCTAGGACGCCGAGCGCTTGCGAAGGGCCGGGCCATATCGTTCGACAGGCGGCTAAGGTCAGACCTGAGCCATGCCGCCGTCGACCGGCAGCTCGGCTCCAGTGATGTAACTGCTTTGATCACTTGCAAGAAACAGCGCGGCCGAGGCTATTTCCTCTACCCGCCCCATACGTCCGAGCGGGATCAGCTTCGTCAGCGTCTCGCGCACCTCGTCGGACGCCGCCGCCATCATCGCGGTGTCGGTTGGGCCCGGTGCCACGACGTTAACGCGGACGTTGCGGGTAGCCAGTTCATTGGCCCATGTGCGCGCGAATGAACGAACAGCGGCCTTGGTCGCCCCATAGACGCCATAGCCTTTAGTGCCGATGGTATCGGCGATCGACCCCACCAGCACGATAGAGCCACCATCCGGCATGATCGCCGTTGCAGCCTTGGCGGCAAAAAGCAACGCACGCACGTTGAGGTCAAACGTCCTGTCGAAATGATCCTCGCTGATGTCATCGAGTGTGGCGAACTCGGAGATACCGGCGTTGACGACGAGCACATCCACCCGCCCGGCCTCCCTGCTCAACGCCTCGAAGAAGGCATCAAGCGCCGTCAAATCTGAAGCATCGACGCGGCGGGCGTACAGCCTGCCGGCCCCAACCTCGCAGCCTCCCTCTTCGGCGCGACGACTTGTGGCGTAAACGGTGGCGCCTTCCGCCGCGAACCGCTCTGCGATAGCACCACCAATACCACCATGGCCACCGACCACAACCGCAATTTTTCCTGAAAGAGTGCTCATACGTCCTCCCATCATTAGTGATGACGAACAAGCTATCATTCCTATATCTAATCACAAGAACGCACCTGATGGTGCTTAGATATCGAGGCGTATACCCATGTCTAAAGACGTACTTGAACTGCCGCTTGATGTGACCGCGACGCGGCCTATTCTCGAACATATCGCCAATAAGTGGACGGTGCTGATCCTGAGTGTGCTTTGCACGCAGCCAGCGCGGTTCAATGATCTCAAGCGCCGGCTCGACGGCATTACCCACAAGGCTTTGTCTGACGCATTGAAGCGTTTGGAGCGCAATGGCCTTATCAGTCGCAAAGTCCTGCCCACGCGACCGATCGGCGTCGAGTACACCATTACCGATCTTGGCTGCTCGCTTCGCGAACCATTCGCCGCCCTTTACAACTGGTCGCTCACCAACGGCTCCGCGCTGGAAAGAGCGCAATATGCATATGACACATCAAGAAAGAGCGAAGTGTTGGAAGAGGAAATTTAACAACAGAGCGCATGCGGCTTTCTCTGCACATTTTCCCAAAGTACGATCACAGCGACTTGGATGCTAAGGACGAAGGGCAGCTATCGGCCGATTCTGTTGAAAAAGTCGGATTTTCAAACTTGAAGATTTCGAGATTGATCGTCTCTTCAGAACCTGTTCACCACATTGCGTGGCTTTTCGGTTCTGCGTTGATCGATGCAGCTCGGTCGATGGGTTGATTTGAAGGTTTTTGCTGATTCCAGGCGTGCCTATTCCGGGTGCGGCGGCCCTTGTCAGGTTAGTTTTGCCGGTCTTCTTAGATTCTGTACCGCAGCCGCCAAGGTAAATTCGTCGTTCGCCCCGGTCATTCCTCGTAGTCGTAACCGATCCAGTTTCAGGATTCGTTTGAGGTGAGCGAACAACATTTCGACCTTCTTGCGCTCATGGCGAGAGCACACGTATTGAGGTGTCTTGGCGATCCGCCGCGCAACATCGCGCGCTGCTTCATGGACGCTGCGTGCGATTTTTCTAAAGGAAGTGTTCGGGCAGCAGCGCCCTTTCATTGAGCATGTAGCACAGTCGATTTGCCGGGATCGAAAGATGACAGTGTCGGCTTTCGTGACATGTGAGCGCTGGTTCTTGAAGGCCCGCCACTCGCTACGTAATGAGTGTCCGGTGGGGCAACGATATTCCTGCGCTTCTTCATTCCATTGAAAATCGCTGATCGAGAGGCTGTCGTTCTT
>Ga0247730_1001804_pt1 | contig 11217 bp, 12 predicted proteins | sample UWRJL073202C2_FD_180959 | JGI IMG/M metagenome (GOLD analysis project Ga0247730, IMG submission 180959) | Plant litter microbial communities from Arlington Agricultural Research Station in Wisconsin, United States - UWRJ-L073-202C-2 | ecosystem: Environmental > Terrestrial > Plant litter >...
TTGCGGGTTTGTTTGCGCTTACCGGCGTACTCGGCGTCAGCGAAGGTCATCTGCTTCATGGGGAAACTCAGCGGGTGGAATCCGGGTATTTTGCCAAAATCTGGAAGTCTTCTTCAGAGTTTCCCTACAGCCCGCTGACCCTGTGATTATTTAGCTTGCCCGTACGCTCAACTTTGTAAAAGGACGACACATGCTCATCAAGCTCCTGTCCGAAACGGACAAACAGCACCTGATTGGTCTCGCGAAGCTGCTTGCTTTAGCTGATAAACCATTACTTTGGGATGGCAAACGGCCGGACGAATTCTCCTCGGATACCGACCTAAGCGCCCTCTCCATTCAAGCAGGCGAGCCTGAGAAAGAGCTCATTGCTGAGCTCGAAAAATCCGTTGGATCTCGCTCTACCATGTTTTCATCCTTAACCTCGTTTTCGTCAGCATTTTCTTCAATGTCGCCGTCTTTAATTGCGACTGCTTCCGACATTGAGGAGAGACTGATCGAGGTTTTAAAAACATTTCCTATACCCAAGTTAGAAAAATCTGAAACTAGAGTTCAAGCAGCTGCGACTGTCCTGAAAGAGCTGCTCAGAGGCAAGACTTTTGAATTGCTATCTACACCTAAAGTCCTATTGTTCGAACTACTGCTAGTCGCCCTTCGTGATGGCAATATTTCCAGTATTGAGTGGGCGCTCCTCAAAGAGTTTCAGCAGCATCATCAACTGGAAGACTTTCTCTTCGATGATCTGTTGGAACGCGCAGAAACGTTGAACCGAGAAGTCAGCAAAACCATTTCGATTATTCTTGAGTAAGGAGCACGTTCATGCCCATTCCCTTTATCATTGGCGGCATAGCAGCTGCCGCTGCTATATACGGCGCAAAAAAAGGTGTCAGCGGTGCGATGGATCACAGCGCCGCCAAAGACGTTAATAACGACGCACTTACTTTGGTAACTACCGCCAATCAGAAGGTTGAACAGCAGCGTCAGTCCACCAATGGCACCTTGGAAGATTATGGCCAGCGCAAGCTTCGGGCGTTTAACGGCGTAGTTGTAGACTTCATCGAAACATTTGAGCGTCTGAAAAACGTGGAGCTGTCTCAGAGTCCAGAGCTGGACAAGCTGACCGCCGGCGACTTCTCCAATAAAACCCTCGCGGGTCTGCGTCAGGACTACCAAGCGCTCAAAGACGCAGGCCTCGGCATCGGCGCGGGTATGGGGGGTGGGGCAGCCTTGGCCTTCGGTGCCTACAACGGCACTATGCTTCTGGCCACCGCGAGCACCGGTACGGCTATTTCAACGCTCGGCGGTGTTGCAGCTACTAACGCCACGCTAGCTTGGCTGGGCGGCGGTTCATTGGCAGCCGGCGGCTGGGGTATGGCTGGGGGCATGATGGTGCTGGGCGGTATAGTCGCCGGACCCGCTTTGGCCATCTTCGGACATGTTCTGGGTAACAAGGGCGAAGAGGCCCTGAATAACGCCCGCAGCAATCTGGAGCAGGCCGGTACCATACGTGATCAAGCCGACCTTATGGCTGGAAAGTTACTGGCCATTGAGCAAGTAACCGCTCTTGCAAACAGCACCTTCTCTAAGATCAGCTCACAACTGCGCCGCTCCGTTAGCGAACTGAAAAAAGTTATCGAGAGCGGCGGCGTGGACTACCAAATGTTTTCGGTTGAGAGCAAGGCGGTTGTTTTTCGTACAGTAAAATTTGTGCAATTGCTCAAGACCATGATCGATACTGCGATCCTGGATCAAGATGGCAATCTTGTTTTAGCTACAGAGAAACGCATCGAAGACGTTGCGGCCGTGGCGAGCGGGCAGAAAGCAGTTCTAGACGCTCCATCAGCATAAACGACAGTGCCCGCGCTTCGCGCGGGCACCTCCTGAATCTCGTTCTGCTAACGGCACCGTTTATGGCGGTGATACTTTGAATGCCTAGTCTTGCGATACCATCCTCTGTCTTTCCGTGTACACAATGCGGCTTATGCTGCCAGCACGTTCACGTGGCCGTGGAAACACAGTTTCTAGATCGCGGAGACGGTACGTGTACGCATTACGATGTGAACTCCAAGGGTTGTAGCATTTACGAAGAGCGTCCAGACATCTGCCGTGTGGATCGGCAATTCACGATGCGCTATGCCAAGCATTACTCTTGGGAAGACTACGTTGCTTTGAATACTCAGGTCTGTGAGATTTTGCAGGCTAAAGAAGAACAAGCCGTACTTCATCGGATTGAAGCATTGACTCTTGGATAATCTCTATCCTTCACTCACCGGTGAGTTCTGGGTGCGCTACGATCCCGGGTACTCAAGCTCAATCGCTCCATCAAACTCGCCGCCATACCCCGTGTAGTCACGTGGTACCCGTTCAATGTCATTTACCATTTTTTCAATCACACCACGTAGCTCCAAGCGCTCGTACCAACGTGCTGGAATAGCGGCGGCACCATATTTGACCCCCAGAAGATGGCCCGCAATCAGTCCCGTGCCATTACTATTGCCGCTGTGGTTTACCGCAGTGATTACCCCCTGTTCGAAAGAGGACGCCGTCAGCGCGCACCAGATGCCAATCGCCAAGGCTTCCTCAGCGACTCTGCCGCTGGCAAACTCATCAATTCGCTTGGGCGAGGGCGGGTAGTCCTCGTGGAAGTAAAAGAGTACGCGTTCAAGAATGGCTCGGACTTCTTCCATTCCAGGCTTGCTCCCGTGGCTATACAGGCTCTCAATAATGGCGTGCTCAAGTCTGTCTTGGGAGTCGATCATTCGCTGGAGGATGTCAGCGAACAATCCACCAGCGAGATAACCCGTAGGATGACCATGAGTAAGGCGTCCAGATCCAGATGCATACTCAAAGGCATTGCTGAAAAACGCACACGGTGCGACCCGCATCAGGGCTCCGCAGCCTTTGCTGTTGTTCTCAGCCACAAATCCGAATTGTTGGTTGGCTTTCAATGCGCTGACGCAAGTGTCGTCTGTGGCACGCCGAGACCATAATGCCTGCTCGTTGACTAACCAACCGTCTAGATCTACCTGTATGGCCGATTGATAATCCTGGGTCATCAGCCAGCGCAGTAATGCATGATGAATCATGCTGGGAACGTGACAGATGCCCCGAGAGCTGCCGCAAACGTAGGCGCGCAAAAGACCTTCGGCGGTGAAGAGCGTCATCTGGGTGTTGCCAGTTACGCTGCCGGTTGAGCCATATATTGGCGAGAAGTCGGTAATCCCGTGTGGGCCGAACATCGTCTGGATAGTGTGCCAGTCAAGACATTCGGTAGGAGCGCCCAATGCGTCCCCCACGGCACCGCCCAGCAAACAGCCTTTGATTCGATTCAGTCTGTTCATGTCTATGCCTCACGCGACTGGAATCAGTAGTTGCAACAGCAAAAGTTTCCTTTTGAGCTGTTCGACATGTGCCTTCTCTGCTCGGAGCGCCGAACGCAGCTCGCGATTCTCAGTCTCGTGAATCTCTGTCCAGCGTATTGCAGCCTTGCTGTCTTGGATCATGCAGCCGATGTCGAGCAGTTTCAGGTACTGGACCAGCATCATCAACGCGATCAGAAACATCGCCCCTAAGCTCGCTATCGAAATTGCATCTGAGGTAATCATGTCCACTTCCATCTGATGAGTTCGATTGAGCTCAAAGAAGGTGTGAGGATATGTAGTGTTTAACGACAGGTATAGAATGTAGACTTATACAGGTAAAGAATTCACGCACATGGAGCAGTCATGAAACGCCAACAGGACATCAAGCAAGTACGCTGGGATCTGGCACTGCGCTATCGCCTGATCGAGACCGTTGTCTGGTGGGAGGGCCGGCTGACCACGGGCCACCTGATCCAAAGCTTCGGTATTAGTCGTCAGCAGGCGTCGAAGGACATCAACACCTACATCAACGAACATGCGCCTAAAAACCTTACATATGACAAGCAACTGAAGGGATATGTACCGAGCAAATCCTTCAAGCCGCTTTTCATCGATGATAGTGCCAGCGCCTACTTGCACCTGCTTAATCAGACCCATTCGCGCGCGCCGCATGTCGAAGGCCTTGCGCTGGCCTACGCCCACACTCTGGTGCTGGAAGTTCCAGATCGAACAATTCGCCCGGAAGTACTTCGCCCGCTGCTCAAGGCATGTCGCGACAGCGAGGTGATAGAAATCGAGTACGTATCACTGGCAAACCCGATGCCAGAAACCCGGCTGATTGCACCCCACACGTTGATTTACACCGGCATGCGTTGGCACGTTCGGGCGTACTGCGAGAAGAACCGAGAGTACCGGGATTTTGTTCTGAGCCGTTTGCGCGGCCAGCCTGAGTACATCCGAAAAACCGAAGATCTTATTGGCGGCGACAGCGACTGGAATGCCGAAGTCGCCGTAATCATCGAGCCGGACTCAAGGCTCAAGATGGAACAGAGGTCAATTATCGAAGTTGATTTCGGGATGCAAGACGGCGTACTGACTATTCCCACTCGTCGCGCACTGGTCAAATATGTACTGCAGCGCTTCCAGATCGACCCAAAGAAACTGGACCCTAAAGCCGCTGCTCAGCAAATTGTGGTGAAAAATCTGGACGAGCTGAAGCCTTGGCTCTATGAGTGACTCGATAAGCAGCCTCAGTGCTGTAGTGACTACTTCGCAGTCAAAAACACCTCGCAGATTGAGCAATTGACATGGATGAAATATCTCCCACGCCACCCAGTCCTGTAGCTGATCTTCAACGTGAGGTCCAGCGCAAGCTCGGACGCTGCCTCCTACGCATACAGCAATACGAGAGACAGCTAAAAGCGGTGGTCTCCTTCAGCGCTCTGCGCGGACCCGCGGATCAGCTTCAGATGATCCAGGAGAAAAACATCGCCTGTGCACAAAGTAAAACGCTGGGCGCGCTGGTGGGGATGCTGACGGAAAACCATCTGGTGCCAGAAGGCAAAGACGAAGACGCGTCAGAGACAGAAAGCAGTCTCTATGGCGAGAGCTGGGTCAGTTATCGCCAGCAGCTTGGGATGCCGGCAGAGCAATATGAGTCGACGAAAGCAGCGCTTAAGGAACTGGTAGCTCTGCGCAATGGCTTGGTTCATCACTTTCTTGAGCGTTTCGACCTTTGGTCAGAGCCAAGCTGCCTGGCGGCGGATGGGTTTCTGGATCAAAGCTACGCGACCATCGATATCCACTATCTGAAGCTGCGTGATTGGGCGAAATCTCTGGACGAACTCCGCTTCACCATGGCTTCGTTTTTAGGCAGCCAGGCTTTCGAAGACATGTTCGATGGCATCAACGCTGATGGTTCCATCCAATGGCCTATCAGCGGAATTTGCAGCTGCTTGCGCAGCGCAGAGTCGGAGCTTGCCAGAGGCGGATGGACTCCTCTGGAAGCGGCGATTCGCTGGATTGGCCATCTTTACCCGAAAGAAACGCCGAAGCGTTACGGATGCTCCAGTTGGCGGCAGGTTCTGTATGAGTCACGGCAGTTCGAGGTGCGAAAGGTACTGGCTGAACATCAGCGCACGGCGATCTTGTATCGAAGTAAGGCAGGCTGATCGGCGCGCGTAGGCTTTCCCGCTGAGTTCTTCCTCATCGTTTGCTGCCGCTGAAATAATATTTAGGCCTGTGTTATCTGTGCGACTTTAAACAGCGCGTTGACTTAGGCTGCGTGGCTCTTGTCTGCCTCTCGCGCATTCGACATGCTTGGCGACTATCGACGGCGCGACGCCGTCTGCTCGTCCTGCGGGAGAAGTTGCTTGAAACGTCACATCGCTCCAGTCGATCTTGCCAAGGCTTATCGATTCCTCAATCACGGCCCGACCGTCCTGGTGTCTGCTGCGCACGAAGGCGGTGTCGACGTGATGGCCGCCGCCTGGGCCTGCGCCCTGGATTTCATGCCGCCCAAACTGACCGTGGTGCTGGATAAAGCCACCCAGACTCGGGCCCTCGTCGAGGGCAGCGGCACGTTCGTTATTCAGGTGCCTACCGTGGCGCAGTTGCAGTTGACCCATCAAGTGGGCACCGCCAGCCTGAACGATGACGCGCAAAAGCATGGCTCATGCAGGCGTGGAATGGGTTGATCTGGCCGGGCAGGATGTGCCTTGCGTGGCGGGATGTTCAGGCTGGCTGGTCTGCAAGCTGATACCTGAGCCGCACAATCAGCAGGCTTACGATCTGTTTATCGGTGAAGTGGTAGGCGCCTGGTCCGACACGCGTGTGTTCAGCGATGGGCATTGGCACTTCGAGCACGCGGATCCGGCCTTGCGCAGCCTGCGCTACATCGCCGGCGGGCATTTTTATGCGATTGGCGAAGTGCTCAGTGTCGAGCCGCGTGCCGAGAGTGACTGACGTTTGGGCGTGACATCAGTTGTCGCGCTTGTATGCCAGGGATGCTGCGGGCTATCGATGGGTCGCAAGCCGTGGCGCTGGAACAGTTCGCCATAGCCGTTGACCAGAAACTGGCCACTGCGGCGCAACCAGTCCTCGCGGCGCTCGGCGTACACCTGGGGCAGCAAATACCAGGGCAGGCCGGGCAGATCGTGATGGACCAGATGCAAATTCAGATTCAGGAACAGCCAGCGCCACGGCCAGCCCGCCTCGTTGATCACCGAACGTTGTTCCGGTGCCTGGGCGGGGCGATGTTCGTAGTAGGAACGCACCATGGATAACCCCAAGGCGAGCACGCTGGACAGCAGGTAACCGAGTATCGTCAGCTCGCCATGCAGCTTGACGAACGCCAGCACCGCGACCACGCACGCGCCATGGCTGAGCCACATCAGCCAGGCTTGCAGCACGCCGCGTCGCAACCTTGACGTTTCTTCGATGATCAAACCGCCCAGCGCCAGCGCCGGCCCCACGAGCAAACGCCCGTACAGGGTTTTATTCAGCCAGTGCAACGTGCGCCACAAGGTACCGCTGCGCTGCCAGGCCTGCGTGTCGAAATAACGGCTTTCCGGGTCGATCTGTGGCCGGGTCAATTCCTCGTCGCGGTGGTGCAGCAGATGGCTGTCGCGATACAGCGTATAGGGATACCAGATCGCCAGCGGCGCATAGCCCAACGCCTTATTCAGCCAGCGCCAGGGGGAAGGGTGGCCATGCAGTAACTCGTGCTGCAGCGACATCCAGAAGGTGATGACCGGAATCAACAGCAGCAGCGTCAGCGTCTGGCCTAATAGCGGCGCGTAATGAATCAGGCCGAACCACGTCGCGTAGGTGCCGAGCAACAGCAGCCAGGTGGGCCAGTCGCTGCGGGCAGTCCAGGAGGCTTGCAGCTCAAGGATGTGAGCGCGGTGTGCGGCGTCGAGGTAATTAGACATAGGGCAAGTGACCAGATTGTCGGCATTCGGGATGACGTGGCGGCCAGTGGTCTGGTAGACGCACCCTATCAAGCTTTGTTATGCATGAATAATCACTTATCCGCAGTTGTATATAGCTATTTCGACTTAATAAGTCTGGCTTGGCGAGTGGGTTGAACGGTGTCGTTAGCTAAACCGGACTGAACTCGAAGGAAAAGGCAGGGGTCTACCGTTTCCACTTATCGTTTGGGACAGCCCAGATGTCCGAACCATCGACCGGCAACTCCGGCCCGTTTTTTACGTCAGGGGGATCGAGCCTGTGACGCGTATTGTTTCGCTCGTGAACTGGCGTAAGGTTGGCCGCAGTGCTCACGCCAAGGCCGGCGATGTCACGCGATCTTATTGGAGAACACAGCACATGAACGTCGACGAAGAAACCGTACGTCAGTTGGCGACAATGATCTGGGAAACCGAGGGAAGACCCGAGGGCCATCACGAGCGCCACTGGCAGATGGCGACCAAGTTAGCCGAATCAGTGGCGATGACGCCTTCGCGCAGTGTCGACAGGGCCGCAGTCGAGGCGTTGCTGCCCGATCCGGATCAGTCAGAATCCGATCAGTCTGAAAAGCCGGGCCCCGAGCGAAGCTGAGGCCGCGACGGCAACGTTTGATCAGTGAACGGCAGTGGACGCGGTCACGGCAGGCATCATCGCGGCGGGTGCGAAAGCCTGTTCCATTTTGGCGATGCCCTTGACCCAGAAGCGCCGATGAGGCGTCTGGTCGGGGGCCAGCAGAGGCTGGGAAGACCATTGATGCTGGCGCTTGGACTCCTCGCGGTAGGCCTTCCATTCCATCGCATCAGCAGTCTCTTTCGCCGCTCGTTCATCGTCGAACCAGCCATGAATGTAGACTTCACCTTGGTCGCGACCGTGCTCAACCAGCAAAAAAATAGTGTTCATTGAATGCCTGTCTGTCATCAGAAGCTGCGCGGGCGATTCCTGCGCTCTATAACCTGTATCGGCAGGTGCGGACAGACTTTAGCGCGCGGGACCGGAAAACCGCAAAAAGGTTCACCGGCGTAGCGAATCTCTTTTGACAGGCAAGGCGGATGAGGAAGGGGACCTGTCGCAAGCATCCTGCAGCAGATGCTTGCGACTGACGCATCGCGGGCTAGAACGTTACGCTGGCCGAAAGCCGTGCCGTGCGCGGCTCACCGACATTGACTTGCAGCTCGCCGCTTCCGGTATTTGACGGGTAGTAGTGCTTGTCGAACAGGTTGTCGACGTTGAACTGCAAGCGTGTCTTGTAGCCCTGGGTAGGCAGGTCCCAACGCAGGAACGCGTCGGCGACGGTGTAGCTGTCCATCCAGAAACTGTTGTCGTTGTCACCCGGACGCTTGCCCACGTAACGCGCGCCGCTGCCGGCGTGCCACTGCCCCGTGGTTTCCGGGAAGGCGAGATGGTGAGTCAGGTACAGGCTGGCGGTGTGCATGGGGGCGTTATTAAGGCGATTACCTTCGTCGTCCGGATCGTCAAGAATCTCGGTGTGGGTGTAAGCGTAGGTGCCGATGACGTCCCAGCGCGGCGCGATTTTTCCGGTAACGTCCAGTTCCAGCCCACGGGATCCCACCTTGCCTGCCGCTTCAGCGACGCTCACGCCATTGATTGTCGAGGTGGTTACCACGTTTTTCTTGACGATGTCGAACAGTGCCAGGTTGATGTTCAGCGCTTGTGACGGGTTGTACTTGGCACCGATTTCATAGCTGCGACCTTCCTCTGGATCAAAGGTATTGCCGACGTCGTCCACGGTGTCGTTGGGGACGAAAGAGCGGCTGTAGTTGCCATACAGCGACAGCGCTTCAGTGGGCTGATAGACCAGTCCGGCGAACGGAATGAACGTGTCGCCGTTGTCGTCGCGGTTGAGCTGGTAAGACCTGCCCAGGCCCTGATCGCCGTATTGATCGTAATGCTGCTGGCGACCGCCAAGCACCAGAATCCACTGCTGGTTCAAGTGCCAGTTATCCTTGAAATACACCGACGTGGACGTCAGCTCGTTTCGCGTATTGCTCTGCGCCGCACTGACCACACTGGGTTCGGCCAGCCTGCCGTACTGCGGATCGTAGATGTTGATGTTCTGGGTGACCGTGTTGCGGTAGGTCTTGCCGCGATATTTGTCCGAAGCTTCGTTATCGATGCCCACGAGCAGGTCATGCCGTTGCCCGAACAGCTGCTGTTCGCCGATGAAGTCCAGGGCGCTGTAACGGCTTTCGTAGTCGTAATGGCCACCATTGGCCTGGCGAGTCAGCGTGCCATTGTTGAGTCTGGTCGGCTGGGCGATCGAGAGACTGTAGCGGTCGTTGTTCCAGCCGTAGGTCGCCCGGGTTTTCCAGGTGTCACTGAGCTGATATTCGAACCGCGCCGTGGCGGTCTCGCTGATGCCGACGGTTTTCGCCCAGCTCTCGTCCAGGCGCTTGCTGTAGCTGCCCGCTGCCGGACTGCCATTTCTGAACACCGTACCGCGGTCGAACGGGCTGGAATAGTCGTTGTATTCATAAGCCAGGGTCATGCTCGCGCGATCACCAACCCAGCTCAACGATGGGGCGACCAGCGTGTTTTCGTGGGTGCCATAGTTGCGCCAGTAATCTTCATTACCGCGCTCGGCCACCAACCGGTAGGCCAGCCCGGTATCCCCCAGCGGCCCCGTCGTATCCAGGCCGAAAGTCCCGCCGCCTTCGCTGAAGGCCGAGCCGGAGAGGGTGGTTTGCCGGGTGAACTGCGGCTGCTTGCTGATGACGTTGATCATGCCGCCCGGTTCCGCCGCGCCGTAGAGCAGCGCTGCCGGACCTTTGAGCACTTCGATGTGGTCAGTGGTGGCGCCGACGTTATGGCCCACGACCGAGCGAATGCCGTCGCGCAGAATCGACCCGTCGTCGTTTGAACCGAAGCCGCGCTTGATCACGGCATCCTTGCTATTGCCCAGGGTGTTGGTTTCCGATACGCCGCTGACGAACTTCATCGCGTCATTCAGCGATTTGATCTGATAGTCATCCAGTGTCTGTTGAGTCACTGAATTCACGGTCTGTGCTTCATCCTTGACCGGCACTTCGGATTTGCTCGCGGTGCTGGTGGTCGCCCGGGTGTACCCGGCGTTTTGCGATTCACCTGTGGCCTGAATGTCAGTGGCGCCCAATTCGGTGACCGAATCGTCCGCGTTGGATAGCGTGGGCAGCAGAACACAACCTAAGGCAAGCATGGCGCAGTGATAAGAACGCGGTCGGGTGAGCACTGAATTCATTCCGTAAAAGATGTAAATGAGAATGTTTATTATTGCTTTGTTGCCCAGGGTAAGCCAAGACATATCTGCCACGACCCGGACTGTATCCACTTGCATACATTGCCTGCGCAGGGCTCAAGAGGCCGCTTGAGTGAATATTCACATTGGCAACTTCGGAAACATTTAATTAAAGTCGCGCCTCATTGTTTCCATTTCAGGGACGGTCATGGATCGTATTGAATGCATGCGCACCTTCGTCACCACTGTTGGCGAAAACGGCTTCGCTGCTGCGGCTCGAGCGCTGGCGGTGCCCAGGTCCAAAGTCAGCAAACAGATTCAGGCGCTGGAAGAAGCCATTGGCGTCCAGTTGCTGCAACGCACCACGCGCAGCCTGCATCTGACTGAAGCCGGCGCGGAATACTACGAAGCGTGTCGTGAGGTGCTGGCTTCGGTGGATGAGGCGGAGCAGCGCGCCCGCACGGGGCTTGGTGAAATACGCGGCGTATTGCGGGTCAATGCGCCGATGTCCTTCGGCTTGCGTCGGCTCGGGCCATTGATCCCCAAGTTTTACGAACTGCACCCCAGAGTGGAGATGCAGCTGGTGTTCAGCGATCAGCAGGTTGATCCGGTCAAGGGTGGCTTCGATGTCACGATCCGAATTGCCAGCCTGGCCGA
>Ga0247730_1001806_pt1 | contig 11211 bp, 6 predicted proteins | sample UWRJL073202C2_FD_180959 | JGI IMG/M metagenome (GOLD analysis project Ga0247730, IMG submission 180959) | Plant litter microbial communities from Arlington Agricultural Research Station in Wisconsin, United States - UWRJ-L073-202C-2 | ecosystem: Environmental > Terrestrial > Plant litter >...
AATCCGGCAGCTTATAGGCAATGATGTAATCGCCCATCCGCGTGCCCAGCGAGCCGTGACCGCCGGCGACGATCAGCACGTATTGCTTGCCGTCCTTGCCGGTGTAGGTCATTGGCGTCGCTTGACCGCCTGCTGGCAGACGTCCGGCGAACAGCTCTTTGCCGTTTTTGACGTCGTAGGCGCGCAGGTACTGGTCCAGCGTACCGGCCAGGAAGCCGACGCCACCAGCAGTCACCATCGAACCGCCCATGCTCGGTACACCGACCGGCAGGCCGATAGGCACTGGGGTGTTGTCACGGCTGGTGCCGTTTTTGTGTTTCCAGACCACTTGGTTAGTCGTCAGGTCCACAGCGGCAACGTTACCCCACGATGGTGCCTGGCACGGCAGGCCCAGTTGCGACATCAGCGGATGCATGATCACCGCGTACGGCGCGCCGGTATTGGGCTGCACGCCACTGGTTTCGCTTTCGCGCTTGCTGCCGGCTTCGACCTGGGCGCGTGGCACCAGTTTGGAGACGAACGCCATGTAGTTCGGGCTGGTAAACATCAGCTGGCGAACGGGATCGACCGACACCGCGCCCCAGTTGAACACACCCACGTTACCCGGATAGATCAGGCTGCCCTGTTCTGACGGAGGGGTGTACTGACCTTCGTAACGCAGCTCTTTGAACTGGATGCGGCACAGCATCTGGTCGAACGGGCTGCCACCCCACATGTCCTTCTCGGTCAGTTCCGGAGGGAGCATGTTCAGCTCGGAACGAGCCTGAGTCGGCGAGGTGTGATCGCCCTTGGCGGCACCGCCTGGCACTGGTACTTCATGGATCGGTACGATCGGCGTGCCGTCGCGACGGTCCAGTACATACAGGCTGCCTTGCTTGGTCGGCTGAATCACGGCTGGCTTGACGCCATCCTTGGTCTTCAGGTTGATCAGCGTTGGCTGGCTTGGTACGTCCATGTCCCACAGGTCGTGGTGCGTGAACTGGTAGTTCCAGCGCACTTTGCCGGTGTTGACGTCCAGCGCGACCAGACCTGCGCTGTATTTCTCGGCACCAGGGGTACGGTCGCCGCCGTACTGGTCAGGCATCTGGTTGCCCAGAGGCAGGAACACCAGACCGAGCTTTTCATCGACGCTGGCCAGCGACCACATGTTCGGCGCGTTGCGCGAATAGAACTGATCAGCAGCAATCGGCGCGGTGGCGTCCGGGTTGTTCGGGTCCCAGTTCCACACCAGGCTACCGTCGTGCACGTCATAGGCGCGAATCACGCCGGACGGCTCGTTGGTCGATTCATTGTCGGTGACGTGGCCGCCGATGATGAGCAGGTTACGAGTGATCGCAGCAGGCGAGGTGGAGTAGTAACCGCCGGCCGTGAACGGGCCGATGTTGGCGCGCAGGTCGATGGCGCCTTTGTTGGCGAAGTCTTCGCAGACTTTACCGGTGTCAGCGTTCAACGCGATCAGGCGAGCATCGGCGGTCGGCAGGTACAGACGACGCGGGCAAGAAGTCGCGATTGCAGTGCCGGCAGCGGACAGTGCAGCGGCAGGAGCGCCAACGTCAGACTTGGCGTAGGCGGCTTCGTCGTAGTACGACACGCCACGGCAGGTCATGTGAGCCCAGCCGGTGAAGTTCTTGGCGCCTTCCTTGGAGATCTGTGGATCGTAAGACCAGATCGTCTTGCCAGTGTCAGGGTCCAGCGCCAGCACTTTGCTGTGCGGCGTACAGGCATAGATCATGCCGTTGACCTTGAGCGGGGTGTTTTCGTTGGTCAGCTCCACCGGGTCTTCAGCGCTCGGCAAATCGCCGGTGCGAATGCGCCAGGCTTCCTGCAGTTTGCCGACGTTCTCAGGGGTGATCTGCTTGAGCGGCGAATAACGATTGCCGTGCTCGGAGCGGCCATAGGCCTGCCAGTCGCCGTCGGGCATCGGTTGCGGATCGTACGCGACACCTGCGTCGTCACGGTCCAGGGTGCCCTTGATTTCACCAGGGTTGGTGAACTGGCTGGCCAGTGCAGTCAGACCGGCCAACACCACGGCAATGCTCAGTGCGGCAGTCGGCAGACCACCTGGCAAGCCACGTTGGATCGGGCGGCGGAACCATGGCAGCAGCATGACAACGCCAAGCACGAACCACAGTGCCAGTCGCGGCACCAATTGCCACCAATTCAAGCCCACTTCCCACAAGGCCCAGACGGTGCTTGCGAACAGCACCAGCGCGAACAGGCCGAACGCCGAACGGCGCCCCATGATCAGCAGCACGCCTGTGATGGCGAAACCGATACCGGCCAGCAGGTAATACAACGAACCGCCCAGTTGCAGCAGCTTTACCCCCCCGACCAACAAGGCCAGGCCCATGATCAGAATCACCAGGCCGAGCAGGCTCGGCAGCAGGCGATTCTTACCGAAAGCACCGTCAGTGCTCATAGTGTCGTACTCCGTAACATTAAGTTGATTGACGCTTTTTAGTTTTTGTCGCGCGAAACATGACCCTTTGAAGCCATGCTATTCACGCTAGTTCCTAAAACGACATACAGAAAGGCGAAATAAGCCCATCAGAATGAAGATTGAATTTTCAAGCCCGCCACCAAGGCGTCATCGACCTGATTCACGCCACCGGGATGCCGGATAAATTGCAGGTTCGGGCGCACGGTCAGCCAGTTGGTGACGTGCACCCCGTAATACAGCTCGGCGTTGTATTCAGTGTCCTGCAGCGGCATGAACGCAGGGTCGTTGTAGTCCGAGACGCCTGCGACCTGGTTTTGCAGATTGACGTTCTTGCGGTACGCCGGATTGACATGAATGCGGCTGATGCCGACACCGATGTCATCTTCAGGGCGTGCGTCGAACGGGCCTTTATAGGTCGCGCCCAGGGCAACGTAGTTGTCGATCATGTTGGTTTTCTTGTCGTGCAGCGTGCCGTTGAAAAACAGGCTCAGCCCTCGGCTGTTATCGCTGGCAACGCTGGTGACTTGCTGACGCAGGGTCAGCCACATGCCGTGCTTGCTGCTCGAGGCGCGGTAGTCGTCACCGGAGAGGGCGGCGTAACCGCCATTGCTGTCCTTGTACACGTCGGTGCTGTCTGCGGTGCTGTAGTAGTAACCAAGGCGGTATTCACCCGGCAGCCCGTTGACCTTCGGTGACCAGACCGCTTCCACCGGGATGACTGCGCCCTGGGTGCCGCTGCCGCTGAGTTTGAAGCCGTTGTCGTTTTCCAGGTTCGACGGGTTCTGCTCGAACGCGCCGACTTGCACGAACAGCTCCGGGTTGATCTGGTATTTGACCCGCGCCGCCCATTGGCTGACCGGCCAGTTGTACCAGATGCCGCCGCCCCAGTTGCCGACCTGCGAGCCGCACAAGGCCAGGTTCTGGAAGTCGCAGGGGAAGGTGTTGAAATCCTCGCCCTCGTTGAATCGACCGACCTTGATGCTCAGCGCCTGATCGAGAAATTTCTGCTGGTACCAAAGGTCGGTCAGGCGGGTGATGCTGCCTCGGCCCCAGACTTCCTGCGACGAGGAAATGGTGCCCACGCGCGGATCGCCCACGCGGTCATTGCTGATGTTGTCGCCGTTACGATTGGTCAGCGTCAACTGGAACTCTGCGTCTTGCCAGCCCAGAATCTTCTGCAGATCCAGATGCGCACCCAGTGCGTACTGATCGCTGTAGCGAAATGCCTTGTCATGGTCGTAGCCGCCATGCAGGTTCGAGCCCATTTCCATGACCGAATCGAGTTTGAAGTCATAACCCTGCTGCGACAGCTCGGTGCGCTTGCCGCCCCAGTCCCCGAGCATCCAGGGCGAGTCGCTGTCAAAGGGGTCAGCGGCGTGGGCGCAGGTCGCAAGCCCGAGCAACGCTACGCCGAGCGCGGACTGTGGACTGAAGGATCGAACGGTGCGAGACAACAGGAAATTGGACATGGGCGGCATATTCTTTTCGAGTTATTGACGAGCAAGCGAAAGCTGGCCTTGGCGTGCACAGGGCGCGGAATAAGCAGTTTTTTTAGCGAAGACGGATTAATCGATTCAGCGTTTAGGGCGGCAATGATAGGGCGCTAACGACTTTTTAAACAGCGAGATTTTGGACATGAATAATTGCGTCCGGCGTAATAGTCATAAATCCGCAGTCAGGATCAATCCGAACTTCCCGCAAACGACGACCTCGGCTAAGGTGCGCACCTCGCGAGAAACGTCCCCTTCATCGAGCGCAAAAGGCCTGGCATGACGACACCCAATAACAACCCGCTGCACGGCGTAACCCTGGAGCAGATCCTTAATGCGCTGGTGGAGCATTACGAGTGGTCGGGGCTGGCCGAGCGGATTGATATTCGCTGCTTCAAGAGTGATCCGAGCATCAAGTCGAGCCTGACGTTTCTGCGCAAAACCCCGTGGGCCCGCGAGAAAGTCGAGGGACTGTACGTGAAGCTGGCGCGCAGCAAGGGCTGGTAAATGCGCGCAGCTCCCCTGCAAAACCCTCGCGGACACAAAATTTACGCCGCCCTCTGCGCATTGCTGGGCTGGTTCGGGCTGGCGGTGCAGCTGTACTTGATTGTGTATGCCCGCTGGGAGACTCAGGCCAGCGTGATGGGCGGACTGGTCAAGTTTTTCAGCTTCTTCACCATCCTGACCAATATTCTGGTGGCCGTTGCTTTGACCTGCGCGGCCATTGAGCGCCATTCAGCAGCGCATCGTTTTTTCAGATCACCTATCGTTTGCGGCGGCATCACCGTCAGCATTGTGTTGGTGGGCATCGCCTATAACCTGCTGCTGCGACACCTGTGGCAACCCGAAGGCTGGCAGCGTGTGGCCGATGAAGTGCTGCATGACGTCATGCCCGTCGCTTTCTTGCTCTACTGGTGGCTGTACATACCCAAGGGTTCGCTTCGGCTGACGCATGTGCTGATGTGGATGGCGTACCCGGTCGTCTATTTTGCCTACGTGCTGCTGCGCGGGGATTTGATCGGCGATTACATATATCCCTTCATCGACGTCGGCACGATTGGATTCGCCCAGGCGTTCATCAATGCCCTGGGCGTATTGGCCGGGTTTGTGGCGATGGGGTTGGTGTTGTGGGGGGTGGATAAGCTCCGATCCAAACGACCATCGCAATCCCCGTAGGAGCTGCCGAAGGCTGCGATCGCGTTATATCTGACACGCCGCAATCGCAGCCTCGCGTTGCTCGGCAGCTCCTACAGAGCGCGCGTTTCAATTTGAAAATTCAGGCTTCTTCTGATTCATCCAGCCGCCAGTACCCAGCCGCTTTCACCGCCGCTTCGTCCAGCTTGAAATCATCCAGCAGCACACGCCGTACCTTGCGCGACAACGCCGATTCAGTCGCCACCCAGGCGTACAAATCCCCCGACGGCGGCGTCAAGCCTGCCACGACCTGCAACAGCTCCTGCTCGCCGCGCACGACCCAGATCACCTCGACCTGCGCCTTGCTTTGCAGAACCTGGCGTTCGGCATCTTCCTGGATTTGCACCACGACCAACGCGCGGCGGCCGGCGGGCAGTTCTTCCAGGCGGCGGGCGATGGCCGGCAGGGCGGTTTCATCGCCGATCAGCAGGTAGCTGTCGAACATGTCCGGCACGATCATCGAACCCCTTGGCCCGGCGATATACAGCGATTGCCCAGGCTCGACCTGCTCGGCCCAGGTGGCTGCCGGGCCGTCGCCATGCAGCACGAAATCGATGTCCAGTTCACCCGACACCGGGTCGTAGCGCCGGGGCGTGTAATCGCGCATGACCGGGCGTGGCCCTTCGCTGTTGCCGCCCGGAGTGAAGCTTTCCAGCGCCGCCTGTTCTTCAGGTGTCGTGGCGAACAGCAGTTTGACGTGATCGTCCGTGCCCAAACTGATGAAACCGGTCAGTTCCGGACCATGAAGCGTGACGCGACGCATGCGCGGGGTCAGGTCGGTGACGCGCAGCACCACCAGTTTTCGGCGTTTGATTTCGTGGCTCACGCGGTGGATAGATTGCTGTGAATTCATTCGGACGGCTCCGATGCAGGGGTAGGGTGAGTGTTGCCATCAACAATGGCGCGAGCTGTGTCATTGAGCAGGTCGCGAACCCGGGTAATCTCTTCCGGGTTCCAGCGGCCATGGTGCAATTGCAGTGCGTGACGCAGGTTGTGGACGGCTTCATGGATTTCCGGTGGACGATCATGGCCGCGCAGCGAGCGTTTGCTGACGTCGATGCGCATCTTCACGCCGTCCAGCGCGACCGCCTGTTCTGCGAGGGATTGCTGTCCGGTTGGGGTGACGGTGTAGCGTTTTTTGCCACCTTCGGCGTCGCCCAGGATCAGTTCGCTTTCTTCCAGAAAGGTCAGCGTCGGGTAGATCACGCCGGGGCTTGGGCTGTAGGCGCCGTCGAACATGCTTTCGATCTGGCGGATCAGGTCATAGCCGTGGCAGGGCTGGTCAGCGATCAAGGCCAGCAACAGCAGTTTCAGGTCGCCCGGTGCGAATACACGCGGTCCCCGGCCTCCACGTTCGCGGCCGGGACGTTTCTCGAAGCCGTCACGTCCTTCGCCGTGCTCACCGAAGTGAGGGCGATGGTGAGGAGGGTGATCATGCGGCGGTTTATGTGGGTGGTCTCCCATTTCTTTCATCTCCTGTTACAAGTTAGATATACCTTAAGATATATCTTAATGTGTACGCAAGAGGCGTTAAGACGAACGGTTCTCATCTGTGACTGGCTGGGTTGGCTGGGCTTGCATGCTTGTGCAGGCGCCGACGAGCAACGCGAGGCTGCCAAGCGGTGTGTCAGATAGATCGCATCGCAGCCTCGCGGTGCTAGACAGCTCCTACAGGGACTGCGGCGGCTGGGAGTTATCAACGACCGTTTGGCCTGGCGCTGCGCACTGTGTATGGAGCCCCGGCGCCAGGTACGGGTTGAGGATCGGCGCCATGCCTTTGAGCACTTGCACCGGCAGCGCCGAGGTGAAGCGGAAGCCTTCAGCCGCGCGCCCCGGCACGAAGGCGGTCAGCGTGCCGAAATGGTTATCGCCGATGTAAAACACAAACGTGGCGGTCCGGTTGATCGCCCGAGACGCCAGGATCCGTCCGCCGGCACCGATGCTTTCGATGCGGTTATCGCCGGTCCCGGTTTTGCCGCCCATGGCCAGCACGCTGCCGTCTTCGAGCTTGAAACTGCCGGACACCCGCCGCGCCGTGCCCGCATCCACCACCCGTGACAGCGCATCACGCATCGCCGCCGCCACTTCGGATGGCAGCACGCGTTTGCCCAGGTCAGGGTTGTTCGCCAGTTGCGTGTCATAGGGCGTATCGGCGGCGAAATGCAGGCTGTCGATGCGCAAGGTCGGCAGACGAATGCCATCGTTCTGGATGATTCCGATCAGCTCAGCAAGTGCCGCAGGGCGGTCGCCCGAACTGCCGATGGCGGTGGCCAGTGATGGCACCAGATGATCGAACGGATAGCCCAGCCGCTGCCAGCGCTGGTGAATATCCAGAAACGCCTCGATCTCCAGCATGGTGCGAATCCGGCTGTCGCGGGCGCTTTTATGCCGGCTTTTGAACAGCCAGCTGTAGACTTCCTGACGCTCGAAACGACTGGCGGCCACGGCGTCTTTGAACTGCGCATCCGGATGCTGCATCAGGTAGCCCACCAGCCACAGATCCAGCGGATGGACCCTGGCGATATAGCCTTGATCGGGGAGGTCGTAGGCGCCCGGGCCGTAACTCTGATACATGTCGGCCAGGCGTTTTTCGCTCACCGCCGGCTTGGTTTTGTCCTGAACCATGCGCGCCCGCACGAAGCTGTTGAACGCGGCCACACTGGCATTGGGCAACAGGTAGCGATGCACCGCCGCCAGCCGACTGGCCGCCGGATGTACGCCGTCCAGGAAGGTGTCGAGCCGCTCCTGGGTGTTCTTGTCCTTGTAGCGTTTCCAGAAGCGCAGCAAAAACACGGTGCCCTCGCGATCAGCGAAATTGGCCAGATATTCCTGCCGCCGTGGATCGCTGTCGTCCTTCATCAGTTCGGCGCTGTTGCTTGGGCCCTGATAGGTGCTGTAACGCACCAGATCACGCATCAGCCGAATGAACGGCAGATTGATCGACTCCTGCAACGCCTCGCGCAGCGTCGGTATGCGGCCGTTGTCCTCGTTACGAAAGTTGTTGAAATGGTGCATGCCGCCGCCGGTGAAAAAGCTTTCACCGGGGCTTGCCGAGTACTTGCGATCCAGTGCGGCGGACAGCATTTTCGACAGGTCGCGATCGCTGTTCTGCATCAGGTAATCGACGGCCCAGCGCGTCAGCCGGTCAGGGTCCTCCACCGGTATTTTTTTAAGCTCGGCGTTCTTCAGGGCGCCGTAGCGATCATGCAGTTCGGCGATGATCTGCAGGTAGGTCGTGAGCACGCGCATCTTGGCGGTCGAGCCCAGTTCCAGCTTGCTGCCCTCGTTGATATCAAACGGCTGATCGGTGCTGTCGGTCTGCACCCTCACCCTTGAGCCATCGGGACCGCGCTCGAACAACGTGAAGCTGTACCGCACCTGCTGGGTGCTGGCCGGCGTCAGCAGGTGATCACCCAACAGGCCGATCTGGTTGGCGAACTCGGGTTTGGCCAGATCGCGCAGGTACTGACCGACCTTGGCCTGCAAGTCGTTCTGCAACGTGCTGGTGGCGGACAGGTCCAGGCGATCCAGATCGTAAAGCGGCCGGTTCAACAGGTTGGAAAGCCGGGTGCGGGCGACGCTGATGCCCTTGTTGGTTTCAATCGGCTGAATCGTCGGCTGCTGCACCCAATCGCGATAGGTCACGGTGGCAGACAGCGCGGCATCTGCCAGCACGGGCGAAATCACTTTGTTTTGTGCGAGCAGGCGAATATGGCTGTCAGTCAGATCCGCAAGTTCGGCGCGACCTTTAGCCAGGAAATGCGAAGGCCGCCGCTGCGCGATCACCAGCGACAGCACTTCACGCAGCGCCAGGCCTTGCTCGGCCAGGGTTTTGGAGTCTGTGGCAGGGGTCGCCAGTAATTGATTGGTGCGTTCGAAGTCTGCGCCGTACCAGACCCGCAACCCTTCGGCCATGCCATGCACTTCGCCATGACCGGGCACCGCCGACAACGGCACGCTGTTGAGGTAATCGCGCACCACGTGTTGCCGGGCCTCGAGTGTTTCGGGGCCGGTCTGATAGGCCCGCACGCTGGCGGAAATCATCTGGCGCAGCTTCTCACTGCCCGATTGCGTCAGGCCATCGGGCGAATGCCGGTACTTTTCCAGCTGCGTGGCCAGCGTACTGCCCCCCGCCGACTGTCCGGGCAGGCCGACCATTTTTGCCACCTGGGTAATCGCCGCCTTGAGAAAGCGCGGCCAGTCCACTGCAGGGTTGGCCATGGGCTGATTGTTGGCGAGCAGATCGCGGTTCTCGATGAACAGCAGACTGTTCACCAACACCGGTGGGATTGAAGCGAAAGTCGAGTAAAGCTGCTGCGGGTAAGTAAACCGATAAAGCGGCGCGCCGCGACAGTCGGTGATGGTCAGGCCTGACTGGATTTTCTCTTGATACGGCACGAAAAAGCCGCGTTTGGTGTAGGCCAACAGGTCAGGGGAGAAGTGGGCCTGTTCCGTGATCAGGTAATCACGCTTGAGCAATCTGGGCAGGAATTGGTCCAGCGACGAGTAGCCCAAACGCTTGTCGAACGGGCCGTCGCCCGGATACGCAATCGCATCGCTTGGCCCCGGCTGCAGCGAATAGCTCAGCGCCTTGGCAAAACGGCTGAACTCGCGCGCCTGCAGTTTTGAACTGCGGATCTCCGAGACAATGGCAAATCCCAGGATCAACAACGCGATCAGCACCAACAACCAGAACACACGCCAGACATAGTGTCTGCGGCGCGGGCTTTTTGGCATCGGAACATCGCTCTGACTGTCAGCTACTACCGCAGTCGTCTTCTCATCTGAATGCCACAAAGCGCCCATATCGATTGGCCCGGTTAAACCTGTTAATCGCACCTCCCTCAAGCGTAGCCGGTGCTTGAGAGGGGTGAGATTTTTGTAACAGGCCCGTCAGGTATTTCCGATGTGTTGCAGATCGCGCACTTTGTCTAAACGCAAAAACGGACCGTGGGAAAAAGCTTGCTCGCGAGTCGATATTTGGCACCTTGGTAAAGCGGCAGACGTTCGGGCCTCATCGCGAGCAAGCTCCCTCCCACAGTGAAGTATTCCCAGTTCTCAAACCCGCACTCCCTGCGCAGGTTTGCCCAGCCGTTTGTTCAGCTCCAGGAAGTTCGACATCAGCAGCATCAACCCCAAGCCGAGCAGGCCAGTGATGACGCGCATTTGCCAGATGTCACCTGCCAGCGCGTTGGCCATGTCGGCCAGAGGGGCGAGCAGGACGCCCAGGCAGAAGACTTCCAGCGAGTAGCGGCCCATGCGGCAGGTTTGCTGCGCCGGCCAGTTGTCGAGCCAGCCGTGGGAGGTGGGGAGCAGCTTGGCGACGACGTACACCAGAGCGATGAAGTGCATCAGCCGCAGCGGCGATAGGTCGGTTTTGCTGATGGGGTAGATCAATTCGCTCACGGCTTTGGGCATCAAGGCATCGTGGATGTCAGGGAATTTCCACAGAAAAGTGATCACGCCGGTTACCAGCAAATAAACCGCAGCGATCACGAATGTAGGCTGCAACCATAGCGGGCCTGATGCCGGGCGAACGACAGGTTCGCGCTGCGAGTACATCGCACAGGCGCCGCCGAGCACGAAAATCAATTGCCAGGCCACTGGGTTGAAATACCACACGCCGCCACCTTCGTAGGCGGACAGGTTCCAGCCCAGCAGCGGCACCATCATGTACAGCGAGACCGACAGGCCAACCGCTATTTCAGCCTTGCGCAGCATGATCGGCAAGATCAGCGGCAATGCCAGCATCAGCAGAATATAAAGCGGCAGCGGGTCGGTGAGGTTGGGTTTAAAGCGCAGCAAAAGCTCATCGGCCAGCGCTTGCTGAGGGTTGCCGACGAAATACTCCAGGCCCATTTCCCGAACCATGTCACGGGTTTCGACGTGGTTGTTGGCGACGAAAACAATGCCCATCAGTAATGTCAGCAGGAAGATATGGACGACGTATAGCACCCAGGTTCGGCGCAGGATGCGCACGCACGCCACGACGAAACCATCGCGTTGTGCGATGCGGCCATAGGCCAGGATGGCGGCGTATCCGGCCAGAAACACGAACACCTCGGCGGCGTCGCTGAAACCGAAGTT
>Ga0247730_1001808_pt1 | contig 11211 bp, 9 predicted proteins | sample UWRJL073202C2_FD_180959 | JGI IMG/M metagenome (GOLD analysis project Ga0247730, IMG submission 180959) | Plant litter microbial communities from Arlington Agricultural Research Station in Wisconsin, United States - UWRJ-L073-202C-2 | ecosystem: Environmental > Terrestrial > Plant litter >...
TCACCGAGAGAAAACCGCCCTCGCTCTGGATCAGCAGGTCGTAGGCCTTCTTTTTCTCGTAGGGCCCGCCTTCGCCGTAACCGGAGATATCGCAAACGATCAGGCGCGGAAAGCGCGCATGCAACGCCTCGAACGACAGGCCCATGCGGGCCGCGGCACCCGGCGCCAGGTTCTGCACCAGCACATCGGCGTCCGCCAGCAGGGTGTCGAGAATATCGCCCGCCGCGTCTTGCTTGAGGTCAAGCGTGAGGCTTTCCTTGGAGCGGTTGGTCCACACGAAATGCGAAGCAAGGCCGCGCACGCGCTCGTCGTAGCCACGGGCAAAGTCGCCGGCACCCGGACGCTCGACCTTGATCACACGGGCGCCCAGGTCCGCCAACTGACGGGTGCAGAATGGCGCGGCAATCGCGTGTTCCAGGCTGACAACGGTGATGCCGTCCAACGGTCGTTGATGAGTCATGACAGTTCCTCAAAGCCAGCCGGCCATGGACGCGGCGTTGCGCAAGTCCCAGACCTTTTCGATCAATCCTTCGGCCTGGGCCGAGGTGCGTGCGCCGCTGAACCGGGTGAGACGCTGGAATTTATCCGCCAATTCTTCGCGGCTCAGGGTGTTGCCCGGATCGCCCTTGGGCTCGTCGATGGCGCCGTGCAGCGTGCGGCCATCGAGGGTGGTGACGGTGACGCGGCCGAGCCAGCGTTGTGGGTAGGCGCGGTCGACGTCGGGGTCGAGGGTCATGCTGACCTTGTCGCGAAAGCGCGAGACGGCCGGGTCGGTCAGTGCCTGCTCATGAAATTCCGTGAGTCCGGCCTTGCCATGCACAGCGATCAGGCCAAGCACCGTGCCCATGGAAAACTTGGCCTGGTGCACACTGGTCGGCACGGTCACCCGCCCCAGCACATCGATGGCGCCCTGGTGCACGCGCGTTTCCACCTGGGCGATGTCGGCAGCGGCAAGGCCTTCGCGCTGCATCAGATCCAACAACGCATCGGCGGCAGGATGGGTGTGGCGGCACGAAGCGTGGAACTTGAATGAGGTTTCCAGCAGCGCCCAGCGGCTGCCGAGGTCGGCAGACAACCGGCTCGGCTCGGCATCACTGGACATGCCTGCCGCCAAGCCCTGGTCGCCTTCAAGGATATTGCGCGCGCCGGTCAGCCCATCCGCCGTCATGTAAGCGGCGAGCAAACCATCTGCTGCGGCCTTGGCCGTGTGCAGTTGCTTGGAGTCGGCGGCGTCGCGCAAGAACTCCCACAGCCCGGCGGCCTGGGTGCCGGCGCTGCCGAGCAGGTTGATGAACTGCTCTTCGTTGAAATCCAGCAACTTGCCCACGGCAACCGCCGCCGCCAACGTGCCAACGGTCGCGGTGGTGTGAAAGATGCGGTAGTGGGAGCGGCCCATGAATTCGCCGATACGGATACCGGCCTCATAGCCGGCCACCGAAGCCAGCAGCAAATCGCGACCGGATCTGCCGAGGTCCTGAGCCGCCGCCAGCGCCGCTGGAAACACCACGGTCGCCGGGTGCAATACGGAGCTGTTGTGCAGGTCATCCTGCTCCACCAAGTGGGACGAAGCGCCGTTGACCAGCGCGGCAAAATACGCGCTGGTGCTGGCGCCATTGACGATCACCTGCGCTGGGCCGCTGCTCGGGCCCATCTTCTGTGCATAGCGTTCGAACAATGGAATCGGGTGCGCGCCTTGGCTCGCCAGCGCCGACGCCAGCCAATCCAGATACAGGTCTTCGGTGCGCGCCAGCACCTCTTCAGGCAGTTGCGTGTCGTTCAACTCGGCAAGGAACCGACACAAGGCTTGGGTATGGCTCATGGTCGCGCCCTCAGAAGCTGCGTGGCAGTTCGAGCAAATGCTCGGCCACGTAGGACAGGATCAGGTTGGTGGAGATCGGCGCCACTTGGTACAGGCGCGTCTCGCGGAATTTGCGCTCCACGTCATATTCACAGGCAAACCCGAAGCCGCCGTGGGTTTGCAGGCAGGCATTGGCCGCCTCCCAGGACGCCTTGGCGGCCAGGTATTTGGCCATGTTCGCGCTCGCGCCGGCATTCTTGCCGCTGTCGTATTCCTCGCAGGCGCGCCAGCGCATCAGGTCCGCCGCCTCGATCTCGATATGCGCTTCGGCAATCGGGAACTGCACGCCCTGGTTCTGCCCGATGGGCCGGCCAAACACCACGCGGTCGCGGGCATAGGCGCTGGCCTTTTCAATGAACCAGCGACCGTCGCCGATGCATTCAGCGGCGATCAGCGTGCGTTCGGCGTTGAGGCCATCGAGGATATATTTGAAGCCCTTGCCTTCCTCGCCGATCAGGCTGTCCAACGGCAACTCCAGATTGTCGAAGAACAGCTCGTTGGTCTCGTGGTTGACCATGTTGGCGATGGGCTGCACGGAGAGGCCGTTGCCGATGGCTTCGCGCAGGTCCACCAGGAAAATCGACATGCCTTCGGACTTTTTCTTCACCTCGGCCAGTGGCGTGGTGCGCGCCAGCAGGATCATCAGGTCGGAATGCTGCACCCGCGAGATCCAGACTTTCTGGCCGTTGATCACGTATTTGTCGCCACGTTTGATCGCGGTGGTCTTGATCTTGGTGGTGTCGGTGCCGGTGGTGGGCTCGGTCACGCCCATGGACTGCAGGCGCAATTCGCCGCTGGCGAGCTTGGGCAGGTAGAAGCTTTTCTGCGCTTCGCTGCCATGGCGCAGCAAAGTGAACATGTTGTACATCTGGCCATGCACGGTGCCGGAGTTGCCACCGCAACGGTTCACTTCTTCGAGGATCACCGAGGCCTCGGCCAGGCCCAGGCCGGAGCCGCCGTACGCTTCGGGGATCATCGCCGACAGCCAGCCGGCGTCAGTCAGCGCCTTGACGAAGGCTTCGGGAAAGCCTTTCTCTTCATCGATCTTGCGCCAGTAGGCTGCATCGAATTCTGCGCACAAGGCGCGCACGCCTTCGCGGATGGCATTGAGTTCTTCATTGTCATTGGGGTTCATGTAACGGCTCTCCGCCTGTTGTTCTTGGATTATTCGAAATGCACGTGGGCTTGCTGCGCCAGGCCATCGGCGTTGCCGGCCCACAGCTGTGCCACACCGGCTTCGGTCACGCGGCCGCCCACTTCAAAGGGTTGCGGCGCAATCAACGGGCGCACGCCGCGGTAGGCGAAACGGCGCAAGGTGGCGTCGGGGTGGGCACGGCAAAATGCGCGCAGGCTCAGAGTGGCGATCAGCGGGCCGTGCACCACCAGGCCTGAATAGCCTTCGGTGCCGGTCACATAGGGGTAGTCGTAGTGAATGCGGTGACCGTTGAACGTCACGGCGCTGTAGCGAAACAGCAGGGTTGACGTGGGTTCGACCGTTTCTCGCCATTCGCCCGGCTCCAGCGCCTCACCACTGCCTGGCTTGGGCGGTGTGGGTTCGCGGTAGACGATGTCCTGTTCTTCACGGATCGCCAGGCGGCCCTCCTGGGAGTAGTCGTGGCGCACGGTGACGAACAGCAGCGAGCCGGTACGCCCGGTCTTTTCTTCCACTTGGGTGATGGTCGACACGCGGGTTGCCGCCTCACCGGCACGCAGCGCATGAATGAACTCAATACGCCCGCCGGCCCACATGCGATTGCGGTTGTCGGCCGGCGGCAGGAAGCCGCCACGGGCCGGGTGACCGTCGGTGCCCAGGGCGGCTTCCGGCAGCGGGTCCTGGAAGAAACACCACTGCCACAGCGGCGGTATAGCCGCGCCATCCGCGGGCACTGCCTCGCCGAAGGTGGCGGCGATGCGTTTGAGCAGGTTATGGCTGAGGTGGTCGTGGGCGGTCTCGCTTCGGCCGATCCAATCGGTGGCGCTCATCGGGTGCAGGTCCTCGGGCAGTGAGTGTCTGCCCCGGATCATGCAAGCGCGTGCCCGTTCTGAGAATTTGCATTTCAATAAACCAGCGTTCGGTTATGCTGAACGCCGTCCTCTATTACAACCCTATTCCCTGGAGCTGGGTTGCCCGCGATAGCGGTGTGTCAAGATGACCGCCATCGCCGGCAAGCCGGCTCCCACAGGTCTTAAGAACGTCTGGGAGTCTTGCATGCATTTCGATCTGGCCGACCTGCGCCTGTTTATCCATATCGCCGAATCCCCCAGCCTGACCCAAGGCGCCAAGCGCGCGTTCCTCTCGCCGGCCGCCGCCAGTGCGCGAATCAAGGCCCTCGAAGGCCAGCTCGACACGCGCCTGCTGTACCGCGACAGCCGTGGCGTGGAAATCACCCCGGCCGGCGAGCGCTTGCTGCACCATGCGCGGCTGATCATGCGCCAGGTCGACTACCTCAAGAGCGAATTCACCCAGTACGGCGTGGACTCGGCCGGGCACATCCGCATCTTCGCCAACACCACGGCGGTCACCGAATTCTTGCCCGAAGTGCTGGCGGGGTTCCTGTCGCAACGGCCCGGCGTGACCGTCGACCTGCAGGAACGCCTGTCCCGCGACATCGTACGCGGCGTGCTCGATGGCACCAGCGACATGGGCATTATTGCCGGGCCTGTGGAAGCGGCGGGTTTGCAGGTGCTGCATTTCAGCACGGATGAATTGGTGTTGATGGTGCCGGTCGGCCACCCGCTGGCGGAGCAAGCCTCGGTGACCCTGGAACAGACCCTCGCCTACCAGCATATCGGCCTGCATGAAGGCAGCACCTTGCTGAGCTTCTTGCGCGAACACGTCGAGCGGCTGGGCAAGCATTTGTCGCTGCGTATCCAGGTCTCGAGCTTCGAGGCGATCTGCCGGATGGTCGAGGCCGGCGTGGGCATTGGCATCATTCCGGAGTCCGCCGCTGTGCGCCACAGCCGCACCATGCAATTGGTCGCGGTCAAGCTCGACGAGCCCTGGGCGATTCGCGAACGCAGCATCCTGGTGCGGGAGCTGGAGGCGTTGCCCGGCACCATTCGGGCGTTGATCGCCACGTTGATGCCGCAAAGCGCCTAAGCTGATCAGTCACCTTACCAAAGGAGTCAGCCCATGCAGCTTGAAGGTTCCTGCCATTGCGGCGCCGTGACGTTCAGCCTCGACAGCGCCCACCCCTACCCGTACCAGCGTTGCTACTGCTCGATCTGTCGCAAAACCCAGGGCGGTGGCGGTTATGCGATCAACCTCGCCGGCGATACCCAAAGCCTGAAGGTGCGCGGGCGCAAACTCATTTCGATCTACCACGCCAGGCTCAAGCCCGAAGGCGCCAGCCGTGCCCATGCAAGCACTGCCGAACGGCACTTCTGTTCGCAATGCGGCAGCGCCTTGTGGTTGTTCAGCCCGGAGTGGCCGGAGTTGATCCACCCGTTTGCCTCGGCCATCGACACGCCGTTGCCGGTGCCGCCGGAGCATACGCACCTGATGCTGGGGTCGAAAGCGCCATGGGTGGAGGTCACGGTGCGCAAGGGTGACCTGCAGTTCGAGGAGTACCCTGAAGAGTCGATCGCCCAATGGCATGAACGTAACGGCCTGAGCCGTTAACAGTCTTTGACAGTTTCTCGACAAAGCTGCCAAAGACCGGCGGGCATTGCGCCCCTAGCATTCGAGCATCCAAACCACCTGCCGGGTGCTCTTCATGCTTCGCACATTGCGCGGTATTCCGTTGCTCGGTTGCCTGTTGGGCAGCCTTGGCTGCCACGGGCAACCCCCCGCCCCGCCGCCGATCCCCAAGGGCGACTACAGCGCGATCATCCGCTACCTGCAAACCCGGATTCCCCGCGACATGGCCCAGGCCAATGTGCCCGGCTTGTCGATTGCCCTGGTCAACGGCCAGGAGTTGATCTGGGCCCGTGGGTTCGGCATGGCCGACAAAGCCCTGGGCCTGCCGGTAACGCCGAACACCGCCTTCCGTGCCGGTGCGATCTCCAAGCTGCTCACCGCCAGCGCTGCCCTGCAACTGGTTGAACAGCAGCGGCTGGCACTGGATGCCCCGATCCAGCAGACTTTGCGCGAGTTCTATGTGCGCTCGCGCTTCCACACCGACCAGCAGGCCGCTGACCGTGACATCACCTTGCGGCGCCTGCTCAGCCATCAATCCGGCTTGCCCAGTGAACACCTGCGCGACCTGCGCAACAGCTTCGCCATGGGGCAGATGCCCATGCGCGTGTCCGGCGTTTGGCTGAGCACACCGCCTGGCACGCAGGTGGCGTATTCCAACCTGGGTTATGCGCTGGTGGGCGCAGCCATCGAGCGCAGCAGTGGCAAGGACTTTGAAACCCAGCTGCAACACAGTTTGCTCAAGCCACTGGAGATGCACCACACGAGTTTTGTCGGCACCGCCGCGCAAGTAGGCTATCGCGCCCAGGGCTATCAGGAGGGCATCGCCAGCACCGATGCACAGGTGCGCGACCTGGCCGCCGGTGGCGCGTGGGCCAGCCCCAAGGACCTCAGCCATTACGTGCAGATGCTGTTCGGCGAAGGCCTGTACAAGGGCGATCGGGTGATGGCCCGTCGTTCCATCGATGAAATGTTCACCCAGCAGAACACCGGCAACGCCCTCGACTTCGATTGCCAGATCGGCCTGGCGTGGTTCCTGGCGCCGTGCGGTGACGAGCCGATCGGCCCTGGGATTCGCACCTACCAGCACAGCGGCGGCGGCGATGACTTTGCCGCGCAACTGACCCTGCTGCCCGACCAGCAACTGGCGGTGATCATCATGGCCAACGACAGCAATGCCGAAGACCTGGTCGCCACACTGGCCACCGACACCCTGCGCCTGATGCTCCAGGCCCACACCGGCGAGCCCGTGTGCAGCGACGACTGCCAGGCGCCCCGCCATGGGCTCAAGTTGCGCCAGGTGCCGGCCGCCATCGACCGTCAGCGCCTGGCCGGGTTCTACGCGACTGCCTGGGGCGTGTTCCGCATTCGCGATGACGCCAATCGGCTGCACGGCGAACTCGCCGGCTATGACTTCGAGCTGCTGCGTGACGATCACGGCTGGCTGCGTGCGCAAAAAAAGGTCCTGGGATTCTGGCTCAAGGACCTCGGTGAGCTCGGCCGCATACAACTCGACGTGATCACCGTGCAAGGCCGGCAGATGCTCACCGCGCGCAGCCACGGGCAGCGCATCGCCATCGGTGAACGCATCCAGCCACCGCCGCTGCCCATGGCCTGGGCCGACACTGTCGGCACTTACCAAGTGCTCAACACCCATGAACCCGACGCGCCGTTGAGCGGCATCAGCGTGCGCCTGGAAGACGGCTTCCTGGTGATCCGCGGCCAACTGCATGACGAACCGCTGACCGACTACATCCTGTTGCCCGTGGACAACGCCCACGCCGTACTCGCCGGCAACGGCTATGGCCTGGGCGACACCGTCAGCCGCCAAGTCAACGGCCTGAGCGCCTCGGGCTACTCCTTCAAACGCACCCATCCACCCCTGAGTTTCTAACCCCCATGAAAACCCTGATGCCCTCCAAACACCTCTGCCTGTCCATCACCTCACTGTGCTTGCTCGCAGGCGCCAACCCAGTGCTGGCCGAGGACTGGACCTACACCCTCAAGGCCGGCGTGGCCAACCTGCCACGCTACAGCGGCAGCGACGAACGCATGACCGCGCCCATGGTCGGCGGAGCCGTCGTCAGCCCCTGGGGAATCTTCCTCGACACCGACAAAGGCCTGGGCTGGGGCTACGAAGGCAATGCCTTGAGCTTCAGCGCCTACGTCGGCGCCAGCGCCTCACGCAAGGACAAGAACGAGTCAATGCACGCCGGCTCCAAGCGCCTCAAGGGCATGGGCGAAATCAAGTCACGCCCGCAAGTGGGCGTGAGTGCCAGCTACAACCTCGGCAGCGCAATTGTCGGCGCCACCCTGGAACATGCACTCAAGGAAGATGACCACAAAGACAGTGGCAAGGCGTTCACCCATTTGGAACTGAGCCTGGGCACGAACCTTTACGAAGGCCGCTACGGCTCCGTGGATGCCAGCCTCAGCAGCCATTTTGGCGACCGCGACTACCTGCAGACCTGGTACGGCGTCACCACCGGCCAAGCCGCCCGCAGCCGCTTCAAAGCCTACAAGGCTGGCGCCGGCAACATCAGCAACGGCCTGAACCTGTCGTGGAGCCTGCCCATCAGCGAACACACCCAGTTCTCGACCTTGCTGGACGTACAATACCTGGCGGACGAAGCCGGCAAGAGCCCCATTGTGGAGCGACGGTTGCAGACCTCAGTGATGGGCGTTTTGGAATACACCTTCTGACCGGGTAACCCAATCAAACACTGTAGGTGCTGGCTTGCCAGCACCTACAAAACCGCGTACCCACCGGTACCCACGATGCGAAGCGAGCCGCTTTTGATCGTGATCTTGATCTGGCTTTTGATCTCGCTTTTGACCTTAGGCGCCCCATCAAACACGCTGGCCGGAATTCGACAGGGATTTGGGGGGTAAACCGGCAGGGATGCCGGTTTAGCCGCCCCGCGCCATGGATGGCGCGTGGCGGCGGCCCCCCAAATACCTGTCGGATTACGGGCACACCGAGCCTAGGCGAGGTGCCGAGTGTTGGGGCAAGAGCCCTTTGGTTACTTTGGGGCTCTTTTCCAAAGTGACCCGCCGTAAGGGCGGAACCATTAGCAGCCGTTACCCGAGTAACGGATATGTACTCGGTCTGATCCAACATCCCGGTCGGCTATCAGGCCGCCTTCGCAGGCAAGCCAGCTCCCACATTTGGATTGCGGGGTGACAGTTAGATTGTGGTCGGCTGTTAGGTCGCCTTCGCAGGCAAGCCAGCTCCTACAGTTAGATCGCGGGGTGATAGTTAGATTGTGGTCGGCTGTCGGGCCGCTTTCGCAGGCAAGCCAGCTCCCACATTTTTAGATCGCGGGGGGACAGTTGGAGTGTGGTCGGCTGTCGGGCCGCCTTCGCAGGCAAGCCAGCTCCCACATTTTTAGATCGCGGGGCAACAGTTAGAGAGTGATCGGCAGTCAGGCCACCATCGCAGCAAGCCAGCGCCTACAGTGACTCGGCATACGCCCAAGTCATCCGAAACGACGCCCCACCCCATTCCGAATCCAGCACCTGCACCTGGCCGCCATGCCACTGCGACACCCGCTGCACCAACGCCAAACCCAGCCCAAAGCCACCCGTGCGACGATCACGGCTAGCGTCCAAACGCATAAAGGGCTGGAAGATCTTCGCACGGCCTTCCTCCGGCACACCCGGCCCGTCGTCACACACCCGCACTTCATAGCCACTGCCAAACTTGACCAACGACACTTCGACGCGGCGGTCGGCATAGCGAATAGCATTGCGCAACAGGTTGATCACCGCACGTGCCATAAAGCGCGGTTCGATCTGGATAAAATCCACCTCGCACGTGCGCAACGACAGCTGGATACCCGCCGCCTCAGCCTCCAGGGCCACGCTGCCAATCACACTGTCGAGCCAGCTGTGGGCCTCGATGCGCTCGCGGGTGACCTGGGTGGCGCCGCGCTCCAGGCTGGCGTAGGTGAGCAGTTCGGACACCATTTCTTCCAGCTCGCCCAGGTCGGCGTACATGTCGGCGATCAATTCGCCGCGCTGACGCGGGTCGGTTTGTTGCTTGAGCTGGTCGAGCTCGAACGACAGCCGCGCAATCGGCGTGCGCAGTTCGTGGGACACGGCGTTGGTGAGTTCGCGCTGGTTGGCGATCAGGCTTTCGATGCGCTCGGCCATCTGGTTGAAGTGCCCGGCCAGTTCGCGCACGGTGGAGCGGCGTGGCAGCAGGATGCGCGAACTCAGGTCGTTGTCACCGAACCGTTGCGCCGCCAGGCGAATATGCTCCAGGTCGCGCCAATGCGGGCGCACCCAGAAATACAGCACGATCGCCAGGCTCAGCCCCAGCAGGCTGTAGGCCCACAGGTACAGCCATTTGGGTTCTTCGGGCAGCTTGATATTAAGCAGTTGCGGGCCGCCATCGATATTGGCGATAAACTCCATGAAGTCGCCCCGCACCACCAACTGCCCGGCCGCCAGCAACTGTTGCTCACGCTGATCAAGCGCAAGTTCATCGCGCTGCACCAGCTTGAGGTGCAGGCCGTAATGGGGTTGCAGCTCGGCCAGGCGTGCCTGACGGGCGTCACCCAGCAAGGGCCGCAACTGCTCGACCAAACCATAGGCCGGCCCGCGCAAGGCTTCGCGGTTATAGGTTTCATTGGCTTCGGGCAGCAACTCGTCGAAGGTGTAGTTGACCAGCCAGATCGCCCCCGCCAGGCCCAGCGCCAGGATGATGTACAGGCGGATATAGAGCCGCAGCATCTATGCCTCCCACGCGAACGGGTTGAACAGGTAGCCCTTGCCCCAGATGGTCTTGATGCATACCGGTTCGCGGGGGTTGTCGTTGAGTTTGCCGCGCAGCTTGCTGATGTACACATCGACGCTGCGGTTGAGGCCGTCGAATGCGATGCCGCGCATGCGATTGAGGATGTCATCGCGGGACAGGATCGTTCCCGAGTTGCTCGCCAACAGCCACAGCAACTCGAACTCCATGGTGGTGAGGTCGATGGTGTCCCCCCCCAGGCTGACCACCCGGCAACTGCGATCGATGGCCAGCCGCCCGAAGGCCAGCGACCCGCGCACGGTCGGCTCCGGGGCCTGGCGCCGTTGCAGGGCGCGCAGGCGGGCCAGCAGAACCGGCGGCTTGATCGGCTTGATCACATAGTCGTCGGCCCCGGACTCCAGGCCGAGGATATGGTCCAGGTCGTCTTCCTTGGCCGTAAGGATCACGATCGGCGTGTCGGACACTGCGCGAATCCCTCGGCACACATGCAGGCCGCTCTGGCCGGGCAGCATCAAGTCGAGCACGACGATCTTCGGCTTGAAGTCCAGGAACGCGGCCAGGGCTTCGTCGCCCCGGTGCTCCACGCGCACCTCGAAACCATGCTGCGACAGGAAGTGCGCAATCAGCCCCGCCAGTTTTTCGTCGTCCTCAACGAGCAACACCTTGCCCAGTCCCAGGTTTTCCATAAGTTCTCAGTGTGCAGACGCGGATTGAAGAGCGGGCATTATAGGTGGCAAGCTGGGCAACTAAAGTAGCTGGCCAGCACCGGCCGACGAAGCTTCATGCTTTTAAGAGTTTTTAACAAATAACCTGCAATCTTTAACGCCAACCACAGGGAGTTGTATGCGCAAGGATTACCTGGCGTTTTTTGTTTCGCTGTTCCTGTCGCGGCTGGCGGACCAGATTCTGCTGTTTATCGTGCCGTTGATCGTATTCCAGACCACCCAGAGCGTTGCG
>Ga0247730_1001809_pt1 | contig 11206 bp, 10 predicted proteins | sample UWRJL073202C2_FD_180959 | JGI IMG/M metagenome (GOLD analysis project Ga0247730, IMG submission 180959) | Plant litter microbial communities from Arlington Agricultural Research Station in Wisconsin, United States - UWRJ-L073-202C-2 | ecosystem: Environmental > Terrestrial > Plant litter >...
TCACCGCTACCACTACGACCCACTAAGCCGCCTCACCCGCGCCGACCACACCCAAGACGAGCAAGAACGCTTCGGCCACGACCCCGCCGGCAACCTGCTCATGCAAAACCGCCCCGGCCCCGACATCGTCGCCGGCAACCGCCTGATGATCCAGGGCGACCACCACTACGACTACGACGCCTTCGGCAACCTCATCCGCGAACGACGCGGCAAAAGCCATCAACTCGTCACCGAATACCGTTACGACTGCCAGCATCGGCTGATCGGCGTTAAGACGCCCAACGGCCAAACCGCCAGCTACCGCTACGACCCATTTGGCCGCCGCATCAGCAAAACCGTTGATGACATGACGACCGAGTTCTTCTGGCAGGGCGACAAACTCATCGCCGAGCACCACGCGAACCGCCACCGTAGCTATCTCTACGAACCGGACAGCTTCCGCCCGCTGGCCTTGCTGGAAGGTTTTGGTCCAAAGGAAACCAAGCTCTACCACTACCAACTTGACCACCTGGGCACCCCACAGGAACTCACCGCCCCGGATGGCGAAATCGTCTGGTCCGCGCACTACCGCGCCTACGGCGAAATCACCCGTCTCGACATAGGAAAAGTCGACAACCCGCTGCGCTTCCAGGGACAGTATTTCGATCAAGAAAGCGGACTGCATTACAACCGCCATCGCTACTACAATCCGGATGTTGGTCGCTACCTCACGCCAGACCCGGTGAAATTAGCGGGTGGGATCAACGCGTATCAGTACGTGCCCAACCCTACGGGGTGGATAGATCCTTTGGGGCTCAGCGCAAACTGCCCTGGATCGATAAAGAAAAATCCCTCTTGCTCTACTCCTAGTGAACCGGACATCCCGGAAGTTTCTCGTAAGGGGGCGTTCAGGCAAGCTAAAAGGGATGCCCACATACCGATGAATCAAGGTCCGGATGTGTCTATCCACCCGAAAACAGGACGAGTACAACAGTACAAGACAGAACTAATGACCGATAAAAGCAATAAGAAAATACTCAATGCCGCCGGCCAACCAATAGAGACTAGGGTATATCAGTTTACAAGAGAGGATGGCTCACAAGTACTTATTCAGGATCACTCGGCGGGGCACAAATTCGGCAGAGCAGATGGCGTTGGAGATCAAACAGCACACTTCAACTTACGACCAATTGAACAACCCCGAAACGGCAAACTAATCGATGCTGAATCACATTATTTCTTCAGGAGAAAAAAATGAAATACTGGAACGAACTCGATAAGAATATATTTTTTGAGATGATTTTCAGCCAGCCTGTTGAAATAGGCGAAATCACTCTAACCTCTCTACAGATAGATAATGACCGCCCGAGCCTAGGAGTTGGTTTCGACATATCTGAATTCCCAGATAGACTACCGAAAAAATGGGAGAACAAAGGCTACAACGTTTGTAGATTTGGCATTGACTGCTACGAGATTAGAGATCTAAAAATATTGAATATACCGACCCATAAAAAGCTTTCTGTAAAAATAACAAAAGAGCATAGCCACGTTCTATTCCAAGCTACCAACGATGATTCCTTAATCGAATTTAAAGCACAATCGATTTCACTTTGCGACCCAAATATTTACATCAAAGGAAACGATGATAATTTCTAGAATGCTGGCATCAACAACAAAAAAATACAGCCCCCGGAAAAATATGAAATATTGGAACGAGTTAGACGGAAGTATACTTCTCAGTAAAATCTTCAGCCATCCTATTGAAATTGGAAAAATAGCTCTTTTTTCATTAAGGGTAGAAAATGATCAACCTTGTATTGGAATAGGTTTTGACATACCCGAATTTCCAGATAATTTACCAGAAAAATGGAAAAACAAAGGATACAACATGTGCAGACTTGGAGTAACTTGCAACGACATTGATAATCTGAAGATCCTTAATATTCCTGCGCATGAGTTATTCACAGTAAAAATCAATAAAAAAACAGACTACTTCACTTTTAAAGCTACCAGCAAAAATACATCTATAGAATTCAACGCAAAATTCATTTCACTTAACGGGCCAAATGTTTACATTAACGATCCGAACGACTATTACTTCTAAACAACCCAAAAACAATATACCCCCCAAGGATACCCCTAGGCGGTGTTACCTAATGCATCATCTTGAAAAAGAGATAGACAGCTCATTCGAAACTTTAGATATCCACGCTAAAAAATAGAATCGTCCGAACTCGAAATTTTATTAACTCTCTGACTAAGAAGTTCTTCACGTCAGAAAGTAACGTACTTGATCCAGTCGAACTGAACGAAAAAGCGCAGAACACAACCCTAACTTTTGGCAGGAAATACAGCATCGGATTAGTCAAAAAAACCTGATTCTATTGGTATTCGACTCAGCATACCGGGCGTGGAAAATCCATGATGCACAAGACATTGCAGAGGCTCTGGGTGAAACGACCGGATACCCATTCTGGGTAACCGATCAGGACCTCACGTTTCTAATGCATATGGACGATCATGACTGCGTTATTTGGGCATGAGCGTGCCTTCCACAAATTGCCCTCTATGACCCCCATAGCCAGCCCCAATTCGCCCCTCCCCCCAACCCCACCTAAACTCTCTCCATGCTATTTCAACGGACAGAGGATTCACCATCATGGGCAAACGTCATCCCAATCTCCCCGCCTGGCAATGGCGTAACTACCCGCAGAACCATCAGCACCCGACCAACCTGGCGTTGCACCTGATTGCCGTGCCGCTGTTTATCATCGGGTTTCTGTTGATCGTGTCCGGGGTGTTCAGCCTGAACCTGGCCAGTTTTGCCGTGGGGGTGGTCGGTATATTGGCTGGCCTGGCGTTGCAGCGTCATGGCCATAGCCTGGAAGCCGAGGCCAGTGAGCCGTTCAGTGACCGTAAAGATGCGGTGCAGCGTCTGGTGGTCGAGCAGTTCGTGACTTTTCCGCGCTTTGTACTAAGCGGCGGCTGGTGGCGCGCCTGGCGGCAGCGCCACCGACATTGAGGTCAGGCGAAGACCACTACGGTCTGGCGGCTGATGGCGATCAACTCGCCGGTCGGGCTCCAGAGGGCGGCAGCGGCATGGCCGTAGCCATCGCGGGCGTGTTCGATGTTGACGTAATACTGACACCAGTCGAGGGTCGTCAGATCCTGCAAGGGCTGGATGAATTCAATGGTCCAGGTCAGGGTACTGCCGGGAGCCGGCTTTTTCAGGTGCGGCAGCAAGGCTGGGGGCCAGGCGTCAACCAGGGCGAGAATATGCGCCTCAGTCAGGGGTTCTTCTTTGACATCGCCGCGTAAACGAACCCAACCGCCCATGTCCCGGGATTTATTGCCAGTAAAGGGTAAGCCACCGACACTCCAGCGCATTGCCAAATGACGCATGAACTCGGGGGTAACGCCCTTGATATAGGGCAGTTCCTGGCACTCATCCCAATGTTTGAACACCGGGGGCGCTTCGCTCTCGACAGCGATCTCCGACTCACGGGACGCGCCGAAACTGGCCTGCACCAGTGTCGCCACTTCACCGTTCTGTATCACGCGGCCAAGCAGTTGGCTGACGGCTTTGCCTTCGCGCAACACTTCGACTTGGTAACTGGCAGGAACGTCTGGCGCTACAGGGCCGACGAAGGTGATGGCCAGCGACCGTAGCGGACGATCGGCTAGTACCTGGGCGCGCAGGGCTTCGTATTGCAAAGCAGCCACCAGACCACCAAAGGTCGCGCGGCCCTGAGCCCATTCGGCAGGGATGGTGACATCCAGCGGGTTGCTGCGGGCGGCGTCGAGCAAATCACTAAAGCGCATGGTGGTCTCACATCAAAAGGAACAGATGATGGATCTTAACCATCGCGCCCGACAGGTACAGCGCCTATTCCGGCCAAATGCCGGACCGGCTCAGAAACAATCGGCGCTGAGTTTGTCCAGCACCCGATCCGCCTGGCCTTCAGCCTTGGCCATGGTTCGATGCCAGGTCGCGACACACGGCTGCAAATCCGGCTGGTGCTCAGCCTGGATCAGCCACTGCCAGCAGTCGTGCCAATCCCCCAGGGCGCCCTGGGCCTTTTTCAGGCGCGACATGGCGTTGCTGGGCAACTTATCCAATTCGGGGTAGGCCTCGGCGGCGTAGCGTACGCGCTTGATCAGCAACCGCAGGCGATGGCGATCGTGGTCCGGATCCTTCAGGGCCTCATCGAGTTTCTGCCACTGTTTGGCCAGGCGTTTTTCAATGCGCGGGCGCAGGCCTTTGAGCAGTTTCTGGTGTTCGGAAGCACGGATGAAACGCGGAAAGGCATCGAGGATTAACAGCAGATGCGCGAGTTCCGGGCTTTGCGCCACGTGGCGATAGGCATTGGGTTGCAGGCGCAGGCGCCGGTCGGCGGCTTCGCGATGGCCATGCTGGTGCAAATACGCCGCCAGCACCTCGCGGTCGCGTAGCGGCGTCGTCAGTTGGCCGATGGTGCTGGCAGCCAACTCAAGCTGTTCAACCCCAGGCAGCCCGCGCAAAGGGCGCAAGAGGCTGCGCAAGCGGCGCACAGTGGTGCGCAGGTCATGCAGGGCTTCATCGTCGGTGACGGCGGCGAGGCGAGCCTGGCAGCTCAGTAACCCTACTTCCAGGCCAATGACCTGAGCGACTAACTGATCGACCAAAGCTGACATCCTGCCCTCACTGTCTGATGAAAATTTCTACTCGCGACTCCAGGTCGCCCCTACAGGTCAACGCCCGGCACGCGACTCACGAATATAGAACCGCGCCTTCTCGGCCTTGTTGGAACAGCCTTCAAACGCTTCAAATTGTTGCTGGGTTTTGGCGCCCGTCAACAGCGACAAGGCCTTGGAGTAGCTCACGGTGCCAGCAAACCCTTCAGCCTTGGCAAGGTCCAGTTCTTTCCAGGCCGCGTCCAATTGGGTGCCGCAGCTGTCGCGGTATGCGGTTTTCCCGGCACAACCGGCCAGGGCCAACATGATCACAGGCACACACATCCAGGCTTTCATCGATGACACCTCAAAATAAAGAAAAAACAGTCGTACGCTGTAGACGTTGCCTACATGGAAAAGTGCCTGTCCTTAGCCTGAAATCGGTAGTACCTAGAGACCAGAGCATACCCGAGCAGCACCGCTACCCAGGAAAAATATTGCAGGCCGCCACGAAGATTGAAGCCGGCCCCTCATGGGTGCATTGTGGGCACCTGCCTTGGGGAGGACATGGTCCATGAAAAAACGTGTTGCCTTGGTGCTGGGCTCCGGCGGGGCCCGGGGCTACGCCCATATCGGGGTGATCGAGGAAATCGAACGGCGTGGCTACGACATCGCCTGTATCGCGGGTTGTTCCATGGGGGCCGTGGTCGGCGGGATCTACGCCGCCGGCAAGCTGGATGAATACCGGAACTGGATTGAGAGCCTCGACTACCTCGACGTGCTGCGCCTGGTCGACGTCAGTTTTCGCCTGGGTGCGATTCGCGGTGAGAAGGTCTTCGGCCAGATCCGCAAGATCGTCGGCGAGATCAATATCGAAGAACTGCGCATTCCCTACACCGCCGTCGCCACCGACCTCACTAACCAGCAGGAAATCTGGTTCCAGGAAGGCTGCCTGCACCAGGCCATGCGCGCCTCGGCGGCGATTCCCAGCCTCTTCACCCCGGTGATGCAAGGCAATCGCATGCTGGTGGACGGCGGCCTGCTCAACCCGCTGCCCATCGTGCCGGTGGTGTCGAGCCATTGCGACCTGATCATCGCGGTCAACCTCAACGCCACCAACCAGAAGCACTACCAGTTGCCCATGATCCAACGCCCGCCCGCCTTCAAGAGTCGCTTCAACAACCTGGCGAAATCTCTCGGTTCGCACCTGCCATTTCGCCGTAAGCAGGCCGAACAGTTGATGAAGCTGGAGCAGGAGGCTTTGGAGGCGCAGGCCGCTGAGATCAACCCGTGGCTGGAGTCCGCCGAGCCGGAATCCCAACAACCTGCCGCCGCACCGGAAAAGCCCGGCGCACCGAAGTCGGCGACCGGGTCGTTCATCATCGATAACGTCGGCCCGGCGTCGCTGCTGGACCTGATCAACCAGAGCTTCGAGGTGATGCAGACGTCGCTGGCGCAGTACAAGATTGCCGGGTATCCGCCGGATGTGCTGATCAACGTGCCGAAGCGGGTGTGCCGTTTTTTCGAATTCTACAAAGCGCCGGAATTGATCGCCCTGGGGCGGGAGATTGCCAGTGATACGTTGGATCGGTATGAGAGTGAGCAGCGCTGAAATGCGTGGTGTCGCCGATGGCGCCATCGCAGGCAAGCCAGCTCCCACAGGGGAATGCATTCTGGATGTGGGAGCTGGCTTGCCTGCGATGACGCCAGAGCAAGCGCCGAAAATCTATCCGCCCAACAACCGATAACCCACCCCCGCCTCGGTCACGATAAACCGCGGCTGGGTCGGGTCATCCGCCAGTTTCTGGCGCAGGTGCCCCACCACGATACGCAGGTAGTGGCTGTCTTCGGTATGGGTCGGGCCCCAGATGTCCTTGAGCAGTTGCTGCTGGGTTATCACCCGCCCCGGATGCCGTGCCAGTTGCGCCAGCACCGCGTACTCCTTGCGGGTCAGCGCCACTTCAGCACCGTCGAGCAGCACCCGGCGATAGGCCAGGTCCACCGTCAGCGGGCCAAACCGCAGGGCGGCTTCCTGGGCTTCGCCCGCCGGCGCCTGGCGCAACAACGCGCGTACCCGGGCAAGAAATTCCTGGATGCCGAAGGGTTTGGTCACATAGTCATTGGCGCCGCCATCAAGGGCTTCAACTTTCTGCACTTCGCTGGCCCGTACCGACAGCACCAGCACCGGCACCGTCGACCATTCGCGGAACTCACGCAGTACTTGCTGGCCGTCCATGTCCGGCAAGCCAAGGTCGAGCACCAGCAAATCCGGCTTGCTCAGGGCGGCCTGGGCCAGGCCTTCGTTGCCGGTGCCGGCCTCAATCACTTTGTAACCTTGGGAGGCCAGGCTGATGCGCAGGAATTTGCGGATCTGGGGTTCGTCGTCAATGACCAAAATCGTCGAGGTCTGGCTCATGGTGTCCAATCAAAATCCGTGAAGAAAACAGGGTAGCTCATGCCTCGCGCTCCAGGCCAGGCTGTGTCGGCAAGGGCAGGAACAAGGTGATACAGGTGCCATGCCCTTCAATACCGTCGGCCACGCTGATATGCCCACCGTGGGCTCCGACCATGCCCTGGCAGATCGCCAGGCCCAGGCCCGTGCCCTGCCCGCCTCGGTCACCGCGTGCAGCGGTGTAGAACATGTCGAAAATTTTCGCGCGCTCGTCCTCGGGAATTCCCGGCCCCTCATCGGCCACGGCAAAAAACAGCTGGTTGTCCGACACGCCGGCGCTCAGTTGCAAGCGACCTTGAGCCGGCGAGAATCGTGCAGCGTTCTCCAGCACATTGACCAGTGCCTGCTCGATCAACGCGGCATGCACATACAACAAGGGCAACTCGGGCGGCACATCGGTACTCACCTGCAACGGTGCCAGCACCGCACGTAGACGGCCGAGGGCGCTGCCGACGATGTCGCCTGGCGACACCCAATCCCGCGCCAGTTTCAACGCGCCGTGGCCGAGACGCGTCATGTCCAGCAAGTTCTGGATATAACGATCGAGGCGCTCGGCCTCATCGCGGGTGCCTTCCAGCAGCTCGCGGCGATCCTCCAGGGGGATGGCCTCACCGAGTGCCAGCAGGCTGTCGATGCTGCCGCGCATGGAGGTCAGCGGTGTGCGCAAATCGTGGGACACCGAAGCCAGCAAGGCACTGCGCAGTTGCTCGGTTTCGCCGTGCAGCCGCGCGGACTCCAGTTCCTGGGCCAATTGCGCCCGCGCCAGCGCCTGGGCCAGTGGTTGGCTCAAGGCAGTGAGCAAGCGCCGGCGTTGGCCGCTCAATTCCAGGCCGGGTTTGGGGCTGACACCCAGCAAACCCAAGGGGCCTTCTTCGCCCGACAACGGCCACCACCACCAACGCCCGAACGGCAAGGTGCCGGTGCCCATGCCCGCTGGCTGATCATGCTGCCAGGCCCAGTCAGCAGCGGCGCGCTCGGCTTCGGTGAGGGTCAGCGGGCCACCGGTCTCGATCGTCCAACCGCCCTGGCCATCGCGATTGACCAGGCACAGATCGAGGTCGCTCCAGCCTTGCAAATGATGCGCTGCGGCACTGATCACGGCCTGGCGATCGGTAGCGGCGGTGAGTTTGCGTGACAGGTCAAGCAGCTCGCTGGTTTCCTCCTGCGTGTCGCGCAATGCCTGCAACTGCCGGCGCTGACGTGCGGCCAGGTTGCCGGTCAGCGCTGCCATCAACAGGAAGAACAACAGGGTCAGCACGTCTTCCTCGCGCTGGATGGCAAAGGAAAAATTCGGCGGGATAAACAGGAAGTCGTAGGTCATGAACGACAAGGCTGCACACACCAGCGACGGCCCCAGGCTGCTGCGCACCGCCACCAGCAACACGGCGGCCAGGAACACCAGCGAGATGTTCGGCAGCGGCAAGACGCTGGACACCGCCCAGGCCACTGCCGCCGCCGCCACCGTCGCCACGACCGCCAGTGCGTAGTCGAACCACACCAGCCCGCGCACATCCGGCAAGCGTGGCGGTGCGGGGATGTCATCGCTGTCGAGCACGTTGATTTCCAGACCGCGCGCATTGCGCAGCAAACGCGCGGCCAGGCCACCGCCGAACAAGCGACGCCGCCAACGCATCCGTGACTGCCCCACCAGCAGCAGGCTGGCACGGCGTTCGGCGGCGTGCTGGATCAGCGTCTTCGCCACCTCCCCCGCTCGCAACAGCACCACCTCACCGCCCAGGCGCTCGGCCAGTTGCTGGGCATTCTGCAGGCGTAGCCGCGACTGCTCATCCCGCGCTCGACCGTTATCGATATGCACCAGGCTCCACGGCAGATGCCGGCGCTGGGCAACGCGACTGGCATGACGCACCAGGCGCTCGGCTTGCGCGTCGCCATCCACACCCACCAACAAGCGACCGCGCACCGCTGGCGCAGCCTGGCCGAGTTGGCGATAGCCTTGGGCCAAATCATCATCGACGTGGGCGGCGGCGGTTTGCATCGCCAACTCGCGCAGGGCCATGAGGTTGGTCTGGGTGAAAAACGCATCGATGGCTGCGCGGGCCTGCTCCGGCACATAGACCTTGCCGTCGCGCAGGCGCTCCAACAACTCGCGGGAGGGCAGGTCGATCAATAGCAGTTCGTCAGCCTCCTGCAGCACCCAGTCCGGCAGGGTTTCACGCACTTGCACACCGGTGATGCCGCGCACCTGGTCGTTGAGGCTTTCCAGGTGCTGGACGTTGACCGTGGTAAACACGTTGATGCCCGCGGCGAGCAGTTCCTGAATGTCTTGCCAGCGCTTTTCGTGGCGGCTGCCGGGAGCGTTGCTGTGGGCCAGTTCGTCCACCAGCACCAGCTTGGGCTTGGCGGCGAGCAGGCCGTCGAGGTCCATTTCTTCGAGCATCACGCCGCGGTATTCGCTGCGCAGCAGAGGCTGTTGCGGCAGGCCGCTGAGCAAGGCTTCGGTCTCGGCACGGCCGTGGGTCTCGACTACGCCGGCAATCAGGCGCACGCCTTGGCGCAACTGCGTGTGAGCGGCCTGGAGCATGGCGTAGGTCTTGCCCACCCCTGGCGCGGCGCCGAGAAAAACTTTGAGCCGGCCACGGCCGTCCCGGGGCAGATCGGCTAAGAGGGCGTCGGCGCGGCCGGAGTCGCTCATGCTCGGGGGTTCCTTCAGGTGTTTATTGGTTGCGCTTAAGGCCGCCTTCGCGGGCAAGCCCGCTCCCACATTTGGAATGCATCCCCCTGTGGGAGCGGGCTTGCCCGCGAAGCGGTTTCACTGCTTACAATTTTTCCAAGGCCATATTCAGCGCCAGCACATTCACCACCGGCGGGCCCACCAGCGGACTTTCGATGTGCTCATCCAGCAACCGCTGCAAGGTCGACACCGGCACATTCCGCGCCGCCGCCACTCGCGCCAGTTGATAGGCAATCGCCGGTGGTGGCAAGTGTGGATCAAGACCGCTGCCAGAGGTAGTCAGCGACGCCAAAGGCACAGGCCCCTGGCTGGGCACCCACTGTTTGTTCGCATCCTCGAAGACGCGCGTGGCCAGCGCCGGGTTGCTTGGGCCCAGGTTACTGGCGCTGCTGGAAACCGTGGCAAACGCGCCGGCCGAAGGGCGCGGATGGAACCAGCTGTCACCGGTAAAATCCTGGGCGATCAGGCGGGAGCCGCGCACTTTGCCGCTGTCGTCGCGCACCAGGCTGCCATTGGCCTGGTTCGGGAACGCCACTTGGGCGACGCCGGTGACTACCAACGGGTAAGCGACGCCGGTGATCAGGGTCATGAGCACCAGCAGGCTCAGGGCCGGGCGGATTATGTTGGACATATCGGATTCCTCAATTCGGTCATTGCAACCTGTGGGCACCCACCGGGCGCCCACAGGAATAGGGTCAAACCAGGTGCAGCGCAGTCAACAGCATGTCGATCGCCTTGATGCCCACGAACGGCACCAGGATCCCGCCCAACCCGTAGATCAACAGGTTGCGCCGCAGCAACGCCGCCGCACTCGCCGCCTGCACACGTACACCGCGCAGCGCCAGGGGAATCAGCACCACGATGATCAGCGCGTTGAACACGATGGCCGAGAGGATCGCGCTCTGCGGGCTCTGCAGGTGCATCACGTTGAGCACGCCGAGTTGCGGGTAGATCGAGGCAAACAGCGCCGGCAGGATCGCAAAGTACTTGGCCACGTCGTTGGCAATGGAAAAGGTGGTCAGCGCGCCGCGCGTCACCAGCAATTCCTTGCCGATCTGCACCACGTCCAGCAGCTTGGTCGGGTCGCTATCGAGGTCAACCATGTTGGCGGCTTCGCGAGCAGCCTGGGTGCCATCGTTCATCGCCATGCCGACGTCAGCCTGGGCCAGCGCCGGGGCGTCGTTGGCGCCGTCGCCGCACATCGCCACCAGGCGACCGTCGTTCTGCTCATGACGAATGCGGGCGAGTTTTTTCTCTGGCGTGGCTTCAGCCAGCACGTCGTCCACGCCCGCTTCGGCAGCAATCGCGGCGGCGGTCAGCGGGTTGTCGCCGGTGACCATGACGGTACGGATGCCCAGTTTGCGCAGTTCGGCGAAACGCTCGCGGATGCCGGGCTTGACCACGTCCTTCAGGTGGATCGCGCCGAGCAA
>Ga0247730_1001810_pt1 | contig 11202 bp, 9 predicted proteins | sample UWRJL073202C2_FD_180959 | JGI IMG/M metagenome (GOLD analysis project Ga0247730, IMG submission 180959) | Plant litter microbial communities from Arlington Agricultural Research Station in Wisconsin, United States - UWRJ-L073-202C-2 | ecosystem: Environmental > Terrestrial > Plant litter >...
GTGCGGCGGTACTTTCCCGACCGGGTTGCGCTGCTGACCGCGGTGTACGCCTGCATCGTGGGGGTGAGCACGGCCGTGCCCGCCGCCCTCGCGGCGCCGTTGGCTTCACTGGGTGGCTGGCGGTTGTCGCTCGGCATCTGGGCGGCGACGTCGGTGGTCGCGTTGGTTCCGTGGCTTGTCGTTGTCGCTAGAGAGCGTCGCTCGCGAGTTCCGGATGTCGCGGACGTCGAGTCACCACCGGCCGCACTCGTCACGCGACTGTGGCGATCACGCGTGGCGGTGTCGATCACGGTCGCGTTCTCGACCAGCACGATCTGCACCTACGCGGCATTCGCGTGGCTGCCCGAGATCCTCGGCGACATCGCCGGCTCGACGCCGACCGAGGCGGGCGTGCTGCTCGCGGTCACCGGCCTGGTCAGTGTGCCCGGCTCGCTCGTCGCACCCCTGCTCGTCGCCCGGCTGCGCAATGTCGGCTGGCTGCTCGTCGCCGGAGTCGCGAGCTTCTTGCTCGGCTACCTCGGGCTGCTGATCGCGCCTACGAGTTTCACGCTGCTCTGGGTGCTGCTCATTGGTCTGGGGTCGATCCTGTTCCCGGTGTGTTTGGTGCTGATCAACGTGCGCACGCGGACCCACGGCGGAACCGTCGCGCTGAGCGGGTTCGCGCAGGGGATCGCGTATGGGCTCGGCGCGCTGGGGCCGCTAGTTGTTGGGCTGCTGCATGACGTTAGTGGCGGGTGGACCTTGCCGCTGGTGTTCCTGATCGTGGTGGCGCTCGTGGCGATCGTTCCCGCGATCACTCTGGCGAAGCCGGCGTTCGTGGAGGATGAGCTAGCGCGGTAGTCGACCTCCCAGGGCCCAAACCTAGATATTGAACTAATTGGTTCAGCGTTTTATGATGAACCATCTAGTTCAGTTTTGGAGGTCGTCGTGTCGAATTCATCGCGTGCCCTTCTTGTGGGTGCCGTCATTGCTGCACCGATGTTCGTATTGCTGTGGGCCGTTCAAGCCGTCACCCGTGAGGGCTTCAGGCCTACGTATCATCCGATGAGCCTTTTGAGTCTCGGTGATTGGGGGTGGGTGCAGGTCGCCAACTTCATCGTGGTCGGTCTGCTCGTGATCGGGGGAGGGTATGCGCTGCAGCTGGGACCTGGACCAATCGCCGGGTGGATCCGGTGTTTCGTCGTGCTGATCGGGGTCGGACTCGTCGTGTCCGGGGTGTTCGTTACGGATGCCGGAGCCGGATTTCCGATCGGGGCGCCGGAGGGGGCACCGGTGATGAGTTGGCATGGCGCAGTACACGAGGCGGGCTTCGTGTTGACGCAGGTCGCGTTCCTCGGCGCGAGCATCACGCTGGCCGTGTGGTTCGCGAAGAAGCGCCGGGTCGCGTTGGCAGTTGCTTGCATCGTTGCCGCAGTGGCGGCCGTACTTATTGCAGCTCTTGGAGACCCCGAGACGCTCGCTATTCGTCTCGTCGTTTCGTCGGCGATCGAGCTGGGGCTTGTTTCGGCGGTCGTGGTCGATGGGCTGGTGAGGCGGGCGGCTTTGTCGTCGAACTTGTCGGCTGCACGCTGGCTGGAACCGAGTGGTGCGTTGCCGGAGAGTCCCCATCTAGTGGATTAGCGCGGGGCACAATTCCGAGGAGTTGACGGAGGCGTACGAGCCGAGTTTCAGGCTCTTGGCTGCCACCTGTGCGATGCAACTTGAACTCATAGCCGCGCGCTTCACCTACCGAGTGCATTGGCTCGCATTGCGAGGCGCCTTTTATCTAAAAATCGCCAGTCAGCGTGCGTTTTGAGTAGGGAGTAGTAGTGCTCCTGGTTGCTTCGCTAGCATCAGGCATGACTGAGGTTCGGACTGAGGTGAAGGCTCTTCTCGCCGCGTACGACCTCCTGCTCCAGGACCTCGATCGCTCTCGGCATTGGTCCGCTCTCCCTCGGTCGCGCTGGTTGTACTCTGTCTTCGCTACGCGGCATATGCACCGGGTGTTGACCGATCTCGGCGCACGCTCGTCTCGACGAGCATTGATTGCGCGCGATGCCCAGGGTGCTGCAGACGCGAAGGCCATTGAAGACTTCCTAAAAGCATCCCCGCAGCCCGGAGGCCAGAAGAGCGTTGCGCTCGGGTTCGTTGTGGCGTTTGTAGTGCTTCTCCCGCTTGCGGCCGGTGCCTACAGCACGCAAATCAGCACGCTGGTTTCATCGCTTGTCTCGGTTGACGGGCCGGCTATATCTGCGTCACTTGCGGCGATCGATCCTCAGATCGTCTATCGCGCGCTGCTCAACATCCTGTGTCTCGTAGCGATCCTGGCAATCATTCCCCTGACGTCTTTTTGGAGGCTTCGTATCGATCTCGGAGCGTTTGGGTCGACCAGTCCTGACAATGCGTTGCAGGCGGAGAAGGCGTCATTCACCCGTTACTCGGCAAAGCCGCCGCGCGGAATCCCCTTCGACATCATTTTGGTCGGGGGGTTCGTATTTTTCCTGTCACTGGGGGTCCCGTTCGTAATTCTCGACGTCTCTGATAATCAATGGACGGTGCAGCAACTCTTCTCCATCGGTCCGGGCATTCTCTTTGCGCTAATGCTTCAGCAGCTACTGCACAATCGTCGAACCGGTGGCCGGCTTCTGCCGAGGAATCGCATACGCGGAGCCGTGATAGGTGCTGCCGTCTTCCTGATTGTGCCCTTCGCCGCAGCGGAATGGAACTACGCGAGCGAGCCTGATTTCTCTCTTACGGAGGTCTCCATCGTTGCGCGCGGGGTGGACCTGGCCGATTTCGCAGAATCCAACGATTACTCGCTCGATTCGCAGAATGTCGACCTGTTGGGCCTCGACACGTACCCTCGCGACCCCGACAAACCGACCGAGATCGAAGGAATCGCCGTGCATTACTCCGGCACCGGCGGAGCGACATGCGACTGCATCGTGTCGGCGAGCGTCTACGACGCCACCACGGGAAACCGCCTGACTGAAGAATGGGCAACAACGTACTGGCCGGTCGGAGCGGAATTCGCGGGTGCGTCATCGATTTCGGGAAGCACGTGGTCACCGGCGCCCCCAGAAGGCGGCAGTTACTTCATCCGAATAGAAGTGAATAAGCGAGAGATCGCTTTTACCCGGGATCAGATTCCAGCAAACCACGATTTTCGCGGGCCCTTCGTCGTCAAGGACGTGAATGGCGACGCCACCACAACCAGGTATTACAACCACTTCGCGCCCTTCGATTTTAGGGACACGGGGGAATTCACGCTCACCCACCAATAAAGGCATCGGTCCGATCACGCTGAACTGAAATCTCGTAGCCTTCGCGGGACATGCCTCTGCTCTGCCTTTCATGTGAGCCCATTCGTATTGGAGCCGACGACCCCCGCTTTACAAGTGGAGCCGGGCGGCTTTTGTCCTCGGTAAAATGGCGCGAAAAGCCCGGAAAATCAATGATCTGAGGACTCTCTGATCAGCGTCAATGACATGGATTTGCCCACACTTGTGGGCAAACAATGGGAACGTGGACTTTCGGTGCGAGCGGATGATTCGATGCGCGGAGGTTGCAGACATCTAGCAAAGGCCATCTTCGCTGGATGGGAATGCGACTTCACATTACTTAGTGAGCTGTTCCCAAAGCGATTGAAGAATGCCCTTTCGTGGGGCAGGGGGCTGGAGTGCTAGATCGATTTCTCTTTCGTGCGGACGGGAAGCGGTGCGAACGCGCCCAATGTCCGAGGCGGACCATTGACTCCTCTTCATCTCAGCGACGACGCCCCGACGCAAGCGCAAGCAGCGATCCCACTCGGGGCCTTGTGGAAGAGCATTGGCTAGTGCGGCCCAAGCTTCACCGTCAAATTGGGGATCGGCAAGGCGCGAGTGTAAGTACTCGAACGTCGTCGTCCATCCTTGTGTACGCATGCGAGCCGAAGCGCTTGCGGTAGAAGCGAGCAATGCGACCACATTTGCGCGATCCAGCACGAATCCTTCGGCCGGCGCACTGCGTGGGAGATCGTTGTCGCGGAGCAGGCGCAGCCATCGGTCGGGAGGGCAACGCCGCCAAAGTCCCGCCGACAGGTCGGCGCTTAGCAAGATCATTAGAGCTTCGTGATTCGAATTCGGGATCCTTGACGGGGGATCAATTGCCGCGGCACCAAATCGTCGCACTACTTCCCTCAAGGTCGAAGCGCGCTCTATGGTCGCATGCAGCCCGCCCTCAGCCGCTGCGGCAGAATAGAGCAGCGCCCACCAAGCGCTTCGATCTCGTTCGCAGATCACAGTAAGAGGTTCTACCGCGCGATGGTCGACCAACGATTCGAGAATCTCGGAGCGAGCGACTTCCTCCACGCTGTCGTAAGAGCGAAGCAGAAGTTCTGAGTCGACCTCGGACCAGATGCGGGGATCTGCCAAGATTTCTGGGCGTCTGGCGACAATGAGAGAGCCAAGGTCCGGATCGGCCAGAGCGAAGTTCAAGGCATTACTCAACGTCGAATGATCAGCAATATCTGAAACCAGGGACTGCAGTTGTTTGCCGTCAATCCGTTCGAAAGGCAATGCTTCCGTCCAATTAAGGCCGCCTTCGCTAGAGGCCGCAGCCCGTAGCAGCCGAGCACCAACCTCCAAATCTCTGTAGTCCGCTGCTTCTCCAGCGAAAAAGACGAGCCAAAGGCGCTGTACCTCAGATACACGCCAGAGTGCCACGTGTTCACTGACTGGCCCGAGAAGGTCGCGTTTCAAAGACGACATTTGGCCGCGCAGAGGGAATGCACTTGCGAGTCTGGAGACCACGGTTTCCGGCGCAGCGCCATTCGTTAGGAGGGAATGCACCTCAGTCAATGCGGGAAGTGCGGCGATAGTGGAATCCGCAGTCTCTCCGTATTTCCACAGGAAATCTTTGAGGCTTGAGCCTTTGGCGAAGAGGTCGGTAGCGAGCGGTTGTAGCCATGGCGGAATCGAGTCGTCCGAAGGGCGATCGTCATTGAAACGCTCGACGATCTCGAGGTCGATATGCCAAGGCGAGTCCGATGTTCGCGAACGCGTCCTGGCCGCAAAGCTATTGCGGAGAGCTGGCCACTGTTGCGACTGGATCGCGAGGATTAGTTCTTCATTCGAATTCCCATCGCCCGAGAGCGTGGTCCCGGTGGAATATGCAGTGGCCAGGGCGCGCGACCCCATGGAATCGCTGAAATCGAGTCGATGAGATGCTTTTGTAGAGGTGCTTAACACGAGACTGGCTTCGTAACCTTTTATGTCTTTCTCTAATTCCGCCGCCGAATTTGACGTGGGCATTCGAAAAAGCGACTGAAGCGAGGTCAAATCATCTATGTCCCGAAGCGCGGTCGCGTCCAGCAAAAGAACATGAGACCAAACAGCCCCGGCGCGTAGCCAATCTGGACCACGCCACGTTCTTGCAAACGCGTGAAACTCGCCGCCCGGCACAGGGAGAGATGTGAAGTAGTGCTCAGCCTTGGCTGAAGTGAACGACATGTCGGTGGCGGATCGCAGCAGTCGTGTAGCCGCTGCGTCCAGTTTCATCGATGACGCAAGTAGGCCATGTCCGTTTGAATAGCCGAAAAGAGCCTGATGGACGCGCGCCTTACCCAAGACCGAGCGCCCAGGTCACAGGTTCGTCTAGGAGGCCCTCAGTGCCGTTCCCGCGAAATACGGATGCGCGATCGATCGGATTCTTTCGCTTCAGGTTATCTTTTTCAGCATCGTCGGCAAATGAACCACCCTGTGCGCTAAGTCCGAATATACGGACCGAATTACGGGAAGAGTTTGTTTGCAGATATTGTGCTGCGAGTGGCGCGTTCGAAGCTATCCATTCGTTCGGGCTAGCGTCCGAAACGAGGTCGAACGCTGAAACCACGATGCTCAAATGCCTGCTTCCGCTTGCCAAGCGGTCTCCTACAATCTGAAGCAACTCAACCAACTGCACCTGGCCGCTGGAGCGTTTTTCATCTCGAAGTCCCGGACCGCCCCCGTGCTCATCTCCCAGCGCTCGTGCGGCGGCATCCACTTCCGCAATAGTTGGGTCGTTTTCGAATTTTGCTGCGTGGACAAATATGCACAATCCGTCGGCGGTTTCGATGGACCTTGCAAATTCCTCATCGACCTGCCGATCATCTACAAGTTCGCTCCACGCCTCTCCTGAAAGGTCGGGGATTCGCAGGAAGTATTCATCGCCGTCTGCCGCCGCCAAAGACATTGACAGACCTTGGCGCTGGCTCACATGAGTGCGGTCTGCTTCTTCGCACTTCGCGAGCGTTTTTCCGAGCTCGTAGACATGTTCCCTGTCATCATCGTAGGAACCCAACCGGAGTGAAGTCTTACGCCCGTGGGTCAGTGCCATACCAAGCAATGCGATGAAAGTTGTCTTTCCCGTGTGCGGCAGGCCCGAGAAGAGCACCTCAGTCGCTTTCATTATTTCCTTCCCAAAAGAAGCGCTTTGGGTTCTGAGCCTCTACAAATACAGTGGCGCGAACGCGCGGTTCTACTAGCCATTCGAGCAAATCTTGCAGGCCTTTGGGTTCCAGCGCCGAGTTCTCGGGTCGCGCGCTGGTGACCAGGATGGTTGGTTCGAGGCCTCGATCGGAGGCGAACGAAGCAAGCTCCTGGATTTCTGGGCGGACTTCCTCTAACAAAGTACTGTTCAAGCTATCCGATTTCGTCAGCGTGATAAGGATGGGGGCTCCCCGGCGAAGCGCGCCCGGCTCGGTCAATGCCCCAACCATCAACCGTGCATCCAAGAGCGACTGGAAGCGGTCTGATTCTTCTTTCAATCGCGCGCCATCAATGACCAGCACGCATCGATCCGCGCGTCGGGCAAGCGGGATAGTTTCCCGAGCGCCGCCGCGGTGTACCAAATCGTCGAAAAACTCGCCCTTGACGTCCGACATAAGAATTGGAACTCTTCGGGCCCCATTGTCGACTTCTAAGTGGAGCAGCCGCATGTCGTCATCAGTCGTGCGTTCTGTAGCTGCGACTTCCAAGCCTGACGAGGCGCGCGCATTCTTGTGCCGGTGATCGAGTGCCTTCAACGTTACAGAGCCGGCGAATTTCCAATCTCCCACCGGGCCCTCGAGGAACCGAGCGTACAACTCCACCGCAAGTGTGGTTTTTCCGGCTCCAAAAAGCCCTGCGATCAGCACGACTTCCGCTCCGCGGTCTGCCGCTATCTCCTCGGCTTCGCTCATGCGTAGTCCCTGATCGCCCGACAGGTATCTCGTCTCGGCGACAAATTGGGCTTTGTGTTCCAGAGAGTCAGCAGCAACTTCGGACGCAGGTCCAGTCTCGGTCAATTCTGTCTCTGGTGAATCGAGAAATTCTTGTTCTACAGTCACGACGCGCTGGCCAGAATCGCGTGCTCGCGGAGAAGTTGAGCGGCAATTTGATCAAACCGAACTTTTAGTTTCGGGTTTACTCCTATGCCCTTCATCACGCCGGCGGCTACCTCGGGCTCATCGGAATATTGGCCCAAGATCTTCGCGCCCGTGAAAAGGGGCGTAAACCGGGAGGTGCCGGCAGCACGCGGAAACGCCTCAAGAACCTTCGCCAGAAGATCTGTCAACTGCACTTTTGAGGTGCTCAAACCGCCGACTTGCTCGGCGAGCGACACGATAGCTGGGCTCGCTGGCAAGTATTTTGCGAAGTTGATTACATCGCGCGCCGCAAACACTGGCCGCTCGAGCTCTGACATCTCGCTCCACAGCACGCCGGACGTTGAAGAAGTCGTCCGTCTGGCCCACCAAAGTGTATTTATTTCCTCATCCATGAGCTCGAAGCGCTTATGGGAATTTGCGATCAGCGTTTCAACGCCGCGCGCAATGGCAGCGATACCCTGAGCGTTTTCTTCAATCGTCGTGCCGTCTCCCGCCACAGCTTTGCGCATTGCGGGCGTTATCCCCTTCAGTGCGGGTCGCTCGCGCTCATTGGCAGCCGCTTTTGTTGCTGCAGATTCTGCTAGAGATCGAAGTTCGGACACCGTTGGCTTCAGGTCGATGAACCGAGCGGACTGCACGAGGAGAGCATCGCTAGTGGAGCGTTCCGACGGTTCCTCCAGCAAACGCTCCGCTACCGCTGCGGCAGCCAAGTGGGCGACTAATTCGTCTCGCCTACCCGCCACGTAGGTGCTGTCGACCGAGGCAGCGATCTCGTCCAAGACATCGCGCTTGCCGCGTTCGAACTCACCGTGCGCCGCCAGCACGACTAATTCGCGGTCAGCGTGATCGGAAAGAATAGAGACGATCTGTTCAAATTTTGCGAGCGACGCGTCTGTGATCTCTATAGACGCGGGTTCAATCCACTCCGCGAGGTTAACGCCAGTCATGAGTCCAACTCTCCTACTAGTTCTTCGATCAGATCGCCGGTGCGGATTCGACGCAACATTTCCGGATACAGGTCGTGCTTCGGCAAGTCCAAGTCTTCGTCACTGAAGACGCCGAGCTTGGCCGCGATCTCAAGTCGGCGTAAGACCGGCAGTTGCATGTAACGCAGTCCTATCGTTCGCAGGTTAGCTCGATCACCTGCTTCGCCTTCAGTCATGTTTGCCGACACCAGTTCTTCGACTAGGGGTGATGCGTTCGCCGCGACAACTTCGTTAGCAGAGTCTGCCTGATTCTCCACCATGTCGACGGCGTACGGCGGGTCGAGATCGACTGCGAAGTGGATCGCTCCGCCGGGATGCAGTTCGAATCGAGTGCCTTCTATGCTCCAGCGCCTCGGCAGCACGTCAATATCGATGCCATCTTCAGTGCGGGATAGCGTCAAAACGCTGTAGCTGGGCAGGAATGGATCTTGTTGCCCAGCATCTGTGCGCTCTGGTGCTACAGCGCCCGCGGATATCTGGACCGTTCCGCCGGGGATCGACTGCGCAGCGCTGAATTCGTGCTCGTGCCCGAAAAGTAGGACATGAGCGCGACGCAAATAAGGAGCGACGACTGTCCAGTCTCGCAGCCAAGCGGGAGGATGGTGGAGCATCGCGATGTGAACACGTGCCTCGGCGCGGGGTAGCTCGCACTGTCGAGTGCCGACGACGAGACTGCCCAAGCTGTCTCCGGGCTCGCTGACCAAAGCCGAGTTGATCCCGGTCAAGCACACCGGTAGACCGTCGACATCCAGCGTGAAGTCTCGCCACATCAACGAGCTGGCAGTAGTCGTGCATCCGAACTTGGCGGCGAAGTCGTTATACGCGGCCAGCGGGATCATGAGCGCACTCCCGGCCGGATCGTTCGACAGAGAACGACGAATTACTTCGTCGATTCCATGAATCGTCGCATCCCCTATCGACTGTCGAAAATCTTGCGCATCAACACTTTTTGCGATGGTGTCCCGATCAACGTCGTGGTTTCCGGGAATCACCCACACCTTGCTTTCGGGTAGCCCTCCGCAAGCTTCCCGGACGTCAGCTAACCAATCTGTGGCAATCTCGTACTCGGGCGCCTTCGCGCTGAACGCGATGTCTCCGCCGACAAGCACAACGTCGATTGGTCCGTCGTCCAGGACGATTTGGCGAAGATCTCGCGATAAATCATCGCGAAGACCGCCATCGGGATCCCATGTGCGCTCAAGGTCATGGAAATGAATGTCACTGAGATGAAGTACGCGAAGCGGCAATCAGGGTCCCCCTTTTATGATTCTGAGTGATTATCCCATCTCTTCGAGTGCATTCGCAGCTCGAATGACTTTATGGCTCACCCACTGAAAAGCGTGCTCGGATCGAAGACTCTCTCGATCGTGGCAACTAGTGCCACCTTTTCTACCTCGGCGGCGTTGGGATCGACGGGTAACCCTTCCTCCAAGCAGGCCACGGCGGTTAGCAAATCGCCGATATCAGTGGATCGATCAGGCGGCTCGGCATAGACACTGAAGTCCGAGTTCTATTTGGTATCCGACGACAATTCGTGGCTTGTCCAGCCGGCCGAGGCGAGGAATTTCTCAAGCTGCGCGATGCGTCGCGTCGCAAAAGCGATGCGCTGCTCGGTGTCGTGTAGGAAAACCGTGGCGTCCGGGGCGTCCGTGGCAGCCGAGTCTGCGGAGATGTCGACATAGGCGAGCTTGAGGTGCGTGAGTCGCGTCAGCTCACGCCGCTCCTTCAATAGCTCGCGGAGCGCGGCGAGTTGGATGCGATCGTTGTGTTCGTCGGATGTTCCGGGCATGTAGGCGCCGTCGATGTTGCCGGAGAGCCAGGCGTCGAACTCGGCGACGGTGAGGTCGCGGATCTCGGGGATGATATTGGGCAGGTCGATGTGCTCCGCCGGGGATCCGATGGGGGCGAGGATCCAAGTGGGGGAGACGCCGAGGGCCCAGGCGATGTTGAGAAGTTGGGCGACGGCGAGGTCGTTCTTCCGGCCGGCTTCGATGTTCTGCAGGATCGACCCGGTGATGGAATCACCGGGAATGGCGTCGGCGAGGTCCTTCGTACTCTTGAATCCGCGTGCTTTGCGGGCGGCCGCGATGCGGGCGCCGACGGTGGGAGCGGTTCTGTAATCTGCCATGCCGACAGGGTATCGGGCATACGTGTGTGGGCAACGGGGGTGAGTGGGCAAACGATGTTAATTACACACAAAATTGCGCTCAAATGTGTTAATTACGCGGTACTCTCGAACCATGAACTACCGATCCGACTACTTCGTTAGCCCCGTCACCGTGCGCGAAGGGGTGAACGAAGGGGCGTGGCCGGTGGATCCCTGTCCCGCCGCCGTTTCCGCGCTGCGCGCGCTCCCCAACCCCTCCCTCTCCGCAAGCTACGAACAAGGGGTTGGGGAGTGAAGAAGCGGCGGCGGGACAGGGATCAAAAAGCAAAGACAGAAAGAACAGAAATAGGCAGTGCTGAGACCCGATCGAAGACGATAAAAGGGAGGTTCCGGGATGCTGATAACCGGGAGAGACGAACAGATGCTCGAGTGGCTGGGTATCGTGCGGGTGGCCGACATGGATGCGCTGCGGTTCGCGTTGGCGGCGTTCTCGAGTGCGGACGAGCCGGTGAGCCTGCGACGGGCGCAGCAATGGGTCGCACGGCTACGCGGAGTCGGGCTGGTCGACCGGGCGCGACCTGCACTGCGCGACGGGTCGATCGTCTGGGCGACACCGCACGCGGTCGGGAAGCCGGCGCCGAAGCTGCTACAGCAGACCACCCGGCACGAGGTCGCGGTGGCCGCAGCATCCGCCCGCTACCTTTTCCATCGCTGGGACTGGCACCGCGACCGGAAGGCGACCGGAC
>Ga0247730_1001811_pt1 | contig 11200 bp, 11 predicted proteins | sample UWRJL073202C2_FD_180959 | JGI IMG/M metagenome (GOLD analysis project Ga0247730, IMG submission 180959) | Plant litter microbial communities from Arlington Agricultural Research Station in Wisconsin, United States - UWRJ-L073-202C-2 | ecosystem: Environmental > Terrestrial > Plant litter >...
CGACCTCTCTACTTTCGATGAACCTGGAGGTAAAGAGAAACTGGCGGCCGAGCTAGCTGATTCTGTTAAGAATGGTGAGTATGACGCCTGTCAAAGCCGTGAGTTAAGGACTGACCCCTTATTTTAGTCGGATTCTGGATGGTCACTGGAACCGATATAGAGGACTCTGAAACTCTGAGACAGCTATCTATCGGTGCGTCTTTCATGCATCGAAACTTAGATGGAACATAATTGTGTTTCACGACAGCAAATGCCTTCTTTCAGCAGGTAATGCTGTTATCTGAAAGTTATGCCGACGCCAGCTTACCTCTCGAGCAGCCTCTGGAAGAGAAGAGAAAGCACCCCTGTGACTTTAAGACGGGATAGTACGTCCAGTGTTTCCATTGCCTACTTTCATGTAGGAAAAATAACTGTTTATGTCCAGCTATTTCGGATATCGAGAGCCCGTTCGCACGATTGGAGAAACAGGAGGTTTGTCCACTGGCAGCTTCTTTGTGAGAGTGGGCTTATGCTGATATTCTGCAGTCAAGGAGAACGTCGAAATGCTCAACATCCCCAAATACACCAAGAACAACGACTACAAAGATGTTTCGAAACATGATCTTATTCTGGCATGTCTTCAGACTCTAGCTTCCTGATTCCCTCGCTAATTACTTCGGCCTAGGCTTACGAAGAGGAAATTGCTGCCTTTCAGCGCAAATTGTTTGACAATGTCACACGAAAGCTCTTTGTACTCCTGTCCCTTATCCTAGAGTTGCCGGAAAACTACCTGCTCGATGTGCGTTTGCTATTGTTTATTTCTGTATCGCACGTCATAAGCTGATAGACAACTGGCAGAGACATGCGTATGATGACCGTTCGGAGGACCATCTTCGATACGCAAGCGTCTTTCTTTCTTTGCCTGAAGATTCTCATGATAACGCTAATGGTTATAGATGGTCTATCACCCTCGCAGCAATGAAGAACGTAAACTTATTAATGACGGTTTTGGTTCGGGACACACCGACTTCGGTTCCTTAACACTCCTGTTTTCACAGAATGTCGCCGGTCTTCAAATAAAGACTCCTCAAGGAGACTGGAAATACGTAAAGCCTGTCCCAGGAGCTATCACCGTAAACAGTGCAGATGTCTTAACCTTCCTGACAAAAGGTTACATTAAATCGACCATTCGTGAGTACATATGTTGCGTTCCTTCGAAATCGTGACTCAAAAAGATATAGACCGTGTTGTGGGACCTCCTGCCGACCAGTCGCACGTGGACCGCCTTGGACTGGTGAGCCTCCGGGTAGATGGGACAATGGAGACTGAGCATTGACGCTGGTATTCATAGCTTTATTTTGTCCGCCCTGGCGATGAGGTTCCCATCGTGCCCGTACCAAGTCCTTTACTCGAGCGAGAAGGACTCCTGAATGTAGAGGATAAGAAGATAACGGAGAAAGATGCCGTAAAGGGCTACGGTAAGGCTCATTCTCCATAAACCATATGCGCTTAGCGTACTGACGATCACGCTTGTTTAGAATGGGTTCGTGCTAGAGTCTCGGTGTGTTAATTTCCTTCCTTGGCTCTTCTGGTCCTTTGCTAACTATTCTGTGCAGAATGCTCATAACCAGAAGGTCTTGAACTTTATCGGCATTCCTGGGTCCGATGGTCTTCCTGCCAAGTTCAACTTCCGTGGCCTCGAGGTCGATCGTAGAGTTGCGTGAGCGCCACGCGCTCAAGCTTGTACGCGCTCTATACTGCCAATTTCTTTCTTTGAATGTACATAGGCGATAAATCCAATTTTGGGCAATGTTAATGAGTACTTACCCGTGAGTGATGGTTTGCGCGTCGACGATGAGAATCAGGTCCATGCTCAGGCTCAGGTGTCAGAGGGACCAGGAGAAACCATACCATGGGCTTAGGGGATGGAGAAACAGATCTAGAGTTCAAGGAGATAGCTAAATTGAACTCTAAGATGGGAGCGCATGAATGTTCTTTGTTGTTCCGGTGGCCACATTCGAGGCCTCAGGTTCGCGTTCTTGGACGGATTACAGGCAGCAGGCAACGTGTCGCTTCAGTTGACAAGGACGATGGGGCATGACATTGCGCCTGTCGTCCTTGGGTAGCGCGTTGATATCGGTATTTTGTTTGACTGACTCGGAAGTCTGTTGCCATTAGAGTGTATTAGCCCAAAAACGGCCGGTTATAACCCAAATTCCTCAGAATAACTCGCTCCACAGCTTGAAAGAGACCCTACAGAGGCTGAGAAATTTCCGCTGGAGCTTTTGTTTCGACCGAAATTTTTGTTTTTTCTCTCCATCAAAACGGTTTAATACTAGTGGCTAATACACTCTATTCCGTGAAAACGTGTTTTCTTCGGTTATATCACGTGGATCTGTTCTGTTCTGTTGAACATTCGCAACTTTGTCCCTGTTCAACCTCTATCAATTACCGCCACTAGTCTCTGCTGCACCTACGTTGTTCATTTATTTACCTGGGGACCATCTCCGGATAATCACTACCTTGTTGAGTCATGCGAGATTAGATCCTGCGCTCTTCATTCCGCTTTGCACCAAGACTGCGCTCCAGTAAGTTCTACGCCCCTGGTCTCCGCTATGGCCTTGCATTCGATGCAAGGACTAGTACTTCCTGTCAGGTTCTCTATGCTTATCGCTCCAGATAGCCATCCTACTCAGCCAGTATCGACCAGATCGTAGAACGAATGAATGGATTGACAACGATCACAAGGCGCTCCGAGGCTCTTGAAGACCGTAGTATAGTAGCCGGAATAAGTCTGGGGTAGCATATGTCAAGCGCTTCACGAAGGAACCTCTTGGTAGCTCTCTACATTTGAACCACGGGACTCGACGCTCTCGCTGATATATAAAGGGCCAAGGTTTCCTACTTTTCTTCAGCAGATCCGTCCCACCACATCTCCTCAGCCTCCTACATCCCTACCATTATCGATACAATGTCTCGTATAACTCTGCCTCTTCGTGATGGTATTGTCAGTACCTCCGATACATTCTTATATTGTCTACACGACCAACTTCTATTTCACAGTACACTTTGGCCTTTGGTCATTCCTTGAAGCATAGCCACCTTACCGCTATCTACGGCTCGCAAAAGAAGATTATTGTCTCTGACCGAGTTGCAGATGATGACAACAGCATCATGAAGCAACGGTGGATCCTCAAACACTTCAAGGAATCAGACACCTACATGATCGAAGTTAGTGCTGACCTGTCGATCCCCTTGTTTTTGACGACGCTTATCTGACCTTCTTCTTCTTTCGTCATAGAACATATTTGGAGGCTATCTCACGCCGGATCCAAAAGCTGCATTAGTAGCTAAGAGGCCGAACACTCTGATGTTGAGCGCAAAGGCATGTCATTGGTATTTCAAAGAATATAACGGGTATCTCTGGTACGTTCACCTTTGTCTTTGATTTGATCCAATGCAACATGACGAATGCTCAATCTGGCTATAAGGATCTTCTTGCCTAATTCTACTCGGAATGTTCAAGTCCCGCTCACTCCAGGAGCAACTGTATGTTTGTTGACTCCGCCCCGGACTTCATAATCTAACATCTTCATTAGCCTGCGCCAGTGATGCTCGAGTCCAAAGTGGAATACCCTACGAACGGGCAGTGCTTGTTGGAATCAGTGCCAGGCTTTGAGGCTCTTCCAAAACGCTTGCCTTCTTCGTGAGTCGATATCGAGAGCTTTCACTACTAGAGATCTTACAAAGCTGTAGAATCCAACATGCTATCTGCCCTGGTACCATCCGATTGATTTCCACCATGCAAAGTGGGGACAGGCAATATCTCTGTAGTTCCTCGGACCGAACTTTATCAATCGCGTCCAGAGGTGAAGGCGAAGACAGTGACCATGTGAGTGTTTCCTGCCCTTTCTGCGAACATATTCCAATGCTATATGCAGTGGGACTTGGCATTCACGCCCGAATCTCGAACATGGACAATCCGGAATGTCAAAACCAAAATCTATCTCGGCTACGCTCTCAAGAAGTCCAAGAACGTGCTCATGACTGAGACGGCTGCGCACTGGTCTTTAGAACATTCCCCGATAACAGGGATGTATATTTTGAAGATTCCTTATGCCGAGCGGACGCTGGGAATGTCTAAGAAGGAGGGATCTGATGAAATTTCGTTGCGCGGAGTCGACGATGCGATTGCGTTCGAATGCGAGCCAGTGTACCTGCGGTTTGGCGCAGCCTTGTGGGTTCCTTCCTCTTCCTATTTCTGTCTTTGACCTGGACTCATTGCATCCTGATTGCAGGCGAGGCCCCATTCCTGATGGCATCGTGAGTCCATACACAATATCTCTTCGCACTTTCCTGCTGATACCTATTTGACTACTATAGCACGCTATACATGCACGCTCGGCCAACGATAGCCTCCTCAACTTCACTATCCTACCGCCTTCAATTGATGGACACCATGAACTACAATGCCGACCTTATAAGGCTGTCATCTCTAACGAACAGAAGTGGAGGTTTACACGCGAGCCTCATACTGGTTTCTACTTCATCCAGTATATGAACTCCAACGCTTATCTTAGGACGTCCCGCAGCCTGGCAGGGCACGAATCGGAGATCTCAGTGCAATGCGGACATGAACCTCAGCTCTGGCAAATTCAAGTGTCACCGAACTCCTCGAGTGTCACGTAAGTCCTTCAAAAACCTGGATCGCTTTGCTTGTCTTTTGATGACATTAATCTTTCACAGGTTCAAGCTACCTTGGACTGAATGGTGCATAACTATGGACCAATATGTGAGTCTACATTAGCACTTATTTGTGTAGCTTTGCAGCTGAAACCACATTCCTCAGACTCAACAGCTAGTCCTGAAGCAACGTTTGGAATCCGATACTAATAGCGAAGACGAATCCTTTGAGGTACAACGTCGAGCCTGCTCTACAGTATTTACGCATGCTCATTTCTGCTCGACAGTTTGCTATGTCGGACTTGAACAAGACCGTCACCGATCAAAGTGAAGTTGAATTGACGGCGGATAAGATCCCAGTTGGTGATGTACGTCTTTCAGCTGGTCTGTTGCTGAACGCCACTTTACTCATGAGTTTCGTTTGTAGAACGAATCCGATTCCGGCGACAGTGACACTGTATTCTCCGAAGTCAGCATCGAGGACGACCCAAAACTTCAGCAAACCGATTTCTTTCGCATTCCTCATACTCAGTACGACACGGTCCTCGTGCGCACAGGATCTGTCGGAGACATAAGGTCGGTTATATTGCAACTTCTTTTATAATGCATTACTTACCCGGGATGGTGTTGAAAGTTTGCGAAGATCGAAGAACGGTAGACAAGGGTCTACATCCACTGGCACTGGCACGCTGACGGTCCGACATGGAATCAATAGAAACATCTCAGTGATCAGGGCCGATTCCAACAGGTCGGTACAAGCAATTGACTCTGATGAACATTATACTCATAACTCCTGCAGCTTGGGATCAGGCGTCGCGGATGTTTCTTCGATAGACTAAGCAGCCAGATACTTTCAAGGGTTCGGTCTAAGCCGTTAAGAGATCAACGGCGCAACTTGAACCCGGACAGCTATTCCATTACTGCCATTGTCCTCTCTCTTTTCCTTTTGATCTGTTTTACTCTTTAAAATCTTTTACATATACCCATACCCATACCCATTCCAACATCGAACTTGACAAAGCTTCCAATCTACTTGTACGACATATTCAATGTACCATCACTCCGTTTTAATATACACGCCAAGTTATCTTTCTATTCCATAATGTTGTGTACCTCAATCGGCCTAGTCCCGTAGTGCGGCGTAGTCTCGTAACCGGACCCCACCTACACTTTTGAAGACGTGATCAAATGATGTGAAGAAAGTTTGGTGTAATTCGCCGAGGATTCAGCGCGAGCATCCTTAGACTACGCTACGTTCGGTTTCGCTCTTATAGACAGCGTTCTTACACTCGCACACGGTTGTCGAACTTGGGAGATACTCGCGCATGGTTAGATTCTACGGAAAGTGTCTCCAAGGAAGGTAAAGTGCGCTTCTGTCAAAATAAAACTGAATTAGTACTGGGGACCACGTCAGACCACGCCAGGAATCTACCTATGCACATCGATACTAGGCTTATCCGATCCCAGTTTATTCGCATATTTGGGAATGCGTTCACCAGTTATTCTTCACGTTAGGGCATATACTTGAACTTGAATGTGGACCTTTTTTCTTGTTCTCGTAGAGACCCGCAGGTCGTCAATAGATTTCCATCCTTTTTAGATCACTCCTAATATGTGGCAGGCTCCTCGTGATCAGGACACGAAGATGGAGAACTGCATAACATCCCAGTTTATTGACACCGGATCAGACTAGGAATTCAGTCATTAGTTACGGTCGCTAGAAGCTATGCATACATCGGACCTACTTTAGAGATGCAATAGTACATACAAGTACAGTCAACTCTGTCATAACCCATACCGGTGATAACTTATACTCTCCCGTAACCCATAGAATTTTGTCAGACCAACATATTTACCGCATAAAAAGTAGTGATAACCCATAACTCTGTGATAGTCCATAACCCATAACGATTCAGGGGGATTATGGGTTTTCGGAAGGGCTAAAAAGGCAATAAACACAGGTTCTTACGTGCAAATCGTGTCTTGATGCTCAATTCTACCCAATTTAATCACAAAATTCGAAGTCCAATGGCATATTTGGCCATACAACAGGTTTCTAGCCAATAATAAGAGCTATTTGGTTGCCCACTTGAAACCGCTTGCCATCTTGTTCGCCGACTGCTGACTGCCCATCGACAGGGAAACTGCGGTTTACTTATGTGCAATAATGCGTTTGACAGTCTCGACGAGTAAAACACCCTCGTGTCGCATATTAGTGGTCTTATGCATTCTTTACAGTCCAATTTGGGCACGATGAAATGAGTGTGATGTTAATCCTAACCCTAACTTCTCTGCGCTATGCCATACTCTCTCATAACCCATGATTTTTTGGCTGACGAAAGGGGTATGGGTTATGACAGAGTTGACTCTACTGCGCGTCAACGATAATCCAGATGCAAGATGGATCAGGATGGATCGCACTGTAAGTATGAAGGGTGGAGTATTAGAGTTCAAGGATATCCATCTAATTAAACTCTAAGAGAGGAATGCACGAATGTTCTTCAGTATTCCGGCGTTCTCCTTCAGGGCCCTTCTGTCCAATGACTCGGAGACGCGCGCTTGTTGGCCTCTGTTAGCTCAGTAGAACTGGCCTTGTTGCTCGTAACCCTCAGTCTGATATTTTACCTGCTACTTTTATGATCAAAACAATAACATATGAACTTCTTTGCCTTGTAGGACTGGTAGGACTGCTATTGAGCCGAGGAAAGTACTATTGTTGCTGACGATGGGCTTTTGGCGCAGTGATCAGCTAGCCACGTGGTCCAGGATCATTCTCCACTACTTCCACCAAACCAGTGTTTGGCACGCCCTTGCCATTCGTTATACTTCTAGACCTCGACAAATTGTTATCTGTTGACTGGGTACACATATTTACATAGTAAGCATATGCCGCGGACTCGCCTGCTAAGCGTTAACTTGCATTCGATACAAGGCCCAGCACTTGGACTCGCATGGCTATTCTGTTTCGCCCCCCTGGTCGGCGAATTGTTAAGCTAGTCTCCGAATCCATGCGACAATATTGGAGAGAAAACGAATGCTAAAGAAGACCCCTGCGTCGGCCATACATACCGTCACACGGTAGTTGTGGCGCATAGTTCTTCGTAAGGTAACCGAAGAGATTGGACTGGGCGTCTAATCTTGGAATATCCCAGTCCCCTGCATTTGGGCCAGCGGACTAGGCGCTCAAAGGCGTATATAAAGTACGACACTCCAGAGTTGTGCTGCAGAGAGTGCTCACTTCCTCCCCTTTCTTTCCTGCTATCACTACCGACCCAATGGCCACTAGCACATTACCTCTCTCTTCTGGTTCTGTGCGTATCTTTTCCACTCTGAAGTTGGTGTGGGGTTCGAGTCTGACCAGCCTCAATCAGTACATGATTGGCATAGGCCACGCTGCCGCGCGTGCTTTGCTCACTGCTAACGACGTTTCGAAGACTGGGATCACGATCTCTGGCCCAGTGCGCTTGGACGATGTCAACGATAGCATGAAACAACGATGGATCGTCAAGCACGATGCTCAATCAGATACTTACACCATCAAGGTCTGCACTTCCCTGTAGATCCCCCCTTACCACACATTCCTTACCAATCTTATATTGCAGAACGCATCCGGACGGTATCTGACTCCAAGTCATACTTCTTCCACAAGATCTAGCAATGTGGAATTGAACGAAATCGCATTTCAATGGCAATTCATCGAAAAACGTGGATATATTTGGTGAGTTCCATTTGTTCGTCTGTGGTTCATGGTTGCGTGAAGCTAAGTCTGTTTACAAGGATCCTCATCCCTAATTCGTCTCGAAATGTTCAGCTCCCACTGGGAAAAGATGTCGTAAGTTGTTCAAGTCTGCGCTTTGTGTCGCTATCTAAGGCCTCGATCAACAGGCTCCAATGCTGCTTGAATACAAGGAAAGCTCCCCACCAACAAATGGCCAGTGCTTATTTGAAGCTGTGGAAAACTCTGAAAACATGGAGATATCTTTCATTTCTTCGTGAGTTGTGCTCGAGAAGGCTGGTAGCTCTGAATTTGACACAGCTTCAGGATCCAACCCCTGCTTTGCCCAGGTATTTACAGATCAATAACCACGACGCAGAGCAAAGGGAGGCAGCTCCTCCTCAGCTCCTCGGACAGCGCTCTGTCAACCGCGTCCGGGAACCAAAGCGATGGAAGTGATCTTGTGAGTTTGTTCTCCTGCTCTTAAAACTTGTCCTAATGATACATGCAGTGGAACTTGAAATATACGCCCGAGTCTCGAACATGGACAGTCCAGAATGTGAAAACTAAAGCCTATCTCAGCTACGCCCTCACTAGCAAAAAGTCCAAGAACTTGTCCATGACCGAGAAAGCTACGCACTGGTCTTTTGAGCAGCTGCAAGAGAGACAGATAGTGGGGATGTATGGCTTGAAGGTTCCTTATACTGATAGGATGTTGGGAATGTCGAAGAACGAAGGGTCCGATGAGATCTCGTTGCGCCGAGTCGAGGATGCTGCTGCGTGGGAATTCGAGCCAGTGTACTTGACGTCTGGTGCAGCATTGTAAGCCTCTTCCTCTTCCTCTTGTTGTCGTTGGCCTGGGCTCACCGCATCCAAACTGCAGCCGCGGCCCCGTTCCTGACGGCATCGTGAGTCCAATAGGTTCTTATCACACTGTCTTCTCAGTACTTACCTGCTTCTCACAGCACGCTATACATGCACGATTTTCCTACAATAGCCTCCTTAACGTCACCCTTCTATCGACTTCAGCCGACGGACACCATGGGTTACACTGCCGGCCTAATATGGCAGTCATTGCCGACGAACAGAGTTGGAGGTTTACACGCGAGCCTCGCACCGGTCTCTATTTCATTGAGTCAAACAACTCTCATCTCTATCTGGGAACTTCCTGCAGCCTGGGAGGACGAGAGACAAAGATATCGGTGCAATGCGTACATGAACCGCAACTCTGGCAAATCCAGGTATCATCAAATTCTTCAAGCGTCACGTCAGTTCCTCAAATGTCTGCATCGCTTCGTTCGCCTTCTAATGCAACTGCATACAGGATTAAACTACCTTGGACTGAATGGTGCATAACTATGGTCCATCATGTGAGTTCTTGATCAATACTTGCGAGAACTCTGCATAACTAATGCTATATTTTGAAGACCCAAAAGCTAGTTCTAAGGCCGCGCCCTACATCTGAGAGTTATAATGTGGACGAGACCTTCGAAGTAATATCTCGAGCTTATTTCCTAGTATTCTCGCATGCTCATATCTATTTGACAGTTCACTATGTCAGACTTGAACAAGATTGTCGTCGACCAAACTGACATCGAGTCGACTATGGAGCAGGTTACTGCAGTTGATGTATGTGATTCGGCTTTCCTGTCCGTTCAGAGCTATCATTTTATTCATGCGCTTCGGTTTCAGAGTGACTCTGATGCTGGAGACAGCGGAAGCGAGACTGCAGTTTCCGATTGCAGCAACAAAGAAGAACGTGAGATGACTCTGCAGACCGAATTGCCGAGCAATGGAAGGATCGTCATCAGGAAAAATGCTCAAGGGGTTGTGAGGTGAGACTTCTCTCCATTCCTTCTCTCAAATCGCTTCTGAACTGCGCTAGCGCTGGCCACTCGCTCGGGAATGAGGGGAGGACTCGCATTAGTATCGAAGATGAAACACATGCCCCCGCTACCAAGTTGGTTGTTAAACGTGGAGGAGACAATGGCATTAGTGTGAGGAGTAAGATAGTGACTGGCACGAATGGGTCAGTGAACTTGTATTGGCCGATTTCAAGCTGAGTAGCATACTTATTGTCTTTGCAGGTCGGATTCAGACACATCTACTACTTCTTTGGTAGCAACAACAGCAAAACGCCAGATTAGCTTCTCAGGACGGTAGAGAATACTCGATACACCGGTAGATACAGGACGACGATCACAGTTCAAAGTTTACTATTGTATCTCTCACTAAGCTTCTCTCTTACGCCTCGCATTCTCAACGTTACTTGTACAATATATCTTCTATACCACTGTACTATCAATGCAATGTTACACACATGAAGCTCTCCGGAACACATTGTGCTTTTTCTCTCTGTTTTCTTCTTCCAAAAGACGTGAAACGTTACAAAGAATAAAGAAAGCTACATTTACAACACCTATTTACAAAGCATACATCCTATCGGCGACGATGACTATTTTGTGAGATCCATAACAATTCGTCCCGCTATCTTCCCTGCTTTCATGTCCTCGTATATCTGCGATAGCTCCTTCAACTCTTTGCTCGCGAAAACAACCTTGACGTCGCCCTTCGCTGCAATATCAAGAGCTTCTACTGCATCCTGCCTGTTACCGACATACGAGCCAAGGATGTTAATACTCTTGAAAACTGTCCACCAGATACTGCCTTCCAGCTTGGCGTCTCCCGGTAGCCCAACCGCCATCAATGTGCCACCTGCACGAAGGTAGTCGACGGCTTGTGCGTATCCAGTACTAGATGCAGTCGTGACCACTGCAGCATGTGCTCCTTCGCCACCAGTAATATCCTGAATATCTTTCACAA
>Ga0247730_1001812_pt1 | contig 11197 bp, 19 predicted proteins | sample UWRJL073202C2_FD_180959 | JGI IMG/M metagenome (GOLD analysis project Ga0247730, IMG submission 180959) | Plant litter microbial communities from Arlington Agricultural Research Station in Wisconsin, United States - UWRJ-L073-202C-2 | ecosystem: Environmental > Terrestrial > Plant litter >...
GACAGAAACGAACCGATACCCACTATTTATTAACTTATGGTCCGAACGTATTATCTATTTCAGAGAATAGTTCCACGAAGAGAACGAACGAAGCCGTGATTGCGTATATTACATGAACCAAGGGCCTCTAGCACGTCGTAATGAACATCAAGTGCCATACTTTCCTCTTCCAAGGGTACTTACTTCTAACTGAGCACGAGCACGAAGACGGAACGTGAGTAGTTGGACCATAGACCTTTCGGAAATAATAACTATTTCTGCAGGGATGGTTCATATTTGCTACAAGTACATCTATGTTTATACAGCTTCTATTCGTACAAGTAACTCAATCTAAATCACATTCTCAGTCTCTTGTGTACGCCCATGCTTCGTTATACTGGCACTATCAGGCGTAGCATTATCATTATCATTGTCACCGCCAGCCTCTCTCGCCTTGAGCTCTGCGATAGTGGGTGCACGTCTTCCTCCTAAGAAGACTTTACCACCAGGCGAGTCTTGCAATGCTCTGGTAATGACAGAGCTTTCGAATAAGTATTTCATGTCTTCCAATGCGACACCGGACTGGACATAACGAAACAATCAAATGTGAGGGAGGAAGAGGGCGGAAGAAGAGAAAAGACCGCACAGTTTCAGGGTAGAAGATGTATGTCCAGATCGCCATGATCAGACACATAAATCCGAATACAAGGTAAGTTCCGTATTTTATATCGTCTGTCCAAATCGTCGTGGTAAGCCTTCTGAACGTGGTCCAGGAAGAAAAATTCGGACTTACTAAGCATAATAGGCGTCTGCCGGCAAGAGAGAAGATCGGGTCAACTAATATACTTGCAGGTCAGAGAGAAATAGACGCACAATTTTGCTAATCGTGAACGAGAACAACCAATTCACTCCAACAGCAAGCGATAGCGATATCCCACGTAGATGGTTAGGAGCGACCTCCCCTGCGCATACCCAAGGTACTGGACCCCATCCAATGCAATAGAAGACTGCATAGAGGTATACAGCAACAATGGAGACATACGAACTAACGAATGATCAGTTTCCATGCACAGCCAGTAGACGTCACAAAGAGAGCTCACGCAGGCACAACAGTTTTGGAATCACCATGAACGCCTCCGTATCCTCCAATCCAAATCATCATCAATGACTGACCAATGCCTCCAATGATCAAGCACTTTTTCCTTCCCCAACTCTCGACAGCGAATGCCAATACTAGAGCAACACAGACAGTCTTCACAACCCCATAAACACCGGTAGCGAGAAGACCTGCTGTGACACCGCTGATTCCCAGACTCTGAAAGATTCGAGGGCTGACGAAACGATGTCAGAAAGAACAAGATGTTAGATATTCAATCGGAAAATCCAACCTGAAGTAATTGATAGAGTTCGTGCCGGTCCATTGTTGGAAGAACATGAAGAGCGAAGGTAGGAAGCATCTGAGAGCAATAGCCCTCGATTCTCCCATCTGTTTGAACTGCTTCCACACGGGAACTTCCTCTCTAGTCTCGAAATCAGCCTTGATATCGGCTACCGTGTTTTGCACAATGGGATCATCTGGGGAGAGTCTAGCAACATATCCGAATGCCCTGGCTGCACGTTCAGGGTGTCCATGTTCCACAAGCCATCTGGGACTTTCTGGTTGGAAGAGCATTGCTATCACAAAGAGAACACCGGGAACCATTCTGATATTCATCGCGTCAGGTTTACATGAGGCTTTCATCATGACTGTAACGTACTGCACGATGAATGGTATTCTCCATTGCAAATGGCCATATGGAATATCTTTGGAAGAACTGTAGTTCACCCAGACTGTAGCCATGTCAATCAGAGACCTACTCTTCGCCCGTGCAAACGAAGACTTACAACTCAACATGATTCCTAGATTGTTCGCTAGCTGTATCATACCCGTACACCTGCCTCGAATGGCCTTCGGGACAGACTCTGAGACGTAGGCGGGTACCAAGGCAGAAACCATTCCGACACCAATGCCTCCAAGGAATCTGGAGAAGTAGAGAACGTCCAGACCGACTTTTTGACTGCTGCCCAGACCGGAGATGGACTGAATGGCGCTGCCGATGATGTAGATGATTCCGGAAAGAAGGAGGCAGATGCGACGGCCGAATCGGTCAGAGAGGTATCCCATGGAGAGAGCGCCAAAGCTGTACACAAATATGTCAGTCGAGGACAGTTCAGCATAGCGTAGAACAACGTACAAACATCCGCCTTGCAGAACAGCCACGATATTCCCTTCATAGTTGGCCAATGCAGACGGACTGAGCTTGTCCAGTCCAAAGTATTCCTTGAACGCTGGCAGCGCGATCACTCCTCCAATGAGACCACTGTCAAAGGCGTCAGAATGAACGGAAAGCGGGAGATGACTATAGACACGCACATGTCCCATCCAAAAAAGATGCTGCCCATAGCTGCCGATGCAGAGAGGAAGTAGGCATTGCGATGGTGCGAAAGCTCGCGCATCTGGTCTTTGAAGCCCATTGTCGGAACACGGGGGAAATGGGAAGCAGAAAGTGGAGAATGGGGTCAAGGCGCTTTCACGATACCCCGGACGCGTTCAGGTTTATAGATACTCCCGCGGCTTATTGAAACGGAGGTAAATTCACGACGGTCCGGTTGAGAATTTGGGAAGCGCTAAAAGGCGTTCTGATATGGCCTACAGACGCATGTATGTAGGAATATGTTTAATCCTAGAGATCCGTATCGACAACGAATTCTGGGTTGAACTGTGAACGGTTGGTTATTGTCGAAGACGAGGGAAAGTAGGAACATAAACAAGGTCAAGGACCGGTTCCCCGTGCCGGTTCGATCCGGTCGCTTCAACATTCAACGAATCGGCTTCAGCATTCTGAGCTTTACCACCACGGTCGACTGATTCTCGAATACTTCCTGGACCTTTCACGTTATGTTCTACTGTGTTCTCTTGCCGTGTTTCCCAGAGCCAAGCTTGTCTCGGAATCTGGGGCCACAGACTGCCACAAAAGGCCACAGCCGTTGAACTCAGAGTGCCTCAATATCCTTTCCTGCACGTTAGGCCACAATACACAGGCTCTCGAATCTTGCCACAGTCTGACCACAAAATCGAAGTATAAATCGCGCTGCCTTTATGCACAAGGCCCTTTCAGCACTACTCGCCTTTGTCTGTTGGACAAAGAACAACGCTCTCCAGTGGCTTATCGTCCTTCTTAAAAGCATGTCTCGCCCTCGCCACTCCTCTGAACCTTCCTCGCCTGGATTTCTTTCTACCCTTGCGCGACACGTGATGCCTATTCTGCGACAGCGTTCTCCAGAGCCTTTCTGTTGGTACAGTAACTGCTGCACCTTCTGCGAAGTCGATCACGGTCCTCAAGTAGCACCAGGCCTTTTCCAATGCAGTAAAGGCGCGAAAGGCTGTCCTGGAACATACTACGTCTCTGAGAAAGCTGCCTGGGCTGCTCATCAAAACGCTACAAACGAATTCATAGCGAAGAAGGAGAAACGACAAGCGGAAAAGGTGGCTCTGGCGAAGCAATTGAAAGAGGAAGCGGAAAGCTGGGAAGAGCTAACACGATATCATGAGAAGCTAGCTAGGGATGAGGCAGAGATGGCGAAGCGAAAGTTGAGGAGAGAAGTTCGGAGAATTAGGATTGCAGGAAGAACATCCGCAGCAAGCGAGTCATCATCCCTGAACAGTGGTATCACTCCACCATGCACTCCTGACGAGGAGGCCGCAAGATTGGAACCACTTTCGTTAGACCATGCCTCGATTCCGCTCATTGTCGTGATCCCTCCAGCTGGACGGCGCGGCCGCAGAGCTGCTGCACAAATTCGGAAACGACATGATGAACAATATGCCGTTGGAAGGTGGCCTCCCCCTCCTGCCACCCGCAAGCCAGCGGCACCTATTCCTAGACCAACTCCAACACCAGAACGTAAGCCTGATCCTATCCCAACAGTCGCCCCATCTCTTTTCTCTCCAATCGCGCAACCACGGCCGAGATATGCCTCTTCCTCTGCTGCGGATTCCGTTTCTTTGCCCCCTGTTCGTCAACGTTCCATATCTCGTGCACACCTATACCGTCAAGTACCAGCCACACCTCCACCCATTCGAGCATTGCCTCCGAAACCCGTGCTTAGATCATGACCTTATTCACTATTCACGCCTTCCTTCTTATTTCACGCCTTGTAATGATAAACGAAACATGCACCCCTACATCACTGTTATTTGTACATATGTTTTTACAACAACAAAGATGCCCCTTTACGCTAAACCGTTCAATCGTTGTAACGAGCAGGAGCAGTTGGGTGCCCAGCTTTCGACCCGTTCGCATCCACACCTTGCTCCTTCCAAACCTCTAACTGTCTATCCTTCGCCTCCTTCCCATACAACTCTTCATACGCTTTCACGCTCAACGGTTTCTCCGCATGGGGAGTCACTCTCAATGCGTGCCTCGTGGCAGGCCAGAAGTCAAAGATAGCGGAATGAGTGAGAACACGGTTATCCCAGACAGCCACCGAGTTTGCCTCCCATGAGTAGCGTACTTGCCAATCTGGGTTCTCGGCGATCTGGCGGAAGAGGAATTCGAGAATGGCGTCGGATTCTGCTTTGGGGACGCCTACGATTCTCCTGGTGAATCCTGTAAGTATAACATGATGGTCAGCATGATCTTTGCAAAAGAACATAGCAGTAGAAGAGCGGTACCTGGGTTGACGTAGACGCTCTTCCAGCCAGTGGCAGGGTGTACTCTGACAACAGGGTGAACTGAATCAATCTCTTGACGACGAACGTGGAGTCCAGCAGCGCGAGACCCATTCGCCTGGTCGGCAGCAGTGTGTACCGCTTCGAGTCCCTCCAGATACTTCTGGAATCCAGGACTCAGACCAGAATAGAGAGCGTATCTGCGTACTGTAAATACCAATGAACGAATGAATGAAATATGCTGCACGAACCCAGAGCTCCAAATCGTGTCACCGCCGTATTCGGGGGAGGTTAAGAGCTTGAAAGACGTAGGACCGGGGGGTTGGCGTTCGTATGTAACGTCGGAGTGCCAGAGTTGAAGCTTGGAAAAGCTGACAGGATCGGGTCGGCGAGACCTGTCATTGTACACAACGTGAACTTCTTCTAGACCCTCTTTCTTGGGAAGAGGGGTGGTAGCATGTTTATGGAGAGGTCCCCAGTAGCGACCGAGTTCGAGTTGTTCCTCAATGGTGATGGACTGGTCACGGAAGACTGAAGAGATATGATGAGCAGGTATTCAACGTTCAGCATGTCAGCCACTCACAAACAACACCACGCTCAGCAACCAAGAGAGCTCTGAAGGCCAGAATGTCAGTGACTGTGCTCGAGCATGAACATATACATCAGCGCTTACAGTTCGTCTTTCTGCACATCTGTGAGTTTGGAGAGGTCGATGCCGTCAAGTTGAGTACCAATGATAGGAGTCAAGTGCTTGATCTTGGTCGCTGTACCAAGAAGATTGGGCTTAGATTTGTCCTTGACGTCGAGAGCGCGGTCGTGAACCTCAAAGTCAGGGAGAGGCTCCCAATCGTACTTGGGGAACGAAGGCTGAAAGAGGATGCTTGAGCTTGCGATAACGAAAGAGCGATAAGAAGTGAGCACACCTTGTAGTCGCTGTACTTGTAGCCCTCAGATCCGTCGTCTGCGATCTCAGGAGAGTAGAATGGGTTGAAGACTTTTGGCACTTCTTTCGTAGCAGACGTCTTTAGATCAGCAATCTTGGATGTAACATCCTCGACTTTAGTAGGAGTGGTTGCGACAGGAGCCATGGCGTGTACAGACGAGTCGCAGACTATAGTAATCTGTTCTTAAGTAGGAGCGGCTTTGGAGAGGCGGATGTCGTGATTGTGGATTCTCATGGCGTGAGAGATGGCGAACCTGAAATGGGAGCGCATGACATGATCCATTCAGTTCTCGTATTCGGAAGGCCTATCAGACTCGGTATTGCGCACAATGGTCGTGCTGCAAGGAATGGCAAATCTGTAGAGTAGTCGACTAAGACTCACGCAATACTTGTGTCAGTCTTTGTGCAGGATTGAAGAGCAGCGATTTAACAGGCATCATGGATGCAACCTCTCTATATTTCGCATGCAATTGGAATGAGATGGCAGAGCATGATGTGGGATGGATGAAGTATACGCCAGTGACTGTAGCACAAGACTGGCTATCATCGGCTTTGACAATGCTGGCGAGTCCGTCGTAGTCCGAAACTTTTGAGTGGAACAGATCAAGTGGAATAATCTCCCGATGCAAAGAAGTCTGTATTAGCTCTAACAATGGTCATATAGCCATGGCCAGAAGACAACATTCGTGCGCGAGAGATGCGGTCAGGGTAGACCGGGAACTTGGTCGAAGGCAGATGAAGGACGCGAGCCGTGAAGTCCATAAAAAAAACTTACTCCCGGGTGTGATAGATAGCCAGAGCTCGTTTGCCGTCACTAGTCGAGATGTGTTGTCGAGGTTCAGAGTCAACGACCAACGTATGGGCCTTGGCGCGCACGTCCATGCGGTCATGTGCACACTTGAGGGTCGGCTTCCTGGTGGCTAGGCATCCCGTATCGAGGTATCGTCTGCTCTTGGTCCTGTAACACGACTCGGAAGGGACTTCTTATCCTCTTTGACCTTCTCGCCATCACATACATGACCATCGCACATGCTTATGAGCAAGATCAATTGCTCACAACCGAAGAACTCGATGCTGCCTCCCCTCGTAAAAGACGTAAACTCGAGGACACCTCCTATATCCACACTCGTCCTCGTTCTTCTCCTGTAACACCTTCCTCTCCTCACGCAAACGGTGAGGATACTGCTGCGACAAATCGCGCGTCGTCTGCCCTCGATATGAACTCTGCACCTCCCAAAAACCGGACAGGGACTTCTAACCGGATTACCCCGTCATCTCATGCTCATTCTGAGGCTGCTACGCCAGTACCAAGCAGTGCTTTAGACCACACGCGTGCCGAATCTATTTCCACAGCCTCTGGGCACTCTGCCAATCCCCTAAGCCATGTGCGTGCGATCCTCTCTGTTTCGGTTAATATCTAACTAATTCATGCTTGGACAGACCCAACCCCCTTCGCAAGCACCTGGAAGCCACGCACCAGCAGCAGCAACATCCATCTTTCCACCCTCCATCATCCAGGCCCTTGTCCGTTCAACGCCCTCCACTACCAAGTTCACGCCTGATAACGTAACAGAGATTCTTCGAGAACTCATGAATGTTATGGCCCAACGTCGACAGAATAATTCATTATCTTTCCTTTCTCCAACATACGAGATGCGCGTCGCGTTCGCTGCAAAAGCCAACGAAGCATTAGCCCAGATTCATACCAACAACAATACCGTCCTCTCTTCTTCACCACCTGCTCGTCGGGAATCCTTATCCGAACATCCATTCAAGTCTCCCGCAACTGTGAACTCGCATAAGGAACAAACATCTCCACAAGCAGACATTGGCGTTACTCTTGATAACGATGTTATCATGAAATCTGCCTCACGCGCTCCCTCTGAGTCTGCTAGCGGTCCAGCGTTATCTGATCAACGCTCTGAATCTGTTCCTATGGATCTAGATTCAGAAGCGTCATCTACTCCTCAGCCTTCCGTTACCAGATCTCTTCAACATGAAGCATCGGACGCAATATCGGCCTCACTGCCACATCCTTCGACATCAATCATGCCTGCAACTCGAGAACCAAGTTCAGGCCCTACTGGGACAAATATTGTGGGGCCAGCACAAAGCGCGTTGTTTGAATCAAATCATGGTCAAATCATGGTGGATGCAACTGGTTTAAAGCAAAGAAATCAACCGGCGCTAGCACCAAATGATTCTGCCAGTACAGATATCTCGAATGCCACATCTGAATACAGTCAACAACAACCTGAACCTGAAGCTGAACCCTCAAGCTTGAAAACAAAGGAGGCAGTCTTGCAGGAAAGAAATCCTGTTCCAGGGATCTGGGGCCTTGTACACGGGCAACCATATGCAGACATTGCAGAGTGCTCCTTTGAGGTGGATCCAATAGTTTTTGGGAAATGGAATTTAGAAACAAGGTATGCAGCACTTGCCCGCTTCTAGCTAATGTACACGTTCTAATGAGTATTTGATACTAGTCCTCCTGTCAATAGATCATTTGTTCTCAACAACAACAGTCAAAGAGAACCTAGACTGTCAATATATCTTCACTGTTTGGACATCACCGAAAAAGCTGAGGATCTTGAACCAAAGTCTTTGCAAAAGCACTCTGCAGTCTTACAGCTGTCAACCAAAGAGGCGCACAAATCTGATTGGATATGCAATGGGGATCTTATTGTGCAAATAAATAACAATGAGGTTTGGAGAAAAACTATATTTCTACACAGAATCAAGGCAAGACTTCTAAAGATTCAAGCTCTAAATCAAGTGCTAAGCAAGCCCATACAGGACAAGACCAAGCCAATCAACATTACCAGCAGCATCCGCCCAGGCATGAACTCGATCCAGTTCATTCAGCTTTGTGACATCAGGAGGCTGTTTGTTGTTCATGCATGTCCAGAGGAAAGTATAACTAGCGCAAGCGCAGGTGTAGATGAGAATTCAGTAGATGTTTCGACGACGAATGGAAATGTGCAGGAGGGTGATTCACAGTAACTTTACTGCTTGCGAGGAGACTACACGGTCTATGAGGAAGACTCGGATACAAGGAAACCGACAAGACAGGAATCTAGCATGAACTCGGCGTTCACCCACGAATGCGTTGCAGCTGTGGAGCATCGGAATAAGCGCTCTAATCTCCATGGAAGACGGGAAGTGGGGTACACACCAAATAACTGTGTGCCATCTCGACCAGCGACACGCATCAGCTCCCTTTCGCCACCAGGGTGGAAGGGAAGATATTGGGTGATGTTATACACCTTGCCGTTAAACACAGACCATGCATCGTCGCGTTTATTGTGCTGCCTCAAGATGGAGGGTGGGATACGCATGAGACTCTCTACCCCAGGTCCCTACCTAAGATCAGCAAGATGCTATACGTATTCATGCTTTGAACAAACTCACTCGCAAGTTCTCGCCAGAGGCTTTGAGATTAGCCCAGTCCAGAGCACTGTGGCCAGGTTTCAAAGCTACTTTGTCGCGTTTCTTGGATGATGCAGGACGAGTTGGTGGTCGCGTCATGGTGGAAGGGACAGATAGGGAAGAGGCTGAAGTAGAGGGGGCGCTAAGGAAAGAGGAAGAGGAACTAGGCGCCGTCCTGCGATTTGTAGGTAGTGGTGGCGGAGGCATAAGGTCTGCGTCATTTAGAACGCGCGGCATGGAGGGTGTCTGCTTGGCTGAACTAGCTCTTTGCGCGCTGTTCAGAGCAGGAAAGGCAGGAGGCACGTTATTGTCCTCTCTTTCAGTGTCTTCGCCATCGTCGTTGTCATCTTCAATTGTGATGTCGACTGCAGGGTTCGCAGACGATGAAGAGGCTTCTATAGTGGGAGGTGCCCCGGAGATCCAAGAACGGAGGTAAGAAGTCATAGTGGTGGTATGAGTCGAAGAGCAGGAGATGAGTAAATGATGAATGCCGGCCATATGCGTACTTGCCGCTTCCGTCTTCCAGTATACTAGCGCTCGGAGCTGTACCAAATCGATAGAATACATATTATGCTAACATATTTGAGGTAAGGATACTGTTCTGAAAAGTTCACTAGCACACTACTGTTCTTCTCATTCTCTCACGTTGCATCCCAGCCCATAGCGCTTCGATCCCATTCACGCTCTTCGCCTCTTGACCATGGCTGGTCCAGCTCGATAGTACATCATTACGCCCGCACAATGTACAAAGCCGGATCCGTCCAGATTAGCCAATTTGTCCAGCCCATCCTAGGTACTTGTCGGTTCCAGGAGACCTTTATCCACCCTCTCTCAGAGTGTCAACATACTGATTAGCGGCATTTCGGTATCACGTTGCATGGTAGAATAGTGGCTTCCAAGAAAGACAGGAAGGTAGTCGCAGGTTATGTTGAAAAGCAGTGGTGAAAATTCTGGATAGAGTATGTGCAATTTTCTGTATTTCTCCTGTTCGTTCCCTGGTTCATTATCAAGTGTTATTGTTGTCTTCATTATCCACTATTGGTCAGTGAAGCGTGCCATGGCATGAAAAATATATCATGCGTAGTATACGTAGTACCAGATTCTGATCCGTCTCTGACGAGGAGTTTCACTTCTTTAGCTTCCGACCATTCCAAGAGATGCAAGATCCCTGAATGCGCGCTTAATGTCCTCTTCGCTCTCTTGAGACGACAAGTAACCGTCAGGAGAGGTGACAATCAGATAGCATGCACATACCAACTTCATCAGGAGAATCCGGAGCTGCCGTACTTTGTAACGCCCTCCTTCCTCGAGCATCCTCTGCCAATCTTGCGTGGAAGAGGGAAGCAACTTCCCTGCGAATGCCGACAAGAATAAACTCGCTCAGGTCTGGTGGCATTCTTCCAGGGAGGCACCAAGGAGTAACTGCTTTGCGACTTCCCTTTGTGAATAGGGGAACTAGTCCTTGCTCAGGATGTTGTTTGACAAACGCATTATACTGCGAGAAGAATTGGCCACATTGAAAACAACAAAGCTTCGATACCGCCATGTAAGCGCAAGGTTGAGCAAGGGTATTCTTGTGTCGCATATAAGACATCGCAAGATTACATTCCCCGTGAGAAATCAACGATTTTGAGTCTGCGCTGTCGACGAGGAGCTGGATCAAACTCTCTTTGTCGCGTTCTTCTATTTCCGTATCAGGAGGAAGCAGTAGGGAGGTGATGAAAGCATGGATAGCGGCATTTGAGGGCCTATCGAGGGCGACAGTTTGACCGTACTTGCTGGCGGGCACATAAACGAAACTGAGGGATTTCCCAACCAAGTAACTGTGACGTTTCAAAGCTGCTTTACAGAGCTGCCTTGAGTGCAAAATAGGACTGAGGAGTTTCTCGAGGCAACGGATCAGGTCGAAAGGCTTGATTGATTGGCCAACCAGGGCGTGGTTCTCTTAACAAATCCCACTCGATAAATTAATGTGCGCAAAGCAGAATGAAAAACGGAGCATGCCTGAGAATCTCTCGCACAGGTTTTGGATTACCTGGCACATCGTTTTAGGTGGTATCAATGTACGTGCCAGAAGAGATGCGGACGCCCTGTAGGATGCAAGAACCTCATCGCTTGGCATCATAATCGTTTTG
>Ga0247730_1001813_pt1 | contig 11197 bp, 12 predicted proteins | sample UWRJL073202C2_FD_180959 | JGI IMG/M metagenome (GOLD analysis project Ga0247730, IMG submission 180959) | Plant litter microbial communities from Arlington Agricultural Research Station in Wisconsin, United States - UWRJ-L073-202C-2 | ecosystem: Environmental > Terrestrial > Plant litter >...
AATCCTGTGGTTTCTGACATGGTAGAATAGTAGGGATAGAATGGGAATGTGCTTGGTCGTGAGGGTAGTGGTGGTAAGCGAGAGAAAAGAAATCGAGTGCGGCCTGGATGGAGGCCTAGCGTAACTGACGCCATGTGTTCTTATCAAGAAAGTGGGTCGCCGGAAATGTCGATCCCGGATTACCGAGTGCCGGTGGGTGATGGCGCTCTATTTTATGGTGTGCATTTAGAGCGAATTATAGAGAGGTCCGACTGTTTTCTCTTGTTCGTATTAATCAGAACCACAGATTTGTTCTATTTTATTTCAAATATGGAGCTCAAAAGACTCTTGCATATCAGTATCCTTGGAAGGACCCAGGCGGATGACCATGATATGAAGAAGGCTAGTCGTGAGAACGTAGATTTCGAAAGCAAGTGGGAATAATACAGATAACAGGCACACTCTAATAAGTCAACCAAACCCCGAAGAACATGAACCATTTACAACAGCTTCTTAACCTCTGGGTCAATCACCTCAGGCTTCGTCGTTGAAGCCCATCGTTGAACAACTTTGCCCTCCTTGTCGATCAAGAACTTCTCAAAGTTCCACTATGAATATACGAGAAGATGAGTATTGCGATTGGCAAGGAAGCCACGACCAACAAACCTTGATTCGGCTAAGTCCAAGAAGACCAGCCTTCTCATTCTTCAAGTATTTGAAAACTTCATTGGTGTTGTCTCCGTTCACTTCTGACTTCTTCGCCAGAGGGAAGGTGACACCGTGGTTCAAGGTGCAGAATTCGGCGATGCCTGCATCATCTAGAGGCTCGTTGCCCAAGAACTGGTTGGAAGGGAATCCAACGACCACAAGCTGAACAGGAGAAATTGCGATGAGCAGGAACTCATGGCAGAATGGAGCGGGAACGTACGCCCTGGTCCTTGTACTTCTTGTAAAGCGCTTCGAGACCAGTGTATTGAGGAGTGAAAGCACTGGAGATAGGTCGCTTGAGTATTGCAGAAGCTAGGCGCCTGAAATAACATACCATCCGCTAGAAAGAAGCAAGTCAGTGAAAGCCTCCACGAGCAGATAACAGCAACGTACCTAGCAGTGTTGACAACCAAAACGACCTTGCCCTTGAAGTCGCTGAAGTCGAGGGTCTTGTCGCCGGGCAGGGTAGCCTTGAGAGAGTAGAACTTGGACATTGTAGTTGGAGATAAGAGAGGTAGAGGGAAGAGATGGGGAATGAATGTTATGCCTGGGAAATCACCACATTTATACTAGAAGAAAACAATGATCGGGGAAGCTATCACGCGAAAACGCCTTCCCATCGCGCTTGCCAGCGTTTGATTAGTGTGAAGCCCGCTGCTTCGACACATGCCCATGATGGGAGATAAACGGTGAAAACGGGGGTCACGGAGCCAATTGAACTGGATACTGGTAGCCGCGCGCATCACCGCAACCCAGGGCGTGTGCAATTAACTGTTCATAGCTTGATATCAGTCAAAGCGCTGAGGCCATCTCGAACGATAGCCTGGAAGCGACGGGAGCAACGGCGAAATCGCGTTCGCCGTAAATCATCGCTCAGGCGCTGGATTACCCTGGTGTATTCCCGTGGCGTCCGAGACAAAATGCGATGAAAGGCGTGTGAACCGAGCCTGACAAAGGTGAGCGGGCGTTTGAAGGGGTGATAAAGGTACTTTGGGCATACCAAGCAACGTCCACTCGGTGGATGCTGACATGTCCTCGGGCAAGCTTTGCTCTCTTACTCGACTGTCGAGCCATCGTGGAGCTGAAATGATAGAGACACATCTCTTGGATAGTGTCTAGAGCGGCACATGGTCAGTTCTAGGAGAGGAAGAGGGAGAGGAAGATATGCTGACTGTATAAAAAGGAGCTATTCTTGCGGGCGTCGATATTGGCGCTGCGAAGATAAGCTTGCATCTTCATGGCGGCTACAAGGAAATTCTGGTAAATATTCAGGTGTACGATGCGGTCGCTATTGAGCACGGAGTCGGTGAAGATCATATGGTTGCGTTGCTTTGCAAAGCTGGCGGGGTTGGTCAGACCTGGAACGCTCTGTTGGTGGGTGTGGAACTCACTAAAGCATCTTTCGACGAAAACTCTTCCCAAAGTTACGCCGATGATCCACTGTGAGTGTGTTACGCAGACCTAGAGATTTTCTTGGTTTAGTCACGATTGAAGGGATAGGAATAAAGGCTGAAATGTGCGTACGCGTCGCTCCCAGTCGGGAGTAGTCCACTGACACCGATAGATCTCTTAGGTCAATATTATACCCGCACCACGCCATGACCTGGACACCAGGATCGAGCACATTGAGCTGCGCGTCATCACAATCGAAGTTCGTGACGGTCTTGTCCTTCGAGATGAAGCAACCATATTCGGGATGGCCTGTTCAGCTATCAGCATACATAGAGATGGCGGCGGAAAGAGAGTGAACCTGCAATCATGGTTCGTAAGAAGGATTTCGCTTTGGTCAGGTCTGTCGTTATGTAGAGGTAGTCATCAACTTGACGGAGCATGACCTGTACCCGAGATCGTAACAAGTAAATATTGGGGTGAAATTCAGCCCGAAAAGGTACCACGCACGCTTGATGAGGTATCGTCTGTGAAATGCCCGAACCGTTTGTCTAGATCCCCGTAAAAGTAGGCGCATAAAAGAGTAGAAATCACTGATCCCTGCGGAATACCGACAATCTGGCGGTAGAAATCTTTACCGATCTAGTGAACAGAATAAACATGACTATTCCGAATACTGAGCATAAAGCCGACTTGCTTTTACAAGATTATCCGTGATGTGTTGTTCCAGTAGGAGCAATAAGGCAGCCTTATCTTCGGAAGGGTAGATAGCTTGGTCGACAAAGATCGCATCCCGCATAAAGTTGGCTAGATCTTTAGCGTACTTGACAAAATGCATATCTTCGCCTACAAAGTGAGGTAGATGAGATGAGATTGGTACACGCGTAAGAAATATCTGCAAACATTACCTTCTGGGACTGCATTTCGAATGTACCGAGTTTGCACTCGATCAAGTCCAGAAACAACCTTTCCAAAGCGCTGGATAACGTATTTGTCCTGAGAAGATAGTTAGCAATTATTGCAGAGTAACAGAAACCCAATTCTACATGAGCAATTAGCTCTCGGATTATGCTGATCAGTTTTCCCTGTTCAATCGTGTCAAAGCAAGCTTGAACGTCGACTTTTACAAAGTACATCTTCGGTCTAAAGAACTTTTTTCAGCAATGACACGCCCCCTTTGTAGAGACACCAACTCACAAGCTCTTTTCTCGACTACGTGGAAGGCCAACCTTGTAATTCAACAATTTTTGATAGACATCGTCCGTTCCAAAGATAGAGGCACCGACGAGACCGGGATTCGTTCTCTGCAGGTTAAGTTGTAATTAGTGAAGGCATAACCGAAGAAAGAGTACAGACCTTCTCGTAAGAAAGGATGGAAAAGGCCGTTTGTAGTATTTGGTTCACTGACGGTCTATTTCCCTGCAGAACCCTGATAAGACGAAGATCAGAGGAATACTGGAAGCACACTTACCGCGTTCTTTTTGCTCAGATTAACAATCGGGCGTACACCCGTCTCTTTGGGAAGCAAGCGCACAAAGGAAAACCCAAGTTTACGATGACGCAGCATATTCTCAGCTTCTTCCTGCTGACAAGTTAGATAACGTGAGACTTGAAACAGATCGACAAACTGACAGTTTCAAGCTTCTGGTACGTCTTCGTAGTCAGATGCTTCAGTAAAGGCGCGCATAGTTTTTGCCAATCATCCTGGCGGAAGTACAGAACTTGCATCCGATATGCAGACGAATCCGTGATGTAAAATGTGGTCTTCGAAAGTTGTTTAGCGTTATTTTTTTATACAGTTTCGTAGTCTTTCACTTACCTTAAGCACCGACAGAATAAACGATTCAAAAAACCAATGCAGAAAGTCCTCCAAAAGTTCTTTTCGCTTCAACGCGTCCGATACTGTCACCCGATGTTGACCGGCGCCTGAACCTGGAGGCATCAACCAATCGCACATGCTTGTGGAAAAACCTTGAATCAGTTGGTGGATAGAAATACTCTCATGTCTGCGGCAGCCAATGATGGTTTGAAAATCTTCAAGAGTTGGTTTAGCATATCGAAAAGCATATGAAAGATACGGCTTACGTTTGCATATTAGGCGAAAATTCGCTTCGCTCCCCCAGAACCGTTTAGGGATCACGGCCTTCGTAACAAGGATCAAATATCGAGTCACCTACCTCAACACATCAGCATAAGAGAGAACCACGCACTCAAACCCGCTCATACCTCATAACGTGTGCACATGAATTCTGCAAAGCGAGGCTTTGTTTCAATGTGTTGCTTTGCTTGAGTCCGGCCTGCTGGTAAGATTGCATGACCTGTGGCATCGACAGAGGTATCTCCAAATGACATTTGCGACTGAGGTTGAATGGATGGCTCTGATAGCATGTCCTGTATGTATGATATCTGAACAGGGGACCCTGCTTCTACAATAAGTTTCACCCACGAAGATAACGCTCTGGTCAAGAATGTGATCGTCTTTCTTAAGCTATAGAATGAATAAGCACACAAACCCAACGACAGAGTGACCGAGAAAGAAGCGCACCTTGGAGGGACATGCCATATCTCTCAAGTACTTATAACGGCATTTTCCATGCCTCCAGATTAACATCTCCAATAAAGGTATTGATTCTTTGATTCGTTTTGGCGTTTTACAATGCCCCAAAGTCTTGCCGGCAGGTGAGTTACTTCCCAAGGCGATACGATTCGAACGTTACCTTGATTTCTTGTTCTCGATCTTCGAAACTTCTAATCTTCTTCAAGCCAATTGAAGGTGCCGCGAATGGAGTTGACAGCCCATACTGGCGCGGAAACACATATTTTGCTAAATGGAGAGCGTTCTGCATTTGCGTAGAGACATCTATCGGTTCGAGCTGGCCCTCACTTCCCAGCTGATGGTGTTTCTCCCAAAGGAGAGATAAGACATCTGATGCATGCGTTAAAGCCCACATTGCATCTGCGGTAGAATTGACTCACGATGTTTAGACAGTCCGACTGCCATGACATGTGAATTGGGCATATATGCTGGCTTGGAATAGAAGATTCTGAGTCGCGAAAGGGAGACGTCAATCGCAGTCCTGAATAGTAGAGTTTAAGCGAGTGCAAGTCTCAACCAAGTGTGTACTAAACTCACAACTGCTCAGGCATCCGCTTAGCCGAAACGGTCTGACCCGCAGCAAGTTTCCGCTCTTTGGAGGATCTCGATGGGTTATCTTGTTCAGTAGATTTCCTTTTTTGAGAAGACTTCGCGTCTTTTTCAGGAATGGCGCTTTGATTTACGATCCTTCTGGCAGACATGAGGGGAAACCCAGTCATCTGACAGAAACAGCCATTTGGTAGGGCGAGAAAGAGGTCTGTGGCAGTGAGAAGATGCAACATAGCATCTGTTCCTATACTATGCACTTATGAGCAATCATTTTAGAAGCAGTTCTAGGCGAATTTCGGCTCACCGTTCTAACAGTGTCACCCATTCGGGTCCTTCCAGTGCCAGCACAATCGTGTTCGTCGTAAATCTAGTGGCTGAGCCAGCTTCCATTCTGCATCCTTGTGTCAAAATGCTCTTAGAATAGCCACCTTTCGATGTTGTAGGGCTAAGAAGTTGAGTTTGAGCTCGTAGAATTGTCTATGTGTTGACTGTCAATGACGAGACGGTTTTCAAGGGAATAACGACATACTTGACTCATGGATGCGATGGGAGGCTGAACAGAAATCTTATCCTGGATGGCCTCCATCTTGGTGCCGACAAGCATAGTCTTCACGAGGTCATGATATTCTTGACCATCGTCTTCTTGAGGCCCTACGCACAAAGGCGCGTCGAGCAGCTCTGATAAGTATTCGGCAAGATTTGTGACTCGTGTGTAGTAGTCTTTCAGTATAGCAACAGAGACAGAAGAACGAGATATAGACGCCATAGACGAAGGGACTGCACCGGATAAATGCCTTGGTCGTGGTTAAGGTCAACACGGTGTGACGCGTGACAGCGCGTCTCTCACGCGACGTTACTAATCCTATTATCTCATTCATCATCGCAAATTAGAGCTCGTCCCTCTTTCTTTCTAAAGTTCTGGAACCCACTACTACTATCCATTCAATATGGTCCTTAGAGTTGGCTACGGTTAGCTACAGCTTAGAAACCCCCACCGCATCACCTTATTCTGATTTTGCTGTCAGTGCGAGAGCACTTCTCATCTCCGCTGCTTCAGCTCGCATCACAGGACAAGGACACGACATTCACGTTGGTTGAATGTCCTAGTATGATATATACCTCCATTACAACAAGATATCGCCTGATCTGCTTTCTACAGGCGGTACAGGACAGTTAATCTCTAGGCTGACTAAGAATGAGATTGACGTAGCCATGTAAGTACAAGGACTGATTTTTCAGGATGGCCACTTAACGTTTTCTTGCTTTAAGCGCTCTTACCGATCCTCTCATTTCGGGAATCGCGAATGGATCCGATGCCTACAAGCTTGTAGGGAGCTACGTGTCCACTCCCTTGAACTGGTATGTATGGTCCAACTTACGAAGTCTCGATCTAACCTGGACTGTTTCTGAACGTGATAGGGCTGTTATCGCTGGCAAAAACTCCAGCTATCGAGAGATCGCTGACCTGAAAGACACCACTTTGGGAATATCACGCTTAGGAAGGTCAGTAATATATGGGCCATGCGGATCTGTCTCCTGAACTGTGTTTTCTGAACCTAGCGGAAGCCAAACAATGGCATATGTAATGGGCCTCCAACAAGGATGGTCCCCATCAAGTCTAAAGTTCCAAAGTAGGTATACTGAATGCATACATTTCCACTACTGACTCACCCAACGACGCTAGTCAATAATGACATTCACGGCCTCATCAAATCTGTCAACGATGGAACAACTAGTGCATTTATGTGGGAATGGTTCACCACGAAGCCTTGGCTAGACTCTGGTGACGTTCGATTTGTACGTCTTCTTTCGCAAGGCCACCTACTGCACGTTCCTCTCGTTAATTCTAGTTTCAAGATTGGATCAGTGCCTACACCATGGCCCTCTTGGCTGATCGCCGCGCGCCCAGACGCATCAGCACAGCAGCTCACATCGTTTTTGAATGCCTTGACGAAATATGTTCGTGATTTCGACTCTGCTGACAAGCGATCTAGCGCGGATATCGAGTTCATCAAGAGCACGTTTGGATACCCGGAATCAGACGTAAAAGAGTGGCTGAAAAGTGTATCATATCCCCATGACTGCCTAGGAGTTTCTTCCAAGGTTATCGCGGAAACTCTCAGGTAAGATACCCTCCGCTGTCAGAAGATACTACAAGAAAAAACTGATATTAATCCGGCGCAGCACACTGGAGAAAGCCGGAGTCGTTAAGACTCCGGAAGGAGGCTTTGAAGTTGGCTCTTTCGTGGACTTGCGTGTCTCTGCATTAATCTGAGAGCAGTTGATCAACAAATCAGAAACCTGAAAGCGCTTCGATGTTCTGCTTTGCAGCTGACTCGCGGGAGCAATCTTAACATGATTAATTTTGGGTTGACCCGAACTTTTATATTCAGGGGAGCGCCACAATATATAGCGCCACAATGAAGTTGCCGTAATCCATAGTCGTCGACCGCGACACAAGCTGTCCTCGTCACCACTCAGCTCATTTCTCTGGGGCTAGTGCTCGGTAGTGCCGACTATTTGGCTATGTTACTTGCTGCCGCCTTCCCGTGTCTTCTCGTTCCTATGGTGGCTGCCATCACTGTTACTTGCACAACCTTCCCAAATCAGGAAATTTGCCCCGACGCTTGACCTTCCACGAGCGGCGAGACGAGTGGGAGCATCTTAGACTCTCTTCTACCTTACTACTCATCTCTTGCATTCTTCCCAGCCGAATCATCTTGCGCGACAAAATTCTAGCGCATTATTGTGCAGCAACCATGATGGAGCTCGCAGAACGGTACCTCTATCATTGATTCACGTATAAAATCGCGTACACACCCACTCGGCTCACTAACTTCACGCTCTTCCGCATCTTCTATTCGAAGTCATTCTGTTTATCTGACCACTTTAGCGGACTCTTTCTTCTTCCGGTATTTCCGTGGAGCACTACGAAGCTGGCTTCAGGCCACTTAGGGGACCGCAGACCCTCAGAATCCACGTCCCCTCGCCTCGAGGCCTGGAGGGGAGCATTATTAGGCCAGGGCCGACGTTCCAATTTAGTTCATATCCGGTGAGGACCCCCGGGGAGGCCTATCTACTCCTCGTCGTAGTCAAGGTGGCAGCCGAAGATTTCTGACCTGTTCAATTGAGCTTGGGCATGTTTAGAGTGTATTTTACAGATCACGTCGGATTTTACTCAACGGCCGACGGTTCACACTAGTCGATCGCCAGGACGGCTAGCTCCAAGGCATTTTCCCATTTAACTGAACAGCAATGCCTGGCCTTTCTCTTCCCAGTGCCACCACCACTGCCCCCTCTTTTCTTTTTTCTTTCTCTAGCCCACATCGTCTGTTCCTCTCTACCCTCTCCTCGCTGTCGATGGCTCGTCTTCCCACATACCGTCACGCCCGCACGAGGTACCGGCCATACCCACGGCGACATCAGCATCGCGAAGTGCTGCCGCCTTCTTATAACGATGTACGTTGTATTTCTTTTGACGTGGCACCCCGAACCAATCACTGACTCTTTTTGCAGGCCATTGAAAATGTTGGGATGTATATGACCGTTGACGGCGAGGAGAGGGTACGCATGCTTGCTTGGACGAGCAGCGCCCAAATTTCTCACCCTCAGTTTTACGCCTTTAGCGTCCGAGGGGCGACAACATCGACAGCATCTTGTTCCGAATTCGACATCTCGTGGACCAACGTCCGTTGGACGAGGACGCTGTGCAAAGGGCGTTGATTGTGAGTTCTTAACTGGCAGAATATCTAGTGTGGCAAAACCTTACTATGCTACTAGTTGCTCATTCTCGCCATCTCGCAGCGTCTCAGACCACGTCAAGAATGAATCCGTTCATTCCACGAAGACACTGTATACCCACCGAGGCTCTTTCTTCACGGCAAGGTATGCCCTTCCTAACTCTCTTGCTGTATCCAGAACCTTTGATGCTTACTCTGTGCATTGCACACCGAAGTTTTCTTGATCCCTTCCAGGATAGTTACTCGCAAGCCGTCTCAGCAACCACTCGTCATTGGTGGCACACCCCACTCTACTCCACAAACAACGTCGACCACAGAATATCATTTTCTACTTGTCACGACATTCTTTTCACCCCACACTTTCTTTCTTGGACTCAAGTAGGATCCAGCCTTCATCGGCGCATCCATCATTTTACCGCCACGCTTTCTGCCTTCTAGTATCCTGTTGTATATCGGGAAAAAAATTCTCTTTCTGGCATAGGCGTAGATCGCCCTTAGCTATCCTCTGTCACTCGTAATAAAACCGTGAAGAGCCCACCACCCTCTACGTATCTTTTTACTTACTTGCTAGTAGTCCTATTTGAACATTTCCACGTTGAATGCTCCTTATACTTGGCTATCAAGATAAATTCCGCAAGACCATACCATGCTTGAGGGCATCCGACGATGCTGCTGCCGCAATAACGGCCCAAGGTATTTGACTGGTATCTTGCTCATTCTGCTTCTCAAAATCCTGTTCTCCTCGGGATTGTTTTCATGGTTTCCATGACAGTATCTAACATTCCAATCCTGCTGCTTATCGAAGAATTCCCGACGCAAAAGATCCTTACCACCTTCGTGCCCGTGTTGCCCCTAGTGTGCGATTGCAAATGCGCGCAGGCCTACAGACTTGTTGGATAGTCTTACCCGCTATTTAATTTCCAGCCTGCAGTTGCTTCTGCACGGCAGATTTAAAACCTTTGTAATAGCGGAATTCGCCCCGTATTGACCACTCAGATGTCTGCGAGTGCGAAGAAGCAAGGGATCCAGGGGAAGAGCAGTATCGTTCCTCTGGGCGGGAGGTCCTGGTGTGAAGTTCCATCTATCCGTTGGCTCAGCAGTTCGCTTCTTTTGCTCTAAAGCGCTCATGAATGTTTGAAGGAGCCGACGGCGTCCACTGGGGGCAACAGGGAGAGATACAATTGCCTTTTTCCACAGATTCGACAGCCGAGGCAAAAAATTCGCAGGCTCTCTTTCTAGTACCACCACCACTGCACTACACTCGTTCTGCTTCGTTGATTCAAGCTGCTATACAGCATGGCGCCTAATTCAAAAGAACGGCTCTCCACAATAAGGTACAGGCCATACCCTGTGCGTCTCCACTGCCGCCGTGACAAGCTCGTCTCTGGCATTGTAAGCCCATCCCAAACCGTCTTTCATGCGCTAGCTCTTTACAAAGATGTAGGCATTTTACCGAGGCGGGGAGAATATATTCGATGACGGTAGAGAGTTTCGAGCAGGAGTTCTAGCTACCTTCTACTCGGTCAGTCAGTCATACAAGGAAGAGAGCTGCACGTTGCTGATCACCATTATTCTAACAGCGCGATGCTAGTAGTGGCGCAGCCGCCGAAATCGACTATGTTCTGGGCCGGATTCACAGTCTTGCCCACGCGGATACAATTAATCCAAAAGTCTTGCAAAGTGCTGTAGATGTGCGTTACTTTGAGATCTGCGGTGGTCGTTGAGTCTCTGACAAACCATTTCCGCATCGTACAGCTGCTCAATCTCATCGCGTCGAGCTATACCACAGAAAGCCGCAATTGAATCTTTTTCTCGACCATGTGAGTGCCGTGCACTCTGCTTGCGAGCCATTCCCAGTCCGGCTTATAGTAAATTTCCTAGGGAATACATTTAAGCTCATTCGAAGCAGATTAATGTTTCTCCTACCGATTTGTTTTACTGTACAAGGATCCCTACAAACTACTTACCCACAAATTCAATAACTCATAAATATACGTCTCTTCCAAGCTTGACCAGGATTGCATGTCTCTATGTCTGTCGATGGATGAAGTATTGAGTGTGACGCCGTTGAGCCAGCGGCCTCCAATTATCACGTTGAACATTATGCGCGATGATCTGCGGGGAGATTGAATGTCGAGTAGGACATCACTGGCTGTTATCGAGCTCCCTTGGGTCTTCGTGCCTGTCGAAAGCCTCAGACTTGGTCAGGACAGTTTGAGCGCATGCCACGCAAAAC
>Ga0247730_1001816_pt1 | contig 11185 bp, 14 predicted proteins | sample UWRJL073202C2_FD_180959 | JGI IMG/M metagenome (GOLD analysis project Ga0247730, IMG submission 180959) | Plant litter microbial communities from Arlington Agricultural Research Station in Wisconsin, United States - UWRJ-L073-202C-2 | ecosystem: Environmental > Terrestrial > Plant litter >...
ACGCTTATTGATACAAGGTGTTCTAAACACCCCATCTTTGAAAGTGAAGTTATGTTTGAACACCTCCTTAAGAATTGAAATTTGCTGATTAATGTTTGCCTGTTTAAATATTACAGGAAGATTAAGCATATATGGCAAAATAAGCAACTCTTGCTCAATCTTATCTTGAAAATTGTCTTCCATATTTAAAATGTCTTGTTGTAGCCTTGACTTCTCGGCAGAGAATTTCTTCATCCATTGCTTATAAGTATCCCCATTAATAACCTCATCAAACAATTTAATTTCTGCGTTCTCGATCCTGTTAAGGACTACTTGTAGCTGCTTTTTTAAGGTTTTGACTTGATGATCTCGTACTATTAACGTGTTTTCAAAATTATCCCTTACTTTCTTAGAAATAGCATTTACATACTCCTCCGAAAAGCTTAGATTACTCAATAGCTCATTAAATTTAGAATGAAGGAGTTCCCCTGGGATATTAATATTAGTATGAGCTACACATCTGTAATATAAATAATATTTGTTCTTGCCCTTACTCCATCCAGCAGTCATATTACCACCACAGCATGGAGATTTTATAAATCCTTTCAATGGAAACTCTTCTTTTGGCTGTACCCTTGTTATTCGTTTACTGGCAAGTAATAGCTCTTGCGTTCTCCAATACTGGTCTTCGGTTATAATACCCTTGTGAATGCCCTTAACAAATTTCTCAGGATTTTTTGCATTTGGAGCTACCCTCACTAATCCAGCATAAAGTGGGTTCTGTAAAATTCTAAAGACGGCACTATTCCCTCTTAAGCCAAAGCCTAGAGACTTTATTTTATTATAAATGAGATAGGGCTGCATCCCAGACAAAAAGTCCTTAAATACGCTTATAACGATTGGTGAGGTTTCTTCGTTAATGACTAAAAGTCGTTTATCATCTGGCCCTTTACCATTAAGATAGCCAAAGGGGGCTTGGCTACAATATCTCCCCGATTCCTGGGCGTGACGTGCACCATCCTTTGCACGTTTACGAATGGTAAGTAATTCTTGGTTTGCGACCAAATATTTAAATGCACGAAATATGAAAACCGAGGGATCAGTAGTATCAATGTCAATCGATTCGTTGACAGTAATTACCTTCAAATTATATTTCTGTTGTAGTTCTTCAATCTTGTATAAAGCTTCAGGAAGATTCCTGCTAAATCTGTCGTGATCAAATATTATTAAAAATCTTATTCTCCGTTTTTGCGACTTTATAAACTTTTCAAGTGCAATATAATCGGCTCGGTCAAAAGAGTCACTGCATTCACCATCATCTACAAAAACTGATACAAGATTAGCGTCATGTTTCTCACAATACTCTCTTATGCTTTTTTCTTGATATTCTAAAGAATGCTGAGATTGATCTTTTCTACTGATCCTTACATATCCTATTGCGTCCATGTTGTTGTTTTTTAATGATAATATCTATTAGAATTTCCGCTAATAAATTTACTAAAACGTCATCATTTATAGAAATATTTTCAGGAATTTTATCATGTAAATGGTTTTCAAACAGCTTATTATCTTTTTCAATTACATCATTCATACCAAATAGTTTTTGAGTGCACCTCAAAAATGCAATTTGAAGTAAAAAGTATATGACAAGGTGTTAAGGAAGTGTTATAGATAGTATAAACAGAAGGTGAATTTCAATAAACCATAGTATTTGAGAAAGATGGTTTATTGAAATTTTGAAGTAGTTTTAGTTCTGAGGCTGAACAAGTAAATATATTTGTAATTCTTTATCACCAATTCGCATAGATTGAGTATAATCCTGTTCAAAAGCATTAGGGTTAGTAATTAAAAGCTCTTTATCATAAACAAAGAAAATTAAGTTTTCGCAGTCAAAGTGTTTACTATAAATCATTATATCATCTGCGATCTGCTTTCGCAGGTCATTGATATTTTTCCCTTTATTAAATTTACATTCGATAGCTATTTTATCATCAGACAATAGAAAATCAATTTTGAGAAAATGATGATCAATCATACCATCTACTGGAACTTCCTCCCTTATTTTCGGAAAACGTGGCTTAAGCATCACATGTAAAAGATCTTGTACATCATATTCATCATCTATTGTAATTTCAGTATGGCCTTTTCTACGTCCATTCTTTGTTAAACTTGAAGAAATGGAAGTAAAGTGTTTTATTGTATGAAAAATATGTTGAATACTTTCACTCAATTCTTCTTTTTTTACGCTCAATGAAGGGTTGGGCAGCGTCTTAACATATTCAACGATATTATCAAGGGGGAAAGTTGGGAAGTCATTATTATAAGAAAAGCTAGAATATACGGTCATAAAAGTAGCATCCTTGTTTAGCCTTAGCCATGATATGAAATCTAGGACAATTGGACGTTCAATAGGTGAAAGTTGGCTTACAAATGCATTATAGTCATCAAGTGTCTCAATAGTTTCAGTTAGTTCTGATATTAGATTAGAAATTTGACTGGCATAGAAGTTTTCAAAATCATACGGAAAATCTTGATTCAGAGAATGAGACATGCTCATTTCACTATTAAAAATTTCTATATCGACAGTGTAATGGAAAACTTTTGAATAAAGGATACTGGTGATGTTTTTGTCAATCATTGAGTTCATTATTTAAATTAGGAATATTATATATTTGCCCACGAGGTTTAAATGTTAAGTCATTTTGGATTTGAGTGCATTCTAAACATACAAAATTGAAATCGTGCTAAGTGCACCATTTATGAATATTTATTTAAATTCAGCAATCTAGGAATCAGTTCCTCCAACTCTTTGGTGAAAAATTAAACCCTAAAACTTTTTGATCACTAAGTTTAAAAAAACGACCACATCGACCACAATGACCTAAGTCGTGGGGAATTTCACCAAACGTGGGTCTAACATGGTCACCGTTTATATCGCATTGCCAAAACCCATCGTCTGATTTAGGGTAATTACCACAAACACATACCCATGTATCAAAATGCTCGTGATAATGAAGATATTCCTCTTGATTGATTTTTATAATTACATTTTTATTTTGATTTGATATTTCCATGATGTTAAATTCTAAGTGAATAAATTGATATTCCATAATAGCTACTCCAGAGAATAGAAGTTAAATTACAGCCGGGAAGCACTTAAAGATCACTTTAATATCGCTTTAAAGTCGCTTTATAATGACTTAGCGCGAATATCTAGCCCCTGAGAGGCTAGACATTTCAGTGATATTTAGTTGTTGTTGAAGAATTTTTAGTTCAACTGTAGAGCTGTAGCGCCATCATATGCAAAGTTGGAGCAAAGCTTATAAGCCGATTGTGAGATTTCAAAACTTTTACCCGTCATTATAGAGTTAAGTTTATTTTCCTGGCTACTAAACTTTTTGACGTTTTGACAAAATCCAGTTACTGCATTGAAAGCCCCCCACAAAGTACCCTTAGTTGTATCATCTTGTTGAGTTGGATGACTAAAAGCATAATCCAGAACAGAGTTAACTCTATTTTTGAAAGTTGTGGAATTATTATCTTCTTGACCAACTTTTAAATTATGAATCGTTTCCTTATTTGGAGCCATTGCTAATTGAACAAGCCTTTTAACATCATTATCGTTGATACGAATTCTTGACCATTTATTGAATATTTGATTTAGCTGATTTGATAAAGAATTCGTAATACCTAATAATTGGGTCGCTTGATCCAATTTTGCAATTGCATTGGAAGTATGTTTGATCTTAATAGCACTGACAGCCTGACCTAAAGCAGCATTGAGGGTATTATTACACACTATTCGGATAGGAGTAAATGCTACAGTAATACTATTTAAACCATCATGGGATGAAGTCACAAATAGATAATTTTCAATCAAATCATTTCCCACCCGAATAAACTGTGGTAATTTGACAGTAATAAATATTCGTTCTCCAATTCCTAGTGCCCCTGCCGTTTCGTACATTAAACCATCCCCATTTCCAACAATTGAATCCAAAAAAGCAAAAGCATCTATGTTCTGTACAACATTATAATCATTCCCTACAATGCCTAATGTTTCATCCGTATCAGTGCGAACTGTTGTCCAACGATTAGGAATCAAGATATTTGGATTAATTTCATCAAAATAATCATCAGCATTCGGATCATTAAAGGTTGCAAAATCAGACGATGAAACAGTAAAGAGAGGTCGTTTTTCGACCTCATAATCCAAACCTGCATATTTAATAGCTTGCGAACTTGTAGGATAATCCGAAATGATTTGCCCTAAACCATGCCACGGCTTTTCTTTGACTGAGAAAAAAGAATGTAATCCGGTTTTCTCATTAAAACTTAAATTATGTGCCATGATACTATTTGTCAAAAGGGTTAGATTCTTGAACATTTAAGATTTTGACATTCCGAATGTGAACATCATCATTTGATATTACAAGGACGTGTTTAGTATCCCCTAGAGACTTTAAGGTATCGGAAAAATCTTTGTGTATCGATTTGTAATCGACCTTTGCAATTATATATAGACTATTTTCAAACATGATTTAAAATATTAAGTGATTAAAATCCCCCCAATTTCGAAGGGGGAATAGTTAGTTATATGAATTTTTTAAAAAAGTGGTTTACAGTGTTTTTGAACATAACATTCTGTGTTCTACTGTTCGCATAATCGACAAAACAGTCTTTCACAAAAAAAGCTGTATGATTAAACAATAGCCTTTCAGAGAAGTAAAAAGGGTCATTCAACAAACAATCCCTTTCCTGCACAATGATTTCATTTGTGTCTCTAGCGAATAGTAGCCAACTATCAAAGTTTATCATCGAATTCCAAACCGATCGATAATCTTTTTCGTTCTCTGAAAGATTTTGGTATTCCTCCTGCATGTAGGATAACATAGCAGGAATTTCATTTTTAAATAGCAAGTGCAACTGTCTTGCTTTATCTTCATCGGTTATCATATTTTGATTTTCCATTGTTTTAAGATTTAATGAAACTATAATTAGAACTCTTACCCTTCAGTACCTCACTACCGTATTTTGAGCGTATTTCATCTAGGGTTTTCTTACCCCCTCTTGAAACCTTATATTCGGCAGTACGGAAATACCATGCTATTTTTTTAGATGCAAAATAAAATCCTGCTTCTTTCAAAATTGCTTTTACTGGCTTTGTATCACCTGTTACCCAAATCCAAGCCCCTACCGCTTCTATTACTATCCCTTTTAAATGAATAATCTTCTCTATGGCTCGGCGGTATTCCTCAGAAGAAAGAATTTCACTTTCTATCTCATCTTCGGAAAGATTACTGCCCTTAATGACGTGGGCAATGGCAAACGCGTATTCGACGTTAATTTCCTGCATGGTCTTAGTATCTCCCCCTAGATCAGGATGATGGATTTTAGCTAGTTTCTTGTAAGCCGATTTAATTTCCTCAACCGTTTTACATGAGTTAAACCACTTCATAACCTGACGATTTAGGGTAGTGTACATTTTTGAAATTGCTTAATCTCGATACAAGTATTTCTGTTTCTTGTACTTCGACGTTTGATGTTTCACTTACACTGAAAACCGATTTAGATTCCATTTCAGCAAGTATTGATGAAATTTTTTGTTCTGATTTTACAACGACTCGAACAGTTAAAAAAATTGTATGACGTTTCATGTTAATACATTTTTTAAGGGTGAAAACAGCCCCTCGCAAATCATGCGAAGGACAATGAATTATTTGACTTAGGCAGGAAAAACAATAACGGCTTCTAATTCGGCAAGCTTTTCTGTACACAAGGCGCTGATCACTTCCGCTGTTGTCTTGATAATGGTAGGATGTTTAATGACGAAAGTTTTTCCTTTATCATCTTGGATTGTCAACTGACAGCCAGTGTAATAATTGGTTGCGGTTTCATCCGCATTATCTATTAAATCGATCTCAAAGGATTGAAGGTTATCAATCATACCAATCAAATTTTTACGTTGTACAGCTTTGCGGTGCAACTCCTGAATCGTTTTCAAGGTAGTATCTAAGTTTGGGGCAAACTTTTCTGTTTTTGGCTCTGGTATGCTTTCATTTGCCTGTTGAATAGAAGATGGGGTTTCGTTTACTTTTTCAATTGTTGGCTGTTGAACCGTATCATTCTTGTCCTTTGATGGCTCGGAATTCACAACTGGTTTCATATTTTCTTCTTTCACAGGGTTTACTTTTTGATCTTCATTGGGCTTTACTGATGTGGTCACACCATTAGATTTAAAGTTTGCGTTAGCTTTCTCACCTTTATTATTTACTGCTGTATTTGTTACTTCTGAATTTTTCATGATAATTATTTTTAAGATTTATTGATGATTATTCACACCTAATTAAGGCGGTGCATGTTTGCGATGGGTACACCTGCAAACGGTGGGTTGGTGTAAGTGGTGGGCTTCTGCCTTTACGTGTTTTCATGGGTCTTAATTTTAAATGCCGTCGGCAGGAGCCTCCGTGCTTTTGTTAAGCCCCCGCTCTTGACACAATCCTTCTGAAATGCAAGGCTTTTCTCAAAAAAATACTCTCCGCGAAGCGGAGGAAGATTTTTTTGAGAAAACCGTAGGGAAGCCTTGCATTTCAGAAGGATTGTTCAGAAATTTCTTAAGCAAAAGCTTGGGGGATATTTTCGGTAAAGCTTGGCGAAGTCATTACAAGAGGTATATATCAGTTAATCAATAGCGGATGGTTGGGCGAGGTACGAGCCCAAAGTAAGCTATGCCCCTCCGAATGAGTGGTTATACGATTTGAGGGGTATGCGAGTGCTAGGTAGCAAACTATGCTGACCGAATGGGTGAGTAGACGATTTGAGGGGTATGCGAGTGCTAGGTAGCAAACTATGCTGTCCGAATGGGTGGGTAGACGATTTGAGGGGTATGCGAGTGCTAGGTAGCAAAATTTGCTGTCCGAATGCGTGGGTAGACGATTTGAGGGGGATGCTATTTGAGAGGATTGAATTTATAAGAGTTAAAAAAGCTCATGAAAAATCAGAAAATTTAATAGTATATTGGATTATTCACTGAACAAAAAACTATAAGATCCTCATAACAAAATGCTTTTCAAAGAAATTTTAGATGTGAAATATAGAGCTTTATACTCTGAATTTGAGAAACTGTATACTTTGATAATACAGAATCAGACTCATGAAGGCGATCTGCTTTTGGTTAAATTAAATGCGTTTTATAATCCAGAAGTGAAGACATGGAATAATGTCCAGGAAAAAATGAGTCCATATATGTTTGGTCCAAACCATGAAGGGCATTCTGAAATAACTCATCATGATTTTATAGGTCATTATGTGGAACACAATATGTCAAAAATATCCTTAAAAGATCATTTAAATAGTGTGGTGTATGCAGCTGAAAGAAAAAAAGAAATTGATAGGTTGAATTTTGAGGAAACAATATCAATTCAAACTGAGATGCTCATCTACTTAAAAATATGGGAATCAGACGTTTTTATTAAAAAATTCTATCAGTTGACTAATTTATTACAAGGTTTGCCATATGATTGGCATTATGACTTGACTAAAACACCCACTGAAAATGGGACTACTGCTAGTAGAAGTAAAATATTAAGAGAAAAAATCAGAAATAAATTCCTTGAGCCGATCCCGGAGTTGTACCAATCATTTAAAATTGCCTATACACCTCAAGTGCGTAATGCAATAGCGCATTCTCAATATTCAATATTAGGTATGGATATTCCGCTGTATAGTACGCCACGATTCCGCTACAAAGTACACCACCTATTCCGGAGCAAAGTCCACCAGTATTCCGCTGGAAAGGTTACCAATTATTCCGCTGCAAAGTACACCACTTTGCTAAAGGAGTAATACTTGTAGCGGGCTGACATTCCGACACAAAGTACACCACTTATTCCGCGCCAAAGTACGCCACTAAGCAGAGTTTAACCGCCAATTACTATATGTTTGGTTTGTAACCAACCCCAATGTAGTATGGCAAATAAGCTACTTAGTATGCATAAGATAAGACAGATACTTATATTTCTTGAACGCGGTGTTTCCCAACGGGCTATAGAAAAGGAAGTAAAGATTACCAGGAAAACTATTGCCCTCTACTTGGGAAAGTTCATCCAGACGGGCATCGATTTCAGTGAGTTGTTAAAGCGATCTGATGAACAGCTGGAACAGATTCTAGGATTGATAAAGCCTATTGTACCGGAGGATACTGACCCCCGTAAAGTTCACTTTAACAGTCTTATTGAATACTTCAATAAAGAACTTAGCCGTACTGGAGTAACCCGCCTATTACTTTGGGAGGAGTATATCAAAGACTATCCCGCTGGCTTCCAGTATTCACGGTTCTGTGAATTACTGCAGGATCAGATGAAATTGAATAATGCTGTGATGCACTTCGTTCACCATCCAGGTAGGCTACTGGAGGTAGACTTTGCAGGTGATATGTTGCACTTTGTTGATCCTTCAACAGGGGAACTAGTCGCCTGCCCGGTTTATGTGGCTGTACTTCCTTTCAGTGGCTTCGGTTATGTAGAAGCTTTACCGGATGCGAAACTTCCACAGGTGGTAAAAGCTTTAAACCATACGCTGGATTACTTTGGCGGAGTTCCGCTAAGCGTCAAATCAGATAATATGAGACAATGGGTATCTAAAAGCTGTAAATACGAACCTGCTTTTACTGATATGCTCGAAAGCTGGGCAAACCATAATCACATTGGCTTACTTGCAGCCAGGCCATACAAGCCCAAAGACAAGCCATCCGTAGAGAATAATGTGAAGATCACCTACAGACGTATTTATGCGGCACTTCGCAACCAAACTTTTCACAGCTTGAATGAACTCAACAGCGCCATCAGGGAAAAACTGAACCAGCACCATCAGATCAACTTTCAGAAGAAGATATTTAGCAGACAGGAGTTATTTGACAACCAGGAGAAAGCAGTGCTTCAGAGACTCCCTGAATCGCCATACAGTATCCGTCATTATACCAAAGCAAAAGTACAAAAGCATTATCATGTGCTGGTGGGTGAAGACTGGCACTTTTATTCTGTGCCCTATCGCTACATAGGAAAAGAGGTACGTATTGCCTATTGTTCAGACCATGTTGAGATCTACCATGATGGCCAGCGAATCGCTCTTCACAGCAGGAACTATACACCTCATGGTTACACCAGTATCAAAGAACATATGCCTGAAAGGCATCAGGCGATCAGCCGACAACGTGGATGGAGTCCTGAGTATTACCTTAGGAAAGCAGAAGATAACGGACCTTATACACTGGATTTCTTTAAAAGGGTAATGGATAGCAAACTAGTGATTGACCAATCTTATACCGCTTGCCTTGGCTTATTAAGGCTGATGGATGCCTTTGGCCGGGTACGTATGGAAGCGGCCTGTAAAAGAGGCTTAAGGGGACACAAGTTTAGCTATACCGCGATCAAGAATATCCTTGACAACAACATGGATCTGCTGGAGGAGGAAAGCAATCCTGAGTTTCGTATCCCCACCCACAATAACCTTAGAGGCCCCGAAGCCTATAATTAACCTGATATAATCAATAACAATGAATACACAAAATACAGTAGAACAACTCAAGGCCCTTAAACTGACGGGTATGGCTAAACGTTATGAAGCCGCATTATCTCTTCCTGTTCATGAACTACAGGATGTCCATGCTTTGATCGCGATGATCACACAGGCAGAAGTAGAATACCGCGATCATGCACGCACCCAAAAGTATCTCAAGGCAAGTAAACTACGCTATCATGCTTTGCCAGAAGATATACTCTGCACGGCAGACAGAGGCATTACAAGGGAGCAGGTACTACGGCTCTCTGATGGTATGTTCATAGAGAAAGGCGAGAATGTACTTATTACAGGTGCCACCGGATGTGGTAAGTCTTTTCTAGCCTGTGCACTGGGGCGTAGCTCTTGTCTGCTCGGTTATCGCACACAATACTTTAGTATGAATAAGTTTCTGGAGGTGTAACCCTCCCTTTTTTCGAACCGGTTTAGGGGGCGAGAATTCAAATTTATATATTATTTTTCATCCCTCAGCATGGAGTCAGCTCCCCCGGAGCTGACTCCATGCTGAGGCTCCATTGTGCTCTATATTGCAAAGGCGTTTTACCATCCAAGGATTCATGGGGCCTCTTAGAATTATAATCTGTCACCCATTCTTCTGCTAGTATTTGTACCTGCATTATATCCTCAAATAAATATGCATCGAGGATGCTTTCTCTGAAGCTTCTGTTAAAACGTTCTATGTATCCATTCTGCATTGGCCTACCTGGTTGAGTATATCGGATTTCAATATCATTCCCTTTACACCATGTAGTAAATTCATTACTTATAAATTCGGGACCGTTGTCAGTCCGGATGCTTTTTGGCTTTCCTTGCTCTCGAATTATCCGGTCTAATAGTCGTGTTACCCGCATTGCAGGCATTGAATGGGCAACTTCAATAGCAATTGCTTCTCGGTTATAATCATCTATCACATTTAACGTCCTGAATTTTCTACCGTTAGTCAGTACATCACTCATAAAGTCGATGGACCACATCTCCAATGGAGCTGATGGTCGATTCAGTGGATTTTTCACACGCTCCGGTAAACGTTTACGTCCTTTCCTTCTATGATTCAGTCCCAGAAGTAAATAGACGCGTCTTACACGCTTATAATTCCATTGATATCCCTGCGTTCGAATTCTTCCATAATATAAATCTTGACCTTCGGTTGGATAGATCCCCGCTAATTCCTGAAGTTTTGTAATCGTTTCCGAATCATCCTTCCTGGATTTATAATAATACATGGATTTAGGTAGCGAAGCTACACGACAAGCCCTGCTAATGCTAATCTGGTGATGTTCCACCACATAGGCAACCATGTTCTTACGCTGGCAGGGCTTTAGAACTTTTTTGAAAGAACGTCTTTCAGAACCTTATTATCCAGGGCCAATTCAGCATACATATGCTTAAGCCTGCGATTTTCTTCCTCTAGCTCCTTCAAACGGCGGAGTTCCTGATTATCCATTCCAGAATACTTTTTCTTCCAGTTATAAAATGTGGCTTGGTGTATCCCTAAATCACGGCAGATATCTGCCACCTTCTTACCGGACTCCTGTTCCTTGATTGCTGCCACGATCTGGCTTTCACTGATTACTGACTTTTTCATCTTCCTGTTTTAAAGTTACGAATTTTCGCCTTTTATACAGTCCGA
>Ga0247730_1001817_pt1 | contig 11172 bp, 12 predicted proteins | sample UWRJL073202C2_FD_180959 | JGI IMG/M metagenome (GOLD analysis project Ga0247730, IMG submission 180959) | Plant litter microbial communities from Arlington Agricultural Research Station in Wisconsin, United States - UWRJ-L073-202C-2 | ecosystem: Environmental > Terrestrial > Plant litter >...
CTCTGTTTCCTATGGGGCGGAATCGCAGCAACATTAGCAGCATGCAACACCTGGCAAGCTCTAGCTGGCGTTCGTTTCGCATTAGGAGTCGTCGAAGCTGGATTCGCTCCCGGAGTCGCTTTCTTCCTCTCATCCTGGTATAAAAAGCATGAGCTGGCCAAGAGATATTCTATCTATTACACTGCCACTGCTATTTCCGTACGTCCTCTTTTTCCCTTCCAAGTCTTCACTCCATTTGCGAATGATTATTGTGATGGTATAGGGTGCATTCTCTGGACTGCTAGCGGGTGTGATTACAGACAAGCTCAGTTTCACACGTGGGATTCATGGTTGGCAGTGGCTTCTTCTCATCGAAGGTGTAGCTTCTTGCTTTGCAGGTACGTAACCTCTTCTTCCAGCGTACCACAACATATGCTCATTGTATATAGCGTGCTTCACATGGATGATCTTACCCGACTGGCCAGCCACCACCAAATGGCTTTCAGATGAAGAACGGGTACGTTCTTCCTCCTCTCTCCTCTTTCAACCATCATCTCATTACTATCCTGGCATACAGTTCCTGGCAATTGAACGTTTACGACATGATGGTATTGGCAATACTGGCGGCACTAACCAGCCTACACACAAACAAGCTGCGAAAATGGCGTTCACAGATTGGAAAGTGTGGATGTTGGTGTTGATGTACATGTTGGCTACGGGTGCTCAGACGATTCAGTATTTTATTCCTACTCTTGTCGGTCAGCTTGGGTATAGCGGTACGTCTCCTTTCCTCCTTCCCTCCCTTCCTTTCTTCACTCCACATGTTGAATCTGGAATACGCAGGATACGCAAGACAATACATGACCATCCCCATCTACGCTGTAGCCCTCATCTGCATCCTCGCCTTCTGTTTCGCATCCGACATCATGCACGAACGAGCTCACTTCATCACCGCCGCTGCCACCCTCGCCGGTTTATCCTTCATTATTACTGTTAGTGTGGATAATGAACATGTGAAATATGGGTTTTTGTGTTTGGGTGTTGGAGGGATATATGCTGCGTGTCCTTTGACTCTTTTAGTAAGCCTCTCTCCCTTTCTCTCTTTCTCGCTGTCATGAAAGGAATGAAGGAGGCTGATGATTGGATAAACAGTGGGTATCCAAAATCATCGCATACCCATCCGAAAAACGCGCAGTCTCCATCGCACTCGTCAACGCACTCGGCAATTCCGCGTCGATCTATGGATCGTTTTTATGGCCTGCTGCGTATGGACCGAGATATGTGCCTGGATTTGCTACTACCACGTACGTCCTTCCCTTCCCTTTCCCTTTCCCTCCTTTCTTTCTTTGTATGAGTGAAGACGGGTGAAAGCTGATGATGTGATTACGATTATAGGGTGTTCGTGTTGATGCTTGCGATATTGGCACAAGTGAATCGGTTCTTGATTCAGAAGTATCCAGGTGCTACGTTTGAAGATCTGGATCCTACCGCCCGTGCCAATACTACCAATGGGCACGGTGGGAAAGGGGAAGGGGAAGATGGGTCGGTGGAGGAGAAGGAGAGTGATCTTGTTCGTGCTTGATCATGATTAAATTGGACGTTTTGGCTTTTATTTTACGGTTTTCTCTGGTTTGTTGTATATTACTTGTTGTACATTTTATTACAGTTTACATATTATCTCTGGGCTATTATATAACACTTGACTACGCTCTTCCGATAAAGTTGTCAATGCGTGCATCCACAGCTGGGCTTCGCTCTGGGTACTGTGTTTGTATTTTAGTTACGCTTTTCTGGACGAGGATGATTGGTGGGTGTAAGTTGCGTACCTCTTCTTCTTCTATGGCATTCAGTGTAGTTGAATCTCGATTGAATTCATCTCGATAGTCCAGGCGTGAGTTCAGTTGCTGATGTATACCTTATTACATAGGGTACTTGGAGTGATAGGAGAATGCGTACGCGAAGTAGTGTTACAGTGTACAGTCTTCCCATTGGCTAGTAGATCATGTTCAGCCACGTATTGTCGGAGTCTGTGAAGGACGTACGAGGGAAACAGCGAGGTATAGATTCGTTTGCCAGAACGCGATTGTGATTGTGATTTGAACCATCTGAGTCGAACCATTACCAACAATGAGTACGTCAGTTTAGGAGAGGGGGGAAGGGGGAACTTACACAGGCGATGGTGACAGGGGTAGCAGTGAGAATGGCTGTGTGTGTAATACGTTGTAATATGTGGTTGGTTCCTATGAAGATTGTCAGAGCTATGTGGTATACTGGAGAGAGAGGTTTGTAGTGCGTACTTCGAGCTCCGATTGTTCGTTTTGAATTCAAATCGTGTACTAACGCGAATCTGAAGAACGAATGAAGCTGTGAGAATACACTACCAGGGAAGGGAGGAATAGGTTCACGTCATAGCTACATCCGCCATAAATGTAACAACAAGCCAAGCTGCAGTTGGAAGTACGATCGTTGATTGTTCATCCGCGCTATTGAAAGCATGAGCCATCAAACAAGGGCTGTAGCTGACAGAAGAACGGACCTTGTATATCGAGATCGTTTGAAGATGATATATATACCTGCTCCAAGCGATCCTATAGCTGCTAGTACGATGAGAATAGGCATCGTCCATGATTTCCGAAGGACTTTGATACGCCATGCCATGTAGAGCTTCATGCCAATCCAGTGAGAAAACCTCAAAGGCATATGGCAGGTTGGACATGTACCTGGATCGGAATAGAGGAGCTTGTTCAATGTGAGCGGCAGTAAAGGATACATCCGATCGGAAGAACGCTGACCAGAAGTTGAAAGCAGGAGCGGAGACTATGGGCCAGTACAGATTCGTGAAACTTCCAGGTACGTTGAAGTTCGTCATACAGGATGTCCAGAATAGATAAATAGCTGAGATTTCATTGTAAATCAGCAGGAAGGGGGGATAGTCTTGGAAATGCGTACTGATAATGGTAGAAGTGATGTCGATGAGCAGAGTCCATAATACAATCGCTCTATCACTCCCAGCGCAGTCGATCGAATGCCTTCAAATTTAGTAGTAAAATACTGACGAACCTGACTCGAATCGTATCATCGTACCCGGACATGATATAGTTGAAGTATTGCACCAGACACATGCCGAAGAGCAGAGTGTTTAACATAGAACCCACAAATATGGGTCCTAAGGATGATTCCGCGGAAGCTGACATCACGGGGAGTGGAGCCCCCCGAAGAGAGAAGGGAAGAAAGGCTCGTGTGATATATCCCATATGCTCCTCTTTATATACAACAGTGCGTTTTTCTTTTGGGATCGCGGACCATTGCGGGAGAAACCCGTTGTTGGGTGCCACAATGAAGAGCAGATATCGCGCATCTGGATATACGATTAGGTACGTACTGGTATCTAACTAACCGTGCAGAGATCTTTCGATTCAAATCAGGAGGAAGAGATCAGACATATAGACGAGGCTCCGGATATGAGTCGTACACTTGTTGCAGATATCAAGAGTTCCTTAAAATTCGCTGAGAATTCCAGCTCAGTCCTATGAGGATTAAGGACACCGTGTAATGCGAAAGGATTCGATAGACAGCTGTCTGAGCGAGAGTCGTTTGAGAGTTATCTGTTCGAAGGCCGTACGCGTGTGGGCGGGAGGCGTGGAAATAATGATGCCATCAGGTCTGGATCTGGAAAAGGCTGATCGTCGCGTCTGACAATGAGCAACCTTAAGCACCCTATCGTCGTCAAGACTCTATCTTCCTACAGGTTACGTCTCATTAGGCTTCAAACCGCATTCGCACCGAAATGGAATATATGGCACGAGATTCAGTCCTTCTTTTCGAGCTTCTGCTTCGCGAATGGCAATTCCTCGATTCAATCAGCCATTTGAACTTGTAGCCCAAGCTCTACGACAGTCTCGCTATGGTGGTCTAACGGTCACATGCGCCGTTTGCTTGTCTAGAAGCTAGCGCTCGTTTCTCAGGGCCCCCGAGATTGAGACAGGAAACGGACCGGATATCCAAAAATGGTCATATTCTTATTTGGGACAACATTTTGTCGGCGAATCTTTTGGCCACGGTCCTGACAAAGCAACATGTGTATGGCTGGCCATGGATCTCGATAATCTCACTGTTCAAATCTCATAGTACTCTCTGTTCGACCACCACCACCACCAAGCCCTCAACTACGCCCCATCCTCCGTTTCGCTCACCCGCCTTCATCCCTAGTATGGCATCAAACCACAAGCGTGTGCTAAGGTTGAACGAAGATCTCGAAAGCCTCCTCACCGCCGTACATCGCGAATTCGCGTCCATTCTCATACCACAGCTGTACCACCACTTGGTTGAGGCTGCTGAAATCGTCCACGAGACTTTCTGTGATGGAGGCCTGTATATACCTGGTTATGGGTGGCCTGAGATTGAAGAGTATATGTCTGAGGACGATCCTACTGAGCCTGTGGATATCACACACTGTGTGTCCTGGCTCGTTGATATAGTGGATGAATTACCAGAGCGTACCATTGGCCAGCTGCAGTGGGATATTATCGACAAGGAGACAGCCACTCTACGACCTACTGTCCAGGATCCCACCAGTCCATATCATCTCGTCATCTCATACGCGGACGAGGACGTTGGCATTATGGTTGCTATTGACGCACTTACCGTCTCCGACCACCGCTACTTCGTTCCAGTCCTCGTTTTCCATGAAACCGGCAGCACCATTACCTTCTTGAAGGTACAGAGGTATGGGATTACCGCCTGTACTTTTGACGTCAACCAAGATCCTATCCTCTTCACCCATCTCCTACTTGCCATGTTCTGCAGTGGAACCGATGCAGTCGGCTTTGATAACACCATCCACCGCTCTCTCCAAACCGATATCCCCGTCATATATGTCCAAGGTGTTGGATATGACATCCTTGAGCGCTTGACAGGAATTGACGGGCAATTAGCTCGCGGTACTCACTGCTTCAAAGCTCGCTCTCATTCTACAGGGGACATAGTAGTCATAAAAGACTTCTGGCACACGTATCGTTCAGAATCGTGTCCAATGGAGACCGAGATGCTTGAGAGAGTGTCCGGAATCCCTGGAGTTCCTACCTTTATTGGCCACGAAATCGTTCGCATGAGCAACCAACCTATCAATGCGTTCCCTCTTCATCCCGATTCAGACCAAGTTCGCATGGTGTCCTCGCCGTTTGCGCTCCCTCTTCACAGCTTCCAAAGCCTACCTGAGCTCTTATACGTTCTCAAAGACATCAATGTTGGTAAGTGGGCCGTCGTCGTCTTCCTCCGAGATACACGTATAGCTAATGCTGGTTTCGTTATAGTATTGTATTACCTCAGGAGGTTCGGGTTACTTCATGGAGACATAAGCCCCAATAACATCCTCATCGAACCTTCCACGACAGCGACAGGCCGACCAACCGGTCTCCTCATTGATTTTGGCTATTCCAGATTCGAAGCCAGTGACAAACTCATTATGTCGGTATGTGTGTTGTCGCTTCTGCTTGGTCACGTAACCTGATCGTATGACGCTCAGGGAACGCCTATCTATGTAGCGGAGGAGCTGCAGCCCGCAATGGGAATGAAGCAAACCGGCAGACATGACATCGAGTCATTATTTTATGTGATCTTATCACTGTGCGTGCGGTATACAGGACCAGGAGGTCAGCGAACACACGAAGATGGTTCGATAGCGAATGGACTTCCTGAGTTATTCCAGCGTCGTAGCACGGATGTGGAAGACGAAGAGCTTGGCGACGTAAAACGGGAGCTTTTCTTTTCAGAAGATGTGTTCGAGCAGTATGTGCTCGCAACCCAGGTCACGCCGCACTTTTCCCCTCTCAAGCCGCTCCTTCGCGAGCTTCGGGAATTACTATTCTCCAACTTCCCAATTGATAGGGAAACAATTCACATGAAGATTAATGAGGCCTTTGAACGATGCGAGCGGAGGTTCATTCGAGAGGATCGGGATGTCAGCTCACAATGTAAGCTAGTCTTGTTCGTTCAATCTAGAGCTTGATCACTGAAATTAAGTAGGCGATCCAACTGAGTGGTTGCGGAGAAACCCCTGGGCCTCCGTTGACGCACGGATTGAGGCAGGAGCGCTTACTTTGCAATGTAAGCGATCCACGCTCGAAACCCTTGTGAAACGCTGACTATTATCTTCAGATCCGACCGATGAGCCAGCAGCCGATGCACCACCGTTTGTCCCAACGCACCAAGGTCTGAAGAGAAGGGCCTCCCGAGATATTCATGAAGATTCTGCTGTCAAAGGTCTGTCGCCAATTTCTATCTTTCTTTGAGCATCCGTCTGACCAATATCATGTTAGATTTGATATTCGGGTCTCCAATAAGCGTCCGAGGAGAGGCGCGTATGAGACTGACGTCTCCGCCAAAGAAGAAGCGCAGGACTTTTGTTCCATTACCAGATGTTGGCAATGAGCTTGCACTTGAATATCCTAGTGACAGCAATTCGGATGCAACTGATTCTTCCTCGCATGAGCAAGAACTACGTGCTCTTCAGATGGCGTTCTGCGTTATCTCTTGAGAGCTTTTTACTGCTTATATGTTTATATGTGTATATTATTGGACTTTTATTTGCATATATCACGGTAATCTTGAAGAAATTGCTTGTTTCTCATAAAAGCCTTGGCCTGGAGTTGATGTGATGTGCGTCACAGCGTGACAGTTGTACAGATCAAAGTTCGAAGGTTACGCTCGCTTCTCGTATAACTACCACGTTGCGGACCGTCAAACAGGTAGCCTGGCCTGTAAGAAATTTACGGACTCGGCTCACAGGACGTCAGGATGATCTCGTACACACTGAATAAGGCCCGAGACCTTGAACAGCTGCGTTGGAAGGACGTTCAAATTCATTCGGTGATATCAGGCATGCGTCAAGTGCGACGGAGAACGGGTGCCAATAAGAAATAAGACCGTAAGATCACGGCTCTGTACGTGTTCGGTTGTCTCTAACATCGTAATGTGACCCGCCTCTGGACTCTCGGAGAATAAGCGAGACATCATGTCTGAGCTTCGAAAATCTGGCTCGGTGACGTATATACAGGCTATAAAGGAAGAGGGCCTGTCTTACTGAACCCTGAACTGTCTCGATATTTCCTTCACCTCGCTCGGCATCATGTTCAGCGAACCGTTTCTGCTTGTTGCTTTTGCATCGCTCAGTATTGTCTTCGCTCTCGTCTATCGAAAGCAGCGTCGCATCATCTCCCATGTTCGAGGCCCGTCGAATCCATCGTTACTACTAGGTTGGTACAAATACCGGACACAGGTCTCTCTGTATTATCCTTCTGCTAATTTGGCCATGCAGGTGTTGAATATATCTGGCCCCATCAAGAGGAAGTCGGAATTCTTGAGTCCAAAGTGAGCTCAGCTGGTCATCTGCATCTGCAATAGAAGCCATCTCACATGGGCCCCAATCAGTGGTTTCATACGTATGGAAACATTGTCAGGGTGCCGACGTTCTTTGGAGTAAGTCTTGATAAAAACTCCTGAAGAACAGAGACTAATAAGCGGGGTCAGGAGGATCAGTTATTCGTAGCAGACCCTAAAGCATGCCAATATATCCTCCAAGCTTCACAGTACAACTTCCCTAAAACCGCCGATGCCGTTGCTAGGTTTAAAGTGATGTTCGGTGGAATGGGCATGCTTAGCTCTACTGGTATGTGCACCTTTATATCGTCGAGTCGTAACACCCATTTGAGCGTAACCATCCTAGGGGACGTCCATCAGAGACAAAGGAGAGTAATGCTTCCAGCATTTACAAAAATGCAGTTGCGTTCCTTCTTGGATGTGTTCCAGTATGCAGGAGAAAACGTAAGTCTGCGATTTGCACAGTAGCTCTATCGTCTCTGTATGTTGATGCCACTGCTTTATTAGCTCAGTCAGCATTGGAAAGAAGCCCTTCCTTCTAACGGGGGTGTATTGAATGTGGCACCGTGGCTTTCTCGTACTACTTTGGACGTTATTGGACAAAGTAAGCAGTGTCGATCTCGATACCTTCCTTCCCGCAGTTGATAGATCGTTTTAGGTGCCTTCGAATACAAGTTCAACTCCTTGAATCCTGAGGCCGAGAAAGGCGAGTTAGCTGTGGCTTTAAAGAATTTATTGTGCGTACTCTGTTGGAAAAAGAGGTCTATCGATCTAATTCGTCAGTGTCGAGTCGTTGCTGTATCCTAGCAAAGCAGCTATATTACTGCAGGGCCTCCTTCGTGTCTCACCTGCTGTACTCCGGCCTCTATTTGGAGAGCTTCCCACCAGACAGAATATCAGATTCAAAAGGTTTTTCAAGCTTGCGGTTAAAGTCGTCCAACAGATTATCAACGAACGACTCAATGCTGCCAATCCTGAGGGCACAAAAGACAAGGATGTACTCAGTGTATTGCGTAAGCTTTATCAATAGCATTCCAACCGGTACTCGTTCACTGACGTAGGCTTCATGCTAGTCCGAGCTAATCGAGCGGAAGACCCTAAGAAGCGTTTGAGTGATGAGGAGCTGATTGCACAATTGATGTAAGGCTAGATTTTTTATATAACTATCATGCTTCACGCTTACGAAGCTACCTCAGGACGATCATTATAGCAGGACATGATACTACCGCAGGATCTGTTTCCTGGACTTTATATGAACTATCCAAACACCCGAAAGATCAAGATCGTCTTCGCGATGAAATCCGTGAGCGTAGAAGAGGGCTCGCTCCTGGAGAAGAACTCAGCGAGCTGGACTACGAATCCATGCCAGTTCTAAATGCAACTATCAAGGTCTGCCTTGAGCGAGAGCTTATCATTTATCGTCTCGTAAGCTGACCCCTTTGAATATTGCAGGAGGCTCTACGCCTTCATCCCGTTGTGCATTCTATGGCCAGATATGCAAAGCATGACGACGTTTTGCCTCTCTCAGAACCGTTGATGACGATGAATGGGCCCGTCACGGAGGTACCTATCTCGAAAGGCCAGGTTGTGAATGTATCAGTATGGGAGTATAATCGGTTTGTGTCATTCTCTTAGGGTCTTCCGCCCAGTTTAACTGATATGATACATTCAGACTGAAAAGTGTGTGGGGTGAAGATGCTGAAGAGTGGAATGTAGAGCGATGGCTCAGCGAACATGAGAGACTGAAGCAGACAGGAGTTGGCATGGTGTCTAACATGTAAGTCCTTTCCAGCCTCGAACGATAGCTCGCATTGTTTTAACAAGATTCACCGTAGACTCACATTCAGTGCGTACTTGCAATTGATGTGTCTTACATTCCTTTCCCTTGTTTACCTTTTCCATATAGGCGGTGGATTGCAAGGGTGTATTGGGTTCGTGATATTCATTGATCTATGCTAAAACTTGACCTCACATTTCTCTGTAGATGGCGCTTCGCGTGAGTCTCTTCGTTGTCCTCAGGATCAACAGTCCTTGATATATCGAAATCTTGCAGCATGATGGAAGCTCAAGCCCTTGTCGTTCATTTGGTGGAAAGCTTCGAGTATGCACCGGATCCAAATACCAAGAACAATGTTGTGGTGAGTGTTGAAGTTCCGACACTGTATTACTCCGTCTCAGTGGGGTTTAACTTCTCCTCATTTTTTTGTAGCACGCCCCTGTGGGACGCGCGACGATTCCTGTGGTGCGCGGAAATGCTCAAGGCGGAGTTCAAGTCCCTTTACTTGTCAAAGCTATTAGCAGGTGAGATGTAGTACCAAACAGTGAAATATAGTAATTACAGATATACTTTTCGCTTCTCCGTTCGTAATCGAGCTGAGTGAGTAGTGCTGGGTCCCAAGTTGCATTACGGATTACTCTCCATCGACGAATCCAAACCAGGATTTGACACGCTTCTGAACAACTTCCTCCCGAGCAGTTGTGGTCCTCGATCCGCCGACTCATGAGAGCGTCATGACGCGAGACCACTCAGCCTGTACAAGAGGCTGGCGGCTGCAATTACACTTGCACTAGAAACTAATGCGTGTATCGAAGTAGCGCTCAAGTTGAAGTTGTGGCTTTTACCAGATATGTACTCATCCTCACGATATGAGACTAGCCTGAGCCACTCACTGAGTATAACACAAAAAAAGTTCCTTTTGACACAGAATTAATGCATTAAGAAGCAGGATGAGATACAAGTAATTGCCAGCATTCAATCCGAACCCACGATTCAAGCCTGTAGACTCTCCAAACACTTCTGAAATCTTGTCGTCGTCCTATCCCTCCCAAGCAGACGAACACTGTCCACAACAGGCGGTCCATCCTTTCCACCCAACACCGATTAGTCAGTGAAGTGTCTCAGTCTACCGGGGAAAGATACAGATGCACACACCTTCATTCCTGCAATTGCGTACCTCAGTACGGTCCAAAATGCTTTACTAGGCACACTGATCTCCTTTCTTACATTCTTCAAGTCATCCATGAAAGCATCAACATCCCAATCTTTCGCGGAACCTAACAAACGGATGGCATTTTTAAGAGTTTCGACTGCAGTTCAGGCATTCAGGCACTGCTGTACACATGAGAAGGAGCGAATGGTATTTACCTTGTTGGTCAGCAGAAATCGCTGCAAGCATGGATCTCGCCTCTGGAGTGCCCCAGTCTGGTTCGACGAAGAAGTACGGAACTACTTTCGCCACGTCGTTTATGTTGGTTAAGCGCGCCTTTGACCAGGCTGTGAGTTACGTGAAACTGGATTGCAGAAATCAAGTGACCCCACTTCTAGCATCACAATTGCTTGTTTCACATTATCAAGACCAATATGCTCGCTATCCGAGAACTGGGCGGCTACACCTCCTTTATCCAATACTCGCCTAGCCAATGAATCCAGGCCTTGAGGCGTAGAAGCCTCACGTAGCAAATGTTGTTTATTGATGTACTCGAGCTTGGCGGGGTCCAGAGAAGATGACCTGTTCGTCATTACAGAAATGTCGAACTGTACGGTAGGCAAGATTAGATGGAGGATAACAACAACGAAGAGGATAACAAACTTGTTGAGTCATCTCATCGATGGACATGATTTGTGTCGAATCTGGAGCGTCTTTCCCTTCTGTCGTTGCCTCGGATTTCGTGGTTCCCCAACCTGCCAGTGCAAGCCAGTTCAAAAGAGCAGATGGCTCCCAGCCCTTTTCCTGTTGACGAAATGAGTATAAATGGACGATCGAAGAAGGTGAGGAGTCTTACAATGAAATCCAGCACCCGCACATCCCCTTTTCT
>Ga0247730_1001819_pt1 | contig 11168 bp, 18 predicted proteins | sample UWRJL073202C2_FD_180959 | JGI IMG/M metagenome (GOLD analysis project Ga0247730, IMG submission 180959) | Plant litter microbial communities from Arlington Agricultural Research Station in Wisconsin, United States - UWRJ-L073-202C-2 | ecosystem: Environmental > Terrestrial > Plant litter >...
AGGCAGTCTTTTCCTCCGTCTAGTCCAAGATAACTCCCTCGAAAACCAAAATGTTCAGACTTCCAGACGAGCTCCTCGCCGAGATTTTCTTCGAATATTCCCTCGACTATGCTGACGCACCAATGTTGCTCAGCTCGGTCTGTCGACCTTTCCGCGACATTCTCCTTCACTCTCCCGATGTCTGGACCCAGCTGAATATTTCACTATCCACATGGAATGCGCGAGCCATGGCCAAGAAGGTTGCAATCTGGCTGAAGAGGTCTGGCGCATGCCTCATACAGCTCGACATTAGCCTCTCTCTCAACCAACATAGCACCGATGTTGGCTCATCTCTTGAGCCCGTCATCACTCTCCTGCAGCAAAATCGATCCAGGTTTTTGTCGCTCGAAGTGCATTCACCGACAGGGGCGCTATCCCATAGATTCCTTGAGGCCCTCTACCCATGTAGCAGTGATCTCGATGTTCTTTGCCACGCTCAAAATTCACTGCGCTTGGAAAGCCTCAAGATTGACATCGCACGCGAGCACAGCACATCCACCCACACATTCCTGCGCTCCCTGACGAGCATGTACCATCTAAAAAGCCTGGAGCTCGTCAATCATTTCATTCCCCTTCCTGCAACCACCGAAGCCCATTTCCTACATCTCCGGTCTATCAGCATCATTCGGCCATTAAGGGCGTCCCCTCTCCCAGCAACACAACTTCTGCAGCTGCTTCAGGCTGCACCCATGCTGTCCGATATCCACATCGAGACGAGAGTCATGGCACCGCGGATGGGGCAACGTCTACCACCTCCTGTGGAAACGGTGTTGCCTCAGGTCCGCAGGTTGACGTTGCGAGCGAACAACATGTCGTTGCTGCTAGGGCCAATGGTCTTGCCCGCCTTGGAAGATTTGCATCTGCATGACCTCAATGGGAAAGGAGAACGCAGTGCCCAGAAACTCAGTGGGGCAGTGAGGCGAGTGCTTGCATCCGTCGACGCACCGTTCTGTCGCCTACGAGAGCTGGAATTGTCGGGTGTTAGTCTGCGGATGGACTCCGAAGGTGAACAGGCCACCGACTGGGCATGGTGCATACAGCGCATGTGGAAAGTGGAACGACTGAGGCTTATTGACACGGATGGAAACGCGCTGTTCAGCCATTTGACGCATACGGAGGAAGGAGGCGAGGCATGCGGGGGCTCTTTGTTTCCTCAATTAAAAGTCATGGAGCTTGAGAGGTCAACAGTCAGCGAACCAGTCGTGAAGGCCTGGCAAAAGTCAAGGCCAACAGTGTTTATTCATGATCTGACACCCACTTGGTCGACGGAGCCTCACTCAGCACCTATAGTGTTTTGAATCTGAGGATATTTGTGCTTCCCTCGTAAGTATACCCTCGCTATGAAATTCAGTCTCCGTCCTGATCACCACGACAATGCAGAGTAGGGAAGGATTAGAGGCATTATTTATTGGGCTCACGGACATATATACCCCCGTACTTCTGTAATCACATACATAGTAATAGATTGCATCTTGCATCTCTAAACGCTCATCTTCATGGGAATTGACGGATGAGGGTTATAGCCCTCTACAATTACGTCTTCGGCAGTAAACTGCTCGATATCGGTGATGCCTTCTCTTGCCCAACGCAATTTCGGGAACGGTCTAGGTTCACGTTCAAGTTGCTTCTGAAGCGCATCGACGTGGTCTCTGTACACGTGGGCATCACCTAGCTGTATAATCAGCTCATGGGCATCGGTGCCAGTGACCTGTGCGATCATATGTGTAAGGAGAGCATAAGATGCAATGTTAAACGGAATCCCAAGTCCCAGATCTGCTGAACGCTGATACATGAGACAAGACAGCTTTGGCTTTGCGTTTGGTGAATCTTTGGGAGGTAAATTCACGTAGAACTGGCAAAGCAGATGGCAAGGGGGCAAGGCCATCAGTGGTATATCTGAACGGAAATGAGCACTTTGGACTGGAAGTAGGATCGGGTTACTCACCGCTAGGGTTCCATGCGCTCATGATGATCCTTCGATCTGTGGGATTCTCTTTGATTTTGCGGATGCATTCTTGTAGTTGGTCTACGCCTTGACCCGCATAGTCCGCATCGCAATCATCATACTTGGCTCCAAAATGGCGCCACTGGAAGCCATATACTGGCCCAAGATCTCCTTCTCTGCGATGCCCCAAGCCTCTTTTCTCCAAGAACTCTTTCGACCCATTTCCATCCCAGATTTTAACGTCCTTTTCTGAGAGTAACTTGGAGTCCGTTTTGCCATGTATAAACCAAAGTAGCTCGGCAAGAATTCCACGTAAGAAAGTTCTCTTGGTGGTTAACAACGGTAGTGTGGAATCTTTCAGGGAAAAGCGAAAGGACGGCGGGGCAAAGATGGAGAGGGTCCCGGTACCAGTGCGGTCCTCTCTGACCTCGCCTTCGTCGATTACGCGTCTAATCAGGTCAAGATACTGTATTTCATCGTGTTTGGAAGAATTTGACGCGACTGAGGTTGACATGGTGGTGGTTGCGGAGCAAGAGAGGAATGGTACGCGATGATGAATTTGACGCCGCGATCACGTGTAATAGCAGATGTCACGCTGTTACAGTCACGTAACCAACCCGCGCTTTGCCTCTCCTCCTTAACCTCCACTCGTCCACTTCCGCGTCGGCTGCGTGCCCTTCTCTGGCCCGCAAATCGCCATGTCAAATCCCTTTCTAGAGCACTACGAACCTCTGGACGTTATTGGCAATGGCTCCTTTGGTATTATACGCAAAGTTCGACGCAAAACGGACGGAGCTGTGAGTATTAATGCCTACAGGCGGTGTACGCTGTACTCATACAACCGCTATCCAGATATTTGCTCGAAAGGAACTTAACTTTGAAAGAATGACCGAGCGAGACCGCAAGCAGATTGTTGCAGAGGTGTACGTCTTGTAGCCTCATGTTCTCGGATGGCATCGACTTACCCCACAGGCCTCTTTAGTAACATTTTGAAGGACTTGCATCATGATCACATAGTACGATATCACGACCGATATGTCGATAGAGATGCTGGCATTCTCTACATTCTCATGGAATACTGTGGCGGAGGAGACCTCTCTACCATCATTAAACAGGCTATCAAACACGACCGGCCGATTAACGAAGACCTGATCTGGAAATACTTCATGCAATTACTGCTAGCGTTGCAGCATTGTCACCATCCGAATGGCCATGGTCGCAGCGGGAGCGGGAGCTCTGGTCAACAAGGCGGTGGATTGGATGCGGAGGGCAAAGAGAAGAGACCTCAGATATTACACCGAGACTTGAAGCCTGATAATGGTGTGTTCAGCATAAAACTTTCCATGCTTGCATCTCTTATATGCGCACAGTGTTTCTCGATGATAATAACCTTGTGAAGCTCGGTGACTTTGGATTGTCGAAGGCTCTTGGTCCTGCCAGCTTCGCGAATACATACGTCGGGGTACGCCCAGTCTTTGCCGGTGTGGAACTGAAAATCTGATAGAACGAGTAGACACCATATTACATGTCTCCCGAGCTCATGCAGGAACGAGCGTATGACTCCAAGTCGGACATATGGTCACTGGGTTGCCTCATATATGAGCTATGCGCATTAAAACCCCCATTCCACGAAGCCAAGACTCATTCAGAGCTCAGTGGTCTCATTCGGTGAGTGGAAATCTCATCCTTCTTTTCTTGTCATTAACAATTTAACAGGAATGGACGCATACCTCCTCTCCCCAAAGGATATTCGCAATCACTCAGCTCAACTATACGAGCAATGCTAAATCTGAATGTGAGTAGAGCCAACGTTGCAGGAATAATGGCTGCTTACCGTTCGTCAGCCCGCTATGCGACCATCGGCAGCACAGCTGCTCCAGCATGAACGTATCGAGTTCGCGAAGAAGATATCCGATACGGATAAAATGTGGGTTAACTCACGACATCCTTTTTGTTCAAATCTGAGGTTTGCATAGGCTTGAAGTTGTGAAGATGCATGGCGCCAATGTCACGAACCGAGAAAGTCAAGTGAGAGCTCGGGAGAAAGCTCTTGAGGAGAAGGAACGACAAATATCAGCACTTCTTGCTCAAAAAGATGCAGAAATAGCAACGCTAGCGCAACAAATCCAGCAACAGCCTGCTGTTGATATCGATTCTATAGTAAGAGAGGCAGTCTCACGGAGGGAGGACGAGCTGCGGCAATTGGTCGTCAAACAGCAGGAGGCGGTTGCAACAGCTATGGCACGAAGGGAAGAAGAGATTATGGCATCTGTCAACCAACGGGAGAAAGAGTTTTTTGAGGCATGGTCCGCAAGGGAGCGACAGATTCAGGAGGAACATGAGGCTCATAACCAGTGGTTCCAGCAACGTGAGCGTGAGCTCGCTGCCGAAGTAGAGCAAATAGCAACGGCAAGAGCACAGCTAAAAGATGTAACAAAGGGTGCGTTACTTCACTCACTCTTCTTTCGCGGCAGCTAAAACAACATGGCAGGCGGCCGGGAAAATGCACCACTGGAAGAAGTCAAGAACATCTTGAAATCGAAGGATGCTTCATCAGACTCTTGTGTTAGCCCATTCCCAGCGATTGCAACACCAATGCCTAGGGGGGATAGGAAACTCTTTAACGATTATCAACCTTCTGCGATGAAGGGAGTCATTATGACCACCACGGGAGAAATGCTCTCGACTCCAGTCGCTACCGACTTGAAGTCTATCTTTGTAAAGTCTCCTCGGGTGGGCTTGAACTTCACCAACATCTTCGAGGCTGGGGAGGACCATGGGTCAGACAGCGAGGACGATGCTCCTCTTCCTCCAAGTCCAAGCTCGCGAAAATCTCGAGTTCAGTCGCAATCGCGAAGTTCCTCACGTTCCCAGAAATCTTCCGATAGCGCTTCCGAAACTTCTACGCCTGCGAATTCGGCAGCAGCTGCACCAACCCGCATACGCAGGCCCTCTATTCGCTCGCAAAATTCCCGACCGACGCCTTCGAAAGCTGCGACTATGCCTACATCTCTTTCTGATCCAATCTCTTTGACATCAAACGTGAAACCTCTTCCTCATCCTCATCTTCACTCGTCCGCAAATCCCATTGTGGCGCGGCAGATTAAACGCACGCAGAGCACGCCAGAGTACGACCTGGCAGACGAGGAAAATCTTCCCAGTCCTTTCCTTAAGCGTATTGAGCGTTTATCCGCAGCCAACAAACCACTTACGAAGAGACTCAGCACGGGTAGCAATACCCTGCGGGCCATGGCGGCTGCGAATGCAGCTGGGCGAAAGGGCTCGTCTAGCGCCGCAGAAATTCCCAGCTCAGGCTCACGAGCTACGACATCTAATGGCAGGCAGTCTAAGAAAGCATAACCACTTGCCTATATTTGATTACACTACATGACCTATGACCTATATTACTTTTGTGTACCATTGACATCCACTCGAACACTACATTTTCATGCAGCGTCTACTGCGCTCATTATATCCTTAGTGATGTCGCCATCGTTCTTTACAATTCCTTAAGCATGCTTCAGAGGGCATTGAATTTCATGAACATCTCAATAATATTACGCTGCGTCCAAATCCACTCCTATTGTACGTTAGGTTCTTTTAGAAAAGGTCAGAGAAGGCAGCCATCTCAGGTCCACCGGATTCCTAGACGTTAAATGAGCACATAAGAAGCATTGATATATTTCTCATGGTACTCACCCTCATGCCAATTTCCCAGTAACTGTAAATAATGGTGACAGCCATAAGGATACCGGTTCCACTGCCAATAGCACCGAGGAGATCAGCAGTAACAGAGAGCAGTCCGAGGATAGCACCACCAAAGGCAGCAGCGGTTGGGATGACACGCTTCAATTCCTTGTACATGGAGCCTTCACGGTGACCGGCCATGACCTTCAAAAGCTAATCAGCAGTGCTCACACTTACTAAAGAATAAAGGGAGACTGACCATCTGTTGGTCTTTCAGCTGCTTGGCGACGTCCCGAGGACCAGATCCGGACACTTCAATCCAAGTCTTGGAGAATAGTGCACATGCAGAGAGCATGAAAGTGATATAAATCGCAGTGTGAATTGGATCGAGAATAGCTTCCTTCATGGTGTGCGGGGGCGACATGTAATAAGCGATACCAGAGGTTGCAGCGAGCTGAGGGGAATTTTCCATGGGCTTTACAATGCTGTCAGCTAGATGGTCATGCCCGAAGGAGCTGAAAAACTCACCTCCCATACTCCAAGAAGTTTGACCAAAATGTTCTCAGGGAAACGGCTGGCCAACATTTGCGAGATAATGAAGACGTTTGAAGTCAAGGCAGATTCGAGCATGATAGGCATGTTCGAAGTGTAGAACAACTTGACGGGGTATGATCCTCTCTGTCCACGGAACCTGTTGCTCTTGATCGGAATCTCAATGCGGAATCCCTGGAGGTAGATAACAACGGCGAAGATAAAGATGGTGGCGATGATGTTCATGATGTTGGGGAGTCTGTCTCTCCAGAATGCCTCACGCAACGCACGGCCTTTGTCGTTCCAGGTGAAGAGCAAGTGGAAAAGAGCCACAATTGCACCTTCAAACTCTGGTCCACGGCCTGTGTCAACAGTGGTGGGAGAGAATGCTTTCCAGATAATAGACTCGCAGATGTTGGTAGCGATGAACAGGGAAATTCCGGAACCAAGACCATATCCTTTCTGCAACAACTCATCCAAAAGAATGACGATGAGAGCGGCAGAAATTAGTTGAATGACGAGGAGAAGGCAAACACCGGCGCCAAGTTCACTGGGCTGACCATAGAGACCAGTGAGAACGTAGACGGTTGCCTGACCAAGAGAGATAATGAGGGCGAACACTGTCAAAAAAGCGTCAGTCAAACTTTCGGAGAAAGGAAGAGCATCAAGTCCACGTACATTTCTGAGCACCGCTGAACAAAGCCCTGTCTTCCTTCAGACTGAAGTCCACTTCGATGAGGTTTGCACCAGCGAGAAGCTGCATGATCATGCCCGAAGTCACAATAGGACTGATTCCGAGTTCCATAAGAGTACCACGGTTGGAGGCGAGAATGACACGCATCCAGTACAACGGGTCAGACGAGTCGGATGACATGATACCGTAGAGTGGTACTTGTGAACAGACCAAGAAGATGAGGAGGGTGACAGCCGTCCATAGCACTTTCTGCTTGAAAGGTACCTATACGTGTCAACACTGTTAGCGTGGGCTTTATCAGTCTTTTGGACACGTCTTACTTTACGATCTGGCGAAGAGACTTCAGGAAGGATTGGAAGGAATGGCCGGACGAGGTTCAGGAAGCGGACTGTAGGACTAGTATCAGTAGTGAGCAGTAATGAGACGCTAAAGGAACTTACAGCCGCTCATTTTGGACAGAGGAGATGGAAGTAGGATGAGAGCCTGAACTCAGAATTCGCTTGCCACGTCTATCGAAAATAGAATCACGTGAAATGACTCAGTCATCGTGGCGGTCGATCAGCCGCAAGCCGTCCAAGCCGAAAACGTCAATTGCCCTGAAACCACCATCCATTACAAGTGCGAACTTCTAAAGCATTACAGCCGTCTCAAATGGGCCCTCGACCGCTTGTACTGCATCTCAGTGCACTCAGCGATGCAGAATACAAACTCTTCACCGAGAGTCTTGCAGATATTACCGACGATGATGCAGGACGTCGACATTCACGTTCAGACGCTGACTATGAGCAAGTCTCTGTCGGCGTCAGAGAAGTCCGTGCATGGCTGAGAGGTCGATACCCGAATGTGTCTTCTGCTATCATCGAGGAGGTGTGACCAACATCTCTCACCCTAATGAACGGTGCTAAACTATGTATGCTTCAGATTTTGCGACTATTTTGCCCCACCCTCTCGGCAACAGATACCTTGCTGGGAGGACAATTCTTTGCAGCTCTGCGTCTTGTGGTTCATGCTGAAGAAGGGAAAGATGTCGATCGCTCACTGGCCTTCATTCAGTGTACGTTCTGTAAACCTATACACTGCGCATTGCCTTCATTGACTGTGCATCATAAAGCACATCCTAAGACTTTACCTACAAGGCCTTCATCTCCAAAGAAGCCTCCAGCACCAAAGCCAATGCGGAGGTTCACGGACATGACTTTGCAGTCAGCACCAGGGAGAATCATGAATCCTTTCTCATCCAACTCCGCTTCAGCTTCGCAATCAGAAGATGGCCAACCTTCATTGCATCGCGTGCCGTCAATTGTAGATTCCTCTGCTCGGTCGAACAATCCGTTTGTGCTTCGCAATAAAGCAAGTGTGCCCCTTGTAAAAGAGGGAAAGCTACCTCCTTTACCCCCAAGGAAGCCTCCCCCGCCGATACCAACGGCATCACATCCGCCTCCGCCGAGACATGCTTCTCTTGCCTCTTCAATTGCTCCCACAACACAGTCCTCGCCGCCAAAAACTGTGTCTCATATTACTTCGACCCTCATGAAGCAAAGCTTGAACGCAAGTAGAACTGGTCAAACAATGAAAGAAGCCGAGCGGAACCTCAGCAAAGAACGAGTTTTACAGGTTCTCAAGAGTAGCTCAGCTCCTGTGCCTCCCCCTAGAAACCGCAGCACCTCGCCGAATAAGACGTCCACCTCGTCAGTATCTACTTATGATAACGCTCCCCCTTTGCCTGCACGGCGAAGAAAATATGGAACACCTCCAACGTCATCTAGCTCATTCGAGCAGATTGCCTATGCGCGAAACAATAATCCCTTCGGACCTTCTTCTGGCAGCACCAGCTCCTCCAGCAGTGCACCCTCGACGAAACACACTCCAAACGATGTACAAACATCGCCCCCTCCTCGACATCCCGATCAGAAGGCAGCATCATTCGCAAATCTGTCACGGTCTAACTCACAGCCAGGGCACCAGCGATCGCCTTCGTATGCACCGCCCCATGGGTTCACTAACCCTTTTCCAGAGACGGCTCAATCTGCTTCTCCGTTTCAATCCACATTTGACAGAGAGCCGGGCTCGGTCAGAGTCGGGCGCTCGAAGTCATTACATCACTCTAATCCTACAGATAATACTATATCTGCTCGTCGGAAGCGTCCAGAGAGTGTTCAAGTCGGAGCATCACCATTTGTCTTGGCGGAGGGAGAGTCACCCATGTCACTAGCGCGTTTAGGCCTACGTGACCCTGCCCAGCCTGTCAGCAATATACAGCGGACTATTGCTAGCCTACAGCCCAAACTGGATGCTTTGCAGCCTAGGCTTGAGAAAGCTCGTTACAAGGCCGAAGCAGGTATAAGCAAACGAGGATTCGTGCGTGACAGTAGCGCACAACGCATTGGTATCTCAGGTGAAGAGGAAGAGGGTCTTATGGGAGGTGGGGAAGGTCCCTGGAAGTACAGAAGGGCCAATACTCAAGGCGATCCTTTCGACCTCGACAGTGATCCTGACCGGACTCCGTTCAGGGAGAACGACGACTTCTGGGCGTCAGGAAATTTCGACCGTGATAATCTCAAGATGCCAGCTGGTGATGGTTGGAGTCAACTTTAGCATTCAATTCGCTGTTCACATCTACTTCCTTTTCCATCGTCTATTTCTGTATTCACATTCACAGTCACATCCAAAAATGTACCAACACAATGCTTACTTAGATCATTAAAGCGATTAGTAGAGTTACCATCCACTTTTGTATAATAATACACCTACTAGTTCAATTCTGGGTGGATTTAGTCGCCAAAAACTGCAACGCTTAAGTGCGCGTCCATTGATATAGTACACTTTGGGCCAATACATTAGTACACAGTTCTCACTAAGCAACACACCTCGTTATATATAAGAAAGATCTTCCAAGACGATTCGGTTATGGGTAGCCTGGCGGATCTGATTTATGATTTAATTGTTCCAATAGTATCTCCATTGATCATATCATGGTCAACGTTCAATCCAACACCATCACCAGTGCTATCGGCCAACACCTGGCATCTCGCCTGCGATTCGACAGCGGGCTCATGTCGGAGATATTACTGCTCTCCTTTCTGTATACACGTCCTGTGGCGAGGGGAACGTCAAAGATCAGCCTACATTCACATCCACTCTTGACATCGTTCTGCACAATATCCGACCAGAGCTGCAGCCTCGTCTCAGTAGCTCTTACACATTCCCAAGAGCAGCCCACTCTTGGTTGAATGTGGCTACTGTGTGCCTTGGTGTCCTGACAGAGAGCATATTTTCGATGGTGACAGGCCTCTCTGACCACAATGCAGTGTCGGACAGTTTGTACATGCCGCTCTCCCCAATTTAAACCAGCTGCCGTCAACTGTCGCAATCTTTTCTAACTTATATTTGGCCGTGCATTGCACTCGTGATAGACTGGTACATCATGGATGATTTGCAACCGACCATCTCGCCTAACATTTATCAACAGTAGTCTATGGATTTTATGATCACCAAGCTGCTGATACAACTTCCATCAAAAACCTAAAATTGGCTTGCTGCCAACCATGGTGGAAATGGAAGCATTAGCATCATGCCTGACCCATCTATTCCTCCAGTCGCTTGATTGGTATCCGCATCCCACCGCAGCTTTCATAGCATTGCTAATGGAGGTCATGCAAGCAAACCAAGCCACTGTGACAATGAAGTGGAGAGGAGTTCGCTCTTCATTCCCTCCCTCATTACATAGTCATTTACGATGCCAAAGGAAAATCGAACCAGCTGCGGATATCCGGTTCCGCGACACCCCTGCTGTCCTTCTAGTAGCAGATTTCATTCTCGATAGTTCTGCGAAACTCGTACAGCGGATAGTAGATGACTACGACCCAGCTCTATTTCAAGAGTTGCTGAGGACCTGGTCAGTACAGCTATCAGGGTTGAAACATCAAACTGGATTTTGGGCTACCAACGAAAACATGTGGAGACTTGATACTCTCACCAGGATTTCAGAGATTACTCACTGTATTCTCAGATCTGGAAAGCTCCACATACGGCGGCAAGCAGTGAAACAACATCTAATCCGCTACATTTTGCAAACAATATCCATCGTCGGTTTGGGAGAGACAAGGATAATGAAAAACTGGACGTTTGAGACCATGTCACGAACATTGTCTAACATTCTTGTCACTTTGTGAATGTCACTGGCTTGCTATTCTCTTCTCTCTCCTGCCATACATGAACTTCGGGCTATCTCCGCTCAGCAGTTGGACGTAATCTTCGAGTCAACAGCCAGCC
>Ga0247730_1001822_pt1 | contig 11164 bp, 10 predicted proteins | sample UWRJL073202C2_FD_180959 | JGI IMG/M metagenome (GOLD analysis project Ga0247730, IMG submission 180959) | Plant litter microbial communities from Arlington Agricultural Research Station in Wisconsin, United States - UWRJ-L073-202C-2 | ecosystem: Environmental > Terrestrial > Plant litter >...
CCCCCAGATCCTCGACCAGGCGACAACCCATTCCAACCCTTTGCGGTTCCAGCAGAAAATAATTGGCTATCAGCGTAAGTGTTTGTGCTTGAGTCGCTGACTTGAGTTCAGCTTCAGGAAAGTGGACGTTCATATCAACTCACGAATCTGCTGCTGTAGGTATAACTGTTCAAGCCTGCGGTCATGTCTATTGAGGGTAAATTTGCTGGATACTCGTCCGATGTTGCAGCGCCACGCTTTTCTAGCGCCAGCATGCGATCTACACGACTTTTGAACGTGGGGTTCTGAGCGTATAACGCTCGGAACGTCCTGTTTTTCTCGACCTCTTTCCATGATGATGAACCTCCTAACAAAAGCGCTTTCAGAGCTTTAGCATCTGAACTTGCCGTGCGGTCGAGCTTCATCATGCCGCTCAACCGTTCGAGATTTCTAAAGCTGGCCCTGTCTAAATCAACATTAAAGGCCGCGGGCAAGTGCGCATTATGCGTATTCAAGCTGACACCGGTCAGTAAGTCTTGATCATTCAGCTGGGCATGATCCTCTGTAAAAACGAGTTGCTGAGCTCTATCAATGTGCTCCGCGAAGAAAATCTGGTTGGCGTTTACATTGTGCCAATTGGTTTCCGCGACCTGTTGTTGCCGGTAGCCCGTTATTTTCAACTGGCGGACATCAGGCGTCTCACCACCGGCGATGTGCATGTGATCATCTCTACGAAGATATGTCTCCAAGCCCGAATCTACAGAAAACATCACAACCTCCTCAGTGACCGGAACATGATTACGAACAAGTGGTGCCAGATCTTCAGATTCAGAGGGCTGCAACAGATACTCAGGAGGTGGTGGGAGATCTTCCACCGAGGTTGTATCGTACAAATTGCCGCCCCTGAACACCGCAGGATTCATATCAAAATACTCATCCAGAGGCGGCGGATCTTGCTCGGTATTAGTCCCAACAGTGGTTAACGCAGGCCTTACCACCGGACCCGGTTCACTGTCCTCGAACATCTTCTCAATAAAAGCGCGAAGCCGTTTGTCCATGCCATCCAAATTGGCGATCGCTTTCGCGCCCTTGACCGTAATAGTCGGTTGCCCACCTCCACCGCCGTGACCGCAACAATGATGCAGACACTCGGCAATCTGTGGCTTTTGCGGTGCAGCCGGATCGTTCACCGCAGCGGCTTCAAACTTTCCACGACGGTGCAGATCAAGGACCCGGAGTGTCTGTCGAACAAACTCACCCAGGGCCTGGCCGTTACCGCCCGCTTTGGCGATTTTCAACTGGCCGTCTAATGTGCTGGCAGCCGCGGGAGTCAGATCGGCATGTTGCATAAGCTCGCGAACGCTCTGCGCGGTCAACGGGCCCCAGCGGTTTTCAACACCCGCTCGCAAGCCATCCACAAGATAGTCCTGGGCAAGTTGCAACTGAATGGATTCGAATATCTCGCCGGGCCCGGCCGCGTTGTTTCTGAGTAGGTTATCGATTTGCCCTGAGAGTTTCTGATAGGCCTCATAGCGCGATTTATGCTTCAAGTCCATGGTAACGAGGGACCATGCCGGCCTAGCCTGAAATTTACCCGCCAAATCATCAAGCGCAATTTTTGCATCCCTCAAACCCTGTGCATCGACGCCTTTAGCTTCCAGCAGGTGTAAATTGACGGCGCACTCCATTAAGGCAACGGCGCTGTTATCTGCGCCATGACTATCGGTTTTCTGCGCACTTCTTAACACGAAATCTTGCAGGCTCACGTCAAGAAAGCAACTTGCCGCCGCCCGCTTTTGCAAGTCCAGATAAGCAGCTTTTGAATTGGTTGGCACGCCGCCAGTGGTCTGGGCAGTAACTAGCGAATGATCAGTGTTGGCGGCCGTTTGGAGATGACTCCACAAACCCTCCGGTGGTTGATGACCAGACGTGAAAAAAACTGGCGATGTCTGAGAATTACTACTGACTATGGTCATGGCTTATCCCAACGAAGCTGAAAAAGCCTTCAGCATTTCAAATAATGCAGACAGCGTGGAACTGATGACTTTCTGCACGTTGTCATGGATGGAGTTGGCGTTGCTGTATTTTTGCGTGTGTTTCTGCAGCGCGCTTTCCAGCTCCTGGATCTGTGCATTCCACGCCGCCTGCCAGGCCTGAAAGCGGGCTGGAAGCAACTCCGGGTTATCACCAGAAGGCAAGCCCTCCTTCATTTCGCGCAACGGTGACAGATCCACCACCACACAATACGAACCATCCGGCAGCCGCTTAAGACATGAAGCGGGCAAGCCCATCGCCACCAGCCACTTCATTGCATCGTCCCGACTGGAGCCGGTCACACTGCCGTCCTCACCAGGCACAGGAAACAACACAGCGTCTGGATTGGGCAGCGAGTATTTGGTAATCAGCTCATCCAGTGCTTCTCTGATCGCCCGGACATCGATTTGAACTGCACCCTTGTCACCGACCACGTTCAGCCATTGATGCAGCTTGCCGATCACCTCTTCATTGAGTTCGGCAAACAGCTGCGCGTAGGCCTCGACCATACGCGCATACACATCCAGATATTCCTCCTTGATGATGCCAATCAACCCCTGAAGGCCATCGAGGATATCGTCGAAAGATGAACGCGCTCCAATCGGATTCTCGATGCCCGACCGGGAAAGCGCCGCGGCCACCCGCTCAGCCAGCACCGGTACGAGGTCCTTGATCAGGTGATCGCGCTGTTCCGGGGCCAGCTCCTGGCCGCGCGCCCGCAGAAAATCCAGACCAGACTGCACCGCGTTGCGGGTCAACTGCCCAGCCAGCTTGCCGCTGGCGAGCTGCTCGGCAAGCGCTTGCGCCAGCCGGGTCTTCAGCACAGGACCTGCCGCCGGATCATCGAAATTGCTGGCCAGCCTCGACGCAGCAGTGCGCAAGGCCAGCGCATTGCTGCTGGCCTGATGCTCTTGTTTGAGCAGGCGTTTGAAGATGTCATCAGCCAGTGCCTCGCTGACATCCGGCCCAGATCCGACCTCATGGGCGTGCGGGGAATTTTTCTCTGGCGGCGAATGACTCCATTCGCTCGCCACGCGTTGCGTCGCAATGACGGGTAATGCAGAAATAATCGTCATGGGTGAGTTCAAGCCTTCACGCTGCTGGCGATGGTACTGGCGGCGGCGTTGCGGCCCTGCATGATCTGCATGGCGACCTCCAGCAGTTTCTGCATCAGGGAGCTGTCTTCGGAGAGGCGCTGAGCCTGCTCATCGGTCAGGCTCCGGCCAATGGTCTGGATCGATTGATTCTCCACTTCAATCTGTCGCTGGGCGTATTCTTCAAGGCGCACCACGGCAGAAATCATCGTACTCAAGACCATGGCCATTGAGGTCAATGCCTGCCCTAAGGTCAGGTTCTTACCGTAAACCTTCTCGTTCAAAGCGCTCATCAGGTCGGAGACGAGGGCCTTTTTATTGAGCGTGGCGATTTCATCGCTGAGGATCGCGCGCTCTTGCGCAGTCAGGTTGTTGCTGCTCTGATCGAGCTCGACTTTGCGGGTATTGCCGTTCTTGTCGATAACCGTGAAGGACTTGATCGCATCCACAGGGTTTTCGACGGAGCTCCTTTTAGTGAGCTCGGTTTGCAAATCATTAGCCCGGTTGCGAGCGTCCATGGCGTCACGCTTGTTCGCCGAAATATCGGTATGCTTCTGGCGTTGCCCTTTGAGATTAAGTGCCATGCCACCCATTGCCATGGCCCCTGCAACAGCAGCCCCGGTAATTGCACTGTTCATCACGGCATTACCCGCCTCGATGATGGACACGCCCTGGGCCCTGGCAGCATCGGCGGCCATCACGGCATAGGTGCCCTTCAAGCCAGCGCTGGTCTGACGTGAAATATTCACTGCGATGATCGCCGCGACCAGTACCCCGACATGTTTCTCCCATGCAGAAGGATCGAACTTGAGGGTCGACTCAAGCCCTTCCTTGCCGGTTTTCTTCTCGACTTCTTCCAGGACGAGCTTCATTTGTGCGTCATCAAAATCAGATACGTCAGTCAGGGTTTCCAGTTGCTCCAGGGTTGGCAAGGGAACGAATACCTTGCTCATCACCTGATTCTGGATGCTGATTTCGATGGCGGCCGAACTGCCCATCGCCTGCAATGAGTTCAGTCCGGTCTTGCTCAGTGCCGTAAGCGGCATGCCATCGATCGAAGAGAGTTGAGGGGGTGGCAAAAGGCTCGGGCGGTACGTAATGGTAGTCATGGGTATTGATCCTGAAAAAGTAGTGAATCAGACGTTGCGAGCGATCTGCAGGCTGCTGGCCTGGCTGTTCTGCATCTCGAGACCGATCTGCTCGATCAACCTGGTCTGTTTGTCGAGCATCTCGCCGAACATCTCGACAGCCTGGTCGATGTATGCCGACATGGACTCGACAATCGAGGTAGCAATCACCACCGCTGCAAGATTTTGCGCTGCCCGCGCCTGGTGAATACCGCTCTTGATTTGCAGCCCCGCCTGAGTGGCAGCACCCACGCCCTCGGTGACGGCAAGAGCCTTGTCGAGGTTGTTGCCATATTTGGCAAGGGACACAGCGTCGGACTGCAAACCGACCGAGCCGCGAACCTTGGTCGCCATTTGAGTCATGGCCTTGCTGGCCGAACGTGCGCCTTCCTTCAGTAAGTCGGGGACCATCTTCGACACGTGCTTGCCGATCATTTCGCCCGCCTTCGAACTGATTCGACCACCAGCTCCCTTGGCGGCAACGGAGACCGCCGCCATGGCCGCGACTGTCACCACTGCACCGGCAACCGCACCGGTGATATTGCCAACGGTGCTGGCCGTTTCATCCGGGATGCCGGGGACTTTCGACAGTGCCCATGAGGCGGCTTTGCCCAGTTCCTTGACCATGGGCGCAACGACTTGCTCCATCATTGGCTTCATGGCCTGTTCCATGAATGAAGTACCGGTAACCGCCTTGCCGATCATGTCGCCCCCCGTCAAGGTCACCCCAACCGCAGCCACGGCCAGGCTGGCACCGGCGGTGAACACCGCACCTATGACACTGATGACAGTCAACAGGCCGCCCAGCACTTTGCCGAGGCAACCCATGGCTTTGTTCAGCCGTTCCGCCTTGGCGACTTCCTCTTCGTGTTTTTTGGCTTCGGCCTGGGCCTTCGCGGCCTGGGCGTCGCGAATCTTCGTGGCGACTGCCTTGTCGGCTTCCAGCCGACTGTCCGCGGAATCGCCCATCAGCTCGGCAAACCTGGCCATGATGAACACCATGCGAGCGGCGGCACTGAGGTTGTTTTTCTGCGCTTGCCGCAGCTCTGGATTAAACAGGATGCCGGCCTCTTCGGCCTTTTCCCGCAGGCCATCAGCCTTGATGTTTGCCACCCTGGCCGCCTCAACTGCCTGGCTGTGGAGCGTCGTGGCCTGAGTCACCCCTTGGCGCGCCGCTGCCAGTTCGGTGTGCGCAGCATCCCGGGCAGCAAGTGCATCGGCGTACTCAGGCGAGTCCGGATCGAGGCCGTCGAGGCGCGCCTGCGCTTGATCAAGTGTTCGCTCCGCGGTTCGCACCCGCGCCATGGCAGCTTCAAGTTGCTGCTGGGTGGTGGAGGCATTTTCGAGGGCATTTTCCAGGTCTGCCAAAGCCGCCTCGTATTCGCTAGTAAGGGCCTGCTGGTTCGCTGCGGCAATCTGCGCCGTGACACGCATCCCCAGTAGACGGTTTTCCAGCCCCTTGCTGTTGGTCTCCCCAATCAAGGCAACAAGGCTTGCCATCAGGCCGACAAAGCGACTGGCGGCATCCGGTTTCTTCGAGTCATTCAACGCCGCCGGAGACGCCAGTCTTGGTGCGCCCTCGATCTTGCGCGTACCGACCTGAGCATCGGACTGAAAGCTGACCTTGCTGATATCAATCAGGGCTTTGGTAGCAACCTGCTTATATTGATGGGTCTGTGCGGCCTGGCTGGCAGCTTCGCTGTAATCGGCCTTGATATCGCTGCCGGCTGCCCGGTTGAGCAGTCCGACGGTGCTGGTTGCTATGGAATTCATGCAGATCAATTCTCCGACATATCACTTTCGACATGGCTCAAGGTGTCGAGGTAAACCTGCGCCTGCTGACGCAGCTCAGGCTCCTGGACATGCTCAAGCACATACTCGAAACACAGTTTGGCTTTACCGGCCTTGCCCATGGCTAGCTGACATTGGCCGGTGTAGAACATCGGGCGGTAGTCATCCTTGCCCTGGGCGAATGCCACAGCGTAAAGATCCACAGCCTTCTGGTAGTTCTGCTTGAGGTGATGCACCGCTGCCAAACCCATCCAGTAATGGGTGTTGTAGAAGTCATAGATGCACAGGAAGTGGAAGAACTTCTCCGCATCGTCCAAGCGTCCCTGCTCGTAGAACTCGTAAGCAAAGGCATACAGGCTGTCCATCTGCTCGCCGGAGATCCCCTTGAGATCCTTGAGCGTTGCGCCTTCGAGAACCGCCTCAACAACCTGTTCGGCAAGTCGGTCTTCCTCTTGGTGTTTCTTATGGCTCATTGAGCACACTCCTAAAGCATTGCCAGCGTTGCTGGCACCCGGCATTGAGCCAAAACCCAGGCGACACAACCGCCAAAAAACGCTCATGGCCCGGTTTGGGCGATTTGAAAGAAAGGCGGACAGGGTCGCGACAGAGTCAGGCCTGCTCGACTTGTTCAAGCCAGATGAGCAGGCGCAGGACCTGTTCGACTTCCTGCTCCTGAATGAAGCTGTAGCGTCGATGGGTACGGAAAATCCGTCGTGCCAAAGCAATATCAGTGATCACTGGCACGCCGACTTTTTCGGCATAAGCGCGCACCGCCAATGCGCGCTGATTGGTTTCCATGAGCGATATGAACGGCAGAACAGTGATCTGCGGTCGGAAGTAGATCCCGACGGCAATGTGTGTAGGGTTGGCGATAATGACGCGTGAGCCCTTGATGTCAGACTTGACCTGTTCAGAGAGCAATTCGATATGCAGATTGCGGCGGCGCCCCTTGATTTCAGGGTCGCCCTCTTGCTCCTTGTGCTCGCGTTTGACCGACTGCTTGTCCATCTTCAGCTCTTTGATGTACAGCCAGTATTCGCACAAGGCATCAAGCAAGACGACCACCACGATGCACACCAGAAAGGTCAGAGCCAGAACCAACAGCAACTGACCCCAGATCTGGAACAGGGCCAGAGGCTGTGCATGGAGTTGAGCGAAAATCAGCTGCCGCTGGGTAAGCCATACAACCCACAGAGCCACCCCAAAACTAGTCAGATACAGCAGGGCCTTGACGCTGTCCTTGACGGTTCGCAGGCTGAATAGTTTTTTGAATCCATTGATAGGATTCAAGGCGCCGAAATTCAGCTTGAGCGCTTCGCTCGCCAAGGCCAACCCGGTCAGGATCAGCGTGGGCAAGGCGTTGGCAAGTACGCAGATCAGCACAATCGGCAATACGGTCTGCACTGCGATCCACAAGAGTTGCATGAGGTAAGGCTGCATCTGCACATCGAAGTCACTGGCGATGACCTGGCGGTATACGTCCATGAGTTCCAGCACCGTGACATTGCTTACCAGATACCCCACGCCAAACAGCATCAGGCAGGACGTCGCCAGATCCTTGGCTTTGAAAGTCTGGCCTTTTTTCGCGGCGTCGCGCCGACGCTTGGGGGTCGGCTTTTCGGTTTTTGAGGCACTGGACAATCTAGTTCCTCGCCTCAGGGATCAGCCAGTCGCTCAAGCGAGCCTCCGCAGTCCCCCCCATGCGCAGCACCTCATCAGGCAAGTGCGTACCAAAAAACAACAGCAGCACAATCAGGGCGACAATGCTTTTGATCGTCAGGGATACCGAGAAGGCGTTCATCTGCGGAGCGAACCGCGCCAACAATCCGAGCAATGCTTCGCTGATCAGAAGCATGGCAACGACGGGGGCACTGATGACGAGAATTTTGCTGATCAATGGGTCCAGCAGTTTCAGCAGCGGCTGCAGTGCCAGATCGCAACCCTCGACAGGGGAGCACAATTGGTAGCTATGGTTGTAGGCTTGCACCAGCACCAGCATCCCGCCACCTTCAAGAAAAACGGCGGCCGCAAACAACTGCAGGAAGTTGGCGAGCTCTGATGTATCAACCCCGTTTGCGGGGTCAACGGTGTTGCCAAGCATTGCCCCTCGCTGATTGTCGATGAGGTTGCCCATGCCGTGCAGTACCCAGAATGGCCAGCACAAAAGACAACCGAGGACTACGCCGATTCCCGCCTCGCGCAGTATGAGTCCATAAAAAGCCAGGCTATCCAGCGCGGGTAAGGCGTTTTCATTGGCAGGCCAGATAGACAATGCGACGAGCATGATCACGGCCGTTCGCGGCGCACCGCTGAGCACTCCGGTGTTGAGAAAAGGCAGCATGAAAAACACAGGGGCCAGGCGCGCGTAGCCGAGCGCACCCGCCGCCATCCAGGTATGGAGATCAAAAAACAGCTCGAACGGCATCAGGACATCACTTCAATGCCAGGCCGATGACTTCGCGACTGAAATTCAGCAGCGTATCGCCATACCAACCCGAGAGTAAAAACAGGCACAGTGCGACGGCCAGCAACTTGAAACCAAACGGCAAGGTTTGCTCCTGAAGCTGAGTCACTGTCTGGAACAGACCTATCAAAAGGCCGACCACGGTGGCAGCAATGATTGGCCAGGCGACCATGATCAGGATCAGGTAGAGGGTTTTGTTGCCCGCGAAGACTAGATCATTCATCTCGATCTCCTCACTGGGCGAGGGTCAGGTATTGCTTGACCAGACCGGTGGACAGCAACGACCAGCCATCCAGCGCAACGAACAACACCAGCTTGATGGGCACCGAGATGATTACCGGACTCATCATCATCATGCCCAGCGCCAGCAAGATGCTGGAGATCACCAGGTCAACAATGACAAAAGGCAGGTACAGGTAGAAACCGATTTTGAATGCCGCCTTGATTTCGCTCAGTGCATAAGCGGGCAACAAGGCAAACAAGGACGGTTCAAAGGGCTCCTCCTCAATGCGCGGCCCGGCCTCCTCGTCGCGCTGTGCCGCTTGGGCGCGTTCGAAGAATCTGGCCAGCTCGGGATCGGTGTATTCGCGTAGATAGTCTTTGTAGCCCCCCAGGCCGTTATCGGCAAAATCCACCACCGCATCGATACTGGTGAAGGCGACGTTTTCCTGCTTGTAGTAGCTGTAGCCTTGCTGCATAACCGGGGTCATCACAAACATGGCCAGCATCAGCGCGACGGCATTGAGCGTCATGTTCGAGGGCACCTGCTGTAAACCCAGTGCATTTCGGACAATCACGAAGACGATGGAGAACTTGATGTAGCACGTACCGGCGGCTATGAGGAATGGCAGCAGTGACGCGAACGCCAACAGGCCAATCATGGAAATATCGTTCATTCCCTTGTGCCTCGAACCAGCGTATGCAGTTCTACCCCGAGCCCACCCTCCCATTGCACCAACTCACCTACAGCCAACACTTGGCCATTGGCGCGAACCTGCACCGATGTCTGCGCGCCCGCCTGCAATGCCAGCACCTGACCAGATTGCAAATTCGACAGTTCGCTCAGATGGCAGACTGTTTCCTGTAGCACAAACTCAAGTTCCACCGGCAACTCGCGTAGTACATCCCTTCCTTGGGTAGCTGGCGCAGGTTCCTGGCGCTGCGCCGACCCTTGCGTCGGCAGGTGAGAGGCGTTGAATTCCACGTGAAAACCTTCTTCGGTCAATGTAAAGGAACCGATACGACGTTCGGCCATAGACAAGTGTTGAGTGCGTTCAGTGATGACCAGAACATCCCCCGTGGCGAGACATTCACGCTCGCCAGGCTGTAATCGCCCCTTCCCCACAACCATGCTGACGGGCAGTGGGAAATCACTGAGCCACGCTGGCAAAGGGTTGGATTCAGCTGAGGGTGGTGGAATGGCATCGACGATCCACAGTTGTCCCTCAGGGGTGTTCACCCAAGGCAACCACTGCTCGCTCAATTGACTGCCGCTCAGCAGTTCAACATCTGCAATCGAGTGATAAGCCAGCTCGCTGACCACGGGTTGAAATGGCCGGCTGACGGCTGCGAAAAGCTGCGCGATGCGGGCCGCACAACAGCCGTTCGGCAACAACGAACGCAGTTGCGCAAGGACCTGCTCCAGCCAATGCTGTGCATCCATCACGCCGTGCCATTGACCATGAGCGTTATGAGCCACAAAACGCAGGTAACTACGTTCCAGTGCGGGAAAACTCAGGCCGGCCTCGTGACCGGCCGCTCGCCAGCGCTGGACAGTCCTCCCCGCCAGGTATGAACGCATATCGATGCGCCGTAGCGCATTGAGCGGCTTCAGCCCTGCCATTTCGGTGTCCCAGGATAAGAATCCGAGTCGTCGGCATCATCATCTGAATGCTGCCGACCATTGCGCTCGCGCTGTTGCCCGGAAGGCTGATCTTCCGTGAGCCGCCAGTTTGGCTCGGCGCTATCCAGATGCAGAGCCAGGTGGCGAGTGATATCGGAACTACTGCCCGCCAGTTGCAGCTGGATGGACGTGTCAGAGGGCTTGCTGACATTAACATGGCCAACGACGCTGTTCTTGGCGAACGGCAGGCGAAGATAGGGTTGTTCAGCCATTACCAGAGTTTCGCCTGGGTGTTGAACCATCGGCTTGTGCATGGGGCTAGACGCCTCCATCGGCACCGCCGCGACCGCCGAAGAACGGTTTGGGGGATTGGCAACAGGCAACTCAGCCGTTACCAGTATTTCGCCAGGGCTTGGAGCAACCGATTTGTGCATTGCTCCCGGCGCGTCCATCGGTGCCGCAACGACCGCAGGAGAACGGCTCGGGGGAGTGGCAGCAGGCTCAACCGGTCTGTCACCGACCTCATGTGGCACCTGATCTGGTGCTTGTGGAGAAACCGCCAGCGGCACGCCAGCCTGAGTCAGCTTTGCCTCGACGACTGAACGTGTGCTGATGTCAGCCGGATCAGGCGCCATCAAGCCAGATGCATCAGAACGCGTAAGCAGTGAGGCCACAGGGGCATGAACCGAGCGGTCACGAAAGACGCCCACCGGTACACCTTGCGCAAACGAACGAGGCTTCTCCTGGAAGATGAAGGAGGGCAAATTCTCACCTCGCCCGCTATCACCAGCGGGAGGGCGAATTGCAGTTGGCTTCACCCAGTCGGCTGCAG
>Ga0247730_1001823_pt1 | contig 11164 bp, 12 predicted proteins | sample UWRJL073202C2_FD_180959 | JGI IMG/M metagenome (GOLD analysis project Ga0247730, IMG submission 180959) | Plant litter microbial communities from Arlington Agricultural Research Station in Wisconsin, United States - UWRJ-L073-202C-2 | ecosystem: Environmental > Terrestrial > Plant litter >...
CCCTGCCTCCCTCCCCGGTACCGCGCTCGCTATAAGAGGCGCAACCGGCGAGCAAGCTCAAGGCTAAGAAAATGAGGGTTCGATTCATAGTGCCTCCATGCTTTAAATGACTAGCTTAAACCGAGACACTAAACGTCGAGCGGCTTTTTTACGCCTGGAGAAAGGCGATGACTGTGACCGATGATGAAAAACAGATCATCAAGGCACAAAAAAAGCACTTGCGATAAACGCTAAGTGCTTGATTTGTAATGCTTGTATGGTGGAGCCGGGGGGATGTGAGACTTGCATAGCTGTCAGGCTAGCGACCCCCATTTATCTGGCTTCACACCTATCCCTACTGCCGTCAGTGTCACACCCTAATGGACGGGTTAATGATTGAAGGGCGAGAGTAACTACGTCCTTACAGTTGATCAACCCACTTCCTGGCAATAAATGCTTGAAAGGGAGCTGAACCGGCATCCTCGCCTATCGGCATCAACGCCATTCGAGTGGGAGCTACGATGCTTCACACGATGCAGATTTCATTTGCTCCTTCATTCATGCCATGGCGTTGCTGTCTTGCTCAAGGCTACGAAGTAGCTCGTGCGGATCAGTCTCTAGATGTCTACAGACCTCTAAAAACTCAATCACATCCAGCCGGCGTTCACCGCGCTCAAACTTCGATACATATGATTGAGGTCTACCCAGTCGTTCGGCTACCTCTGCTTGTGTGAGGCCAGCGGAGTTTCGCCGGTCGATCAGAAGCTCCAACAGACGAATGTAGGGAGCTGTGTGGATGGATTTCATTGAGCGCTGCCGACAAAAATGTTCGGCAAACTAAGTAAACCTATTTCAGGATTATCCCAAAACGGGTTTTTGTAGTATTTTCAGCTCGACCTTTAATTGTGCTCCTTCATTAACAGCTTTTTCGGAGCTGGGCTGCGAGCGCACTTACTCTCCAACTAGGATTATCAAGATGCTGAAAACCGCCTTGCTTGTCGCGTCTATGGCTCTCCCTACCGCCGTTTTTGCAGAAATCCAGGCGGATTGCAGCGCCAAAATGAATGGGGAAGCGCATTGCGAGTTCGCCAACAAGGGCAAGCAGAAGGACAGCTCGTGCGTCGTTATCGAAGTGATCAGAGCCTACGATGCAAAGACCTACACCCGCCCTTCCTTTGGAGGTAAGGGCGCTGCGCTTACCTCTGAGAAGATCTGCTCCGGGCTTGTAGAAGCCAATGACATCCGTGAACGCGCCCCCTCCAACTCCTGGTCAGTTAATGGCACACCGATGAGCCCCTTGGCATTCTGTGAGTCTGATAATCCGTGGGAGCAAGCCTCTACCAACTGCATCATGAGCACGAAAGTGGTTGCTAACTAGTCGCGCGGGCTAACGGAGCGAGCAGGGACACTTTGCAAGGTTGTGTAAAGCCTGACTACAAAGTGTCACTGCTCGTGCTATTCCCTGGTCTCCTTGATTGAGGTCATACGCATAAGGATGTGACATGAAAAGGTTGGTGTGTGCAGTTTTTCTTGTTCCGCTCATCGCAACGTCGGCACCTTCCAAGAAGGACAAAGATGAGATCTCACAAATCGTAGAACGCTCTGGGACGATCCTGGGAGGCCTGATCGAGTGTGACCGCTACGACATGCGGGATACGTATCTGGCGAGTCTCAGAGACGCGCTGAGTGTCTATCCGGGGACGGATCCGATGAAGGTGCGAGCGTTGATCCGGCGTGTGGAAGCGCAAGGCGAAACGATCAGCAAGCTGGGCATAAAGAGTGATCCGTCTCCCACGGCTGAGGATCTAGCGAGGCAACGGACGTTGTGTAGCAATCAGATTTTGGATGCCAAAAGAGATATGCGAGCGTTGGATAATTTCATTCTCAAATGACTCGGGAGGGGCGGCATTAGCGAATACGCCCGCTCTCGTTCAGGTCGGATTGGTAGGTCAAACGAAGCAGGCTGACCTCTTCACTCTTGAGATCCACCTGGCCGCGCCTCAACAATTCACACTACGACTAGTCGCTATTCCGAGGCTTAAGTAGCAAGCTGTAGCCATCAGTCCGCGGCAGAATTTTTATTGTCGATGCTCGGGGAACTGCGATGCTGTCCATCAGAGAAATGAATAGAAGTGCTTCGACGAAAGCGGTCCAAGAGAGCAGTTCTGAGTCCGTGAAAAAATAAGGGTTCGCGTGGGTAATGTCATTTCGCTTTTGAGAAATATCGGGAATATCCGATACCTGATAACGCCAAGTAGAGGTTAGCTCTCGTGGAAGAGTCTTGTAGAGCTTTTGCACGCATGTTGCTGTGTTGTATCGCTGATGGTTCAACTTTCGCATGCGTCCTAGAAAGCTCCTAACGTTCGCCGGTTTTTCCGTAGAAAACAGTTTGATCGCGAGGCGTTCTATCCTTGTAAGCGTGCTTGCAAGCAGATCTTCATCTTGGATATAGCACGCTTTTTGAAGAGTGAATGCCTCTACGAGCCGAAAGGCGCCCAGAAACCTGTCTTCAAGAACACCGAGGTGTCGATACCTAACAGCTTTTTTCCAACGCTCTAGTAGGATCTTATCGAGGGTAAAAAATGCTGAAATTGACTCAATCGGAAACTTCGGTAGCCCGCTCGGGTGAAGCAATTCGTGGCCGAGTGGAAATAGATTACGAGGTGCAGATTGCCGATGCCGCACACCTACACTAGGGTAGTAAAGATAGCCATCCAACTCCCCGCTAGTCACATGGACTTTTGTTATTTCAGGGTCTGCACCTTCGATAATTTCAAAGAAAAATCGAAACTCCTCGATGTATTCGAGAGCCGCACGCTGCGTTAGGGGCTCAGTGGGCGTGAAGTTGGTATAAATTTCGAAACCAATTCCTGCTGAGCGTGTAGTCTGGCTGAAATGGCTTGTGGTTATGTAGGCAATCTCCATTGCCCCCCTATTCGGCATCTCTGTGTAAAGCACGCTGGCTAGGTCGGGTTGCAGTTCCGAAGGTGAGTGCGCTAGGTATTCGTGCTGTGCTTGGGTGACGCCCACCCAATCCGATACAGTCGGCGAGTAGATGTTAACCTCGTTAATCTCGTTTGCATCGAAAGATTGCGGTACAACCAAGACAGCCGCCGCTTGGTATGTGTACTCGAAATGCCGGAGACGTCGAGTGTGGTCAAGCCATTGAATTTGATTGTTTGTAAAGTGAAGATCACAGAGGACAAATTTGTGATTCAGTGAATAACATTCAAGCTGTTCGATTTGGTTTGGGTCTAGATCGTGCACACGATCATCATGAAGGTCTCCACTGATGTAGAGAGAAATTCTCTGCGGAGTGAGCGACAGATGACCCGCAAAGAAATGACCGCGCGATTGCAGTTTTACGGTGATCTCATAACTTTCGGAAAGAAAAATTTCTTCGTCCCTATTTAGCCTGCCCATTTTAACTCCTGTCAGTGAGGCGATCGTGCCGAATGTTAAAGTTAGGACGCTGGTGAGCGGGTGGAAAATATGTGTTCAAGCGCCCTGTCGATGACGGGAGTTAGCACCGATTTTCTCGAGTGATGTCTCGACGATCAGCTCCGAGCCAGGCTTGCCTCTCCAAGGTGATGTGAACGATCTGTTGCAGACTCTAGTCACAACCGATGGTTTGCCCTGTTGGCGTTATTGTGCAGGAATTACCCTCGCTATCTTCACTGTGGACGCCGTTGCTATCGGACCAGGACCTAACTGAATACTCGTTGCCTTCGCTGTCAGAGCTGCTGATTTCATGCCCGTTACCGAGTTCTCGAGACTGAGTATCAACGTGGTAGGTATTTCCAGCCGTATCCCAAGATCTTACATGTAGATCACCATCGGCATCTGTTTCCGACTCAGAGCAAACGGTATATTCACCATCGCCATAGCACTCAGCTTTAGCGAGAGGCGCCCCTAAGAGTAGGAGGAGGGATCCAGCCTGAATAGTTAGATTCTTGAGTCGCATTCCTTTACTCCAAAATTGAAAAATCAGACCGCGTGTATGGCTAGACCCAGTATCAAAGAATCGGCAGCGAGGTATCTTATGCCGCTGTTTCCGCTTTTTGATCAGTGCGGCTATCGAGCGATCTTCATAGCTCTAGTCCATGCCGCCGGAAATCCATTCAATGAAACCTCTCCGTCCACTCCATCAATCCTGAGTCGCGCAGTTCGACCGGACTTGAATTTTTTTATTAGCTCGCCATTCATTGGTACTGTGTCGCAGTCGCCTGGACTCTCGACGGTTGCGATGTACTTTGCCTTCGACCCATCTACAGAATATGAAGCATTGTTGAAGTCGCATTCAGGCCAGAAGGCATCAACGCCTAGGTTCACCATCGTATCCAGTTCCATGGTGCTTCTACCGGTGATCCTAAAGCCGATGACGTAGCTTTCTCCGGAGATGGAACGCGATGTGCGTACAAAGTTAGTTCGGATGAGTACTTGCGTGACGGGGTCCATCGCATCGCTTATTTTTACTACCTTCCAGTCCCCGAAGTATTCCCAGTCAGGCCCAGTTGCAGCGACAGCTAGACTTGAGCAAAAAAGCAGCGGTACAAGCAATGCTCTGTGAGTTTTTTGCATCCCAACGCCCCTGTCCATGGTTTAGTTTTTCAAATGTAACTGATTTTCGCCTCCCGTCCCCTTCTTTGCAGGCGAGGCGGTGGCAGCACTTAAGGGCGTCCCATTCTGTCTTCCGGTATGCCGCCTCCGACGCTTTACGAGCGCAGCCACACGCGCATAGCCTCATAGAGTTCGCGGCCTGCTAGAGTGGCCGATCGGCTGGCGTAGTCCGGCCCGGACTGAAGTCGGTGTGCGGTGAAGTCGATCTCTTTGCCGGTGTACGTTACCCAAGCTCCCGGAGTTTGAAGCTCAGTCACCGATACGGCTTCATTTTTTCCACGCTTACGAAATCCCTTTATCGGCTGGGCTAGTTTCAATCGCTGTTTCGGGGCAAGTAACTCTTCGATGCTTTGGATAGAAACGCCTTCCGGGATTCTGGCAACACCATGGACATGTAAGGGGTGATTCTCGATGCTTTTACTGTCGGTGAATTCTGTGACGAAAGCGACATCTCTGATCCCAAGTTTCCGCATGAGCGCTGAGAGGTAGTCTGTCGGGCCTTTCGCAGCTGACAATGCGGCGTCCGCAGTTTCGTGTCCGAGGCGAAACGTGAATGCTTTAGCATCAGGTGTAGATGCGAAGCCTAGAAAAGTGAAAGCTCTCTTCGTATCAGCGGGCAACCTTCTCTTCCAGTCTGGAAGGGAGAGACCAGAAGCACGCTCCTGAGCCAGCTTTTTGAGATGCGCGTTGTTAGCTTTCAGCGTGTTGATTCGTGTCTGATCTCTTACCTTCTCTACTTCTAATATCTCTAATACTGCTAGGTTCCTTTCAACCGACGCGTAGAAGCCAGCTAAGACGCATGCAATAGCCGGCGCGCAGCGCTTTTTTTCGGGCGCCGACGCGAGTGTTGATTTTGGAAAAGGGCCGCTCACTTTCGTGATTTTTTCTGCGGGTGAGTCGTTCCGGCTCAGATCGGATTCGCTGTTGCGATGGACCGTTGGGAAAATCGCTTCAGAGCCGACCAGACACTGTTCGTTTATCATGGGCTTGCTCGATTCCGTCCTTTCAGGGACGAATTTTCATTTTTAAGGTTTCCTGGATGCTACCAGGGGACTCGATACTTGCGCTGTGTTCTAAGACTTTGACAACAGACTGGTCACGGCATGGTCAAGTACAGGTCAGAAGCCTTCCATGACGATTTCATCGTTGTGTAGCAGAGAGCTTTCCTGCTGTTGCTGCCGATGCTCAAGCCAATGCAGCGTTTCGATCTCGTCATCGATTGCCACAGTATCGCCATTCAGCTCAGCTTCTTCTCTACGCTGCTCTGCTCGCATTTTCGCTACATCGTATTCGCTCATGATATGAATCTGGAGCTCAGGCAATTCCTCTACGTCTAGAGCCATGTTCAGCTTCTCAAGAGGCAGAGCACGTCGTGTTACGTCTTGTGTGAGCTTTAGAGTCGTAGCGCTGGCGGCGAGAGCTCTGAAGGCCCCGGAGTCAGTTGGATCAATCTGATCAACGCAATCCGAGAGTTTGGCTCGGATCTGCTGACTGATCGCCAGATCGTCCAACACCAAAGCAGCAGCAGTGTTCTGAACTTGTTCAAGGGCATATGCAGCACTGAGCATATCTTCCCTCGCTCTCTCGATGAGAGCCTGTGTGGAAGCGCCAGCAACAGCCTTGTTCGTTCTGAGGATGCGCTGCACGGTGCTGATGCTGAGTTCCAGTCTCGACGCGATTGCTGGAAGCGTGTAGCCCGCTTCTCGAAGGATGACTGCCTGAGTGCTTTGGTCTGGTGTCGCCTTTTTGCCTGCCATGTCAGACCTCCTTCCGGTCGAGATTGTGAGGCGTCATTGGTTTCAGCGTGCGCTTGATGCGATATACCGTTGCCACACCGCAGTCGGCGAGTTTGGCAATCTGATCAGCGGACATCGTTGGATGCTTCTGCATCAACGTCTCCACCTCTGTCCACTTTGCTACGTTCTTGCTCTTACCTGACGGCTTCCATTCCGGATCAGCAGCCTTCTTGTTCTCTAAGCCTTGTTTGATACGTTCAACGCGTTTTTCTTGGTCCAGGCGTGCCATAGTCGCCATCAGATCGATGAGCATATTGTTGATGACGTCCATGATTTGCCCGGTGATTCCCTGCGCTTCAACCAACATATGACTGGTAGGCAAGTCAGCAACAACCAACCGGAGTCCCTTCGCCTTGATGGTGGCCTTGAGAGTGTCCCAGTCAGCTTGTGAAAGGCGACTGAGACGATCTACGGACTCAACCAACAGCACGTCGCCACTCTCGGCTGTGTCGAGCAAGGCGAGCAGCTCAGGACGGTTGAGCTTTGTTCCGCTGATGTTCTCTGCGAACACGCCAACGATGCTCAACCCTTTCTCGCCAGCAAACGATTCCAAGGCAACTTTTGCACGGTTGGCGTCTTGGTCTTTGGTCGATGCTCGAAGGTAGAGGTGGGCGTTCATGGCTGGCTATCCTTTGTCATTGATTTCAGTAGATCAATGATAGTTGAATCATATGTCTCTCTACAATAGGTATTTGATAGCTTTTCGCGAGTGGTTATCGAACTACCAAATACGTCTACTTCTTTGATAGTTGGTGCGGGCTATCCGTATGTGCTCATGCGCCCCAGCAGAAGACTTCGCATTCGTGCGTAGGGCGGCAGGTCGGCTAGCGGCAAGCTGGCTCTGCGAGCAGATCCACGCAGAATGGTGAGTTTGCTCGATCAAACGAACATCTTTACTCGGCTATCTGATCGAGGACCGCAGTACCAAAGCTTTCAACGCCGGTTATCCAGTCAGAGACCGTCCTGGGGCCGATTGAGCGGACTGAATGATTTCCCCTACCACCAGCTTCGCTGCGATCAGCACGGTGAACTATGAGGTGCCTACGGCCCATCACCTCGGACAGCTGAGTAAAATGGTTATTCACCTCGGCCACCGGAACGCCGATGCTGGTTAAAAGAGAGGCAACCTCATCAGTGTTGTTGTAGTTGGAGCGTTCGAGGTAGCCATTTACGGATTCGGCTATCACGGCGTCGACATTTTTACCGCGATGAGCGGACAATTCGCCTAGGCTGAATTTAGCAGCAGGTCCGGTGGCGATCAGCGGTATCTTGGACAGCACATCTCCTGCGGCTAAAGGTAGCTTCCAGTAAGCCAAGCTACGGAGCAGATCCTCAGTGGCAGCGTGCAGTAGTACGACTGCTGCTCTCAATACGTCCGTTTTGGAATGGCCGCGACGTCCTCCGCCCCGACCAGAGAGATGGGTCGAGTAAATGTCCACCAGATTACGAACCCGTGAAATATTTTCCGAGAATCTTGCGGAAATTCGGTCCTTCATTTTTCTTCCTTTGCGCTGCATGGATACAGATCGGTTCTCGATGTGTAAACGCTATCCGAGGAGCGAGCACATGAGTTTTCTGTATGAATATTGTGATTGTGTATTGAAGTAGTGCGCGATGACTAGCCGCGCAGAGATGAGGAGCTGCATCATCTCGCCGCTTCGTTAGCGTCCTTTCGGTTCCCCTTCGTCTCAGTAAGGGTGGCCCACGGAAATGTGCTCAGCAGCTCGCAGTCTTTGTTCGACTACTTCGGGCGAATTGCGCCTCTTAATCTGCTTTCGTGGACAGTTGCTCCTACAGCGAAGCGGTCAATGAGCGACTCAACTATCTCCATGGTGCCAGGAGGCGCAAGAGGTCCTACCAGAATTTTTGCATCCATCAACGCTTTATGATCAAGCTTCAAGTCGATATGGAGGGGGCTAGGGATTCCCCTCATGAAATCGACGCCATTTCGATGCCAGATTTTTCTGGATTCAATGTATGCCAATGGGTCACCGGTGAATGCCTCAGATGGGCCGGGTGCTGCTACCAATACGAACCGGTGCTCTTGTTGAAACGCCCACGCGTCAGACTTTAAGAATGCGATCTCAGTGCCTTCGCCTTGGAATGTGATTCTGTCATCAGTGGATACTGTGGCAAATCGCCCAATCGCAGCGGATACATCCGGCACGTAGTTCACTGGTTGACCAAATGTCTGTTTCATCTGTGGCGTGGGTATCAGCGTAATGTCCGCGCTGAGCATTTGTTCAACGCTGAATGGTGCTTCAAGATCAATAAACTGAAAATTCTCGTGCCACCTGATATCGATTGGATACCAGGTGAAAGGATCGGAGCGCAGGGAAAGACGAACGCCTCGCATTGAGTCCCCGTACATCGCCCACTGCGGAATACTCTCGTCTTCGGCTGCTGACCAGCAGCTTGCAAACATCCGTGCCCCAAAAGGGAAGGGGCCGAGCGACCGGCCCTCGGTTACGTCGTCGAATTGGTCCAATCGAGTTAAGCGCAGTGTCTGGTGCCGAAGTATTAGTGCCAGCGTGTTCACTGTGGTGTAGTGATGCAGCATCGATGCAATTCCCTGCGAGAGTGATTTCCGGTAATCCGAGTGAGTTGAGCCTTCTGCCGCTCTAGCGATTTTCCATGTGAAGGTTTGGCTACGCGGGGGCGGCATGTGCACGGTTTAACCAGGGCGGTCGCCCTGGTGGTTTTCTATGTCGCCTAGATGGTACGTGGATGTTTCTGTCGGTGATTGGCGATACTTTTCGTCAGGGTTATTCCGAATCGATCAACGAAATTCACCTTGTAGCTAGTAAGGTATTTCACTGCCGGAGGGATGGGTAGATGCATGAGTGCGGCAAGCTTCTGCTCCATAGTAGCTCCGCCGTCATAATGTTTGCTCGCGACTGTCTCAGGGGCATGTCCAGTGATTGCATCAATGATGCTTTGATCCAGCACTTTGCCGTCGCGTCTGGCATTACGCAGGTTTGTTTCCAGAGTGTGGCGAAAGGAGTAGAGGCTTTTCCCATCGTTGGGAAGGTGAACTCCGATGGTCACCAAATAGCCATTGGGGCTCTCGTTGAAAAACTTACCTGCTGCTTTCGCCCATCCTTCCTTGTTGTGCGCAGTGTCGTTTTCTCTGGATCGAAGGTATGTCAGCCCATCACCAAATAGTTTTTTCTGTCTGCTGCGTCGCTGATCATTCACATATTCAAGAAATCCGATCTCAACCAGGCGTGGATGAACCGGCACGAGTCGTGCCTCACCCGTCTTGATTCGCTTTGCCTCAAAGGCATCTTGGTCGTCAGCACAGAAGTCAATGCAGGCGTGCCCATCAATATTTTTGACGTCGGCGGTATCGAGCTGAGCTATCTCGTTGGTTCGTGCGCCGGTGAAATAACCCAACAGCGGAAGCCAGAACCAATAGGGGTATGCCTTCGTCTTATTCGCAGGCAACGCCCCTTGATAGATGTATCCTGAGAAAATTGCTTCTGCATCTTGTGCTGAGAACGGAACACCGTCCCGGCTTCGTGGGGTCACCCTCTTCTCGATGGACTTGATGATAAGGTCGTCTGCTCTGACAGTAGTTAAGTCGAGAAATCGGGCATGTTCTTGGATCTGCTTCATGGATGTGACGAGTGCGCTGACGCGCTCATGACCTGTCCTTAGCTCAGGATCATCTGTCAGAAGCTCAGCAAGCGGAGTGGGCGTCGGTGCTATCGAGGCGATGGCGCCACTCCTCATTTTTCGAGCAGCGTCATAGGCGTCCTGCCAGTCGTGTTTCGTTAGCGACATGACCGGCCTGTGATTAGTTAAAACAGTCATCACTCGGGCGCGTCTCTCTCGCTCCTCCAGCGTGCCGCCGTGGTTGGCTTGTCCACCCTTTGAAGAGCTGTCGGCTCTGTCGCGGGCAAGTTGGTGCTGCCAAACCTCATACAGTGTCCAATGTGCCTTGGCCGGGTCGGGACATACAGCATCCTTCAAAGCGGGGGCTTGGGAGTCGAGGATGATATTTTGAAGCACTAGCTCATCCCGCAACCGGGGTAACACTGTGCGGAGTTCGGTTGGCTGGTAGGGTGCTGATAGTTCGAGCAGCCGGCGTGCAAGCGGCTCTTGTTCAGGCAGAATCGGCCTGCGATAAGCGCCAGCCAACAGGCGTTCGATTTCGCGTCGCCGCTGACGAGCCTCGATTTCAGCGTTGGACAGCTTGGGCTCTGGAGCGTCCTGCGGTCGCAATTTGGCTTCGCCCCATACCCCGCGCTGATTTTCGCCGGTCAGCTCGTCAAACAGCTTCCAGTCCTCCTCCGAGGGCTCGTAGTCGTCGTGTGCCGTCATTCTCAATACTCGATCAAAAACTGATTCATATCGCACAGCATGCTGCCTAGCACGCTTCACGGCTAGCCTCTGACTATCGGTTTTGAGTGATCGACGAATCTCACGTTTACCCTGGAGCAGCTTACGAACGGATGCCGGAATGACGATCCGAAAATAGTAAGTGCCGTGACGGTTGAGCGATAGGTAGGAGGGTATTGGTTTCACGATGAGCACCGGTCGATGTCTCACCAGAGTGTCACGCCTTAGTGGCGCACTAGCTGGAAATGCTAGCTTCTGACAGCACAACGCCCCAAAAACGGGGCGCTGTGTAAGGATGTTGGTGGAGCCGGGGGGATTTGAACCCCCGTCCGCCAGTACTCCGCTTTCGGGACTACATGCTTAGCCAGATCTATTAAGTTAACCCTCTGCGACCCGATTGGCAGGGTGCGTTGGGCGAGCTGTGT